>Ga0335081_10021770_pt1 | contig 10371 bp, 5 predicted proteins | sample Lox_Sample_35_FD_206713 | JGI IMG/M metagenome (GOLD analysis project Ga0335081, IMG submission 206713) | Soil microbial communities from Loxahatchee National Wildlife Refuge, Florida, United States - Lox_Sample_3.5 | ecosystem: Environmental > Terrestrial > Soil > Wetlands | place: USA: Florida...
CACCCGAAACTCGACGGTGGTTCTCTCGGTTAGTTTGGTGTCTTTGAAGAGCGACAAGTCCACGTCCTCGAAACCTGGTCCTATGATCACGTTCCGCCCCAGGTCTCCAAAGCCCGACGGCGCCTGAAACAGGCACGATGCCGCGGAGCAGGCCGAGAAGTACTGCGGGTTCCCGTTGGCCGCCGAACCGATGCCCACGGGCACCGGTCCGAGCACGTTGGGGCGCACCGTATCGGGTGTGCCCGTATACGTGCTGGTGGTCACGAGGTCTACAGGATTGCCCGTTTGCAGCTGCACGTCGAGCGCCACGTTCCACCCCTCCACCGCGCGGTTGCCTTTGAACGGCAGCTGGTAGATGGGGCTGAACACGAAACGGTGGCGGGCATCGAAATCCGACAGGCCGCGGTCGCCTACCGTGTAGTCGCTGTTCTGCAGGTTCACGGTGCCGGTCTGGGTGTTCAGTGAAGTGTAATCGATGGATTTCGAAAACGTGTAGGAGGCCTGGAACTCCAGGTTGTGCGCCAGGCGCTTGGTAGCCGTCACCCACAGCGCGTTGTAGTCCGAATTGCCGCCGCTCTCCCATTGATAAATGTTGCCCAGCGCTACGCCGGGGTCGATCGGGCTGTCGGCGGCAAGCGCGGCATAAGGCCGCAGGCTCGTGCCGGGAAGGAACTGGTTGATGTTGCGAGCCGTGCGCAGGTGCGTGCCCTTGTTGCCGAAGTATCCGGCCATCACGCTTAAGTCCGGAGTGACTTCCTGTTGGATGTTGAAGTTGTATGTCTGAACGTAGTCGTTGGTGAAATTCGAAATTACGGCCGTCGGAGCCAGTGCCCCGGCTGCCTGGGCCGCGGTGAACGCGTTGGCGAATGTCACGAATCCCGGGCCGTTGAACGAAACGGGATTGGAGAACGGTGGATTCGATGCCAGCGGCTGCACCAGGTTCTCGATGGGCTGGTCCATCATGATGGCGTACGCCGTCCGCATCACCGTCTTGCCGTTATGAAATACGTCCCAAGCCAGGCCGAGACGCGGCTGAAAGTTCAGAGCGCTCGAACTGTAGACGTCGCTCATGCCCGCTCCCATCCGCACCAGTTCATCGGTAACGGGGTTGAAGTTGACGAACCGGTTATCGGCCTCCGTGGGCGCTTCGTTCCAGTCGTAGCGCAGGCCCGCGTCAATCGTGATGTATGGCGTCAGTTTGTAACTGTCCTGAACGAACGCGCCCACCGCGGTCGCATAGATGCGGCTGGGATTCGTGCCCGGACTGGCTGTAAATGTCGCGATGTTGCCGTTGATAAAATCGCTGACCGTGTTGAACGCCAGTGTCCCGGGCGTGGACGCGAAGTTATTGCCGTCGAAGCGCCGGGCCTCCACACCGATCTTGATCGAGTGCTTGCCGCGGATGTAACTCAAGGTATCGGAGAGCACTGCGGTGTAATCGCCGCGCCCCTGCGGAAAACCTGCCGGACCGCCGAAGTTCAGCCCGATGTCGCGCACCGTGACCTGCGGCAAACCCACATCGCCGCTCACGCCGACGTTCATGTCGAAAGCCGTCGGATCGAGCAGCGCATTGGGAGTGAAAGTGATAAAGATGCGGTTGTATCCCGCCCGCGCCTCATTCACCAGGTCGGGTGAAAACACGTGCGTCTCATTTACCGTCAGGATCTGGCGGTGGCTTTGCCGTGTGTCGCCGAAATCGGGGATGTTGTTGCCCTGCAGCGTGGGTTCTTGCCGCAGATCGCGTTGGAACGCGAAATACGTGTTGAGCCGGTCATTCTGATTGAAGTCATGGCTGATATTCGCGGTGCCCTGGTCGATATCCACGGGAGCCGTTGCCGACCCCACAAAAAGGTTGCTGCCGGAATTGACCGTGGGGATCAACGGCAACAACTTCGTCACCGTGGGATTGCCGATCGTGATAGCCTGCTGGCGTTGCGCGTCCGTGAGGACCGGCTGATTGATGGTGATGCCTTGCCGCTGGCGCAGCCCTTCATAGGTCAGGTAGAAGAAAGTCTTGTTCTTTCGGATGGGCCCTCCGCCGTCTGCTCCGAAATTGCTTCGCTTGAACGGCGACTGGAGGATGGGAGACGGATTGAAGAAATTCCGCGCGTCGAAAAAGCTGTTGCGCACGTATTCGAACAATTCGCCATGGAAATCGTTGGTGCCGGCGCGCGTCGCGATGTTGACGATGGCGCCTGAATTGCGTCCGTACTCCGCGCTGTAAGTCGAGTTATCCACCTTGAATTCATCCACCGTGTCGATGGATGGCTGGAAGGTAATCTGGTTGTTGGCCATGTCGTTAAGATTGACGCCGTTGATCATCCAGTTCACGGTGTCTTCCCGCCCGCCGGCGGTGTTGATACTAAACGAGCCCTGGCCGCGCAGCGGAGCGGTCAGGAATCCGTTCTGCGGCGGCGTGACCGTGCCGGGAATCAGCAGCGCTAAGTCGACAAAATGCCGGCCGTTCAGCGGAATATTCTGAACCGTCTTCTCGTCGATCACCGCTCCCACCGCCACATCGTTGGATTCGATCAGCGGCGCTGAGCCGACCACCTGGACTTCCGTGGTCGCCGCGGCCACTTGTAATTGGAAATCCTGTTCCACAATGCGGCTCACTTCCAATACCAGCCCCGTGGCCGCCACCGGCTGAAGGCCCGGTGCTTTCACGCTGACCCGGTATCGCCCTATCGGCAGTGACGGCACCTGGTACAGCCCTGCATCGTCTGTCAGGGTCGAGCGATCTTCCCCTGTGCCTTCGTTGTGAACGGTCACCGCGGCTTTGGGTACCACGGCTCCGGTCTGATCGGTGACTTTTCCTTGAATTGAGCCGGTCGATTGTGCCAGCAGCAGCGAACCGGCGAAGGCTGCGCTCCATACAGCCGGAATCGCAAACCGGCCGTGTCTGATGCGAGAGTTATCAGAAAACACACTAACCTCCTCCATTGTTTTGACCGCCGCATAAGCGGCGCATGCTTCTGCGGCCCCGACTATCTATCCGTCCGCGTTGCCCCGAGCAATAATTCGGCGCGAGTGCCGAACCGTTTGGTCAGTTAGATGCGCCTCAACCTCGCGGCGTCTCATAGCAAGCCCGGTCTGAGGCGGTTTCAGTGTCGTCAAGCACAGTGGCGCGGGCACTTTTGCCGCTGTAGGGCGGGTTGTCAACCCGCGGACCGATTGTCAATCGGTCCAAGTACGCACAAGCTTGAGCTTGCGCTAGGCGAGCGCAGCTCGCCAGGCGCAGCGGCCGTCGAATTTCGTGCCGCGCAACCCGGTCTTGTTGTGTATGGCGAAGAAACAGCGAAAAAATGACCCTTTCCGCCACCAACTAAATTCTTGTTAAAATAGCACTTAACCCCAACGAGGAGATCCCTTGGCCGATCAGGAACTACCGCCGCAAGGTCCCCCTGCGCCGCCGCCTCCCGGAGGCGCCCAGAACCTTGTTCCCACCAACATCGAAGACGAGATGAAGCGCTCGTACCTCGATTACGCCATGAGCGTGATCGTGGGCCGCGCCCTGCCGGATATCCGCGACGGTCTCAAGCCGGTGCACCGGCGGATTCTCTACACCATGCAGCAGATGGGCCTCCAGCCCAACCGGCCCACGCGCAAATGCGCGCGCATCGTCGGCGACGCCATGGGTAAGTATCATCCCCACGGCAACCTCGCCATCTACGATGCCCTCGTGCGCCTGGCCCAGCCATTCTCCATGCGCTATCCGCTGGTGGAAGGGCAGGGAAACTTCGGCTCGGTCGACGGCGACCCTCCCGCGGCTGATCGCTACACCGAAGCCCGCCTTTCCCGCGTCGCCACCGCCCTGCTCGAAGACCTCGACAAAGAAACCGTCGACTTCAAACCCAACTACGACGACAGCGAACTGGAACCCGAAGTTCTTCCCACGCGCGTGCCCAACCTGCTGGTCAACGGATCGTCCGGCATCGCCGTCGGCATGGCCACCAACATCCCGCCGCACAACCTCACCGAGATCATCAACGCCGCGATCCACCTGATCCACCATCCGCAAGCCCCCCTGGCCAAGCTGCTCGAGTTCGTGCAGGGGCCCGATTTCCCCACTGGCGGCCTCATCCTCGGCCGGCAGGGTATCCTCGAGGCCTACACCAGGGGACGCGGCCAGCTCAAAATTCGCGCGCGCGCCAAAATCGACCACGTCGGCAAAGAGAAAGACCAGATCATCATCGACGAGATCCCCTACCAGGTGAACAAGTCGAAGCTGCTGGAGCAGATCGCCACCCTCGTCAACGAGAAACGCATCGAAGGCATCGCCGACGTAGTCGATCACAGCGACCGTGACGGCATGCGCATCGTGGTCGAGCTCAAACGCGGCGAGCAGGCCGAGGTGGTGCTCAACAACCTCTATAAGAACACGCAACTGCAGATCGGCTTCGGCATCATCATGCTGTCCATCGTCAACGGCCAGCCGCGCGAGCTCGGCCTGGTGGACATGCTCAAGTTCTTCATCGACCACCGCGTGGAAGTCGTCCGCCGTCGCACCGAGTTCGAGCTGCGCAAAGCCCGCGATCGTGAGCACATCTTGCTCGGTTTCCAAAAGGCCCTGCAAAACCTCGATGAAGTCATCAAGCTGATTCGCGCCGCCAAACAGCCGCGCGAAGCACGCGACTCTCTGATCGCGCAATTTCAGTTCTCCGAGAAGCAGGCCCAGGCCATCATCGAGCTGCAATTGCAGCGCCTCACCGGGATGGAGCAGCAGAAAATCCTGGACGAGCTGGCCGACATCCAGCGCCGCATCGCCGAGTACCTCGAAATCCTCGGCTCCGACAAAGCCCTGCGCGACGTCATCGTTAAGGAGCTGAAGGAAGTCCAGAAGGAATACGGCGACGAGCGCCGCACCCACATCGTCGAAGACACCGGCGAGATCCTCCTGGAGGACCTCGTCGCCGTGGAAGACGTCGCAATCACGGTTACTCGCGGTGGCTACCTCAAGCGCACCGCCGTGGACACCTACCGCCGCCAGACGCGCGGCGGCAAAGGGCGCATCGGCATGGGCACCCGCGCCGAAGACGTCGTCGAGCATCTGATCGTCGCGTCTACCCATAGCTACCTGCTCATCTTCACCACTCGCGGCCGCGTCTATTGGCTCAAGGCCTACGAAATTCCGGACGCCAGCACGGCTGGCAAAGGCAAGCACATTTCCAACCTCATCAACCTCCAGCCCGACGAAGAGGTCCGTGAATTCCTCTCAGTGAAAGATTTCGTCCCCGACCGTTTCGTCGTGATGGTGACCAAACACGGCGTCATCAAGAAGTCCGAGCTCACCGAATTTGACAACCCCACCTCGCGCGGCATCATCGCCATCCTGCTCGACGAGGGCGACGAGTTGATCGGCGCCAACATCACCCGCGGCGACAACTATATTTTCCTTGGCTCCCGGGAAGGCCAGGCCATCCGCTTCGCCGAAAGTGAAGTGCGGCCCATGGGCCGGCAAGCGCGCGGCGTCCGCGCCATGAACCTCGAGGAAGCCGACTACCTCGTCGGCCTCGAGGTGGTCGAGAAAGAAGGCCTCATTCTCTCCATGGGCGAAAACGGTTACGGCAAGCGCACGCCGCTCGAAGAGTACCGCCTCACCGGCCGCGGCGGCAAGGGCGTCATCAACATGAAGACCACTGGTAAGACTGGCAAAGTGGTGGCGATCCTCTCCGTGAAAGAAGACTCCGAGCTGGTGATCGTCAGCCAGAACGGCAAGATCATCCGCATCGAATCGTCCACCATCCGCCAGGCCGGCCGCTCCACGCAAGGCGTGCGCCTGGTGACGCTCGAAGAAGGCGACAAAGTCGCCGCCGCATCGGTAATCCCCGAAACCGACGGCAACGGAAATGGCAATGACCAGGAACCGCTACCCCTCCAATAAAAGTCGGCCAGCCAATCCCGGCCACGTGGGGCAGACCCCCTGGTCTGCGCGGGTGCCCCTGGACCCGCTCTTCGTTCGAAGAAACCGCCCCTCGCCCAGCCCCGAAGGGGCTTCAGCGACTAGCCCATGGCGCAAGCCATGGGACCGGAAGTTCCTTCAAGCTAGCCCTGGAAGGGCGAAAGAAGGTCCCGCGACTGTGGCTTCGCTGCCCTGTTGGGCAGCCAATCCTGGCTGTGCCCGGAGGGCTCCCACCGCTTTCCAGCGAGTCCAGCCGGCCGAAGGCCGGCCCTCAATCGCCCCCAAAACCTCCCCAACTCGGCCGCCGAACCGCTGTACCTCTGCCACCTCAGCGCTCTCAGGTGTGGACCTTGTTATTCGTTTTCCTCGGCGTCTCGGCGCCTCGTCGGTGAATCCTCATTCCGGCAACCCCCGCCAAGAGCACCCCCATGTCTGACTCCCTCCTCCAAAAGCAAGACCAGCTCTTCGCCACCCTCCGCCGCATGCAGCGCGTGATCGTAGCCTTTTCCGGTGGAACCGATTCCGCCTACCTCGCCTGGGCCGCCCATCACATCCTCGGCCCGGACGCACTCGCCACCACCGCCGATTCCGCCTCCATCCCCGAATCCCACAAGCGCGACGCCGAAGCCTTCGTCCAGCGCTTTGGCATCCCTCACGAATACATCGAAACCCGTGAATTCGACAACCCCGACTATGCCCGCAACGATCCCGACCGCTGCTTCCACTGCAAAGACGAGCTGTTCACGCGCTTGGAAGAACTCGCGCGCGACCGCGGATACCGGCACATCATCTATGGCGTCAACCTGGACGACCTCGGCGACTATCGTCCCGGCCAAGGTGCTGCGACGCAGCATCAGGTTGCCGCGCCGCTGGCCGACGCCGGCCTGACCAAAGCTGAAATCCGCGAACTCTCCCGTCTCGCCGGCCTTCCCACCTGGGACCGTCCGGCATCGGCGTGCTTGAGCTCGCGCATCCCCTACGGAACGCCAGTGACCATTCAAACCGTAAAGACCGTGGAAGCCGGCGAAGAGGAAATCAAAGCCCTGGGTTTCCGCCAATTCCGTGTGCGTTTCCACGGCGAGGTGGTCCGCGTCGAGATCGCCCGCGATGAGATGGAAAGGGCCCTCACTATGGAAATGGCGCAACGCTTCACAGCCATCTTCAAAGCGCTCGGGTTCCGCTACGTGACGCTGGATCTCGAAGGCTATCGCCAGGGCTCGTTGAATGAAGTCTTGAAACCTCCGATGAAGCCATAGCTGGAATCATCGCAGGTCTGCATCGCATCTAAAAACTGATGCAAACGGCGCACCGCGTGGTCATTGTCGGTGGCGGCTTCGGTGGATTGTATGCCGCCAAGAAATTGGGCCGCGCGCCCGTCTCGCTGACGCTCATCGACCGCCGCAACTTCCACCTGTTTCAACCCCTCCTGTACCAAGTCGCCACCGGCGCGCTGTCGCCCGGAGAAATCGCTTCGCCCCTCCGCGCCGTCGTCGGCCGGAATCGCAATACGGAAGTCCTGATGGGCGAGGCCCGCGACCTTGATGTCTCCAACCGGCGCGTGATCCTCTCCGATGGAGAGGTGAGCTACGACGACTTGATCATCGCCACCGGCGCCACCCACCACTACTTCGGCCACGATCAGTGGGAGGAACTTGCCCCTGGCCTCAAGACCATCGAGGACGCTACCGAAATTCGCGGCCGCCTGCTCGACGCATTCGAACAGGCGGAGCGCGAGCCGGATCCCGAGAAACGCCATGCCTGGCTCACCTTCGTGATCGTCGGCGGCGGGCCCACCGGTGTCGAACTAGCCGGCGCGCTCGGCGAGGTTGCCAACGACACCCTCCGCCACGACTTCCACCATATCAATCCCGCCGAAGCCCGCATCCTGCTGATCGAAGGCGAACCGCGAGTCCTTCCCTCATTCCCGCCGGAGCTCTCGGCGAAGGCAGAGAAGCAACTCGTAGAGCTCGGCGTGAGGACGCGCGACGACTCCCGGGTGACCGGGATCGATGACGCCGGCGTGACCTTGACCAGCCGTGGCGTCTCCGAGCGCATTGCCAGTCGCACCGTGTTCTGGGCGGCAGGCGTGCGGGCTTCAGGATTGGGGAAGGTGCTGGCCGACCGCGCCGGCGCGCCGCTCGATCGCGCCGGCCGCGTGGTTGTCGAGCCCGACCTGACCGTGCCAGGCCACCCCGAGATCCGCGTCATCGGCGATCTGGCGACTTTCACCCATCAGGGCAACAAACCTCTTCCGGGTGTCGCGCCCGTGGCCATGCAGCAGGGCCGTTACGTGGCGGAGGCGATTGTCAATAAGTTGCGTGGCAAGCCGATCAAGCCGTTCCACTATTTCAACAAAGGCAACCTGGCCACCATCGGCCGCAACAAGGCCGTGGCCGATTTTGGGTTTCTGCGCGTCGCCGGATTCCCCGCATGGTTTCTGTGGGTGTTCGTTCACCTCATGTACCTGGTGGAATTCGAGAACCGCCTCCTGGTGTTCGTCGAGTGGGTATACAACTACCTCACCCGCAACCGCGGCGCCCGCCTGATCACCGGCAGTACGCACAAGCTTTAGCTTGTGCCTGGAGTTTCTACATTTTCCCCTTGAGGTATTTTTCTCTCAACGGCCCGTCAAGGGCTGTTTGTCCCTGGAAATAAGTCGGTCAGTAATTTATTTGATTGACAGACCGACCTGAATGCATTACAATCCTCTTGAGCCCGTATGCTCAGGAGCCCGCCATGAACGATGACCTCAGGGATACGATACTCGGCCTGTTTGAAGCCTCTCTCGAAGCTCAACTCCGGGCCGTTCGCCGCCTCCGCCACGGTGAGCCGGAATCCACCCAAACTCATCGCCGCAAAGGTCTGTCTCAAGTGGACATGGCCTTCGACATACTCAAGAAGACCCGCTCTCCCTTGCACATCTCCGACATCCTCGATCGCATCCAGTCCCAATTCGGCGTCTCCGTGGATCGCGAGAGCCTGGTTTCTTCCCTCACCAAGAAGGTCGCCCGCGGCGATCGCTTCCTGCGGCCCGAAAAGAACACCTTCTCCTTGCGTCCTGACTCCCGATGACCCTTCTGGCTGGCTTCCTGGATATCGTCAGTGGCTGGAGCGGCGTCTTCCCCCAAACCCGCACCTTCCGTCGCGCGGTGCGGCAAGCCCTTGGCTCGTTAGTGTGTCTGGGCCGCCGCTGCCTGTCCCGCATCATCTGGACCAACGGCGGCCAAAATCGCAGTTGGAGCGCGGAGTATTTTCTGCATTCCCGTTGCCAGTGGCAGCCACAGCAGTTGTTTCGTCCCATCCTCCAACGCGCTCTGGATTACTGCCCGGGCCGATTGGTGGGCGTAGCCGTGGACGACATGCGCTTTTCCAAAACCGGTCGCTGCATCCAGCAGGCGTTCTATCAGCGCGATCCGCTTTCACCGCCCTTCCATGTGAATCTCATGTTGGGGTTGCGCTTTTTGCAGGCTTCCCTGTTAGTCCCGACGTATCGGCTGGCCCCGGTCAGCACGCGCGGCTTGCCCATCCGTTTCGAGGAAGTATCGCGTGTCAAGAAACCGTCGCGCAAAGCCCCACCGCAAGCCTGGCTGCAATATAAGGAAGCGATCAAACAACACAACCTCTCGCAGAGTTTCGTAGGGATGATGGGCCAGTTGCGGCGGGAGTTGGATCTAGCCGGCGGCGAGAAGAAGATCCTGGTGGTAGCCGGCGACGGTAGTTTCTGCAATCGTACCTGTTTTCGCGCTCCGCGGGATCGCACCGAGTTGATCTCGCGCACTCGCAAGGATGCGGTGTTGTGCCAGCAGGCTACCGAGGGTGGTCCGCGCTTTTATGGCGCCGAGAAATTCACTCCCGAGCAGGTGCGCCAAGATGAGACGCAGCCGTGGAAGGTGACCAAGGTCTTCTACGGTGGCAAATGGCGCAAGGTACGCTTCAAAGAGGTGCCCCTGGTGTACTGGCAGGGCGGCGCAGGCCGCTGCCCCTTACGACTCTTGGTGGTAGCACCCACTCCCTACCGAAAACGGAAAAGCGGCAAACTGTACTACCGCCAGCCAGCCTACCTACTGACCTCCGATCTCAAAGGCTCCGTCAAGCAGTTGCTGCAGATCTATTTCGACCGCTGGCAGATCGAAGTCAATCACCGCGACGAAAAAGACACATTAGGGGTGGGCCAAGCGCAACTGTGGAACGTCGACTCTGTACCCAAACAACCCGTCCTGGCAGTGGCCGCCTACAGCGCCATGCTGCTCGCCTCGCTGATTGCCTTTGGCGCCGAGCGGGGAGCGGCCTATGAAGCCCTTCCCAGATGGCGGAAGAAAGCCTATCGGCCTTCGTGTCTGGATCTAATTACCCTGCTGCGCAAGGAAATGACTGAACACCCTGAGCTTCTGGCGGAATTCGCGGTCAAAATCACCGAGACGCGGTTCCTCCGGGCCGCTGCTGCCTGAGAGAATGTAGAAACTCCAGGG
>Ga0335081_10021771_pt1 | contig 10371 bp, 8 predicted proteins | sample Lox_Sample_35_FD_206713 | JGI IMG/M metagenome (GOLD analysis project Ga0335081, IMG submission 206713) | Soil microbial communities from Loxahatchee National Wildlife Refuge, Florida, United States - Lox_Sample_3.5 | ecosystem: Environmental > Terrestrial > Soil > Wetlands | place: USA: Florida...
ATCTCTACGATATCGGGAGGATGGAAAAACGAGATTACGACAACTATGTCTCGCTGTTCCACGTCATGATGGAGTACCTAAAACCGCCGGATCTGATGGTATACCTGAAAGCATCGGTCGATACTTTGACCCGGCAGATTGCGAGGCGGGGGAGGGCATTCGAACAAGGGATCCAGCGAGACTACCTGGAGCAGTTGAACAGACTATACACAGACTGGATCGACAACTACAAGCTTGGACCCCTCCTCGTCATCCCCAGCGACAACCTCGATTTCGTGAACAAGAAAGAGGACCTTGCGCACGTCATTGCTCTCGTCAAGGACGCTCTTCCCCAATACCAGTTGTTCGAGCAGTAACGTCTATTCGTTGTGTTTTGTTTCCTTGCCGGGTTTGATGGCGAGGAGCTTGTCGTACTCCCTCGCATTCTTGAGCAGGTTAATGGCAACGCCCAGTTGTCGATCGTCGGGAAACGTCGATGCGATCTCCGCCTTTTCCCCGTTGATCCGTCCTTCAATTTCGGCTTTGAGGTAATCTCGCATTTCCTTCTGGTATCGCTCGATTTTTCGTGACTTTTCAGCTTCGACCATTTTGTCGAGCTGATTCACGTCATCGAGGAACGCCTTGTTGTAGCGCTCCTTCAGCGCTATGTCTTTGAGCTCTTTCAATTTGATTTCAGAGTTCTCCTGGTAGTCGAAGTTTTTCTCTTTGAGATATTCTTCAAAGTCATGAAGGAGGCTGTCCGAGACTTCGAAATCAGCCGGTAATGTCTTATGCCGCACCGCATAGGTGTTCGCAAACTTGAAGAACATCGCTCTCCTCTCGAGCTCCGTAATCACTTTGCCCTCGTCCTCGTCTTCAACGACCGAATCTGGTTCAATTCCTCCACCTTCCAGGACCTTTCTATCGTGAGAGGTCCTGAATACGTGTTTCAAGCTGTCAGGCATCGCCGCAAAGACTCCATCCTTGGTCCGGTGCGAATAGTCGATCTCCTGTATGCACCGGCCGCTTGGAGTATAGTAACGAGCGGTTGTCACCTTAATCGACGACGTTTCGGAAATCCGCGTGATGGTTTGGACCAAGCCTTTGCCAAACGTGCGCTCACCGACGATAATGCCACGGTCAAGGTCCTGGATGGCGCCCGCGACAATCTCGCTCGCACTTGCGCTTCCATCATTCACGAGAACTGCCATGGGGACGTTCGGAATCATGGGGGGCTCCGAGGACAGATACTTGCGATCCGAGTCGCTTCGACGACCACGCGTGGAAACGACGAGACTGTTCTCCGGCACGAAATCAGAGACAATGCTCACCGCAATGTCGAGCAAGCCTCCCGGATTGTCGCGCAGGTCCAGGATAACACCTTTGAGATCGCCATCCGCCTGGAGTTCTTTTATGGAATTCCGGACGTCATCGGCTGCAGTGCGGGAGAATCGCTCAAGCCGGACGTATCCGATGTTGTGATCGACGTAGCCGGTGTACGTGACATTCCGTACAGGGATCTCTTCCCGAAGAAGAACAAACTCAAGTGGCTTCGGCTCGCCTTCCCGGGCGATCTTCATTTTCACCTCGGTCCCTGCTTCCCCGCGGACAAGCTGGCGCACGTCTTCAGGTTTTGCACCGGCCATGCTTTTGCCGTCGACTTCCAGGATTCGGTCGCCAATCTGAATTCCCTGTTTTGCCGCCGAAAAACCCTCGACCAGATTGAGAACTGTCACAGCGCCGTCGCGAAGACCAATCGTGATTCCGACTCCCGCGTATTTCCCCGTGGTGACGAGATCTAGCTCATCACCCTCGTTCTCGCCGATGTAGACTGTGTAGGGGTCGAGGGTCTTCAACATCCCGTCGATGCCAGCCCGCATGAATTTTTGAGGATCCACTTCGTCAACATAGTTCAGCGTAATTTCTTTGTAGACTTTGCTGAACGTATCGACGCCCCTGTAGATCTTAAACATCATGTCCGAGTCCGAGATGCGCCACATGCCCAAAGAAACGACACCCAAGAATGCAGCGATTCCGAACGAAATTACATATTTCCGACGGCGAAAGCGTACCATACAGTCCTCATCATTGTTGTTACTTGGAGAATGTCCTGTCTCAATACCAACAGGTGAAATAATCCTTGGGTTCCGCAGAAAGGGCGGGTCACTACTTCGTGAGTGAGGTGCTTACCGTACCCCAAATCGCCTCCTGGATGGCCTCAATGGGTTGCATACCATCGACAACCCGGAAGCGGCTTTCCTGCTTGGCGATGTTCAGATATCCATTTCGCGCGCGGTCGTAGAATTCGATCCCGTTTGACTCCATCCTATCTCTTGATGTCTTGGAACGCTGCATGCGGCGCTCGACCTCTTTCACAGGTATATCCAGAAAAAATGTCAGATCAGGAACAATACCCGACGCTGCGCAATGGTTAACAACGCGGACAGTATCCGGTGAAATCCCTTTTCCCCAGCCCTGGTAAGCCGTCAGCGAGTCATAAAACCGATCGCAAATAACCACAAGCCCACCTTCGAGTGCAGGCTTGATCACCTCCTCAACAAGCTGGGACCTGCTGGCAGAAAAGAGGAAAAGTTCGGCGACGCTCGTCATGCCGGTGATTTTCTTGTCGAGAAGGATTGTGCGAATCTTCTCTCCGATTTCTGTTCCACCGGGTTCGCGCAACACAAGTATGTGATAATGCTTGTGCGTAAGCGTATCTGCCAGCAACTTGACCTGAGTGGATTTTCCGGAGAAGTCGAGACCTTCAAATGTTATGAACATGGAACGAACGGCACCGGTTTTTTTCTGGCCGCAAAGTAAATAAATTCGTTCTCTTATGCAACCAACCACAACGTTGCGGCTCAGACATATTTTTGGTACTATAGGCTGTCCAGCGTTGTTCCCCCATCCCATTCGAAGGATGCCAAAAGCAAAAAAGAAACATACGCATTCCCCGCCTGCGTCCGAGCATAAAGCATCCGATGATGTCGACATCAAACGCACCGAATCGCGCGAAGAAGACGCGCTTCTGATTAAGCGCGCGCTCAACGGCGATCAAAAAGCGTTCAAACGACTGCGGCTGAAGTATTTTGACGCCATTTATAATGCCATCTATCGGATGATTCGTGACAAAGAAGAGGTCACGGATCTGACTCAGGAGGCCTTTATCAAGGCGTTCACCTCTCTGGCAAGCTTCAATGAAGAGTATGCATTCTCAACCTGGCTCTTCAAGATTGCGACGAACAATTCGATCGACTACATACGTCGCAAAAAATTGCAGACGTTTTCAATCGACAAGCCAATCGAGTCGAAGGACAGCGACTACACCTTTGAGATACCAGATAGCTCGTACGAAGCGGACAGCGAACTGATTTCGAGCCAACGGAAGAAGCTTCTGGATGATGCCATTGCCTCGCTCCCCCCGCGTTATCGCCAGGTCATCATTCTGCGGCACGTGGAGGAGAAGGAGTACCAAGAAATCGCACATATGCTGAAACTGCCTCTTGGAACCGTAAAAGCCCACATTTTTCGTGCGCGCGAGCTGCTCTACAAGAAACTCCGCGACAAAATGAGGAATTATTGACGACCCGTGAAACTCCACAATGGAATATTCGTAGAAAATGAAGGCAATAAGCGGCTTTCTCAACCATGAAGAGAATATCAAAATTCGGGATCTTGTTTCTTTCGGCACTTTGCTGTCTTGGATTCTCTAGCGCCTTCGCGTTTCAAACGATCCATCGCGAGATCGATCGAACAAAAGAAAAAGAACTTAGCGCTATCATCGACGTATCGTTCGGCAGCATCTTTCTGGAGCACGGGGGAAAGAACAAAATTGTGGTCCTCGATTACGAAGACGATTCAGAAGACAAAGACCGACTGCAGGTCAACTACGACATTAACGGAGACGAGGGTGTACTTCGTATCCGTCTCAAGAAATCTTCGCACGTCTGGGGAGATGACGGGTCAGATGACGGCCACAGGCGGAAGTTGACCGTGCGGCTCACGGACCAGATACCGATGTCCCTTGACATTGAACTCGGGGCAGGCCGTGGTGACATCGATCTCTCCGACCTTCAGGTACGGGATCTCAAGATCTCGACCGGTGCGAGCAGTGTCGACGTACGATGCGACAAGCCGAATGAAATTTCAGCTGAGAATGTGGGTATCGAATCGGGTGTCAGCAAATTCACAGCGACCAATCTTTGCAACACAAATTTCAAAAGACTGAAGTTCAGCGGTGGCGTGGGGGCTTATAGACTCGATTTTGGAGGGGATCTGCACCACGATGCGACGGCAAAGATCGAAGTGGGACTCGGGTCAGTGAATGTCTCCGTCCCGAGACAGTTTGCAACAAGGCTGCTGTATGACGCAAGTTTCTTTTCGAGTTTCGATCTTGACGATGATTTCTCGAAGACAAAAAACGGTGTATACGAAACGGATGACTACAAAGACACTGGGAACAGGTTGACCATTCAGATTGAATCTGGACTCGGCAGCGTGAAAGTGAGGAGAAACTAGCAAGCAAAGCCAGGAACACACGCGTGGATTAAAGGGAACAGAAAACCCGACTCGCAGCAGTCGGGTTTTCTGTTTTGCAGACGGTGACCCTCTCTGTCAACCTACGCCGAAATGGAAGAATTGTCCCCACGAACGTGGGTGACTCACCTCTCGAATCGCGATAAGGTTCAAAAGCGCCTGACGGTAGGCATCGCCCGGGGCAAGGCCCGCAGCAAGACTCGTATACAAATATTCGCTGAAGAATTTCGCCGCCTTGCGATCGGCGGTCCAGGCATTCAGAAATACATCTGACGTGCCGTTCATCCTCAACAACAAAGCGTGCATCGGCGTAAGGCCCGGTCCCTTGAACTGCTGGTCCGAGAGCTCGATGACGGGGAACGGTTCGTGGGCCGTCAACTGTTCAAAGGCGATGTTCTCTGTCTCGCCAAGAGTCTTGCCGTTCGAACAGACAAACGATCCAAGGTCATCGCGATCGGTGGTGTTCACAAAATCCGTCGAAAGCTGCAAGACATCGCCGTTCGACTGCCTCAGGTGCTTCCACGTTGCATCCGTGCCGAGCATAATGTCGGCGCTCTTGAAGAAACTCCTGATATCACGGAGTTCGTAGTCGACCGACCAGTTCTGACCCGTCGGGTTTCCACAAGCTATGACAGTTCGGATATCGGACGTGCTGACTGTCCCGTATTGGAGGGACGACAGCGTCGGAAGGTAATCGACACTCGTCAATTCAATGAGATAGCGCACATTCCCTCTGCTGTCCTGGCGTTCGAGGGACTGGAATGGAAATCCCCTGAACTCGTTTCCTGCGACGATGACAAGATTTCGGTCGAGGCGATTATCGATCGGGCGGATGAAACAGTCGTAGAGCTGTGTGGAGAGTTTTTCGAATGTCGTCATCGCGCCCAGACTCGCAATACCGCCGGCCCCTGCGTAGACACTTGGATCCTGGAGCAGTCGTTCGTACTCGTGAACAAGTGAAACCAGACTATCCTTTCCAATGGCGACTCGGTGCACATCAAGCCGATCCCGCGACAACGCAAAAAGATCCAGCTCATTCTCAGCCGGCAAGAATTGAAGCACAACGGTCCCCTCAGGAATCAGCCGTTGAAAATCCTGAGTTTTTCGGGGCACCGGCATCAGCAACGGTTCGTAATTCGGCTGCACGGCAACGATGCGATTCGTCTCGTCTCTCACGTTCTTCTGTAAACCTTCAAGTTCCGTTTGAATCGCCACAAGGCGTCGAGTGTCAACGAACCTCTGTTTTCCTGAAAGGTTGTTGGTCAACTCCATTTCCAGAATTTCCATGGACTTCAACGTCGATCTGCAATCGTTCACGGCGTCTCTGATCCGGGGCTCTCGTAACGTCACATCCAGGTGCTTGAAGGCGGAAACCGAGGATTCGAGTTGTGACAAGTCCAGCACCGCCGTCGCGTCATACTTCAAGTTCATTTGCAGGAGGACAGAGGCCAGTTTCTCGTACCACTCCGACCGATCGTACGCAATCCCCAAGTCGACAAGGAACGGCAAATGAAGGTCGGGGTCGAAATACTCGCCTTTGGTGTCAAGGTCCAAATCGACCGCTTTTTGGTACACCGCACGCGCTGCCGGAAGGTTTTCGTGTGACTCGAAGATGGAACCGATGAGGGTGTAGACGTATGCCTCACCCGTTCTGTGTCCACAATCGTGAAACTTCTGGGCAATTTGCTGGTATGATTGCAGGAGTTTATCGACGACCTGATTCCTCTGCGCGTCGCTCATGAGATTGAGATTGCACCGGATAATATAAAGATAAAGGTAGTCCTCAGCGATCTTATCTCCGAGACTGCGATCGATATCGAGAGCGTCCGAATAATACTTCTTTGCATCATTGAGTCGTCCGTTTTCTTCATAAATCGTTCCCAGATAGAACAGAAATAACGCTTCGTAGTTTCTGCCTGTCTGGTTTCTTCGTAGTATATTGACTGCATCGCGAAACTCGATGATAGCACCGTTCGGGTCCAGTTGCGCCCGATGGATGAGTCCGAGAACCATCTTAAGTTTTGCCTGTAACAGGGGGTTCCCGGAAGGGCCGAGGGTTTCAACGGCTTGCGCGATTGTATTGAGAGATTCCGGATATCTGGCTTCGCGTCGGTAAATGTCACCCAATCCCGCAAGTGCCTCAGCGATGTCCTCATTCCTCCCTCCGTTCTGAAGCACACTCACAGCATCCGAATAAAGATTCGACGCCTGATCGAGCATGCCGGCGACCATCATCGTACGAGCCAATCGAAGGCTCGTTTGTGCCCGCGTTGTTACGTCGTCCAACGCCGAAGACAGGCGCATTGAATTCCGGTACTCCTCAATCGCATTTGCGTACTCCCTCAATTCGAACCACACGTCTCCTTTCCACGAACAGAACTGCGCTTCCATTCGATAATCATTCGACTGAGCACTTCGCTGGATCGCGTGTTCGAGATTATCGAGCGCGGCCCGATACTCCCCCAATTCGTGATTTGTGCGTCCCAAATACCCGTACAATTCGGAGATATTGATAAACTCGGCGGTCTGCGGCAGGAGAGCAATTGCTTTGTTGAAGCTCACTTCCGCCTGATGATATGAGCCATCATCAAAGTATTGAATCCCCTGATCGTAGTACTCCGCCGGACTTGAAAGAGGATTGTCTTGTTGCATGTCGCAGGCAGCAAGGAGACAGACACACAAAACGAGGAGCAAAGCGCGGAATTTCATGAAGAATGTAGCTTGATAAAAAAAATCCCGTCCCGATTCATCAGGACGGGAAAATATAAGAAACTATTCGTGGCACCACAACAGCGGAGATCAACGAAACGTGAGTCCCACGCCCGCCGTCAGTACTGGATACTTTGAGAACGAATAATCTGCGTGAATGTTGATCACGGCGAGAAGAAACCTGATTCCAACAAGGGCCCGGCTTTTGTCCGCACCCGTGATCGAGAATCCACTTATCTTCGCCGTTTGTCCAAAGATTGGATCAGTGGTATAAGAGTCAACCGTCAATTTGGAGCTCTCAATCTGGAAACCACCATACAATGTCAGGATAAGGAAACTCTTGCTGACTTCTGCCCCGAATGCTGTGCCGCCTAGCGACATTAATTTGTTACCACTCTTGTCATCAACGGTAATCTTCTGAGTCATGAAATGAACGGCGATATCGACGGGACAAAAAGGAATGAACTGATCGATGTCATACCGCGCACCGAATCCAACGAAATTGATCTTGCCCGCGTCGCTAGGCAGATTGGTCGAAGGCAGGAATCGTCCGATCACTTCTATCCCGAACGGAAGCCCGATCGCGGCTTGGGGGGCAAACATGGGGATCCGGGACAAGTCAAATCCTTGAGGGGTCACGAATATTGTTTGGCCTCGCAAAGGCACATAAGCCGAACTCTGGCTTACTACAACAGGCTGACCCGTCTTTGCACCTGCAAATGTTGGAGAATTATGCACGATTGGATTATAATCTGAATTCGCGTGCAGTGTAAATGTGGTCTGTGTGGTTGGATCGGTGTAACTGAGCTGATCAGGCAGCACGAAATCGAACGTCTTGTGATCAGTTCCGATTGTTGCGAGGCCGACCTTGACGCCGATATCGAATCCGAGAACGTTGTGAAGGTCTGCCGAATGATAAATGCCGCTATTCAATCCTGCACCCAATCCCGAAGCTAGCGGCTCGAGGTAATTGTTCGCGTTAGCTCCGATAATTTTCGTAAGTTGGGCGCTCAAGTCGTTTTGCTGAGCGACGCTAACGGATATTACCATCAGCGAAATTCCGAGTATGAGGACTGCCGCCCGGATAGTAGTCATAAGCTTGTTCTCCTTTCAACGTTGAGTTGTACGTGGGGAAATATCTGCAATTCGCGCCTAAGAATCAATCCATCAGAATGTGTGCTTGACCAGAGACACAATATCATCCGCATTGTCCGAAATGATGCCGTCAACCCCTAGCTGAATCATCTTTTCGGCGTCCTTGATCGAATTCAGCGTATATACATACACGGCAATTCCGTGATGGCGGGCATCATTGATCATCGAACGCTGGAGTTCTCCCTTTGCACATATGAAAATTGATGCATCCGCGCGGCGCGCAAGTTTTGAAGGTGGTCGGCCAAAATCGCGAAACAGGTTATAAAGAACGGCTGTCGTGACGCCTGGAGCCATTTTCTTGAGGTTGGCGATGAGATGATGGTCGAACGAGGAAAAGAGGACAAGCTCCTTCATGCCGCTTCCTTCCACCACATCGAGAACTCGTTGCTCGAGAAGTCCCCGGGGCTCCGCGTGTAACAGATCCGACTTGATTTCTACGTTGACCCATCGTGAACCATTGATAACACGCAGCACCTGTTTCAATGTGGGGATCCGCTCTGCACTGAACCTGGCATTGAACCAGGAACCTGCATCATAGTTGGCAAACTCACTGAAATTGTATTTGCGTGCAATCCCGTTGCCCGTCGTTGTTCGTTGCAATGTCCTATCGTGCAGGACGATGACTTCTTCGTCTTTTGTGAGTCGAACGTCCAGTTCCAGCATATCAATTCCCGGAGAGCTGACGGCAAGCGCAAAAGACGCCAGCGTGTTTTCCGGCGCTTTCGCAGAGATGCCCCGGTGGGCAATCACGAACGGTGGATCGCCGTCGGCAGGTTTTGGATGAAAGGGCCGCATTGCTTGCTAGACGTGAAGTTTGTCTTTATAGAGATACTCAAGGAGTAGTTTATGAACGTAACCTATCTCGTTCATCCCGTTGATCGGGACCAGCCTGTCCGTCTCACGATAGTACTCAAGCAGAGGTTTTGTTTGTTGCTGGTAGACTTCGAGACGCCGACGGACGGGTTCGGGCTTGTCATCGAGTCGTTGGTACAATTCACCGCCGCAATACGCGCATTTCCTGACATCGGCACCGATGCGTGACAGTGTATAGATCCTGCCGCAGGTTCTACAGAGACGCCTCTGATCAAGCCGGCGGACAATCTCGTCATTATCGACCTGCAGGCTGATTACTGCATCGAGCTTGATATTGAGTTTCTCAAAGAGTGCGTCCAGCGCTTTCGCTTGGGGGAGCGTCCTCGGGAAACCATCGAGAATAAAGTTTTCCTGCGCTTCGTCCGACCTGAGGACTTCTTCGATTAGGCCGATCATCACGTCATCGGGAACCAGATTACCGGCTTCCATGAACTGCTCTGCTTTCAAGCCAAGCGGTGTTCGTTTTTTTACTGCCTCCCTCAACAGATCGCCTGTCGAAATGTGTGCGGAATGAAATTCTTCTACGAGCAGCTTGGCCTGAGTGCCCTTACCAACACCGGGAGGTCCAAAGAGTATAATGCGCATGGTTTTGTCTTTCTCCAGTTAAGGATGAATCTCACGAGTGGAATCCTACGACACGGATGAGTCCGTCGGCCGAAGAAGGGACGTATCGGACAACTGGCCGATCCTTCGGTGGCTTTTGTTGGCATTTTCAATCACCAGCTGACCACAAGCGGCGTTGATGTCCTCACCCGAGCTACTCCTGATCATGACCGTGATGTCCGCTTTGCGGAGTTTGTCCGCAAACTGTTCTACGCGCATCCGCGGCGTGGGTTTGAGGGACGCTGCAAACCCCGAAGGATGTGTGAACCCGATCGAGTGGAACGGAATGATATTCACTTTACACGGTATCCGCCGCGACAATTGAATGAATCGTTTGATGTCCGCTTCCGTGTCGTTGAACCCTTCGAACAGGATATACTCGAATGTGGGGCGATGGCGGGTCTTTCGGTAGTAGTATTCCAGGGCCTCCACGAGATCGCTCACGGAATATTTTTTCGTGATGGGCATGAGCATTGCCCGCTTGTCGTTGTCCAGGGAGTGAAGCGACAAAGCGAG
>Ga0335081_10021772_pt1 | contig 10371 bp, 9 predicted proteins | sample Lox_Sample_35_FD_206713 | JGI IMG/M metagenome (GOLD analysis project Ga0335081, IMG submission 206713) | Soil microbial communities from Loxahatchee National Wildlife Refuge, Florida, United States - Lox_Sample_3.5 | ecosystem: Environmental > Terrestrial > Soil > Wetlands | place: USA: Florida...
GCGGAAAACGGCGGCGGCATAAAAAGCAACTTCATCGTCGATCATCGAGGCCCGCTTCCGCGAGCAAGTCGTCGATTCGGGCGATTAGCTCCGGAAGAGCGGCTCTGACCGGCGCTGAAAGGGATTCGCCGTGGTCGAAGTTTTCACCGGCTACGGTAACGGAAAAGGCCCGGGGCTGCGCGCGATAGAGGTGCGCAGCCAAAGTCAGAACGTGCGAGGGCGAGAGCGCGTGGCAGAATCCCGGCGGCTCGGAGAACGCGCTAGCGGTCATTTCCTTGATCTGAACTTCTCCGGCAGCCGCCGCACGCGTTGCGGCATCGATGAAGATGACGCATTCCGCACGGCTGATTGAGTCTGCTATCTCCGGCCCGAGTTGATGCACGGTGACAATCTCAACGTCGGGCTCGGAGTACTTGGCCGCCAGCGCCTCGGCGGCGCGCCATGCGACCCCATCATCGGAACGAAGCGGATTTCCGTAGGCGACGATGAGGAATCGTGGCATGTCTCTACCGCCGGTTCATCCTCGCGTGAGTTCGTCCAGCACTTCGCCATCCGCGCTGATGAGCTGGACCTGAAGATCCATCTGGCCCAGAGCATGCGTCGAGCAGCTGAGACATGGATCGTAGCAGCGGATAACGGCCTCGACACGGTTGAGCATTCCCGGATTCAGCCGCTTGCCCTGCACGAAGTGCTTCGCGACCTGCAGCACGCTGCGATTCATTGCCAGATTGTTGTGTCCCGTCGCGATGACCAGATTTACCCAGCGGATGAGTCCTTGTTCATCGATCTTGTAATGGTGGAAGAGCGTGCCTCTCGGAGCTTCGCAGGCTCCAACACCCTCGAGAGCATTCGGCCGCGCAACGGCTCGCACGTGCTTCGACAGGATCTCGGGATCGTTCAGCAGCTGTTCGAGCCGCTCGATGCAGTAGAGAATCTCGATCAGCCGCGCGTGATGATAGTGGAACGAGCTCAGAACGGCGGTACGTTGCAGTTCGTGGAATTCGGCAAGTTCCTGATCGGCGCGCGGCGTGCCGCAGCGGTCAGCGACGTTAAGACGGGCAAGGGGCCCGACGCGATAGACCCCCTCCGGAAATCCTTTGGGCTTGTAGTAGGTGGATTTCAGATAAGACCAGGGCTCGACTTTCTCGCCGATGTATTCCGAATAGTTCGTCGGATCGAGATCGTCGGCGACGACGTGGCCGGAGGCGTCGATGATGCGGAGCTTGCCGTCGTAGAAGGTGAGCCCGTTGTCTTTTTTGACGATGCCCATAAACATCGTGGGAAAGTTACCGAAGGTGGAGATCTCCTCGCGGAAGCGCTCCATCGTGCTCTTGAACCATTCCAGCGTGCGTTCGGCGATGGCCAGAGCGTCGGGGATCGTTTCGAGAATTGCGTCCCGGTTCGCTTGCGTGAGCGGTTCGCTGACGCCGCCAGGAACGATCCAGGCGGGATGGATGCGCTTGCCGCCCAGCCGCTCGATGATCTTCTGCCCAAACTGACGCAGCCGGATGCCGTCAAGCGCGAGTTCCGGATGCTTTTCGGCGACTCCGAAAATATTGCTCTTCGCGGGATCGGCGTCCATGCCCAGAAGCAGATCTGGCGAGGACAGATGAAACAGGCTGAGCGCGTGCGATTGCGTGACCTGTGCCAGTCCGAAGATGCGGCGCAGCTTATCGGCGGTCGGCGGAATGCGCACTGCAAGCAGAGAATCGCAGGCCTTGGCCGAAGCAATCAGATGGCTGACGGGACAAATGCCGCAGATGCGCGCCATCAGCGACGGCATCTCGTAAAAAGGACGGCCTTCGCATAGCTTTTCGAATCCGCGGAACTGGGTCACGTGGAAGCGCGCGTCCTCGACGCGGCCTTCGTCGTTCAGGTGGAGCGTGATCTTCGAGTGGCCTTCTATGCGCGTCACCGGATCGATGACGATGGTATTGCCCTGCTTCACAAAATCTCCCTTTTAGCAGTGAGCGGCGAGCGATGAGCAGTGAGCAGTGAGCAAACAAAACTCAAACCGGTTCTGCTCATTGCTCATAGCTCATCGCTTTCCTACGAGCCGAATCTTGTTTTCAAACTCACATCCGGGGTGCGGCCTTCGAGCAACTCCGACACTACGTAATAAATGGTGTCGGCCGAGGGCGGACAGCCGGGGACAAATACGTCCACGTTGACAAACTCGTGCACCGGCCGCGACGTCGGCAGCAGCGCGGGCACGACCTGGTCGGGAATGCCAGGATCGAACGTGACGTTCTCGCGGTAGGCGCGGTCGTAAACGGCCTTGACGCCAAACGGATTGCGCATGCCCGGAACGTTCGCCGTCACCGCGCAGTCGCCCAACGAGACGAGAATCTTCGTGCGCTCGCGGACGATCTTGATCTTGTGCAGGTCTTCCTCGCTGCTGACCGCGCCCTCGACCAAGGTGACGTCGACGTTCTCGGGAAACTCCTTGGCGTCGACGAGCGGGCTGTAGACCAGGTCGGCGGCGCCGGCAATAGCAAGCAGGCGCTCGTCCATATCGAGAAAGGACATGTGGCAGCCCGAGCAGCCATCGAGCCACACGGTGGCGATTCGCTTCTTACTCATTCGGCCCTCGCACCGCTTTCGACCCCAGGGGCTGAAGCCCTGGTCCTTGCTTTCGAGCTGACGCGGCCCTGAAAGGGCCGCACTTCCACAAGACTCCTCATTCGTTTTCCTCGCGCATCATGGTCAGATAGGGCAGGAACTGGCGGCGCTTGAGCATCTCGGCCACCGAGCGTCCTTTTTCAAACAGCGCTCCCGTCGGACACACATGCACGCACTTGCCGCAACTGGTGCACGTTTCCGACGTTCCCCAGGGTTCGTTCAAGTCGGTAATAACTTTGGCGTCGATGCCGCGGCCCATCAGGTCCCAGGTATGAGCGCCCTCGATCTCGTCGCAAACGCGCACACAGCGCGTGCACAGGATGCAGCGGTTGTGATCGATGACGAAGCGCTCGTGCGAGGCGTCGACATCTTCTTTCGGATACCGGTACGGAAAATGCACGTGCGTAATGCCAAGGCGCTGCGCAAGCATCTGCATCTCGCAGTGCCCATTCGACACGCAGACCGAGCAGACGTGGTTGCGCTCGGTAAACAGAAGCTCCAGAATCATTCTCCGGTAGTTGTTCAGCCGCTCGGAGTCAGTCGTAACCTCCATGCCTTCTTCGACCGCAGTCACGCAGGCGGGAAGCAGCTTGTTCTGTCCTTTGATTTCGACCAGGCACAACCGGCAGGCGCCGACGTCGGAGAGTCCGTCCATCTCGCAGAGCCGGGGGACGAAGATGCCGTTCTGCCGGGCTACGTCGAGGATACTTTCCTCCTGGCGTCCGGTAACATCGCGGCCGTCGATCTTGAGCGTTTTGACCGTAGCGACGGGCCTCATGCGGTTTCTCCTACCGTCTGCTTATCGCAGACCCCGGCGGGACATCGATGCTCCTGAATATGCGCGCGGTACTCCTCGGCAAACGACCGCAGCGTACTGACGACCGGGTTCGGCGCCGACTGTCCCAATCCGCACAGGCTGGTGTGCTTCAGCAGGTCGCAGAGTTCTTCAAGCATCTTTAAATCCTGCTCAGTCGCCTTCATGTTGCCGATCGCGGTCAGGATGCGGTGCATCTGGTACGTTCCCACGCGGCACGGAATGCACTTGCCGCACGACTCGGTCATGCAGAAGTCCATGAAGTATTTCGCGACATCGACCATGCACGAACTCTCATCCATGACGATCATGCCGCCCGAGCCCATAATTGATCCGGCTTTCGCCAGAGATTCATAATCCACGGGCATATCGAGGCAGTCGGTGGGCAGACATCCGCCAGAAGGGCCGCCAGTCTGTACCGCCTTGAACTTGCGGCCTTCAGGAATGCCTCCGCCGATTTCGAAGACCATTTCGCGCAGGGAGATTCCCATCGGCACTTCGACCAGGCCTGTATTCTCGACGCGGCCGGCGAGCGCGAAAACCTTGGTGCCTTTGCTCTTTTCCGTGCCGATTTGCGCATACCAGTCGCCGCCGTTGCGAATAATCGGCGCGATATTTGCATAGGTCTCGACATTGTTGATCAGCGTGGGCTGGCCGAACAGGCCTTCCATCGCCGGATAAGGCGGACGCGGACGCGGCGTGCCACGTTTGCCTTCGACGGATGCGATCAGCGCAGTCTCTTCGCCGCACACAAACGCCCCGGCTCCGAGCCGGAGGTCAATGCGGAAACTGAAGCGCGTCCCGCAGATATTTGAGCCGAGCAGGCCAACGCGTTCCGCCTGGCGAATGGCGGTGCGCAATCGCTTGATCGCCAACGGATATTCGGCGCGGACATAGATGTAGGCCTCCGACGCTCCAACGGCGTAGCCCGCGATGAGCATGCCTTCGAGCACGCGGTGCGGATCGCTTTCGAGCACGCTACGATCCATGAACGCGCCGGGATCGCCCTCGTCGGCATTGCAGATGACATATTTTTGCGTTCCAACCGACTTGGCCACCGTGCTCCACTTCAGCCCGGTGGGATATCCTGCGCCGCCTCGTCCGCGCAGTCCGCTTTTCGTGACTTCGTCGACCACTTCGCGCGGCGACATCTCCGTCAGAACCTTGATCAGCGCCGTGTATCCATTGACGGCAACATAGTCTTCAATACGCTCGGGATCGATGTTGCCGGAATTCTCGAGAACGATTTTTTTCTGGCGCTGGAAGAATGGAACATCGGTGGGGCAGACGAGGTGCTCGACGGGCTTGCCCTCGAGACTGTCAAGGATCGCAGCTCCGTCCGCGGTTTCAACCTTCTTATAGAGGACTCCAGCGCTGGTCGAGACCAGCGGCCCTTCCGAGCAAAGCCCCATGCAGCCGACGCCTTTGACCTGGCAGTGATCTTTCGTTCCGCGACGCGCCACTTCCTGATCGAGCGAGTCTTTCACCGACTGGCTCTGGCACGATAGGCATCCGGCCGCGACGCAGACATTTACCCGCTGTGTAAATCGGCTCTGCTCTTCGCGTTCGGTTTCGGCTATCTGATCGAGTTCCTCAGGCGTCATGCGCTGGTCCATTTCTTCAGGCGCTCGCGGATCGCCGGTGTGGCGACCTTGCCGGCAACCTCCTGATCGTAGACAACGGCGGGGGCCAGGCCGCACGATCCCAGGCAGCGCGCGGTCAGAAGCGAGACTTTCTTGTCGGGGGTCGTTTCTCCGGGAGCGATGCCGAGATCTCTCTGCACGGCATCCAGCAACTGCGGCGCTCCCTTGATATAGCACGCCGTTCCCATGCAGATCACACAAGTGTGCTCACCCGCCGGTTTGAGCGTGAAGAAGTGGTAAAAGGTCGCGACGCCGTAGGCACGGCTCAGCGGAACTCGCAACGACATCGCAACATAGCGCAGCGCCTGCTCGTCCAGGTATCCGAAAGCTTCCTGTACGGTGTGCAGCGTCTCAATCAGGCCGCGCGCCTGCTGGCCCTGACGCCGTATGGTGGCGTCCACCAGCTTCCAGCGTTTGTCCTGATTGGGAGGAGTGGGTTTTGCAACATATGAGGGCATATCCGTTCGTACCTGCAGATAAAATCGGTATGAATCGATGAATGCGCATGCATCACTTGCTGAGAACTGCCTATCTTAGTCCTCGCCGGTACTCACGACAACCGCTAGTAATATTTTTTCTCGCACTTTAGTTTCAATTTGGCTCGCTATTCAAAGCGGAAGTCGCAACGCACATCTCTTCCACTTCTTTAGATGCATCCTCTTCGTTTGGTAGTGCTGCGGTAATGACAACCAGCGTTGCATCGTCGCGCAATTGGGAATCGCAAAAGCGCTTCACCTTCGCAACGAGAGCTGATTTCATCTCGCGCGTGGATTTCCCCTCGCACGCCTTCGCGGTCTCGATCAGCCGCGCTTCGCCGAATTCTTCTCCGTTGGGCAGGCTGGCTTCGGTAATTCCGTCCGTGAAAAGAATCATGCGATCCCCGGACTGGAGATGCAACAGCGAATCTTCATACTTCCACTGCGGAAAGACTCCGAGCACCGCTCCGCCATTTTCGAGGGACTGTGTTGTTCCATCGCCCCGAATCAAAACTGGGAGCAAGTGCCCGGCATTCGAATAGTGGAAAGATCGCCGCGCGGAGTCGAGAACTCCGTAGAAGAACGTCACGTAGCGCCCGGAGCTGATGCTTGAGCAGAGCACGGAATTCACGCGGCTGCAAAGCATCGCCGGAGAAGCTGACTCGACGGCGAATGCGCGCACGCTCGCCTGCACGTTCGCCATCAGGAGCGCGGCAGAAACGCTTTTGCCGACGACATCGGCGATGCAGACGCCGACCTTCGTCGCGCTCAGCCGGATGACGTCAAAATAATCGCCGCCCACCACTTTGGCGGGTTCCCAAGCGCACTGTATCTCGAATCCGGGAATCTCCGGGATCTCCTTCGGCAGCAGCGATTGCTGGATTTCCCGCGCCTGCTGCAGCTCCTGTCCCTGCAACTCGCGCTGCGCGGCTTCGATCTCGATCGCCTGCTGCAGTTCGCGGTTTTTTGATTCCAGGCGCTCCCGCATTTGCCGATAAAGTTGCGCACTGATGCCGACGATCATCGTCGCCATTAGAGGCATTTTCCAGCCGCTCGTGACGTATTGCCATAAGCTCTGGCTTGGGTCGTGGCTGGTAGGAAATCGAATCGCGTTCACGGCCATGATGCCGAGGATGCCCCCAACCAGAAGCAAAGGAATAAAAAGAAGCCAGGTATGCAGGTGCTTCTTGCGCGTATACAGGAAGCCCAGATATTCCTGCATGAGGAAGATTATGTTGCAGAGAGTAAGTGTGTAGAGAAGCGTGGCACTGATCGATGCCGGGCGATCCACGGCCCACATCGCTACATAAATGGCGACGGCAATGGCAATAAAGTTCTGCTGGCGGCGGGCAAATCGCCGCGGCTGAAGCCATGCCTTCAGCGATTTCGACCGCGCGATCAAAGTTTCTCCATCATTTGTCGGCCCGCGCGTTCGACTGCGGATGTCTCTCATTCGCGGATGGTCAGCACCGGGCAATGCGCATTCGCGATCACCTGATGCGTGGCCGACCATGGCAGATGCGTGCTGGCAATATCAGCGGACGAACGCGCTCCAACAACAATCATGTCGGCCTCGCGGTCGGAGGCAACTTTCAAGATTCGCTCCGCGGCGTTGCCGAACTCCAGCAGCATTTCGGGTGCGTATTGCAGCGCGGCATTCGACGGAAGGAGCTCTTTCAATTTCTTGACTCCATCTTCGATCGGGCCGGGCCTGCTTCCGAGCTGCGTATAGTCTTCGAGAACATGCATCATCGTAAGGCGCGAGCGGAATTCCTCGGCCAGTGCGACGGCTTGCTTCGCCATGCGCGGAGCATCGTCTGTGAAGTTCGTGGCGAAGACGATCTGCTGCAACTCCAGTTCGACGGGCGCCAGATCGCGACCATGCCGCGGAAAGCTGGGCAGCTTTGCCCGTCCGGATACCTTCGGGCCTACAGTCAGAACCGGGCACGGCGCATGCCGCAGAATGTTTTCGGCAACGGATCCCAGCAGCAGTTTTCCGAGACCTGTGCGGCCATGGCTTCCGACCACAATCAGGTCGACTTCATTCTCTTCGATGATTGCAGCGAGATTCTTCCAGACCATCCCATGCCGGACGTAGTTGCGGTGGGGAAATCCCTCGAACCGGTTGGCGATCTCGTCGAGCTTCTCCTTGGCTTCGGTATGGGCGTCTTCGTAGATCGTGCCCATGCTGACGTAATCCACGCCGCCGGAGGCGATCAACAGACTGGTATCCGAAAGGATGTGCGCCATGTGCAACATGCTGCCGAAATGGCGGCAAATGGCCGTGGCATAAGGAAGGGCAGCTTCCGAACAGGCGGAAAAATCGGTGGCAAACAGAACATTCTTCACCGAAACAGCGGAGGCGAGTTTCGGCGAAACGACGCGGTCGGCGACCGCGATGGGAGTCTCTATTTTGGCTTCAACGAGTGCCATGGAACACCTCCTGCACCCGTTTGAAGGATCACACTGGAAGCTTCGGATGGGATATGGCGGCTGTCACCCATTTTTGTGATTGAGATCACAACCGAAAGAGCTGAAAACAACGCACGAAGTCTTACGAAGTATTCTCTGCCGTCGTGTTACGTGGGTCTTTTGTGCTTGAAAACCTTTGTTATTGCGCGAAGCCGTCGGCCTGTGTGACGGCTCCAATGGCGACCGTGTGATCAATGTAGACGCGGCCGGCATCCAGCGCCTTGCGGTCGAGTTCGAGCAGCACCGGATTCTTGACCTTCGCTTCCAACACTTTGAGGGATGTATCGGATGAGAGGCATTCAGTCTCTTCGAGCAGCGCTCCCATAATGACCACATTGGCGACTTTGGCGGAGCCGAGCTTGTCGGCAATCTCGGAGGCCGGAATGCAGACGACCTGCGCGTTTGGAATCGTGAGATCCTCCGGCAGTTTCTCGCGGCCATAGATGATGGTTCCGCCCGGCGCAACCTCCGCCGCGAATTTTCGCAGAGAAATTTCATTCATCGCAATCAGAACTTCAGGGCGCGACAGGACCGGCGCGCCAATGCGCTCTTTCGACAAACACACATGGCAGTGCGCGCTGCCGGATCTCATCTCGGGACCGTAGGAAGGTAGCCAACTGACTTCGAGGCCTTCGCGCATGCCCATCTCGGCGAGAAGCTGGCCTAGAAGCAGCACGCCTTGTCCGCCGAAACCGGCGATCTTGATCCCCATGTGCGCGAAATGGTGTTGGCGTCCGTGTACCATCCCATCGCGCGCTAACTGCCGCTCGCCTTCGACCACTTCCTGAACAGTCTTGTGCGGAGGAACGTTAGTATTGGGAATTTCCACCTTGCGGTCGCGGAAGACTTCCAGCGGGAAGTTCGGGACCATCTTCTCCGCAACCCACTTCCGGGCTTCGACTGGGTCCTTCCCCCAGATTGTCGGACATGGAGAGAGGATCTCGACAAAGGTGAAGCCTGCCCCGGTTTTCTGTAACTCGAGAGCTTTCCGTACCGCGCGACGCGCTTTCATGATGTTCTTGTTATCCGAAAGCGCCACGCGCTCGATGTATACGGGCGCTTCGAGAGAGGCGAGCATTTCCGCCATGTGCAGCGGAAAGCCTTCGTTTACAGGCCGGCGTCCCCAAGGCGACGTTGTGCTGCGCTGGCCGACCAGCGTCGTAGGAGCCATCTGTCCGCCGGTCATTCCGTAGATCGCATTGTTGACGAAGAACACGCTGATCTTCTCGCCGCGGTTGGCGGCATGCACGATCTCCGCCGTGCCGATCGCAGCCAGGTCTCCATCGCCTTGATAGGCGATGACGATCTTGTCGGGGCATGCCCGCTTCAGGCCAGTCGCCGCTGCAGGAGCGCGTCCGTGGGCGACTTGCACATTGCCCACATCGAAGTAGTAGTAGGCGAAGACAGAGCAGCCGACGGGACTGACCAAGATTGTCTCGTCCTGCAGGCCGAGATCTTCGAGAGCTTCGGCTATCAGCTTGTGAGCTACGCCATGCCCGCATCCGGGACAGTAGTGAGTCTGGTGCTTGAGGTCGGATTTTCGGTCGAACTCCGGATAGAACGCCTTGGACCGCTCGTGCACGACTTCATATTGCCCGGTGGCCACTTTCGGTTCCTCCAGGATCACGCTCTTGTCCGCCATGTTGAAAACCTCTCTTCGGCTCTGGGCTAGCGGCTTCGGGCTTACGGACTTGTCTTGGCTGAAGCCGATGCCGGAGGCCGAACGCCGTTTCTAGACCCGCGCCGCCACGTTCTCCTCAATCTTCGCGAATAACTCTTCGACTCCGGGGACGTTTCCTCCGACGCGTCCGTAAAACTCGACCGGACGCCTGCCATCCAACGCCAGCCGGACGTCTTCCACCATCTGCCCGTTGCTCAGTTCCACCGTAAGAATCCTTTCGGCGCGCATCGCCGCCGCGGCCAGTTCCTTCGACGGGAACGGCCACAGCGTGATCGGGCGGAACAGGCCGACCTTGATCCCAGCCTTGCGCGCCGCGTCGACTGCGGAACGCAGCACACGCGAAACGATGCCGTAGCCGACAACGATCAGTTCGGCATCGTCGGTCCGGTATTCTTCGCAGCGCGTTTCCGTCTGCTGTGCGCGGATATATTTCGCTTCCATTTTGCGCTGGTGCTCTTCCAGGTCGTCGGACTCGAGAAAGATCGAGCTGACCATGTTCTTGCGAGTCTCTGCGGTTCCCTGCACTGCCCACGGTTTCTCCGGAGCGACGATCTCGCGGTAGGCGAGATCGAGAGGCTCCATCATCTGCCCGACAAAGCCATCGGTCAGCACAACTGCCGGATTGCGGTACTTGTCGGCGAGTTCAAACGCGAGAATCGTCAG
>Ga0335081_10021773_pt1 | contig 10371 bp, 10 predicted proteins | sample Lox_Sample_35_FD_206713 | JGI IMG/M metagenome (GOLD analysis project Ga0335081, IMG submission 206713) | Soil microbial communities from Loxahatchee National Wildlife Refuge, Florida, United States - Lox_Sample_3.5 | ecosystem: Environmental > Terrestrial > Soil > Wetlands | place: USA...
CCTGGAAGGTGTCGTCATCGTATGGCGAGCCGCGAATCACGCTGTAGGTGTAGCGGCCGTTCTCCCGGCGGCACACCAGGCTGATCAGATCGGTGTATCCCTGCGCGGCCAGGATCAGCCGCGAGTTCGGATCGCCTTTTTCGTCCGCAATCACGAAACCGCGAGGCGATGTGTACAGGATCTCCGGCTCCGCGGTGATGGGCGCGATGCCCGCCCGGCCTTGCAGGAGATCCTCCAGGCGGTTGCAGACGCGGCGGATGGTTCCCCTGACCATCGCCTCGTCGCCCTCCACTTTGCCCTTCATGCGCTGTGCGCGAAACGGCTCGAAGACCCAGGTGAAGTGGTTGCGCACCAGTTCGGCCAGGTCCACCGGGTACAGTCCGCCGCAGACGTCCACCTTGTTGTTGAACTGCACGATCCAGCGCAGCAGCGGCGCCGAGTGAAACTGCTCGAGCAGCTCGTGGTACTCCAGGATGAACGATGCCAGGCACACGTCCTGGTCGGCGTTCCAGACGTACACGGGCAGGGGACAGCAGCGCGCCAGCCAGCGTTGCATCAGGCGGCCCTGGCGGACCGCGAGATAGGCCTGCATGGCGGCGCTCATGGTGGCCTCGCGGATCACGCCGCAATGGTGGTCGAAATGAATGCGGCTTCCGCGGCGCCCCGGTGTGTCGTCGATCACCTCCAGGCCGATCGAATACTCCGGCGTGGCGGCGATGAAATGCTCCCAACTCTCGAAACGCCGGGACGGCACCCGCAAATCGATGTACCTGAAATCCGTCTGCATGCTCCCCCGCAGTGTGCCCGCGCGCGCACACTCCAGCCTCCCTGTTTACGCCCGGCCGCCCCTCCGGCGGTTACTCAATCATGCGAACCGCGTAATAAAGCCCGCCAAACACAAGAATCGAGAGCAGGGCTACCACCATCCACTCCACGATCCGTTCCTTGCGGGATTTTTCGATTGCGTCGTCGTGCTTGATCTGTTCGTCGAGACTGTCAAACATTGTATTCCAGCCTCTATGGCAAACCCGAAGCATCCGTGGAACCGGCCGGCCGCGGTGCGGCCGTACTCCTTTGCCGGCTCTTCCATCGGTGTCGGGCTGTTACGCTCGGTGAGTGCCAATAATGCGAGGCGTTCTGGTCCCGCCTCGGGCGATTTTCGGGACCGGGCCGGCGTCGCCGTTCGCTCGGTGAGCGCGGCCTTGCAGCCGCTTGTTCCGGATCTGCGGGCAAGGCAAACGCGGCCGAAAGCGGGATCGATAATGCAGACAACCGCATCTCGATGCCTTCCGCTATTTATGCTAGTCCCATCGGCCCCGCCGCGCAATCCCCGCACCCGGCGCCGCGCGGCCCGGCGGAAGCGTACATTGTAGGATTGAGGAGGATCGATCGAAATGGCATTCGCACTGAAGGTGGAAGGCTTCGGCGATGGCGAATCGATTCCGAAGCGCTTCACCTGTGAGGGCGGCGACGCCTCACCCGCGCTCTCGTGGTCGAACGAACCCTCCGGCACCGAGAGCTTCACTTTGATCGTGGACGATCCCGACGCGCCGGCCGGCACCTGGAACCACTGGCTGCTCTGGGACGTTCCCGCGCACGTACCTTCGATTGCCGAGGGCTTTCGCCCGGGCGCGGTAGGTTCCAGCGGGAAAAACGATTTTGGCAAGCCCGGCTACGGGGGCCCTTGTCCGCCCAAGGGTCACGGCGCACATCGATATTACTTCACGCTGTACGCCGTGGACCGGCCGGCCCTGGGCCTGCCGCCCGGCGCGAAGCGCCAGGAGCTCGACCGCGCGCTGAAGAACCACGTGCTCGCCCAGGCGCAATACATGGGCCGCTACGAGCGCCGCTAGCGAAGTACTACCGGCGCTTCATTTTGTTCAGCGCTTGCCGGCCCGCGTCGCTTTCTTGATCAGGGGCGCGGCTTTCGCGGCATCGTCCTCGGTTTCGAAGCCGACCACCGCCGCGAACTTCCGCCCGATCACCTGCGCCACCAGGAAGGCGATGTTGATCCCGGCGCCGCTCAGCGCTTGGGCAATCGCGTGGCCCAGCGCGGCCCGGTTGTCGCCTTCCACCAGCAGCGTCGGAATCGCGGTCGCGCTCAGGCCCGCCGCGGCGGCGGCAGCGGCCGCCTTCTTGCCCGCCACCGGGAAAACCTCGATGGCGGCCTTTCCCGCCAAGGTTGGATGCCGGTACCCCATCATCAACCGGAAGTCCGCGCCGGCCGCGGCCGGCTGCTCCAAAGTCGCGGCCAGCGCGCCCGGCTGGTTTTCCACTTCGGTTCGCCACAAGGTGATCTTCTTCACCGTAACTGCCATGTGCACCTCCAAAACTGTTTCGATATCAGGCGGCGCTGGAGCCGGAAGCGGCGTTCTGTTCGCGGGGCAGAGTCCCGGCCAGGCCCTCGACCACGGTCAATCGGTGGCGCAACTCGTCGCGAAAGGTCCGATGCGAGGTGTGGCGGATCTCAATCAGCAGCCTGGTGCGCTCCGATTGCAGCAACTCGGCCAGCAGGGCAAGCTCGTCGCTGTTCAGTTTGAAAGGCTCATGCGATGTCGCGTTCATGAGGACCTCCTTTGTCCAGACAAGCGTTCAGTTTTATCGATGCTTCCCGAGGCCGCCCCGTTGTGCCCCACCGTGTCACGAATGCGATTCAGCTCCTCGTCGACAATCTGCAGCTCCAGCTCCAGCAATTCGCCCCAGACAATCCGGTCGCCCGACTGGCGCCCGAATCCCGGGCTGCGCCGGCGCACGCGCTCCGCATCCAGGAATTCCAGGCGCGCCTTCTCATCGGCCAGCCGCTGCCGCAGCGCGCCGGCCGCGCATTTGACGGCTCTCGGGCGAACGGCCGCGGGCCGCTGCGCCGGCAGGGCCTGCGCGGCCGGCTCCGTCCGGGCGCGCGGGAAGAGTGTGTTGGTAACGAATGTGTTTAATATTCCGGCCGCGAGGCTGAACGTGACGATTGCCACGCCATAGGGCGCCCACCGCAGCCCCAAGGCGAGCGCGCCCCAAACGGAAGGAGCGCTCAGCGCCAGCGCCAGTGGCGCCGCGCACGTCCACCGCGTTCGCGGCGCCCCGATCGCGCCGATCCCCAGGCCCAAGAGCGCCTGGCTAAGGAACAGCCACAGCCAGCCGTACCAGGGCATCGAAACGCCGAACGCAAACTCCGCCAGCTGCCAGGCTTGGAAGCCGAAGACCGCTCCCAGGCCGCCGGCCAGCAGGATGCTTCGCGCGGCCGAACCGCTCGCTTTCACCTCCAGAATCGGCATGGCGTCACCTGCCTTTTCTGTCCGGCTCAATTATGGGTCAACCGGACCGGGAATGCAACGGAGAGGCCGGCGGAATCGGCCGCCGTCAACTCATGAACCAGCCGCCGTTGACGTTGACGGTCTGGCCGGTCACGTAACCGTTCCGTGCCAGCATCACGGCCACGCCGGCGACTTCGCCCGGCGACCCGTATCGCCCCAGCGGGATGCGGGCGGGCGTCGCATTGGGGTTCGAGGTCACCATTTCCGTTTCGATCAGCGCCGGCGCGATCGCGTTCACCGTGATGCCTTCCTTCGCCAGCCGCTGCGCGTAGAAGTGCGTCAGGCCCAGCATGCCGGCTTTCGACGCTGCATAATGCGGCCCCACCACGCCTCCCACCTGCGCCGCTACCGAAGAGAGGTTGACGATGCGCCCCCACCGCCGCGACCGCATGCCGGGCAGCACGGCCTGCGCCACCAGGAAACAGGATTTCAGGTTCACCGCGATCACTTCGTCCCAATCTCGCTCGCCGATCTGCTCGATCGGCTGCGGGCGGGAAATGCCGGCGTTGTTCACCAGGATGTCGACCGGCCCCAGCCGTTCTTCCACGGTTCCGATCAGGCGCCCGACATCGCGCGCCAGAGATACGTCCGCCTGCACGGCGATCGAGCGGCGCCCGAGCCGCCGGATCTCCGCTTCCGCGGCCTGCGCTTCCTCCGCCCGCCGCAGAAAGTTGATCGCGACATCGGTGCCCGCCTCCGCCATCGCCAACGCGATCGCGCGGCCGATCCCGCGGCTCGAACCCGTCACCAGCGCCACTTTTCCCGTCAGGTCATCCATGAGATCAGCATACACGCTGATCGTCGCAAACGATCCCGCGCAAACGATCCGGTTGTGCCGCTCCTTGCGCCGGCGGTAGACTCGATCAGATCCGTACATCCGGAATCGCGTGGAGGATTGGAAAATGCGAAAGCTGGTGCAGCGTTGCGGTGTGTGGTGTCTGGTTTCCGCGCTGTCTCTCGGCGCGTTGGGCGCGGCGGAGCGGCCGCGCATCGAGAAGCGCGCCCACGGCTGGCAGTTGCTGGTGGATGGCAAGCCGTTCCTCATCCTCGGCGGCCAGGTGAACAATTCGAGCGGCTGGACCGAGGTCCTGCCCCAGGTTTGGGAGACCATCGGCGCGCTGGGCGCCAACACGGTCGAGATACCGGCTTACTGGGAAGACGTCGAACCGCAGCCGGGCCAGTTCCGCTTCGGGAATGTCGACAGCATCCTCACCTGGGCGCGCGAACATCGCCTGCACATCGTGTTTTTGTGGTTCGGAAGCTGGAAGAACGGCGCCTCCAACTACGTCCCGGCGTGGGTGAAACAGGACCGGCGGCGCTTTCCCACCATGATCGACGCGGCGGGCAATCCCACGGGCATCGTCTCGCCCTGGTTTCACGCCACGCTCGACGCCGATAAGACCGCCTTCGCCGCCCTGCTGCGCCACATCGGCCAGGTGGACGAGGCGCAGGGGACCGCGATTCTGGTGCAGGTGGAGAACGAGACCGGATCGTATGGCACGCCGCGGGACTACTCGCCGGAAGCGACGAAACTGTTCCACGGGCCGGTTCCCGACAAGCTGGTGGCCGCGCTCAACCGCAAGCCCGGCACCTGGGAACAGGTGTTCGGCGCGGAGGCCGAGGAAGCCTTCTCGGCGTGGGGCTTCGCCTCTTATGTCAACGAAGTGGCCGCCGCCGGCAAAGCTGCGTACAAGCTGCCGATGTACGTGAACTGCTGGCTTTCCGAAGGCGGCGGCTTCGAACGCCCCGGCGAAGATTATCCGAGCGGCGGCCCGGTGATCGGCATGCTCGATATCTGGAAAGCGGCCACGCCGGATCTCGACCTGATGGCGCCCGATATCTACCTGCCGAGCCACGAAAGCTACCTGCGCACCATGGCCGCTTACCGCCGGCCCGATAATCCGCTGTTCATTCCCGAGACATATTACGAGCCGCCCGCTTCGCGCCGGTTGTTCGAAGCCATCGGCGAGTATGGAACGCTCGGCTTCTCACCGTTCGGACTGGATGCGACCGGCTGGACCGACACGTCGAAACAATCGATCGCGGACCTGGCGGCCAGCTACCGCTTGCTCGGGCCCATGGTCGCCGAGATTTCCGGTTGGCAGGCGGAGGGCAGGCTGCGCGCCGCGGTGCAGGAGCCGAGGACTTACTCGCGCCTGCTGCATCTTGGCGACTGGGACGTTCTGGCGGAGTTCGGCCGGCCGAATTATGGCGAGGGCTACAAGTCCGCTGAAGACGGCCGCGTATTGATTGCGCAACCTGCGCCTGACGAGTTCGTCCTGGCGGGCTTCGAAACCCGCGTGCGGTTCCGCGCCAAACGGGGTTTGCCCGCCGTGGGGCAGCGCAAGCCCGGCGACGGCGCCCGCTTCCTGCGCGTCGAGGAGGGCTCTTACTCCGGCGGAAGTTGGGTCGCGCGCCGCGCGTTGAATGGCGACCAGACCGATTTCGGACTCAATCTCCCCAACGCCGGCGCGGTGTACCGCGTCTGGCTCGACCGGAACTGAGGGTTTTTCCGGCGCTCCGTTATCTTTAGTGACGGGCGCGACGCTGCTAACCGAATCGAGTATTGGAGGCGAAACCGCCTTTGCCGGCACGCCGTTTGCGTGTTACCTCCGGTTATATCCGTTTATAAACCTTTAGGTTATGGACACCGCGCCGCTCCGGGCGGTACAAGGAGGCATGGTACTGTGTCCACGTGTTTCCGCCATCGTTCTTGTCGGTTTGTCGGCGTCGGCGCTGGTTGCCCAGCAGGATCGCATCACCGCCGCCATCGATGCGCGCCGCCCGGTAGCGGTCAGGGGCAGCGTTCCCGTCCAGGCGCAGGCGAGGTTTGACCAGGGGGCGGTGAAACCCGATTTCCGGCTCGGCAATATCACGCTGATGCTTAAGCCCACCGCGGCGCAGCAGGCCGCGCTCGAAGAACTGCTGGCGGAGCAGCAGGATCCGGCGTCGCCGAACTACCACAACTGGCTGACGCCGGAAGCTTACGCGGACCGGTTCGGCGCCAGCGCGGCGGACCTGGACAAGATCGCCGCGTGGCTGCGCTCGGAAGGCTTCGAGGTAAAGTACACGGCGCGCGGGCGCGACTTCATCAGCTTCAGCGGCACCGCCGGCCAGGTGCGCGCGGCGCTCGGCACCGAAATCCACCGTTACCGGATCGGGGCCGAGACCCACTTCGCGAACGCGACGGACCTGTCGTTGCCGGCGTCCATCGAGCCCCTGGTGGCTGCTGTTTTGGGCTTGCACGATTTCCATCCGAGGCCGCCGCGCCGGCAACTGCGGGCCCACTATACCGCGAGCGACGGCACACACTACCTGCTTCCCGACGATCTCACGACCATCTACGACGTGGCGCCGATGTTCAAATTCGGGTATACGGGTGCCGGGCAGAGCATCGCGATCGTGGGAGAGAGCGATTTCGATCCCGCCGATATCGCGAGCTTCCGCGGCAGTTGGGGAATGCCCGATACCACGGTGCAGCCGATCCCCGTGGGCAATTATCCCGGCTTCAACGACGCCGAAACCGAAGCCGACCTGGACCTGGAGTGGGCCGGCGCGGTGGCCCCCGGCGCGACGCTGATTTACGTGATGAGCGACGACGCGGACTACGCGGCCTACTATGCGATCGACAACAACCTGGCGCCGATCGTCAGCGAAAGTTATGGGATGTGCGAATACCAGGCCGGCATGGCGCGGCGCGGCCTCTACTACTACGAGGTCGAGGCCCAGAAAGGCAACGCGCAGGGAATCACCTGGCTGGCATCCTCGGGCGATTCGGGCGCGGCCGGCTGCGACTACGACACCACCATCGCGACGCAGGGCCTGGGAGTGAGCCTGCCGTCGAGCGTTCCGGAAGTTACCGCGGTGGGCGGAACTCAGTTCAACGAAGGAAGCGGCACCTACTGGCTCAGCACCGACGGGACTTACGGCGGATCCGCCATTTCCTACATCCCGGAGGCGGCGTGGAACGACACCACGGTGAGCCTGCAATTGGGCGGCAACATTGCATCGAGCGGCGGCGGGCTGAGCGCGATCTATAAGAAGCCGGCGTGGCAAACCGGCCCCGGCGTTCCCAACGACGGCGCGCGCGATGTGCCCGATATTTCGCTGACCGCGTCGCCGATCGAAGACCCCTACCTCGTCGTTTCCGCGGGCGAGATATGGGAAGTGGGCGGCACCTCGGCCTCCGCGCCGTCGTTCGCCGGAATGCTGGCGCTGCTGAACCAGTACCTGGTCCAGAACAAAGTGCAGACCAAAGCCGGCTTGGGCAACATCAACCCGACGCTGTACACCATGGCGGCCGGCGGCAAATCCGGCGCGTTCCACGACATCACGGCGGGCAGCAACATCGTACCCTGCCAGGAGCTGACGGCGAATTGCGTCAACGGCCAGTTCGGCTACACGGCCGGGCCCGGCTACGACCTGGTGACGGGCCTCGGTTCCGTGGATGCCTACAAGCTGATCGTTGCCTGGGGCGGCATTCCGCTCACGTCCACCACCACCACGCTGGCGGCGAGTCCCGCCATGGTGGCCGCGGGCGGCTCGGCGGTGCTCACCGCTACGGTGAAGGCGGCCAGCGGCTCTGTCTCGCCGGCGGGAACGGTTACCTTCACGCTGGGGAGCACCACGCTGGGCACCGCGCCTTTATCCGGTTCCGGAGGCAGCGCCACGGCCTCGATCAAGGTTTATGCCGGGCAGTTGGCGGCGGCCACCAACACCGTTACGGCCGAGTACGACGGCGGCCCGACGTTCGGCACCTCCTCGGCGACCACGACCGTGACCCTGGGTGCTCCCTCGGCAACCGCGCAGGTGACCATCTCCGTCACGCCGAACCCGGTGTATCAACAGGCGCCCGATTCGAACGGCGCCACGTTCTCCTTCACCGTCACCCTGACCGAAACCGCGGGCGTGGCCACTACGGTGACCGGGTTCGCCTTCGACGGCGCGAACTTCGCGACTTCGATCGCGAAATTCTTCGGTACCGCGACCCTGCCGGCTCACGGCACCATCTCCGCCAAGTTGAAGGCGGGGAACATTACGCCGCCGGTGACCGTGCCCTTCGTGTTCAGCGGTTTGGACGCAACCGGGGCCGCATGGACCCAGCAGATCGCGGTCCAGTTCCTGCCGAAGGCCGGCAACTGAGGCGGCGCGGAAGTGCGGCAGACAGCCATCAGCAATCGGCTCTCAGCCGGCAGGCCGCGCTGCGCCGGCTGACGGTTGAAAGGCGACGGCTGATTGCTCGATGCCGGATACGTTAGCGAACCTCTGAAGTTGCGTACTTAGACCGCCCCGTCTCGACCGGGCGTGCTTCGCCCGCTCCGCGCCGGCGGTTCGCCTTATGCCGCCACCCGCGCTGCGCGCAACACGGCTACGCACCTACCTGGTGATTACGCCGCAGGCAATCCGGTCTCCCGCGTTGCCGGCCGGGTCCGATTTCATGTCGTCCGCCTTGGCGTGGATCACCAGCGCGGTTCCGCCGTTGGCGAACAGCGAGTGATCCCCCTCGGCCAGCGTCACGCGCGGGTCTTCCAGCGTCACCTTGGCCATGCCGCTCGGCTTTACGGTGAAGTTCGGCATGTCCCCGGCGTGCGGCCCGGCGGGGTTGTCGAGCCCGTGATGCTTCTGGTCGGGGTTGAAGTGCGGGCCGGCCGACGTAAAACCGGGCGCTTCACACTTCGCGTTCTGGTGAATGTGGATGGCGTGCTCCCCCGGCGGCAGGTTCCTCACGTTCAGGGCAATCGTCACACCGTTGCCGCTTTTGGCGGCACTGATGATGGCAGTCCCCACGCTCTCGCCTTTGGCGTTTTTCAATTCGACCCGGACGGATTTCACCGGCTGCGCCAAGACAACGGCGCCGCCCAACAATCCCACTGCAGCGGCTGCGATGATGAGTCTCGTCATGCGATCCCTCCAGTGGCAATGATCTCACGAAGGGCGCGGCGGGGAAGTGCGGACGGACAGCCGGCGACGGGCCGGACCTATTTACCCGACTCGAGGTGTTTCAGAAACGACCAGAACTCTGTATCGCTCTTGTATGGCAGGAACGAATCGTCTTCGGTCGGAACGGGCATGGCCTCGCCCGGATTCATGTTGGCTTTTCGATCGAAGGCTTGCTGCAAATGGACCCTTGCATCGGCGAGCTTCTTTTCGCCTGCGTCGGCGCAGGCGAGGTTATAGTAGTTCAGCGGATAGTCCGGGTCTTCGGCCACGCCCTTTTCGAACAGGCTTCGCGCCTTCGCGAGATCGCCCGAGATTCCGTACGACATCCCGGCCTGGTCCCGCAGCACCCGTCGCGCCAATCGAGCGGAGCTGAACGGAGCGCCGTCGGGCGGCACCAAAGCCAAGGCCCTCTCGAAGATCGGCGCCGCAGCGCGATATTCATGCTCGTCGTACAACACCTGCGCGTACAAAACCTCATCGACGAATTGCGGGGCGTAGCCGGGGTCCAATTGGAAACTCAGAAAAGCCCCGCGCACGTCCGCATCGCCGTCGCCGATCGGATGGGCGCTGTAAAACTCCAGATCGCCGCACAGGTCGCCGGCTGCCACAAAGCCTCGCACCCGATAGGCGAGTGAACCGTCGACGTTCGCCGTGGTGTAAGTGTACAGCGCAACCGGCAAGCCGTCCGGCCGGTGAATCTCTTCGGTTGCGAGGATTTTGAGCGTTGCATTGGTTTTCTTCTCTTGCGCGAGGGCTGCTTCGCCGCACGCCGCGCCGGTGAGAGGCGCCGAGTTGGCAGCCGCCAAAAACAGGAACCCGAGAAACGTCCGCCGGCCGGATGCGTCGGCGCCGCGCAGTCCAATCTCCCGGCCATTGGGCTTCGCGGAGTCTTGCACGATTTTGAATCCATCGACAGACCACTTGAGCTGGCCCTTGTGATCGGGGAGGGCCAACCGGTAATCGCGCTGCAACGCTTGCGCCGGCGCCGTGCTGGCGCAGACAGCCGATATTAGAAAAAGCTCCGCTAATCTCATTCGTCTAAGTCTAACTCGTCTGAAAGGCTAGCGCTTCGCCGCGGGGCCGGCCCGCCCTCGGGACAGGGATTTATGAAATGATTGGATAT
>Ga0335081_10021774_pt1 | contig 10370 bp, 10 predicted proteins | sample Lox_Sample_35_FD_206713 | JGI IMG/M metagenome (GOLD analysis project Ga0335081, IMG submission 206713) | Soil microbial communities from Loxahatchee National Wildlife Refuge, Florida, United States - Lox_Sample_3.5 | ecosystem: Environmental > Terrestrial > Soil > Wetlands | place: USA...
TCAAGGCCGCTGGGCTCGATTACGTCGATATCTCGTCGGGCAATATTACGCCCGAAAGCCGCTGGCCCAACGATCCCGGCTTCAACGTTCCGGCCGCCGAGCGGGTGCGTCGCGAATGCGGCATCGCCGTGCGGGCGGTCGGCATGATCACGACCGCCAAGCAGGCGGAAGCGATCGTCGCCGAAGGCAAGGCCGACATGGTCGCCCTGGCGCGCGGCTTTCTCGACGATCCGCACTGGGGCTGGCATGCGGCGGAGGCGCTCGACGCCGACGTGCCGCGTCCGAAGCAATATGCGCGCGCCGCGCCGAAGCTATGGCCAGGCGCGGGTTTGCGCGGGTGAGGGCGGAACGGGTCCATAACGCAGCGCCAGTTGCGCCGGCTCGACGCCGCAATAATAGGCAAGCCGCAGGCGCCACATCAGCAGAATCGTGCGCACAACGCCATGGTGCTCCCAGCGCCGCCCGGACGTGACGACCGGTACGCCGATGCAATATGGCCGGCACAGGCGTTTGAGCCGCCGTGAAATGGCGACGTCCTCCATCAGTGGCAGGTCGGGGAAACCGCCGATAGCCGTAAACGCTGCGCGACTGACGAAGATCGCCTGATCGCCCGTGGCGATGCCGGTCAGCCGCGAGCGCCAATTGATCATGCGGGCGACGACCGCCAAGAGCGGGTGCCGCCCGGCAATGCGCAGATCGAAGCGGCCCCAGGCGCGGTGTACCAGGGCTGTCGCAATCAAGCCGTCGGCGTCACGCGGCAACGCGGTATCGGCATGCAGGAAAAGCAGTACGTCGCCGGTGCCGAGCGCGGCGCCCGCATTCAACGGCGCACCGCGTCCGCGCGGCGCGGCGACCACGTGGTCGGCAAGCGGCCGCGCCAAGTCGGGCGAGCCGTCGCTCGACCCGCTGTCGACGACGATCACCTCGGCGCCGCGGGCGCGCAGCGGCGCCAGCGCTCTGAGCGCGCCGACGAGGATGGCCGCCTCATTGAGCACCGGGACAATAACGGTGAGCCGACGCATGGCGCCAGATTGACGCGTTCACCTCGTCATGTCGAGGCGGGCACGGAAGCCCGTGCTTTTTTGAACGTCCTATAAAACTCCGCGTAACGACCGATGCCTTGGCGCAGCGAATAGCGGGGCCGATAGCCGAATGCTTTTTCCGCCGCGGCCCAGGATAGCGGCGCGCGCTGCTTCAACGTCGCCTTTTCGAATTCCGTCATTGCGTCGCCGACTTCGATGCTGGCGTGCGGAAAAGCGGCGCTGGCCGCCTCGGCGATATCGAAGGTGCTGGTCAGCTCGCCGCGGGAAATGTTGAAGATACGCTGCGCAACGGCGCGCGTATCGCAGTTGAGAATGGCGACGATGCCGGCGGCGGAATCCTCGACATAGGTGTAGTCGCGGACCACATGGCCGCCAGAGGCGATTCTTACCGTCTCCCCGTTGGCTGCCCCTTCGACGATCTGCTTCAATTGCATCTGCCCGGGCTTCATGCCGAAGCCGTAGACGCTGGTGATGCGGATCGCCAGCGCATCGATGCCATGGAAGGTGTGATAGGCGAGCGCCACCTGCTCGGCGGCCATCTTCGATGCGCCGTAATGAGCATTGGGATTGCCGGCGAAGAGCGACGTCGTCGGATGCGCTTCGTCGAACACGTCGCGCTCTTTGCGGTGATAGGCGGCATTGCTGCTGATCAGCAAAACTTTGCCGACCTTGGCCCGGCGCGCCGCTTCGAAAACCTTGACGGTACCGCCCACATTGACGGCATAGGTTTTCAGCGGATCGGCGAGGGACGTGTCGTGTCCGACGAGACCCGCGGCATGGACAATGGCGTCGGGCGCATATTGCGCGCAGATGGCGTCAAGCCCCGCCGCGTCGCAAATGTCGCCCCGCACGAAACGAACCGCGGCCCCGGCGTCCGCCAGAACGAACTGCATCTCCTCGGAAAACGGCTCGATGCCGACGGCGATAGCGGTCTGTCCTTGCTGTCCCAGCAAGCGGCAGACGTAAGTGCCGACAAAGCCGGTGCCGCCGGTCACCACGACGGTTTTCGGTTTCGACCAGACGGCGCTTGGCATCGGCGGCTTTCGCGGTTGGAGATCGCCGGCAGGACGGGCGCGCGTCAGCTGCGGCCTTCATATTCCAGAATGTAAAGACCGGCGTTGAAGTCGGTCATATAGAGAAGGCCATCCGCGGCGGCAAAGACGTCGCCCGATTGAATGACCAGCGGCCGGTTCGGCCTTGGATCCATGCGGCGGGTTGGCGGCGGCGGCACGAAATGCCCGGCGGCGCGCGGTTGGAACGGATCGGTAATGTCAAAGACGCGCAGTCCGGCATTGCAGTAGGTCGCGAAGACGAGGTTCGAGTTCTGCAAGGCGCCGGGCCGGTTCTCGTGCAGATTATGCGGCCCGAATTTACCCGGCAGTTCGCAATAGCGCGCTTCGTCCGGCAGCGGCATGGTGGCGATGCTCACCGGATTGGCCGGCTCGTGCACGTCGAACACCCAGATGCGCTTGATGCCGTCCGCGCAATTGTCCTGCGCCGGCTCGTCGGAGACGATCAGCAGGTTGCGATCCGGGAATTGCAGCGGGGAGTGCGTCGTTGAGCCGAGCGGAGGATGCCAGACGCGTTGCGCCAATAGCCGCGGCTTGGCCGGATCGGCGACGTCGAGCACGGTCAGCCCGCCGTCGAGCCAGGCGCCATAGGCCGTGGTGCCGGTGACGACGGCGTGGTGCAGGGCGTAACGGCGGCCTTGCGGCCACTGCGGCGTCTCGCCGCCGGCCTGCCACATGCCGGGCAGCCACCAGCGTCCGACGATGTGCGGCTTGGTCGGATCGCTCATATCGACGATGGCGAGGATGCGATCGCTATAGCCCTCGAAATGCGCCGAGATGTAAGCGTAGCGGCCGCCGACATACCAGATACGATGCGGCCCGAGGCCTTTGATTGGCATAAACGCGATCTCACGCGGTTTCGCCGGCTGCGAAATGTCGTAGACCCGCAAGCCTGCGGCGAACGACATGCCGTGCCGATCGAAGGATTCGGTAAGCGGCCGCGAGAAGAATTCCTTGTCGCTCGCGACCTTCTGCGCGGTCCACACATTGGCGGCGTTGACGACGAGGAGGAGATCGTCGTGCACCTGCAGATGCAGCGCCCAGGTATTCTCCGGCGTCGGAACGAAAGCGACCGCTTGCGGATTTTTCGGATCGCGAACGTCGACGACGGAGAAGCCACCGCTGAAAATATGGCCGATATAGGCATGGCCGCGATGGACCATGACCTGCACACCGTCGCTGCGCCCGCCTTGGTCGCTATGACCAATGAATCGGACGTTGCGCTGACTTGCTGCCTGCATCGGCTATTCGGCCGCCGGTGCAGCCCGGGCCGGAAGCGGCTCCGGCGCGCGGTCGAGGACCGGCGCCGTTTCCTCGAGCGGCTTGGCGCGGGTTTCGACGCCAAGGAGCCACAGCGCAATGAGCGCGATCACCAGGAAGACCGAGAACATCGTGGTAACGGCGGCAAGCCCGGCGAAGTCGAAGGCCCAGACGATCGGGAACGGCGTGACCACGATGCCGATGCGGGCGCAGGTGAAAGCGACACCGGCGCCGCGGGCGCGATATTCGGTGGCGAACAATTCCGGCATATAGACCGCGATCGACAGTGTCGTGAAACAGAACAGCGAGCAAAGCAGCAACAGGCCACATGAATTGACCCATAGCACGCTGTTGCCCTGGGCGAACAGGATGCCGGAGAGCAGCGCGCAGATCCCGGCGATGGTCAGACTCGGCTTGCGGTCGAATCTGTCGCTGACCGCGAATGCGATGAGCGCGCCGAGCGTTCCGCCGAGGCTCATGATCACGGTGAAGCCGATCGAGGTGTTCAGGCTCATGCCCTGCTTGATGAAGAAGGTCGGCAGCCAGTTGGTGTAGCCGTAGGACACCGTCAGTCCCGCAGTCATCAGGATGATGGCAAGGAGCGTGCGGCGAATGACCGGCGGCGAGAACAACACCATGAACGGCACGTCGGCCGCGACCGGGGTCGCTGCCGCCGCCGGCGCGCCAGCGGGCGCTTCCTTCAGGCCCAATTCGTGGACGATGTCGTCGACGACTTGTTCCGCCTCGGCGTTGCGGCCCTGTCCTTCCAGCCAGCGCGGCGACTCCGGCAAGGCCTTGCGCAGCATCCACACCACCAGCGCGGCGACGCCGGCAATGACGAACACCCAGCGCCAGCCATATTGCGGAATGATCAGAAAGCCGCACAGGCTGGAGACGAAGACCGCGCCGTTGGAAATCACCGCCATCGAGGCCTGCCAGCGGCCGCGCGTCTTCGGCGGCACGAATTCGGAGAGCATCGTGTAGGCGATGACGAATTCGGCGCCCATGCCGAGACCCATCAGGAAGCGGGACACGGTGAGCCAGCCCATAGTCGGCGACGCCGCAGCGGCGAACGAGAACAGGCCGAAGATCAGGAGGTTCAACTGGAAACTGAAACGCCGGCCGTAACGGTCGCCGATCCAGCCCGCGGCTATCGAGCCGATCGTCATGCCGGCGGTGCCTGCGCTGATAAACAGCGCATTCATCGACATGGTCGACCAGCCTTCCTTGATCGCGGCGCCAAGAACGCCACCGGTGATGTAATTGTCGAACTGATCGACGAACAAGCCGCCGACGATCAAGCCAGTGAGACGATAGTGAAAGCGGCCAAGCGGCAGAGCGTCGAGCTTGCGCCCGATATCGTGTATGGCGACAGCCATGATTGCCTCCCCAAAATATTTTTTTGTCCGGTGCCCGGTTATTCTCCAGCATTTCTCCGGCTTATTATGAAGTCAACACATCGGCAGTCGTAATCGCGCGCGCCGCGCTTCGGAAAGGTTGCGCGTCTGCGGATTTTCCACCAACAAAAGGTGGAACGATTGCAGGCACGGGAGACAGGACAGATGGCCAACATCGCGCTCGTCGGCATGACCGGAAACATCGGCAGCCGGATTCTCAACGAAGCATTGGCGCGCGGACATCGCGTCACCGGAACGACGCGCAGCGCGGTCAATCTGCCGGCCCGCGATGGCTTGACCGTTGCAACCGTGCATCCGGCGAATGCGGACGCGCTGGCGAAAGTGCTCAACGGACACGATGTCGTCGTGGTCTCGCTCAAATGGGACGTCAACGACGTCGATGCGGTAATCGACGCGATACGCCGATCGAAAGTGCGGCGGGCGCTGATCGTGGTCGGCGCGGGCAGTCTTCGTCGCGCCGACGGGCGGCTGCATTTCGATCACATGGCGACGCCGTCGCCGGCCTCGAAACCGGCGATGGTCGCGCTCGACAAGCTGCGCCAGGTCGACGATTTCGACTGGACGGCGATTTCACCGCCGACGTCCATCAAGCCCGGCGAGAGGACCGGAAAATTTCGGCTGGGCACCGACACGATGGTGGTCGACGCGGCGGATCATGGCCAGATATCGCGGGAGGATTTTGCCGTCGCCATTTTGGATGAAATCGAAGTTCCCAGGCATGTCGGGCGGCGCTTCACCGTCGGCTACTGAACGACGGGGGCCAGCATGAACAATCCGGTTTTGGTCGAGGTGACACGCGGACCGCTGGTGGAGAGTCGCCATCGCGGCGCCATCGCAGTCGCCGACGCCGACGGACGCGCCGTGTTTGCCATGGGCGATGTTACCACGCCGGTGTTTCCGCGCTCGGCGATCAAGGCGCTGCAGGCCATAGCGCTGGTGGAGCACGGCGCCGCCGACCGTTATGGTTTTGACGACGAGGCGCTGGCGCTCGCCTGCGCGTCCCATAGCGGCGAGCCGGCGCATGTCGCCGGCGTCGAGCGCATGCTGGCAAAGGCCGGTCTCGATGCTGCGGCATTGCGCTGCGGCGTGCATTGGCCGATTTCGCAGTCCGCCGCTTACGCACTGGCGCGCACCGGCACCGCATCGGCGCTGCATAACAATTGCTCCGGCAAGCACGCCGGTTTCTTGTGTCTCGCCTGTGCGATGGGAGTGGAGACGGCGGACTATTTTCGGCCCGAGCATCCGGTGCAGCGGCAGGTGCGTGCGGTGCTGGAAGATTTCACCGGTGCGGTCTTGGGGCAGGAGGTCTGCGCCATCGACGGCTGTTCGGTGCCGACCTGGGCGGTGCCGTTGCAAAATCTCGCGCATGCTTTTGCCAAATTCGGCACGGGCCGTGGGCTGTCGTCGCCGCGCGCCGCCGCGGCGGCGCGATTGCGACGCGCCTGCGCCGCGAAGCCGTGGTTCGTCGCCGGCAGCGGAAGGTTTTGCACCGAGGTCATGCAGCTGTTCGGCGAGCGCGTCTTCGTGAAAACCGGCGCCGAGGGCGTCTATTGCGCCGCGCTGCCGCAACAGGGGCTTGGCATCGCGATCAAGTGCGACGATGGCGCCGCCCGCGCGGCGCAGGCAATCATGGCGGCGATCATCGCACGCTTTCTGCCGCTCAACGCCGCCGAGCGCGCGCCGCTGGCGCGCTTGGGCGAGCCGGTTTTGCGCAACTGGAATGATTTCGAGGTCGGCGCCATCAAAGTGACAAAGGCAATCTAAGCGGCGTCACTGCACGCGGTTGCCGCCGATCGACAGTTGTGCGTAACGCTCGGCAGCGTCCTTGACGAGGTCGCCGCTGACCGTTTTCGTCCATTCCTTGCCGACGATGGCGCCGTGCCGCGCACCGGAGACGAGGTTGTTGGCGATCACCGCGGTGCCGGCGCCGGAGGCGACAGACACGGCAATGCCAAAGTCGGTACCGCGCACGATGTTCGCGGTGACGCTGACGTCGCGCAGATAGGGGCCCCAGCCGGCCTGGATGCCGGTGCCGTTTTCGCTCTCGATGACGTTGCCGGTGACGACCGTGTCGGCTTCGGCGCCGATGCCGACCGTATCGTGGGGATCGCTGCCGGCGGGTTGCCGGCGGACGAGATTGCGTATGAGGTTTCCCTGCACCACGCCGAGTCGGCCGCCCTTGTCGAAATTCGTCACCGAGACGCCGGCCGCGGCGCCGTCGACGATATTGTTGGTAATCACCGCGCCCTCAAAGCCGAATTCGGCATAAATGGCGCACTCGCCGAGACCGCTGCAGGTGTTGCCGGCGATCTGCAGGTTGGATGCGCTGGTGCCACGCACCGCGGAGAAGGCGGCATTGCGGATGCGGTTGCCCCGCACGATGACGCTGTCGGCGCGAAACACGTTGATGGCATTGCCGTACTGGCCGGAGCCGCCGGCTTTGTTGGCGACGTCTTCGATGCGGTTGTCGACAACAAGCGTGCCGTCGTCGCCGGGCTTGCTGCGCCAGACCAAAATGCCGCCATTGCCGGCGCGCTGCACCGTGTTGCCGGCGATGCGCAAGCCTGCCGCGTCATTGGAGAAAATCGCGTGGTTGGCGGCGTCGATAACAGTGTTGCCCGTGACTTCGCCGGCGATCGCATCCAGCGTCACGCCGTTGCCGCCGGCATTGACAATCATGCAGTCGGTCAGGCGCAAGGCGCGGCCTTGCGTGAGATGCAGGAGCCCGTGGCCGTCGGGCAGCGTGACGTGATTGCCGTCGAGAACGAGACCGCTGACACTCACGTAGTCGCTGCCGGTCGCCATCAGCAGGGACGAGCCAGCGGTCATGATGAGGCGCGTCGAGCCTATGACCCCCGCTATTGCCGCAAACGGTGGCAACTGCAACGCGCCAACATGATAGACCCCGGGCGGCAGCCGCAGCAGCGAGCCGGCTGCCGCCGCGCGCGTGATCGCGCCTTGCAGAGCGGCTGACTGATCGAGCTGTACATTTGGCTGAACGCCGAGCTCGGTCGCGTCAATTTCGGCGCGGGGAACAGGCGTAGTCGCGAGCGACTCGCGCGCCGCTACTGGCGCGGCGGCACCGACGGAGGCGGCGCCGGCGAAGGCGGCAAATAGACGGCGGCGATCAAATCTCATTGCGGATGTTCCGAGGCGACGACGCACCATATCGGCGGACGAAAACTGTCAGATATTGATGTGCGAAGACCCTCTTCGGGTCCGGCCGTCGTCGTCGTTTCCGCCCACAAGGTTAATGACGGCTTGCGGCCGCAAGCGCGACCAACAAGGCTTCGCCGGCGGCAATGAGCGGCGGCAGCGATAATGCGCGGCGTTTGGAACGTCTTCGCCGCGGGCGCAGTCTGACCGGCGGAATGTGGACGAATTGAACGAGCGGTTCGCCATGACGGCTTCGCTCCAAGGCCCGCCAATAGGCATAGTTGCAGAGATAACGGCCGGCGTCGTGCGACAGCCGAGCGGGAATGCCGAACGGGCGCAGGGCGCCGAGAAGCCGCGCGAATGGCGCATTGCCACGGCGCGATGACGGCGCGCGTTCGGCAATCTTGCCGGACTTCGGCCGATAACCGCTGGCATCGGGAAACAGGACCGACACGGCATTGCGCGCCCGCGTCTCGATGCAAAGCCCGCGGCGGCGTCCGGCGAGCCCGAAGATCAGCAAGATATCGGGTTTGGTGGCGAACAGTTTCGGCAGATCGCGATCGACGTCGGCGTAGGTCGTGGCAAAAACATGCGCGGTGCGCGCAATGCCGGCCAAGGCCGGGCGTTGCCTGCGGGCGAGAGCTTGAACGAGCAGCGCGCTGGGATTGACTGGCGCGCCGGGAAATGGGCCGAAGCCGGCGAGAACCGCGCGCATGGCATCACGCGCCGAGCAGGCCGGCGATTTGCTCGACCGCCGTTCCGGGTGCGACACGGCCGGCGGCGACATCGGCTTCGATCCGCGGCAGAGCCGCCTTGAGCGCGCGATCGGTGCGCAATGGCGCGAACAGCCGTTCTTCGAGCATGGTCCACATCCATTTCACTTGCTGCTCGCCGCGGCGCGCCGCAAGCTCGCCGGATGCGGTAAGGCGGCGGCGATGATCGAGGACGTGATCCCACAGCGTCGCGATGCCGTCGCCGGTCAGCGCCGAGCAGGTGATGACCGGCGGCGACCAATTCGGCGAGCGCGGCGACAAAATGTGCAGCGCCGCGCCATACTGGGACGCGGCAAGCTTGGCGCGCGCAAGATTGTCGCCATCCGCCTTGTTGACCGCGATCATGTCAGCCAGCTCGACGACGCCTTTCTTGAGCGCCTGCAATTCGTCGCCGGCGCCCGGCAGCGCCAGCACCAGGAAAAAGTCAGTCATGTCGGCGACCGCGATCTCGGATTGGCCGACGCCGACAGTCTCGATCAGCACCACGTCATAGCCCGCGGCCTCGCACAACAGCATGGTTTCGCGCGTCTTGGCCGCGACGCCGCCAAGCGTGCCGGAGGACGGCGAGGGACGGATGAAGGCGCTGGCGTCATTGGCAAGCCGCGCCATGCGCGTCTTGTCGGCCAGGATCGAGCCGCCGGTGCGGCGCGACGACGGGTCGACGGCCAGCACGGCAACTTTGCAGCCTTGGGCGGTCAGCGTGCTGCCCAGCGCATCGATCAAGGTGGATTTGCCGACGCCTGGCGCGCCGGTGATGCCAACGCGCACCGCGTTGCCGGTCGCAGGCAACAACGCCTGTATCAGCGCCGCGGCGTCGTGGCGGTGATCGGCGCGCTTACTTTCGACGAGCGTGATGGCGCGCGACAGCACGGCGCGGTCGCCGCCGCGAATATCGCGCGCGAGCCGCTCGACGTCATGGGTAAGAGAAGGCGAGGCCATGCGGAATCAATGGCGCAATGAAGAGAGGCGGCATATTACATCGTCTCGTTGGTAACGCTTTAGCGGCAATGTTTTGTCGTGCTAATTTAGCCAATTGCAACCACGACGGCGCGAAGAAAATTTGCCGTCGCTGGAATAGCGTCATTCCGGATTGACAAGCCAGAACCGCCCAAGCCGCGCCAAGATTGACCTCGGAAAGACCCTGCTGCCGCCGAATTGAGGCCGCATCGCGCCGCTGACATCGCCAGAACGACGCGGTGAGCGGCGTCGTTTGTCCATCCACCAAGAGGGAGACGAGCGATGAACTGGGATCAGATTCAGGTGAATTGGATGGAGTTTAAGGGCAAGGTCCGCAACAACTGGGCGAAGCTGACCGACGAGGACCTCACCCGGATCGGCGGCCGCCGCAGCGAATTGGCCGGACGCCTGCAGGCACGCTACGGTTTCGCCAAGGGTGAAGCCGAGCGCGAGATCGAGGCCTGGATGAAGGCGCAGCGCCACGCCGCTTGAGCGCCGCTGATCGACAACTCCCTCCGGGGAGGAGGGAGTTGTCACCACTTGTCCGCATCGCTTTTGGGACGCGAGCCGGCGAAGATCGCCGCGCCTTCCGGCGATAAATATTGCCGAAAGTCCGTCCATGGCACGAATACCGTGTAGGGGCCTTCGGCATAAGGGCCCACAGCGTAAGGCGAATAATGGAAGGTCAGTCCG
>Ga0335081_10021775_pt1 | contig 10370 bp, 9 predicted proteins | sample Lox_Sample_35_FD_206713 | JGI IMG/M metagenome (GOLD analysis project Ga0335081, IMG submission 206713) | Soil microbial communities from Loxahatchee National Wildlife Refuge, Florida, United States - Lox_Sample_3.5 | ecosystem: Environmental > Terrestrial > Soil > Wetlands | place: USA: Florida...
CGCTGCAGGCGGCTTTCGACCGGCGCGGGACTCGTGGCGGCGGAGGCGTCCATGAGCGTTAGGACCGTTTTCAGCCCGCGGGCGCGGGCGGTGTGTAGCCGCCGCCGAGCGCGCGCACCAGCTCGACGCTGAAGGTGAGGCGCTGCGCGGTGAGCTCCGCGCCCGCGGCCTGCGCGAGCAACAGCTGGTTCTCCGTCGAGAGCACGGTCAGGTAGTTGTCGAGCCCGGCCCGATAGCGCTCGGTGGTGAGGTCATAGGCGCGCCGCGCGGCCACGAGCGCGGTCTGCTGCTCGGCGCTCTCGCGCTCGAGCGCCCGCCAGTTGGTCACCACGTCGGCGACCTCGTGCACCGCGTCGATGAGGGTCTGGTTGTACTGTCCGACGGATGCATCGAACTGCGCCTGCCGTGCCTCGAGCGAGCCGCGCAGCTGGCGGCGGTTGAACACCGGCAGGCTCAACGCCGGGGTCACGCCGACGATGGTGGCCGAGCCCTCGAACAGCTTGTCGAAGCCGATGGCCTGCACGCCGGCGAACGCCGCGAGATTCACGTTGGGATAGAAGTCGGCCTCCGCCGCCTTGATCCCGTGTGCCGCCCCCTGCACCTCCGCCCGCGCCGCCGCCACGTCCGGACGGCGCCCGAGGAGATCGGCCGGCAGCGCCGAAGGCAGTGCGAGGCTCGCGGGCGCCGTGAGATGCGGCCGCGTGAGTGCCCGGCCACGATCAGGCCCCGCGCCGACCAGCGCTCCGAGCTGGTTGCGCGCCAGGTCGATGTTGGCCTGCGCCGCGGCGATGCCGGCGCGGGCGAACGCGAGACTGGCCTCCGACTGCTTCACGCGTGCGACGTTCTCGAGCCCGGCATCGACGCGCTGCTGCGTGAGCTCCATGATCGAGGTCTGCTGCCTGAGCTGCTCGTCGGCGACGTCGAGGAGCGAGTACCACAGATCGAGCTGCACGTAGGCACGCACCACCGCCACGGCGAGCGCGAGTCGCGCCGCGGCACGATCGGCCTCGGCCGCCTCCACCCCGGAGCGCGCCGAGGCGAGCAGCGCGCGGTTGCGGCCCCAGAAGTCGATGTCGTAGCTCAGGTCGAAGGCGACGCGCCCGTCGTTGTAGTAGTTGCCCGCATAGGGCGGCGGGTAGAGATCATTCTCCGGGTAGCGTTGCCGCGTGGCCTGCGCATCGAGCGCCACGTTCGGGAGCTTGAGCGCACTCACCGCGAGCGCCTGGCCCTGCGCGGCGCGCAGCCGCGCCTCGGCGGCGATCAGCGAGGGGCTGCCGGCGATCGCCTCGCTGACCAGCGCATCGAGCTGCGGATCGCCGAAGGAATGCCACCAGCCGTCCGCAGGCCAGGCCGCCGCATCGACCGGCATGCCGGTGAGCGTGCGATCGGCGCTGAGCTGTGTGGGAGCGAGCTGCGGCGCGGCCTGCCAGCCGCCGCGGTCCACGCATCCGGAGATCGCAGCCAGCAGCGCCGCGCCGAGCAGCGCAGGAAATGCGCCAGACCCGTGAGTGCTCATGATTTGCCCGTTCGAGTGTGGTGGTGAGCGGCCCCCGCAAGTTTTCCGTTTTCGATCATGCGTCCGAGGTAGCTCCTGAGATTCTCCACCTCGGCGGCGTCGAACCCCGCGAGGTGATCGTCCAGCACCCGGCTGCCGGCGGCCCGCAGGCGCGGCAGCTGGGCACGGCCGGCCGCGGCGACCCGCAGGAACACCACGCGGCGATCGTCGCGACAGCGTTCACGCCGCAGCAGCCCCTTCTCTTCCAGCCGGTCGAGGATGCGCGTCATCGATCCCGTGTCGTAATACATGTGGCGGCACAGGTCGGCCGCCGTCCGCGCGTTGCCGTCGGCGAGATGCTTGAGGACCGCGTACTGCATCGCGTTCAGCCCGAAGGGCGCGAGCTCGGCGTCGAGCCCGGCGAGGAGCGAGGCCCGCGCGCGCGCCATCAGGTAGCCGACGCCGAGCCCCCCTTCCGGGAGTTGCGCGGCGGCCGGCGCCTCGGTTTTCATGGCGGCTCTGCGACTCACAGGCTTGCCTGCGGCGGCGGATGAGCCGCCGCTGTTACAATTACTGCCGATAAGGTTACTGCCTCGGCAATTATTTGTCGACTCTGCCAAAGGGGGGAGGCCGGGTGCTCACCGGAAAGCGCATTTCTTCGCGTAACACGTTCTTCCAGAAGAGAGTTCTGCCACCGCTCCTGTTCGGTGTGCTGGCCCTCGGAGCGGCGCTGCCGCTCGTGCTGACGAGGGGCAGCCCCAACGCCCCGCCCTGGCCGGTGTTCGTGATGCCCTGCGTCGTGGGGGTGATCATCTACGCCGTGCTGCGGCGACTGGTGTTCGATCTGGCCGATGAAGTGTGGGACGAGGGGGATGCGCTGCGGGTGCGCTTTGGCGAGGAAGAGGAGCGCATCCCGCTCGCAGAGATCATCAACCTGAGCTACTCGGGAATCACCAACCCGCCGCGGATCACGCTGACGCTGCGCACCGCCGGTCGCTTCGGCCGTGAGGTCACCTTCTCGCCGCCGCAGAGGTTTCTGAGTCCCCTCTTCCGGCCGAATCCGCTCGTCAACGACCTCATCGAGCGGGTGGATGCGGCGCGGCGCCGCTGAAGACATCCGCTCCGAATACCTGTGGGCCCGGCGCGGCGGCATAGCCGAGAGGCGCGAGGCCGAAGAGCGCCTCGACGGTCTTGAGGAGCGAGTAGTGGTTGTATGGCACCGAGGACACGGTGCCTGGCTTCACGAACGGCGAGAGCACCACCGCCCCCACGCGCCCGCCGCCCGGACCGTTGAAGCCCGGCGCGTAACGTGCCCCCGGGAGCGGCTTTTCGCCGCAGCAGGCGCCCGAGCCCTCGCGGCCGATTCCGTCGGCCTCGTCGAAAGTCACGATGAGCATACCGTCGGCGCGGAACGCGGCGGACCCGAGGATCAGCGGCACCCACTGCGTGAGGAAGGCGTTGATCGCCGTGAGCCCGCCCGCGCGCCCGTCGACGCACCTCGCATCGTGGCCGTCGCTGCAGAGGTTGGGCGTGATGAACACGAAGTTGGGAGTGGTGGCGGCGCTCGCGAGATCCTGAGGTAAGCGGTCGAGATTCACCACGCGCGCATCGCAGCGCGCCGCATCGTCGATGATCGTGTGGAACCAGACGAACGGATCGTGCTTGGCCGCGTATTGGTCGCCAAGCCGGGCGACCGCGGTCGGGTCGGCCGCACCGAGCGGCACGTGGCCACAGGTGGCGCGCTCGCGCTTCGGATCATTGCCCATGTCCTCCATGTAGCCCTTCCAGCTTAAGGACGCAGCCTCGAGCTGATCCGGCAGCGTCTTGACGATCGGCGGGTACACGCAGCCGGAGCCGAGCGCCTGGCCGTCGGCGTTCAGCGCCGGCGCGGTGAGCCGGAAATCCTTGTAGGTCGGACAGTCGAGCTGGGTCTCGTGGTTCGGTGCCTGGCCGCTGATCATCGCCACGTAGTTGTCGAGGCTCGCATGGCCGATCGCGTAGTACTGCGTCAGCAGCGCCCCCTGCGCCGGCAGCGCGCGCGCCAGATACGGGGCGTCCGAGTTCGGCGCGAAGGTATGCGAGTAGCTCATGTTCTCGAGCACCAGCACGAACACGTGCCGGATCGGCGGCAGCCCGGGCGCCGCGCCGGCGGCGGTCGCGGCCTCTGCCGCGGCGGCCGGCTGCGCGAGAGCGCCGAGGACGGCGAGGAGCGGGAAAAGTGCGCGCAGGGACATTCAGCCTCCGGATACTTGAGAAGGAGCGGGCCCGGTGGCGTGCGGCGGGAGCCGCATCGCCCGGGTGAACAACAGCCCGCATGCCAGGGTGAGCAGGGTTGCCGTCAGGAAGGCGGCTCCCGGAAAATGCAGCGCGGCGTCCTGCCGGGAAAAATAACCGAAAACCTGCGTCATCAGCGGCGGCCCGAAGATCGAGCTGAGACTATAGAGGCTCGCCACCGCGCCCTGCAGCTCACCCTGCGCGTTCGCGGGAATCTGCCGCGAGGCGAGCGCATTCATCGAGGGATAGGTCAGCGCAAACACCGCGGTGCAGAGCGAGACCACATACATCATCCAGCCGGCCGGAACCAGCGCGTAGCCGAGATAGGCGATGGCCCCCGCCACCATGCCGGCGGCGGCCGCGTGCCGCTCGCCGCCGAGCCAGGGAATCAGCACGCGCGTCAGCATGCCCTGGGCGAGCGCCATCACCGTCCCGACGAAGGCGAGCGAGTAGCCGACCTCGGCGCTCGTCCAGTGGAACTTCGAGATCGTGTAGAAAGCCCAGGTGCTGGGGAGCACCTGGTGGCCGAGCTGCCACAGGAACAGGGCGCCGAGCAGCCAGGTGACGGCCGGATACCTGCGGATCTGCCGCAAGGTGCCGAGCGGATTCGCGCGCCGCCATTCGAACGCGCGGCGTGATCCCCGCGGCAGCGACTCCGGCAGCGCCGCGAGGCCCAAAGTGCCGTTGGCGAGCGCGATGACGCCGGCGGTGAAGAACGGAGCACGGGGACCGAAGCCCCCGAGCAGTCCACCGATGGCGGGCCCCAGGATGAAGCCGAGACCAAAGGCCGCGCCCATGAGACCAAAGTTCTGGGCGCGTTTCTCCGGCGGGCTGATGTCCGCGACGTAGGCGTACGCGGGCGTGAACGAGGCGCCGGCGATCCCGGCGATCGCACGTCCCGCGAACAGCCAGCCGATCGTCGGCGCGAAGCCCATGATGAGGTAGTCGACCCCGAGCGCGAACAGGGCGAACAGCAGCACCGGGCGCCGGCCGAAGCGATCGCTCAGGTTGCCGAGCACCGGCGCGCAGAAGAACTGCAGCAACGCGTACACGAACGCGAGCCAGCCGCCGTAGCCAGCCGCGCGGTCCACGGTGACGCCCGTCAGCTCCATGATGAGCCGCGGCAGCACCGGCAGAATGATGCCGAATCCGATCGAGTCGACCAGCACGGCGATGAAAACGAAGACGAAGGCGGCGTGGCCGGCTGGTCGCGAGCTCATGGGGACTCATCTGGTGGGCGGGCTATCTTAGCCGAAGCCCCGCCACGCGGCCGCGCAGCCAGTAGACCGGAAGGCCGATGGCGATGATGAGCAGCGTCACCCCGGTGTTGGCCGGGTCGGTCACGAGCGCGTTCGCCACCATACCGGCGGAGGCCAGCAGGAACAGCGCGGGCACGATCGGATAACCCCACACGCGGTAGGGACGCGGCAGCTCCGGCCGCCGTCGCCGCAGCACGAACACCGCCGCGACGGTGAGCGCGTAGAAGGGCCAGATCCCTAAGATGAACTTGTCCGCGAGCTGCGCGAAGTCGTTCGCGAGCACGTACACGACACCGAGCGCGGTGCAGATCACGATCGCCACCGAGGGAGTGTCGAAGCGCGGTGAGACGCGCGCCACGGCGCGAAACAGGAGACCCCGATCGCCCATCGCGTAGAAGATCCGCGCCCCCACCATCATCGAGGCGTTGAGGCCGCTGAAGGTAGCGAGCATCACCAGTCCCGCGATCAGCCCCGTGCCGATGCCGGCGAGCAGCGGGATGCGCGTCGCGACCGTCGTGGCGATGAGTTTCGAGCCTGCCATCTGCGGCAGCGGCAGCACGTAGATGAAGGCGAGATTCACCAGCAGGTAGACGAGCGCGACCGAGACGCTGCCCGCGATGAGGGCGCGCGGCAGGGTCTTCTGCGGATCATTGATCTCGCCGCCGATCATCGCCACGTCGGCCCAGCCGTCGTAGGTCCACATGACCGGGACCAGCGCGGTGGCCACCAGCGACAGCGACACCGCTCCGCTCCACAGCGGAGTGAAATGCGCCACCGTCGCGCCGCGCGCGCTCAAGGCGAGCAGCCCCAGGGCCACCACCGCGCCATACTTGGCGTAGGTGGTCAGACTGAGTACCGCCGCAGCGCGCCGCACGCCCACGTAGTTGAGGAGACCGACCACGATGATCGTGAGCGCCGCAACCTCGCGCACCTCACCGGCGGTGAGCGGCAGAAAGTAACCCAGGTACTCCGCGAAGATGGTGGCGATGGCGCCGAGCGCCGCGGCGCGCACCACGGTGAGCTCGGCCCAGCCGAACAGGAATGCGGGCACCGGACCGAAGGCTTCGAGGATGTAGGCAAACATGCCGCCCGAGCGCGGGAGCGACGCGGCCAGCTCGGCGAAGGTCAGTGCCCCGCACAGCGCCATGACGCCGCCGAGCACCCAGCAGAGGATCACCGATCCCGGATCGTGCAGCAGGCCCGCGACCGTGGCGGGGACGCGGAAGATGCCGCTGCCGATCGTGATCCCGATCGATACGGCGACGGCATTGAGCAGCCCCACCGAGCGCGGCATGCGCTCGCCCCATGCGTCGGCCATCGCGGGACCCCCGGGTGTTCTTGAGGTCCCGCGAGTCTAGTGCATGGGTGCCGTCGCCCGCGCGGAAGTTCGCTCAGCGTTCGGAATCGGCTTCGGTCTGCTGCGCGACCGCCGACTGCAGGTCGACGGATGAGGCGATGACGTTCTTGATGGTGCGGCACTGCCCGAGAGTGGCGCCGCGGTAGTTGTTGACCGGGAAGTACTTGACCTGCCAGGTCGCAAAGCCCCAGACATCGAGGCCGGCCTTGAGGTACCTGTCGGCCCGGTCGGCGGCCTCGCAGTCGTACTGCGAGCGATGCACGTGCTGCTGCAGCCCGCGCAGCAGCTCGTTACGCGCGCGCGCCTCGGACTGCTGTACCAGCGTTTCCTTGAGGCTCAAGGCGGCGCCGCTGCGGTGCGGTTTGCGCTGCACCTTGAATACCGGATCCGCATACGGGTCTGGCAACGCGCCCGCTTGCTCGTCCACCGGCTCGGGCGGAGGTTGAGGCGTGAGCGATGCGGCGCGGACCGGCGGCACGCTCTGTTCCGCAACCGGCGCCGCGGCCGAGGAATCGAACAGGTTGGCTTCGGCGGTACGCGCGGTTTTGGCCGCGAGGTAGTCGCTCACCGCCCAGACGCCCAGCGTGAGCAGCGCCACGCTCACGCCGACCGGAGCCGCATAGCGGATCACGGCGCTGAGCACGGTCGGCACCGGAGTCGCGCGCACCGCGCGCGCCCGTGCCAGGAGGTCGCCCTGCCGCACCCAGCCGGCCAGACGCCCCAGGCCATACAACAGCCCCTGGGCGATGAGAAAGCCAAAGGCCGTGCCGATGACCAGTTGAGTCATGCTCATGCGGTGATTTTGCTCGCCGGCGCCGGCTCCCGGAGGCGCCACAGCTGCTATCTGTGAGCGGGGTCACGCGGCAGGCCGCGGGAGCGTGCGCAGCGCACACGGCCGCTCGACACGCGGCCCCCGGATAATCGGCAGCCATGGAATTGCGTGCGGTTCTGTTCACTGCGCTGGCTGCAGCGGGGCTCTGGCAGGGCTTCAACCGCTGGCAGCTGCGGCCGGTGCACCCGCCGGACGGGCCCATCGCCCCTGCCGATCCGCTGCAGACCGATCTGCAGGAGGCGCCGGCGGTAACGACCATGGGCCACTGGCGACTCACGCCTCGGGCGCACTACGACATCACGGCGCGGATTCTCAGCCGCGAGGATTATCACTTCGACCCGATCTCCGATCTCATCCCGGAGGACCTGGCGCTCGGCTGGGGACCGATGTCGGACAACCGCATCCTCAGTGCCTTCGAGATTACCCAGGGCGCGCGCTTCTACTCCTGGATGCCGAAGCAGCACGACCTGCCCATCCCGCGTCAGGACGTGATCGAGCACAGCGCCAACACCCACGTAATTCCCGCCGATTCGGCGACGCGCCATGAGCTCGAGCGCCTGCGCGTCGGCCAGGTCGTGCATCTGACGGGCTTCCTGGTCGACGGGGTGCGCGATGACGGCGCATACATACACACCTCGATGACGCGCAAGGACACCGGAGCCGGCGCATGCGAGGTGATGCTCGTGGAGCAGGTGGACGTCGAGTGAGCGAACGGGCGGACTACCGCTAGCCCCGGTAGCGCGCGTCCCGGCCGGAATGTGCTGCGGTTCTCAAACCGCCGTTGCCGCGCGCGTTTCGCGACATAGTTCGCGCCACCGCGTACACCGCGCGCTAGAGTCATCCGCTGATCCTTCCAGGGCGGCGCCACGCAGGCCCGCGGCATCTGGAGTGACCATTATGTGGAGTTCGGATCGCAGGGCCCATGCCATCGTCGCATTGATGGCCCTTGTCAGCCTTTGCGGCATCGCCCCGGCCCATGCGCGCGACGAGCCGCGCGAGCGCCATGAGCAGCAGCACCGGCCTTCCGGGGGAGAGCGCCTGGGCGCGCGGCGAGAGACCGGGGCACGCCAGAGTCAGCGCGCTCAGGCGACACGCGCGCCGGTTGCCCGTGCCCGCGCACACCGGGAAGCTGCCTATGACCACGAGCACCCCGTGGCAAACCATCGTCCGAGACCCGCCGCCGCCCGCGGCATCGAGGAACGGCGCCCGGCGGATGTTGGCATCGCGCACGAAACGCACCCCGCCGTCGGCGGCCGCGTGAGCCAGGTCTCCCGCGGCTTCGGCGCGGACCAGGTTCGCGTCACTCGTTACGGCAACAGCGCGAGCGGCACAGTCGAGCGCACCGTCCGCCCGGGTTTCGTGAGCCGGACGTTCGTCGGCGGCGGACACGTTCTGTATACGCGCGTCTACCAGGATCACGTGTGGCACCAGTTCGGCAGAACGTTCGCGTACCAGTCGTTCGTGCCGGCGGTGCGATTCCCCGGCGTGTATTACTCCTGGGCGCTCGCCGCCTGGCCGCACCCGGTCGCGTACGCCTGGGGCTGGCGGGCGCAGCCGTGGTACCCGGCGTATGGCGTCCTGTTCACGCCGTATCCCGTGTACGCGAGCCCGGATCTGTGGATGACCGACTACATCCTCGCTCAGAGCATGCAGGCCGCCTATCAGGCGCAGACCCCCGCGCCGCCGCAACCGTCCGCACAGTGGACTCCTGCGCCGCCGGCTGCGACTGCGGATTCGGGCATTGCGCCGCCCGATGCACAGCCCGGCGATACCTCGGCCGCTCCGCAACCGGACGCCGCGCCGCCGGCGCCCCAATCGATCGATGCGCCGTCCGCGCCGGTGGCTCCACCGCCCGCGATCACCCCGCAGATCAAGGCGCAACTCAACACCCAGATCAAAGTTCAGCTCGAGGAGCAGCAGGCCGCTCAGGCGACACCAGCGGTTCTCACGACTCAGAGCGGACCGGCGGCGCTCAGAGCCAATCATGTGTTCTTTCAGGTGGTACAGCCGCTCGACGTTCCGACCGCCCATGGCCACTGCTCGTTGAGCGCCAACGACTACATCAAGCGTACCGGCGCAATGAGCAGCGACGATTGGATGATCCCGGTCGTGGTCGAGCTGAGCCGGCCGGCCGATTGTCCCGAGGGCCTGGCGACACGTATCGGGCTCAACGATCTCAACGCCATGGAGAACGAGCAGGAGGCCCAGGTCCTGGAGGCGATGCAGGCAGCCTCCAAGAGCATGGGGCCGAACGGACCGCCCAGCGGGGCACGCCCGACGTTGATTGCCGACGGCAGCGCGACTCCGGATCCGATGGCACTCAATGCATTCCGACAGGCGCAGTGAGCGTGCCACGGCTCGCTGACGCGCAGCCGAGTCCCCGGCATCGTCCATGATCGGCGAGGTCCTGGACCACTATCGCGTTCTGGAGCTCGTCGGTCGCGGCGCGATGGGCATCGTCTACAAGGCGCTCGACGTGAACCTCGACCGGCAGGTCGCGATCAAGGTGATGAGCGCCGAGGCCCGCGACGACCCTGACTTCGTCGAGCGCTTCCGACTGGAAGCGCGCGCGCAGGGCGCTCTCAATCACCCGAACGTCGCGCTGCTGTTCGACTACTTCGTCCATGAAGGCACCCCCGTCGCAGTGATGGAGTTCATCGACGGGGAGAGCCTGGAGCAGCTGATCAAGCGCCGCGGGGCGACTCCGGCTCACGAAGCCGTACCGATCTTCAAGCAGGCGTTGCGCGGCGTCGCGGCTGCACACCGCGCCGGCATCGTCCATCGCGATCTGAAGCCGGGCAACCTGATGGTCACCAGGGACGGCACGGTCAAGGTGATGGACTTCGGCATTGCGAAGCGGGCCGGTGTGACCGGAGCCACCAAGGTGAGCACCAGCATCGGCAGTCCCCTCTACATGGCGCCCGAGCAGATCCTCGGTCGCGCCGTCGACTGCCGCACCGACATCTACGCGCTCGGGATCACGCTGTACGAGCTCCTGTGCGGCCAGCGGCCGTTCAATTCCCGCGGCAAGGCGGAGTACCTGGTCCTGGACGCCCATGTGAACGATTTGCCGGAGCCACCGACGGTCTACCGTTACGGCATTCCGCAGCCGATCGTGGACGCCGTGATGCGCTCGCTCGCCAAGGAGCCCGA
>Ga0335081_10021777_pt1 | contig 10369 bp, 9 predicted proteins | sample Lox_Sample_35_FD_206713 | JGI IMG/M metagenome (GOLD analysis project Ga0335081, IMG submission 206713) | Soil microbial communities from Loxahatchee National Wildlife Refuge, Florida, United States - Lox_Sample_3.5 | ecosystem: Environmental > Terrestrial > Soil > Wetlands | place: USA: Florida...
TCGCTCCCGCCAACGATGCCGGATCCTCAGCTGCCAATTTTCGTCATTTTCGACATGATGTTCGTAGCGCTGCGGCGTACTGAAAAAAGTCCCAAGGACTTTGTAATGCCGCTTCAAGGCGTTTACGCCGAAATCCAAAAGCGAGCAGGCTAAGGCGGTCCGGCGAAGGTGGTGCCTGGTCGGGTGCACGATACGGGCGGATTCGAAGGCGTATGGCGTAGGGTTTCGTTTCCGGCGATAAGTTCAAAATGCGCGCCTGACCTGGAGGCGTCCCGCTACTGTCCCGTCGGCCGCACAAGCGCTGCTCGCTGATCACGTGCCGGATGGGACCATCCGCAAACGCTGCCCACTGGAATTCCAATGCGGCGATCTTTGCAGCTTGTGAACTAAGTCTAGTTTAGCGCTCGCTGTCCCGATAACAGCCGCGGCAGTAGGACGGGATATTGCCGTCAAGATGGGCCTGCCGAAAGGCTTGGAACTCGGGACCGAACCAGACGGAAGCGAAGCTCGCAGGCGTTGCAGCCGCCGTGCCAATCTCGGCCACGTCAGGATTACCAATGAAGCAACAGGGCACCACGCGCCGATCCGACGAAATGTAGGCGCGCTCAAACGGCCAAGGGCACAGCGTCTCGGGCGATTCAGTCGAGTATTTCGACGTCGTGTTCCAGAACCGCACCCTCACGCCGCGTTCCTTGCCGCGCTCCACCAGGCCACGCAGAAAACCGATATCGAGCTCTTGCTCGGCGCTCGCCAAAGCATTGATCTCATGCCAGCGGGCGAGCCCGAAATCGGTCAGCTCAAGCGAAAAAACCTGATTGCTGAAGCCGAGTTCCGCGGCGAGATCGACCAAAGCTTCCAATTCGTGGAGGTTGGCCTGTTGCACCACTGTCCACATCTTGGTCCGGTCGACGCCGCGCTCGCGCGCATAGCGGTTGATGAGCGCGATGTTCGCCATCACCCGCTCGTAATTGGCGCCGCGCCGGATGCCCTCGTAGACCTCCTTGCTGGCGCCGTCGACCGATATCTGCAGCTCGTTGACATCGGCGTCGATCATCTTGCGATAATTGTCCTTCAAGTGCAGCAGCGAGGCATTGGTAGTCGTGCGCACCCAGATGTGCCTTTCCCGGGCGTAGCGGATCATGGCGAAATAATCGTCGCGCTGCATGGTGGGCTCGCCCAATCCCTGCAGCTTGATCTCGACGAGGCCGATCTGCTCGTCGATCAGCCGCCGGAAGGCGTCAAGGGACAGATCAGCAGCGCGCTGGCCTTTGTGCCAGTCGCTGACGGCGCACATGGTGCAGCGGAAATTGCAGCGGCTGACATTCTCAATATCGAGCTTGATCGGGTAGTAGTCGACCACCGCGCCGCGCCGACGCGACGCTAGATAGCGCTCGTAGTTGGAGCGGCATTCCGGCGAACGGGAGAGCGCCAGCTCGCGCTCGCGATCATATGCCTCCAGCCCTGCCGCCGGTTCGGGCGCGGGCAGCGCGCGCAGCGCACGCTGGCGATCCTGGAAGCGGATTGTGTGGTCGCGAGCTTCGACTTCCAGCATTTCGGAGCACGTCAGTCGCAGGCGAGTAACTATAGCCGCGCGCCGGGCATCCCGCAACACGCGCAGGGCGGACGCCCCTTTTTCAGACTTTGTTGCGCATCATCATGAACAGGCCGTTCGAAAGCGGCAGCGCGATCCGCAGCCAATCACCGCGACCGGCCAGATAATCCATGCAGGCTTTGGTGCCGACGCCCTTGGCGTCGGAAGGCTGCGCGTTGAGCACGTCGCCGTGGTAGAAGCAATCGTCGACGATCATGATGCCGTTTTCGGCCAACAACGGCTCAGTCTTGATCACGTAATCCTTGTAACGCTCCTTGTTGCCGTCAATGAAGACGAGATCGAACAACCGGTCGCGGGGGAACCGATCGATGACCTCGAATGCGTCACCCTCGAACAGCTTGATCTTGGCAGCAAGCCCGTTGAGCTCGAAGTTGCGGCGGGCGATCCTCGCAAACTTGTCGAATTTCTCGATCGAGACCACCTCGCCGTCGGCGGGCAATGCCTTGGCGAAATACATCGTCGACAGACCAATGAAGGCGCCGATCTCGAGCACGCGGCGAACGCCGCCAAGCCGAACGATGAACTGCAGGAATCGCATGGCGATCGGGTTCGATGCCATTTCCTCCGCGGTGAACAGATCACTCTGCTCCAGGTTGAACTCATGGTGCGGATCAGGGATGCCGCTCGATCGACAGACGACCTCGAACAAGTCACGCGTAAAGGCCGCGCCCTTGTAGAGGTGCGAATGCTCCGGCTGGTCAGGCAGCATCTTGTCCCAGAATTGCACCTCCGGTCTCATGCAGTTCAGCCCCGATACTGCGTCTGATGCCGCGTTGATCAGTCGACGCGCCGCTAAAGAACGCCGTCGACGCTCTCCTTATCCAGATAAACAATGTACGAGCGACCCCACCATCCGATGTCGAGATGGCGGACAAGCTTCCAGCGCGTGCGCTTCTGCCACTCGAGAAAAGCACGCGCCACGCCCCGGTGGGGATGGCCCTTGTAGCCCGCGAACAAATCATCGATGTAAATGACGGCGCCCTCCTGCAGCAGGGGATCGATGAACTCAAATACCGGCACGGCCGACTCGTAAAGATCGCAATCGATGTTCACCAAGGCGATCTTGCGGGCGGAATCGACAAACTCGCGCTGAAGCGCCGGCGTCAGGCTCTCCGAATAGAAACCTTTCACGGTCCTCACGCGTTCGACAAAGATCCCGTGCTTTTTCACGTGATCCATGAACGTCTGCTCTGAGGTGGTCAGTGCGCCGCGTTTCCATATTTCCACGGACGTGTCGCTCGTCGGCTCCGGCAAGCCTTCGAACGAGTCGAAAGCGAAGAATCGCATGTTGTCCAGATTGTGCTTACGCGCCTCGGTCAGAGCCATGCGGAAGGTCCTGCACCGGTGGCAACCGTATTCATGATAATCGCCGTGTATGCGGTTGTCGGTGAGGAAATCGAACGTTCGGCGGAAGAACAAAGCCTTCTCGGTCTGCCGGTTGGTCTGATTGTATGCGATCTCCTCATCGCGCCCCCAGGCTTTCAAAGCGCTGCCGTCGGCGAGCGCGACCCAAGGCTCGTCGAGCTGTCCTTCGATGGATGCCGGTGGATAGTGCCTATGGCTCATGATCGTTTCCCGCGATTGTTGTTCAGCTCTTGAGCTTGTCGCGGACTTCCATGGCGTGCCTAATCGTGTCGTCGATGTCGACATTGTAAAGATAGCTGCCGGCCCGTCCAACCGAGAACACGCCGTCCGGCATCATCGCGAAGTATTTCTTGGCCTTGGCCTTCTCCGACTCGATCGGCAGCGGATAATATTTCGACCTTTTCGTCGGAATTTCGACGGTGATCAGCGTCGTCGGCGCCTTGTGCAGCGTGAATTTCTTATATTCCGTAACGCGGGTGAACGCCTCGCCGCCGGCGTAATAGACAAAATACACGTCGCGCGGCAGCGCGAATTCCACCGGCAGCACGATCGCGAGCAGATCGCGCCCGATGTAGGGCAATTCGCCGTGGCATTTCTCGAACAGCAGATCCGGCGACACCGTATTGACGATGACGTCGTAGGTCCTCTTGTCCCCCTTGATCCAGACCGTGCGTTTGGCGATGTCATAGCGCTCTATTTCGGTGGCGAGATGCACCTTGGCGTCTTGCGTCGCGATAGTGAAATAGTCGTCGTAGCCGTTATGCGCGATCGGATAGGCAGAAATCGCGGTGTCCCAGGCGGCGCGCGGCCCCTCCTTCACCGTCACGCCTTTCGGCGACCAGGTGAAATCGTCGATCAGCTTGTTGTCGTCGAGCATCCACATCTTGCGTGAATAGCGATCGACGAACTTGCCGTAAAGCGTCTTCCCGATGGAATAGATCCAGAATTCCTCGAAATTCTTGGCAAGCGAGGCGTTGTTGAGATTGCGGATTTCGCTCCGCGTCAGCTTCGACAATTGCTCCGGCGTTAGCCGTTGCAGCGCCGACGTATTGATGGCCGACAGCTCCTCAAAAATCTGCTTGGCCTCGGGCATTTCGCCGATGTCGTCGGCATGGATTGGATAGCTGTAGAATCGCTTGTCCGCCTCCACATAGGTGAGGAACTGATGATCCTGGCACCGCCGGAGCGGCACGTAGGTATTAAGGAAATGATAGATGTGCTCCCACGGCGTAAGAAAATGCCTGGGCCCGAACGTGTAGGGGTGTCCGCCGTTATAGCGCGTGCGTACACCGGCGCCGAGGAAGGGCGCACGCTCCACCAGCGTCACGTTCCAGCCACCCATGAGTTGCAGTTGATGTGCGGCGGCGCAACCGGCAAATCCGCCACCGATGACCAGCGCTGTCTTCATTAAGCGGGATCCAGTGGAACGCGCGCCGACCAATGGTCACCAGGCGGAAAGCGCGGCGGCAGACGAGTCGAAGCAGACCCTTGAGTCAAGCGATTTCTATCAAAGGGCCGCAAGACGCAGCCCCTCGGGCAGTTGCGTATAGCGGAAGTCCGGGAAGGCTGCCTTGGTCGCCGAAACATCGAACGGGCGGTAGCCGTTATGGGGCATCGGGCCGGTCCGCGGCGACGATCTGATCGGAACCGGCGAGGCCGCCAGCGCTACGGTCATTTCCGCAATGCTGCGGAACGAGTGCACCTCGCCGCTCGCGATATTGAGCGCGCCGCGGCTGCCATGCTTGAGCACGCGCACGGCGATCTCGGCGACGTCGTCGACGGCGACGTGATCGCGGCGCTCCTCGCCTTCGCCGAACAAGATGATCTCTTGGCCGGCAGCCGCAAGTCGGCGAAAGCGGTTCGGCCCATAGCCGTTGTGCGGATCCGCTGCACCGTAGATCAAGGTCGGCCGCAGCATAGCGAGCGGCATGTGCAGTTCCGAGCTGAGCGCGATCTCGCGCGCAAGGTGCATGGCGCCATGGAGCGACGTCGGCGCCGCCGGTGTCTGTTCGGTCAAGGGCAGCGGTGCGTCGGCATAGATCGCGTCGGACGAGATATTGACCACATGGGCGACGGGCACGGCGGAGAGACCGTCCACCAGCGTCTTCACGATGCGCAGGTTGTCGACCAGCATCGCAATGGTCTTGCACGGTGCGATGGCAGCGGCCGTCACAACCGCGTCGCCGGCCCGCAGCAGAGCCGCAAACTTCGCGCTGGCGTCCGCCGCCAATAGATCGAGTTCGGCCCTCCCGAGCGCGAGGTGCGCGATGCCTTCTTCGGCCAGCCGGCGGACGATCGCGCCGCCGACAAATCCGCCGCTCCCGACGACGACCACGCGCGCCGGCCTTTTCGGTTGGGCGTAAAGATGCTGCAGCATCGCCCGGCCTCTAAACCTCGACCGATGCGCGGCCGAGCGTGTGGTACTCCAACCCGGCGCGGCGCGCGGCTTGGGGCCCGAGCACCGCATAAGGATCGAGCACCACGCGCCCGCGCATGGTCGCCGCGATATCCCCAGGCGCAATGGCGCGATAATGCGGCCAGGGCGTCAGAATCATCAGCGCATCGGCGTCTTTGAGCGCCGCCAGCGGGTCGGAGGCGGCCACGGCCTTCGGGTGCTGCACGGCCGCCGCGGTCACCACCGGATCGTGCAGCACGAGCCTCGCGTCGGGCAACGCGGCGACGGTCGCAAGCGCCGGCGAGTTCTTCACCGACGCCGTGTTCTCCTTGTAGGCGAGACCCCAGACCGCGATCACGGCGGCCGGGTTCTTGTCCAAAACGACCTTGCGGATGGTGTCGGCCGCCCAGCGTTTGCGGTGCCGGCTGTTTGCGATCCAGGCCTTGACCACCCCGGCATCGCTGCCGATGCCGTCGGCGAGCCGAATCACCGTCGCGAGATCGCGCTCAAGATTTCCTCCGGCGAAGCCGAGCCCTGGCGCAAGATAGGCGTGGGCGCCGATCCGGCGGTCGAGCTTGAGTGCGGGGACGATCTCGGACCAATTGGCACCGATGCCTTCGCACAATTCGGCCAGGGTGTTGGCGACAGAGATGGAGGAAACGAGGCAGCAATTGATTGCGATCTTGCACAACTCGGCGCTTTCCAACCGCATCGGCAGGATCGGAGCGCCGAAGCCTTGCAGGAACGCATGCATCGCGGACGGCAAAGGCTCAGCCGGATCGGGACAACCGACAATGAAGCGTTCCGGTTGGGTCGCCCGTTCCACGGCGCGGCCGAAAATTAGCGTCTCTACCTGGTAGAACAGCAAACGTCCGGCCCGCTGACGTGCGCGCGTATAGCCTGGCGGGACCTGGCTCAAGATCACGACCACGGCGTCCGGCCGCGTGCTGGCAAGCGCGAATTCCACAAGTGCGTCGAGCACGGCAAGGTTGCTTTTCCCCGTGTCGTCGGTCGGCACGTCCGGGGCGACGTAGACGACATCGCATTTGCCAAGCTCGCCGGCCTCCGCCGAGAAGCGGATGCGCTCCCGGTGATCACGCAACAGATCGTCCAGCCCCGGCTCGACCACAGGCAACTGCCCGGCGGCAAGACGCGCGACCAAAGCTGCATCCCGGTCGACTGCCCTCGTCGTGAAGCCCTTGCTCGCGGCCGCGACGGCGGAGCACAGTCCGAGATGGGTCATACCTACATAACCGATGACGGGCGTGCTCACGCGGCGCCATCCCATTTGACCGCATCGGCCGACAGGCGGCCGAGGACGCGATGAAGCCAGCGATCATTGGCGAGATCGGTGGGGACGCGATCAGCGATGAGCCGCTTGAAATGCGCGTATTCCAGTTCCCAGGTCGGGTCCTCCTGCACGAGCGTGACGGCATGTTCCGGCGGCCGGCCGCTCGGCAAGACGCGCGTGCGGTGGATGAACGTGGTCGGTCCCCATTTGCAAAGCGATTCGATGTGGGCGGTGCCGTTTTCAGCAAGCACGTCGCAAGTAAAATGATTGCGGAACGAAAGAAGCGTCATCTCGAATTCGAGCTGTGGCTGGCACGACAGCGCGGCAAACACCACGTGATCCGGCGCGCGATTCTCGAACCGGCTGACCGAAACGAGCCGGAAATCCTCGCCGATGTCGCCGAACCAGAAGCGCGCGGTATCGAGCAGGTGCGAGCCGAGGTCGGGAAGCACCCCGGCGCCCTGATCACGCCACGCCGAAACGCGAACGAGCCGCGCGGTACCGTTGCCGTAGAACATTCGGCAACGGTAGATGTTGCCGAGCGCTCCCGACGTCACGAGATCGCGCATGCGCACGTAATGCGGCTCGAACCGATGATTGTAGGCGGTGTAGCAAACCGTGCCGGTCGCTCGCGCCGAACGCTCGAGGGTTTCGAGGTCGGCTTCGCTCGCCGCATGCAGCGGCTTCTCGACCAGCGCATGCTTGCCGTTGTTAAGGAGGTAGCCGAGGATTTCAATCTTCGGCTCGTCGGGCGTGCAGACGAGTGCGGCGTCGTACCGATCCAACGGCACGCCGGCAATTTCGCGCCAATCCGCCTCCCGCGCGACCGGATCGACAATCCCGACGACATCCGCGCCGGCGACGCGCTGGCGCTTCTTGCCTTGCACGCCGTATCCAACGACTACTACGCGCATCGCTGGCTTCGGCCGCCGCTCATTGGTAATTGATGAATCGCTCGAAGCGATACAGCTTATCGACGACGTGCTTGCGGCTGACCGGCACATTGCCTTCGTGCTCGCACTCGACGGCGGCGGCGAGCGACCCGAGCACGGATGCGATGACGCTATTTTTGGTGGCGAACAAGGCGAGCGAGGCGTAGGCCAGCAGGGCGTCACCGGAGCCGACGGCATCGATCACGCGCTCGGCGAAACTGTCAATGGCGAAGAAGGCGCGCACGTCCTCTTCGCTCTTCGGCACCGAGCGGAAGGTCATCAAGCCGCGCTCGCCGAGCTTGAGCAGCAGCGTGCCGCAGCGCGCCCGCCGATAAAGTTCGAGGCCAAGCGGACGCACCACGGAATCCTGATCGCCCAGCGCAAATCGCGCCTCCCGTTCGTTCGGCGTGATGAGATCGAAGCCGTCGAACTCCAGGATGTTTCCCCAGCGGCTCGCCACCTGACTATCGGCGACGCGGAATGCATTTGCCGGCACCGCCTTGGTCAGATCGGGGATGGTATCGCGGTTGAAAATGCCGTGGCGAAAATCGCTGAACACTACAATATCGGTCGGCGAATCGGCGATCTGCTGCGCGAGCGTGTGCCGAATGCGCTCGGAGATCGAGCGATTGTCCAAGGTGTCGATCTTGAGGAGATTGTAGCCGCCGGCGATGATCGCGTTCTTGTGCGTTGTCGGCCGGGTGCGGTCGATGATCGGCATGCACTCGACGCCGGCGGCATTCAGATCCTTGAGCGCGAATTCGGCCAACGCATCGTTGCCGAGCACGGTCGAGAACGATACTTCGGCACCCGCCGAACGCAGATGCTTGGCGACGATGCCGGCGCCGCCGACGAAATCGAGCCGCTTGTCATAGCGCACGCTTATGGTCGGCGTTTTGGTCATGCCGCCGATTAGCGCGCAGTGGGTGTAGCTGTCGATGATGGTGTCGCCGATGACGTGCACCTTGATGCCTTCGAGCTGGTCGATGGCCGTGTGCAAATCGTGCATGGCGAGGCCTTCGGCGGCCAGAATCGCCATAAGCTTTTCCGTCGCGATCGACGGCGGCTCCATCTCGATGATATGTGACGACGAGTACACGATGTCGCCCGGCGTGAAAAGGATCTCGCCGCCGTAAGCCTCGATCGCGGCCTTCTCCTCGGCCGTGCGCGGATGCAGGCCGTCGCGGGTATATTCGTAACCCTTGGCGAAATAGTCCGGCTTGATGATCGAGATGTTGTTGATCGGGGTCGGGTCGTTGTCGATCACGACAAAGTCGACGACTTCGAGCGCGGCCAAATTGAAGGCGCGCAGCTCCTGCGGCACGAACGGCCGGAAATTCGCTTTGGCGATATGCGCGTCCGCGGTTAGGCTCGCGACCAGCACGTCCCCCTTGCTCTTGGCGTAGAGCAGGTGCCGCACGTGCCCCGGATGAACGATGTCAAACGTGCCATGGCACATGATGACTTTCTTCTCGCGCGGCCGCGGACCGACGGCGGCGGCGATCTGCTGAGCCGTCCTGATCTTGTGGCTAACGAGGCTCTTGCTTGCATCATCCATCATGTCGAAGCCCGCTGTGGTGCCATGGTCTTAAACCAGACGGTGGTCGCCTGCGCGATCGAGTCGGGCGTCCACAGCGGCGCGTCGCGCCAATAGTCGATGTCGGCGAGCACCCGCCGCACGCCTTCCTCGAAGCTGACCTTGGGCGCCCAGTGCAGATCGCGGCGGATTTTCGTGATGTCCGCAAACGTGCAGTCAGGCTCGCCGGGGCGCTTGGGGATGTGCACGACGTCGCCGCCGAGAAGCTCGACCAGCCGGTTCACCGACTGCGGATTGCCGGCGCCGAGGTTCCAGATGTTGCCTGACGACGGCGCCTCGGCCGCGCCCAGGAACGCCGCCGCCACATCGGTGACGTAAAGGAAGTCGCGGCTCTGCGTGCCGTCGCCGATCACCGTGTAGGGCTTGCCGGCGAGCTTCTGCTTGAGAAACACCCCGAACACGGCGCCATAGGCGCCGGAGGTCCGCGAGCGCGTTCCGTACGCATTGAAGATGCGGATCGAGTTGACCGGCAGCTTGTAGACCCTGTGCCAGTGCAATGCGGCCTGCTCGCCCTGCAGTTTGCTGAGCGCATAGGGGTATTGCGGCGAGAGCGGATGGTCCTCGCCCGTCGGGGTCGCGGCGAGCCCGTAGCAGGACGACGAGGCGGCGTAGACGAATTTCTCGGTACCGGCATGCCGCGCACACTCGAGCATATGGACGGTGCCCTGGACATTGACCGCCATGTATTCAAGTGGCCGCTCGATCGAGGGCACGATGTCGCCGATACCGGCAAAGTGAAACACGTGATCGACGTCGCGGAAGAGCGCCGCGCCGGGTTGATATTTGAGAATATCGCTCACCTCGAAAATCACGTCCGGATTGCCGACGTGCTGCGCGATATTGGCTTCGCGACCGCCCACCAGATTGTCTATGACGCGGACGTGATAACCACGCTCCACCAACAGGTCGACCATGTGGCTGCCGATGAAGCCGGCACCGCCGGTGACGACCGCGCTCGGACGCGTCCCCTTCATTCGGCGCCGATCTTCTTCATGGTGCGGACGTTATAATACCAGTCGTCGTCAAAGCTTTCCGGCAGCAGGTGATTGCGAAAGGCGCGCGCCAGATCGCGCACCGCATCCTCGATATTACGCTTGGGCCGGAAGCCTAGCACGCGGGCCACCTTGTCCGAATTGACGTGATACGAGCGGAAATCGTTCGATGGCGTGGTGACTAT
>Ga0335081_10021778_pt1 | contig 10369 bp, 5 predicted proteins | sample Lox_Sample_35_FD_206713 | JGI IMG/M metagenome (GOLD analysis project Ga0335081, IMG submission 206713) | Soil microbial communities from Loxahatchee National Wildlife Refuge, Florida, United States - Lox_Sample_3.5 | ecosystem: Environmental > Terrestrial > Soil > Wetlands | place: USA: Florida...
GCCCGCCAGATCGAATCATTGAGCCCACCCCGACCCGACAACAGCACACCCAACGGCCCCTAGGACAAAGTCCGGGGTGCGGGTACCACGCTCCTTGCCGATCTCGCGGATCTCTCCCTCATCGTCACCCTATCGGCGCCGGTGCGGCTTGACCTGCTGCCATCTCGCTAGATCTCCTCGGCTGAGCACATCACGTGAGTCAGAACCGATCAACCGATTTCTCTAGAAGTCAGGTAGTCAGGGCCGCCGACATAGATCGTCTGGCGCCCTCCCGGTGAATGGGGCGGTAGGCTATGTCCTCGGCATGGCGGTCACCGAGTCGCGTGAAGTCGTCATCGAGGCAACGCCCGATGACATCATGGACGTGTTGTTCGATCTCGAGTCATTGCCCGAGTGGTCCTCGGCCCATCGGAAGGTCGAAATTCTGGAGCGGGACGACCACGGCCGCCCGAGCAAATCTCGGCAAGTAGTGAAGATTGTGGGTGTCACCGATGAGCAGGTGCTCGCGTACACCGTTCTCGACGACGGAGTGAGCTGGACACTGGTCAGCTCCAAACAACAACGCGCGCAGTACGCACGCTACACGCTGACACCCGCTGGCGATTCCACGAGAGTCCGCTTCGAACTCACCGTCGATCTCCTCCTGCCGCTACCCGGATTCTTGATAAAGCAAGGGGCGAAAAGTCTGATGGAGACGGCCACCGGCGGACTGCGCAAGCGGGTGCTCGAGGTCAAGAAGGGCCACTCTTGAGCAGCTGCGCGCCATGCCTCCCGGGCCTCTGTGTTCGAGATACGCCTCCCCGGGTCAGCCGGGCCGAACTGATTTCGTGCTTGGCGCGGTATCGGGGTGGTGCCTTTCATATAGCCGCGGCAGAAAGTTCTGAAAGTTTCCCATCTCCTCGATGCCGTGGCGGATCCAGGCTTCGCCCATCGCCCGTGGCCAAACCCGTTCAGCCAACAGCCTGCCTACGGTGGTCGATTCCCCAGGCACATACATCACGTGCCCCAGCCGCATGCCACCTGGCATCGCCTCCAGCTCGTGGTCCAAATGCCCTATCGCGATGCCGTGCTCGAACCAGGTGGTGGTGATGGACTGCTCACCGATCTGGTCGATGCGTACCGCCGGATTGGTGTAGCAGCGAATGTCGCGGCCGAAGTACTCCTCGAGTTCGGCGACCGCACCCTGGTCTGCCTCGGCCGGCCGGTTTTCCAGCAGACGGGCGCCCACGTGATCATAGGGATGCCATACCCGGTAGCGGGGCACGGCACGTCCGTCGATGTCCATGTCGCCGAGGACCCCGCCGGAAAACCACCACACGAACATCTGCGGGGTGACGCCGGTGAGCACCTCATCGACCCAGTACTTGGTTCGCCCATCGCCAAGCGAGTCGATCCCCCAGTGTGCGGTGAGGTTCTCCCGTAGCCGCCAGGGCAGTTGGAGCGGTTCTGGCAGCGGCGATCTCATGCTCGGCAATCACGCAGCACGGGGCAGATCCGAGGCCGTTGTCGCCGCGTGTGACATCGGTTGGCTCGCTGCGGGCTTCCAGCCGACGTAGGTCAGGTAGAGCCCGATCACGGTGAAGCAGATGCAGAGTGTCCGCCACAGGGCGCCCGCGCCGATCACCGAGTTGGCGACCGAGATGAAGGTGTGCGGAAAGGCCAGCAGAAGCAGCCCGCGCAGCGCCAGAAACCAACCCAACACCGACACGATGACCGCGGCGACGCTTCGCCAGTACTGGTGCAACCCGACCACGATGAGGCCGCCCGTCAGAACAAAAGCTCCCGCCAGCCAGGGCCACATTGCGTTCGCCCCGAATCCGACAGCAGTGCCGGCATGTCCGAGGCGCGCACCACAGCAACGACGCAAACGATGACAAAGAACGGACCAAGCACGCGGGCAAACATCCGCGTGCGGGTATCAGACTGCTGTGACGAGCTCATGGCGATACCTTCCTCCTGGCGCCTGTCGTCGAGATCACAACCGCGAGACGATATTTGAGATCGTTCGGATCCCATGGGCGTATCGGACCACCTGACCGATGCGCCGCGATAGAGACCGAAGTCCCGGCGCTTCGGGCCGTTCGTCAGCTCCGCTGACCCTCCGGACCGGTTTGCTCCTCGGCCGCCAACCGCTGCCGCAACCCCGTGGCCCGCAGCGCCCGCCGCCCAACCGCCGCGCGCACCTCTGCCTCCGACCCCAGCACCCGCACCCGGGTCCGCGCCCGAGTCACCGCCGTGTAGAACAACTCCCGGGTCAGGATCCGCGAGTCCGCGGGCGGAAGCAAAACCGTCACCTCGTCGGCCTGGCTGCCCTGGCTTTTGTGAATTGTCATGGCATGCATCGTTTCCACGTCGGCGAGCCGGCCGGTGGCCAACTCGACAGGCCCGTGCACCGCGGCCATCACCGCGCGCAGCATCTCGTCCCGCACGACCACAACCCCGATGTCGCCGTTGAACAAACCCAGCCCGTAGTCATTGGCAGTGACCAGCACCGGCCGCCCGGCATACCACGCCGACCAGTGCGGGTCCCCGGTCTCCTCGGTCAGCCATGATTCGACCTGCCGGTTCCAGTTACTCACCCCGTGCGGCCCATGTCGATGCGCACACAACAGCCGGTGTGCCTCGACCCCGGCCAGCGCAGCGCCAGCATCACCGGACAGCGCCGCGGCCCGCACCGCCAACGCACGCGGCACCAGCACCTCCCGCAAGCGCGCCGAAACATGCTCGCCGCCAAGCCATTCGATGTGGTCACCGCCGGCCCCGAGCAACTCAACCACCCGGTCGGCGTCGCCGCGCTGAATCGCCCCCGCCAGCGCGCCGATGGTCTCGCCGAACCGGTGCGCGGTGTGCAGCTCCGCGATCCGCACATCGTCCCGCCCCCCGAGACCCTCGACGAGATCGGCCAGCACCGCGCCGGCCTGCACCGAGGTGAGCTGGTCGGGGTCGCCGACCAGAATCAGCCGGGCCTGCGGGCGCACCGCCTCCAGCAGCCGGGCCATCATGGTCAGCGACACCATGGAGGTTTCGTCGACGACGATCACGTCGTGCGGCAGCCGGTTGCCGCGATGGTGGCGAAACCGCACCGACGAGTCGGGCCGCCGGCCGAGCAGCCGGTGCAGGGTGAGCGCCTCCACATCGCCCAGCCGGGCCCGGTCGGCGGCGTCGAGTTCGTCTATCTCCCCACGCACCGCCTCCTGCAGCCGAGCGGCGGCCTTGCCGGTCGGTGCCGCCAGCGCGACCCGGGAGCGCGGCTTGCCGCCGAGCTCGGCCTGTTCCGCGAACAAGGCCAGCAAGCCCGCCACCGTTGTCGTCTTGCCGGTGCCCGGGCCGCCGGTGAGCACGGTTGTCCACTGCGACAAAGCGATTCGCGCGGCGGCGCGCTGCTCGTCGTAGCCCGACCCCGGAAACAGCCGGTCCAACGCGGCGTCGAGCGCCTGCACCGGTGGCGTTGCGCCGCCGGCCAGGCGTGCCAACAGGTCGCCGCACACCTGATCTTCCTCGCGCCAATACCGGTCCAAATACAACAAATCGCCGTAGAAGCGCAGCGCCACATCCAGCAGCGGGCTGGCCCGCACCGCCGCCAGCCACTCGTCCGGCTCAGGCCAGGGCAGATCCTCGGCCTCGGAGTCGGCGCGGACAGTGCGCAGATCCACGCACACCGAGCCGCCCCGCAACGCCCGCACCAGAAGCGCCACCGCCAGCGCCACCGACTCGTCGGGCTCGCCGGCCAGCTGCGCCAGCCGCACCGCCACGTGCACATCGGCGGCGTCGAGCAGCCCGGCCGCGTTGAACACCGCGAGCAACCCGCCGACCGCGCCCACTCGCCGCCAGTCCAGCGGATCGTCGACCGGCACAACGCTCATGTCGCCGTCCCCCGGTCGAGCAGATCCGACAGCGCCGGCACCAGCGCTGGCGGCGGCGACCAGCTGAACACCCCGGCAGGATGCCCGTCGGTCATCGGTGTGTCCGGACCGCACATCCCCCGGACGAACAGATACAGCACCCCGCCCAGGTGGATCGCAGGATCGTAGCCCGGCTGACGCCCGCGCAGAAATCGGTGCAGCACAACGCAATACAGCAGCGCCTGCAGCGGATAGTCGGAATGCAACATCGCCGCCGCCAGTTGCGCAGGCCCATAATCAGCCGCCGTGAGCGCACGCGCCGGATCGCCCAGCCGGTTGGTCTTGTAGTCCACGACCAGATACCGGTGCCCGTCGCCGTCCGGGATGCGCAGCATCGCATCGATCGACCCGGACAGATAGCCCCGCAGCGACCGGTCCCCGAGGCCCGCCGCCATCAGCCGGGCGGCGTATGGCTCCAGCGGATCACCGTGCGCCATATGCTCGGAGAGCAGCCGGCCGACGTGACGCAACGAAATATTCGGCGTCGCAGGACCACTCACATCGCCGCCCGCCAACGGGAACTCGAACTCCAACTCCCGCAGGCGATCCGGCAGTCCGATCTGGCGCAACGTGAGTCCCCCGGCCAGCGGTCCCAGCGGGGTTTCGTGCATGGGAATTAACGAAGCCGCCAGCGCTGCCGCAGGAACGCTCACCGGCCACCACACCCCATATTCGCACACCCACCGCTCGAGCTCGGCGGACAGGTCTGCGGCGAGCGGGTCGGCGTTCTCCAGCACCGCGTGCACCAGCGAGCCGAAGGTGGTGCCGGTCGGCAGGTCCGACATCGGTGACACCATCTCCGAGCCGGCCGCCGCACCGATCTGCTCCACCGGGATGTCAGCGGTCTCGTCGTCGAGCGCGGTCACCTCCGCCTCGCTGCTCACCCCCGGTAGATCCACCGAACGAATCAACCCCGAATACGACGTCCGCCGCCACGCCGTGTCGATGGGCCGGTCGAAACGCCGCACTGCCAGCCCTTCTGGAGTCTCAATCGGTCGAACGTCTGGAGCCTCCGCCACCACCGAGTCCTCCACCACCGGGCCGCCTGCGGCTTCCCACGCCCGCAAGCAATCCTGCGCCTCCTCGTCGGTGATGTCCCCGCGGCACTGCTGCGGCACGTCGCGCTCCCCGCTCGGCCTGCCCCGCAGCAGGCGCGACAGCCCGCCGTTGACCTCGTCACGCGACGGCGCCCACCAGGCAACCACCTGGGACTGCGCCCGCGTCAACGCGACATAGGTCTGGCGTAGGTTATCCCCGGCCTGCTCGTCACGGTTGCGCGTCTCTGCGAACGCCAACTCGAGGCTGGTGTCGCCGCCGATGTGCAGGCATCGGGTTCCGTCGTCGTCGTGGAACAGCACCAGATCGCCGGACTTGACGTTCCAATTGAACGCGAACGGCAGGTACACGATCGGGAACTGCAGGCCCTTGCTGCCCCACACCGTCATGATCTGCACCGCCTCGTCGTCGCTGTCCAGGCGGCGGCGGCGTGCCTCGGCGTCGCTGTCCTCGGCGCACTGGTGTTGCAGCCAGTCACGCAGCGCCGGTAGGCTGAAACGCTCGCGATGCGCGGTGTCCTGCAGCAACTCGGCGATGTGGGCCAGGTCGGTCATGTCGCGGTCGCCGCCCTCCCACTCGAGAACACGGCGGCTCAGCCCGGCCACCTGGGCGGCTTCGAAGACCGCGGCGATGCCCCGCTCGCGGGCGTGGTCGGCCCACGTCCGCAGCGTTTCGGCCACCCGCTCGGTGAGCGCATCACCGCCCTCGGCAAGGGTTTCCGCGGTCTCCCCAAAAAACATGGTTGTCGCGGCGGCGCGCACCAGCCCGCTGCGGTGGGGCTGGCCGAACGCCTCCAGCAGGCACAGCCAGTCCCTGGCCGCCTGGGAGTCGAACACGTCCCCGCCGGTGGACACCGCCGCAATGCCCGCCGCCGCCAGCGCCTCCCGGCACCGATGGGCGTCGTAGTGGGTTTCGACGATCACAGCGATGTCGGCGGCGCGCAGCGCCCGCCCACCGAAAGCGGCCCCGCTGGCCAGCAGCCCCCGGATGTCGGCGGCCAGGTCCGCGGTGATGTGCTCGCGCAACTCGGCAATCGCGATGGTTTTCGTACCGGTCACACCAAAGCCGTTCCGGTTCACGACCCGCAGCCGAAACGGCGCGTTGTGCGGTGCACCGACCAGCCGGTGATCGTGATGATGGACGTCGACGTCGCGCACGACGATCTTGGCGTCCCCGAGCGCCGCCGCCCGCAGCACCGCCTGCAGGCTGGCGACCAGCGGCCCGTCGCTGCGCCAGTTGGTGCCGAGGGTTTGCCGGCTGCCGGCCGTGGCGGCCGCGCGCAGGTAGGTCACGATGTCGCCGCCGCGGAAGGCGTAGATCGCCTGCTTGGGGTCCCCGATCAGCACCAGGGTGCAATGACCGCGGAACGCGCTCTCGAGGACGCGCCACTGGATGAGGTCGGTGTCCTGGAACTCGTCGACCATCACGATCGGCCAGCGCTGCCGCATCCGTTCCCTTGCAAGGGAATCACCCGACTCGAGCGCGGCGGCCAGCCTGGTCAACAGGTCGTCGTACCCGAGCACACCCTGCCTTCGTTTGCGGTGCTCCATCTGGTCCACCACCTGGCGCGCGAAGTTCAGCCGGACGGCCGCCTCTGATTCGGACAGCGGGTCCGCGGGCCGTAACTGCGTGCCGGGATTGCCCACGACCGCGCGCGCCAGTCGCAGCGCCTCGCCCCGCGAAAACGCGGGCTCTTCACGGTCGGGCCCGAACTGAGCGAGATACAGATCATCGACGCTCTCGGTGACCAGCTCGTCGAGGTCTTCGACGAGGGTGACGCCGGCGTCGCTGTCGCCGGCGATGCCGAGGGATTGCAACACCAGCTGGCAGAACTGGTGGATGGTGGCGATGGTGGCCGCATCGAAGTTGGCGAGCGCGTCGCGCAGCCGTCGCGTGCGGGCGCAACGCTCCTCGTCGGTGCCGTCGAGCAGATGCCGGATCACCTCGTTGTCGTCGACAAGCCCGGGGTCATCGAACGCGATTGCGGCGTCGTGGAGTTGGCGGCGCACGCGGTCCCGCAGCTCACGGCTGGCAGCGCGGCTGAAGGTGATCAACAGCATCTCGTCGAGGGTGGCGACGCCCTCGGCAATGTAGCGCGTGACCAGACCGGCGAGCGTGAAGGTCTTGCCGGTGCCGGCGCTGGCCTCGATCACCGTGGTGGACTTCGGTGCCGGCAGGGCGCCGAGCAGGTTGAACCGCCTCATCGGGGCGGCTTCCGTTCCGCGCGCAGCATCGGCAGCCACAGCCGCGCGGCGTAGGCACCCAGCCGGGTGTTCTCGCCCTCCACCTCTTCGCCCGGACGGGGCGGCTCCAGCAGCACGTCGAGCGGCGCTCGGCGGCCAAATGCCTTGGCAGGCGCGGGTTTCTCGTTCTCCCGCGACTTATCGGGATAGCTCGTCCACTCGGAATTCGCCCTCCACCGCGGGTCCCCCCTGCCGGCATGTCGCGCCTTGGCCCAGGCGAAGGAGGTCCGCGGCGGCAGTGGCAGCGGCTCGCGCCGCCCGGCGTCGTAGAGCGCCATCAGGTCGCGCAGCACCGCGAGCGGATCCGGCGGCGTGCCAAGGCATCTGGCCGCCGCGGTATCGTCGACGGCTCGGCCGACGCACACCGCGGTCACCTCACGACCAGGCTGGTTAGCGCTCAGCGCGAGCAGTTTGATCCAGGCCTCGATGAGCTGTTTCCCGGCCAGCTTCGAGTACGTCACCGACACGACCAAATCGCCGTAGACGTCGGTCACGGTGCCGGTGAGCCGCCGGCCACCCCCGACGTCGATGTCCACATCTTCCGCCTGCGGCGCGCCGTCGCGATATCTGCCCGCCAGGGCGGCGATCGCGGCGGCCCGCCGGCTGATCGTGGTGGCCTCCCGCCAGCCGAGCCGCCCGGGTGGCAGCGTTCCGCGGCGCCACTCGGCGTCGCGCGCCCACTCCGGGGATGCGCCGCGCAGCAGGTCGCCGAGCATCCGATCGCCGACGGTCCAGGCCTCCAGCGCGTCGAGCTGCACCGGCATCGCGTCCTGCACACCGTCGGCCTCCGCGGGCAGGGTGTAGTCGAGCGCGCGGAAGAATCCCTGCACCGGGTCCCGGAAGAACGTCAACACGTCCGCGAGCGCGACGTCTCCCGGCGGCGGCTCGGATAGCGGCCCGGTGACGAAGCCCGGCCGCGAATGCCGCTGTCCGGCGGCAGCTTTGGCCGCCACCAGCGCGGTCTCGTCGAAGGTGAACGGTTTGTCGGGCACCCCGAGCTCGCCGCGGGCGACGTTGCGAATGCCGAACGGCTGCAACGGCTGCTGCACCACGATGCGGCCACGCACCTGCTGCGAGGTGGTCTGGTCCAGGGCGTCGAGCAGCTCGGCCAGCGGGACCGCCGGGGGGCGCGGTTCGCCGGTGAGCACGTCGGCGCCGGTATAGGTCACCACGAGCTTGTCGGTGGCCGCGCAGATCGCGTCCAGCAGCAGTTGCCGGTCCTCCGAACGGATGTCGCGCTCCCCTGTCACCGGGTCGCGGGCCAGCACATCGTCGCCGTCAACGACACCGATGCGCGGGAAGACCCCGTCGTCCAGGCCGACCAGGCACACGACACGGTGCGGCACCGAGCGCATCGGCACCATCGTGCACACCGTCAGCGTGCCGGTGCGGAAGTTCGCCCGCGTGGGCCGCCCGGCCAGGTGCCGGTCCAGCAGGGCCCGCACGTCGGTCAGCCGCATCGGGGTGTCGGACCGCGTGCCCGCGGCCACCAGCACATCGGCGAACTCGCGCTGCAGGTGCGCGATTTGCCACTCGTTGCCGCCCGACGCCCACGCGAGCTGCACCACCCCGTCGCGTAAAGTGTCGAGCCAGGACGCCAGCGGTCGTGTGCCGGTCAGCCCCTCGATGACCGCGGTGAGCCGCTGCACGAATTCGGTGAGCCGCCCGGCCAATTCGGTGCGGTCGCTGCCCACGTCGTCGAGCGGAAGCGCGGTGTCGATCCACTTCTGCGAGTCCTCGGACATCGCGACCCCGGCGAGGATCCGGTCGAGGCCGAAGCGCCAGGTGTTTTGGATGAAGCCGACGCCGTAGGGCTCGCGGGTCTGCCGGTCGAAGCCCCACCGGGCGCCTGATTCACGGACCCAGTCGGTGATGGAGTCGAGGTCGTCGTCGGTGAAACCGAACCGGGTCCGCACCGGCGACGCCTGGGCGAGGTTGAGCACCTCGCTGGCGGTGGCCCGACCGCCGGCCAACGAGAGCAGCTGAGCGGCGATCGACAGCAGCGGGTTGATCTGGGTGAGGGCGCGGTCGGCCAGCCGCACCCGCAGCCGGTGGCCGGGGTGCCCGTCGGCCATGACGTCGACGAGGCCGAAGTTGGCGACGATGAGCGGCGCGTAGGTCTCGATGTCGGGGCACATCACCAAGATGTCGCGCGGCTCCAATGCCAAATCGTCGGCCAGCTGGCCGAGCAGCACCTCGCGCAGCACCTCGACCTGTCGCGCCGGGCTGTGGCAGCTGTGCACCTGCACGGACCGGTCGTCGTCGGCCATGACCCGATCACCGGGCCGCACCGCATTGGCGCGGATGTCGGCCTGCAGCCAGCCGAGCAGCGTGTCCGGCTGCGGATCCCCGACCAGGTACTCGTCCCCCACCACGTTGGCGGGAAGGCTGCGCTCGAGTTCGCGAAGGTCGCGGCCGAGGGTGGCCAGCAAGGGGTGGCCGGCGGCGTCATGGCTGGTGTCGTCGCGGCGCGGTATCGGGCCCTTCCGGTCGGCCAGCGCGCGCCAGAGCTCGTCGCTGGGGTGCGGCAGCCAGAGGTGCAGGTCGTGGTGGGCGGCCAGCGCGCCGAGCAGTTCGATCTCGGTGATCGGCAAGCGGGTGTGCCCGAACAACGACAGCCGGGGCGGCAGATTGGTGGGCGCTTCCCGCAGCCGGGCGAGGATTTTCGTGTGCCGCACGTGCGGCGGCTCGGCGGCGATTCGCTCGGTCAGCGCCCGCCACAGGGGCGGCTGCCAGGCCAGATCGCCGGCCAGATAGGCGCCGATCCCGTCGGTGGCCCGGTCGTCTGACCAGTCGGCGAGAAGCCGGGGCCGCTGACTTGCATACGAAGCAAAGAGCCCGGCAATGCGCCGCGCGACCGCATAGCGCCGACCCTGCCGGAGTTCGTGTTCAACGCCGTCGTGGAAGTAGCCGAGATGCCGGGCGAGGGTGGCGCACCAGCGCTCACCGAGGCAGTTGTCGATGACATCCAGCAGGGGCCACACCATCGAGTCGGGCGCCCACGGATCCTCATCAGCAATACCTGATATCTCCTCGATGAGAGAGCGCGGCCTGCGGAAGACGACACCTGCGCAGACGCCGTCGCCGCCCTCGCCGCGGCCGAGAATGTGGGACAGCCGCTGGCTCAGCCACCGCTCCACTCCCCGCTCGGGCACCAGCACAAGCTCC
>Ga0335081_10021779_pt1 | contig 10369 bp, 6 predicted proteins | sample Lox_Sample_35_FD_206713 | JGI IMG/M metagenome (GOLD analysis project Ga0335081, IMG submission 206713) | Soil microbial communities from Loxahatchee National Wildlife Refuge, Florida, United States - Lox_Sample_3.5 | ecosystem: Environmental > Terrestrial > Soil > Wetlands | place: USA: Florida...
GTCCCGCTTCCACCGCCCCTCGTTTTGGCTTTTGGCGCCGGCCTCAACCGGCCGCGCCCCAGCTCACCGGCGCCCCGCGACCGTTCTCACCGCATGGAGTTATCTGGCCGTATAGGTTACTTGCAGACCGACGATGTTCACGCCGTTCTTGTACGAGCCGCTGATCAAACCGTTGGCGGCAGTGCTGCCAGCATTGTTGTTGATGCCTGGATCGTGCATGTACTCGTAGGCATACCCGAGATCAATCGCCCAGTTGGGTGAGAATCGGTACTGCACGCCCGCCGCAAACCAGGTGCGACTGTTGTCGGGCAGCCGCGGTTCGCGGAATTCGTTGCGCACGGGGGTCTGATCGTAGGCGATACCACCGCGGAAGGTCCACTGGTCGCTGTAGCGATAGTTCGCTCCGCCGGAGATGCGCCAAGTGTTGCGATAGTGCAGCGGCAAGGTCTCCAGTTCGACGCCCGTGCTGCGCACGATATTCAGCTCCTGGACGGAGCTCCAGCCGATCCACTGGAGGTCGGCCATCAGGTCCCAGCGGTTGTTGAACTGATGGAAGACCGATACGTTGGCGATGTCCGGCATCTTGAGCGAAACGCTGACGTCCTGGCTGCAACCCGCTTCGGTCACGGCATTGCCGCCCTGGACGCCGGTGCAGATCGATCCGTTGACCCCGCCGACGAGCAAGGCGCCGGCCGGCGCGAGCGCCGGCGGCAGCGGGCCGAGGGAGGAGGCGGTTGGATTGGTGAAGTTGACCGAACCGGTTATGTCGTACTTGATCCTTGACCGGTAGGCGGCGCCGATGCGCGTCTGGTCGTTCGCCTGCCAGAGAATTCCGACGTTCCAGCCCCAGCCGCTGTCGTTGCCGGAGACGTCGGCGTTGGACTCCAGGCCGCCGGCCGAGCCGATCAAAGCCGATGCCGCGGAGGCGGGGACCTGTCCGGCGGCAACCAGACTGCCCACACCTTGCGCGAAGAGGCCGGCATAGTTCAGCTTCTGCGTGAGCGTCGCCTTTACGCGCTGCCAGCTGACGCCGCCGCCCACGGTCAGATGCGGCGTGGGCTCCCATGACAACACGGGGTTGATGTTGACCGTTTCGAGCTTCGACTTGACGGCCTGGAAGCGCCCGAGCCAGTCGCTGTCGTACTCGGTCTCGAGCCCGAACGGCACATTGACCCCGATCCCGAAGGACCACTTGTCCGTGAACGGGACGCCGAGGTAAGCGTTCGGCAGGATGGTGCAGCTTCCCGCATCGCCGCCGGTGCCGCCGAGCGGCTGAAACATCGCCGGTTGCGAGCCGTTGTCGTGGAACTTGATCGACGGGCAGACGAGATTGCCCGAGACGACGGCCTGAGTCGAATGCAGGCGCACGAGCCCCGCGGGGTTGTAGAAGATGGTGCTGACATCCTCGGCCGCTGCCGCTCCGCCCGAGTAGGCGTGGCCCAGCCCGCTCGCGTTCTGAGTCTGCAGCCCGAATGCGGCTCCGAACGCCTGACCCGTGGCCAGGCACAACCACGCGGCGCCGACCGCAGCCGCGACCCGCGTACGACGAAACGCGCTCGCTCTCATGTTCCTCCGCTCCTTGGTTGTTGGTGTCGTCCGGCCGACGCGGCGCTGCCGAAGATGCGCGGGCAACTATACACTCCCGCGACCCGGCGTGCCTATTCGGCAGGCAGAGGCACGGGCCGGCGGGCCGGCCCCACCGCAACATACGTCAGGCTGGCCTCGGTCACCTTGACGCAGATCATCTTTCCGGGATTGCGCTGCGCGTAGACCTGCACGTCGACGGTGATCGAGGTCCGGCCCACGCGGGTGATCGTCGAGTAGAAGCTCACCACGTCGCCGACGAATACCGGCTGCTTGAACACGAAGGCGTTGACCGCAACGGTCGCCACCCGTCCTCGGGCGCGGCGCGCCGCAACGATGCCGCCGGCGATGTCCACCTGCGACATCACCCAGCCGCCGAAGATGTCGCCGTGCTGGTTGGCGTCGGCGGGCATGGGAACCACCCGCAACGCTGGCTCCTGGTCGGGAAGAAGCACGTCGTCGTCGCTGTTGGTAGCCATACCAGGTTGCCGTCGGAAATCGGTAAAGCGGCCGGGAACCGTGGTGCGGTCGCCTCACGCCGCCTTCCGGCGCGCTTCATCGCGAAGCTCCCGGCGCAGGATCTTGCCCACGTTCGACTTCGGCAGCTCGGTGCGGAATTCGACCTCGCGCGGACACTTGTAGCCGGTCAGGTGCGACCGGCAGTGCGCGAGCAACGCGTCCGCGGTGAGCCCCGGATCCTTGGGGACGACGAAGAGCTTCACCGCCTCGCCCGACTTCGCGTCGGGCACGCCCACCGCGGCGCACTCGAGGACTCCGCCGTGCATGACGACCACCGACTCGATCTCGTTCGGGTACACGTTGAATCCGGACACCAGGATCATGTCCTTCTTGCGGTCGACGATGTACACGAACCCGCGTTCGTCGACCGTGGCGATGTCGCCCGTGGCGAGCCAGCCCTCCGCGTCGAGGACCTTGGCCGTCTCCGCGGGCTGATGCCAGTAGCCCGCCATGACCTGCGGTCCCTTGATGCAGAGCTCGCCCGGCGATCCGAGCGGAACTTCGCGCCCGCTGTCGTCGCGGATCGCGATGTCGGTAGACGGAACGGGCAGCCCGATGGCGCCGTTGTACTCGGGAAGGTCCAGCGGGTTCATGGTCGCCGCGGGGGACGTCTCGGTCAGACCGTAAGCCTCGATCAGCGGCGTCCCGGTCACCTGCTTCCAGCGCTCGGCCACGGCTTTCTGCACCGCCATCCCGCCGCCGAGCGCCATTTTGAGGCTCGAGAAGTCGAGCCTCCTGAAATCCGGGTTGTTCAGCAGTGCGTTGAACAGCGTATTGACTCCGGTGAGCGCCGTGAAGCGATGCCTGCGCATCTCCTTGACGAACCCCGGGATGTCGCGCGGATTCGTGATGAGCACGTTTTCCGCGCCAAGCGTCATGAACACGAGGCAGTTAGCCGTGAGCGAGAAGATGTGATACAGCGGCAGCGGGGTCAATATCACGTGCCGTTCGCCGCCCAGGAACGGCTTCACCCATGCCCCGGCCTGCAGCAGGTTGGCCACGATGTTCCGGTGCAGCAGCATCGCGCCCTTGGCCACGCCGGTGGTGCCGCCCGTGTACTGCAGGAAGGCGAGGTCGTCGTGGGTGATCGAAACGTGCTGGAGCGCGCGCCGCCGGCCCTCGTCGAGCGCTGCGGCGAGCCGCATCGATCCCGGCAGGCTCCAGGCGGGGATCATCTTCTTCACCCGGCGCAGAACGAAGTCAACCAGCCGGCCCTTCAGGCCGAGCATCTCGCCGATGCTGGTGGCGATGACCTGGCGCACGGCGGTGCGCGCCACGATCTCCTGGACCGTATGCGCGAAATTTTCCACCACGACGATCACTTCCGCGCCGCTGTCGGTGAGCTGGTGCTCGAGCTCCCGAGGCGTGTATAGCGGATTGGTGTTGACTACCGTGCAGCCGGCGCGCAGCACGCCGAAGAGGCAGACCGGGTATTGCAGGATGTTCGGCATCATCAGCGCCACGCGCGCGCCCTTCTCGAGCCCGCGTCCCTGCAGGAAGGCGCCGAAAGCGGCCGACTTCGCGTCCAGCTCCGTGAAGCTGATCGAGCGCCCCATGCAGGTATAGGCAGGGCGGCTGCCGAACTGGCCCACGGCGCGATCGAACACTTCGCGTATCGAGGCGTAGGCGTCGACGTCGATCTCGGCAGGTACGCCTTTCGGGTACGACTTCAGCCAGATCTTGTCCACCATCCTCCTCCCCGCCCGACTCGCCCCGGTGGTTCGGGCGCTATGCTAGCAGACGGGATCAGACGCCGGAACTCGCGGCGTAGTGCAGCGGCCCGCCGCGAAACGGGGCGAAGCCTGTGCCGAAGATCGCCCCGGCGTCGACCAGATCGGCGTCGGACACGATACCTTCCGCGAGCGCAGCCTTCGCCTCGGTGACGAAGGGACCGATCAGGCGCTCGCCCAGGCCCGCGGGGGCGGGTGCAGCCTTCCCCTTCTCTGCCCGGCCGGAGGACCAGTCGTAGAAGCCGCGCTTCGTCTTGCGGCCAAGCTGCCCTGCGGCAACCAGCTCGGCGAGCTTCTTCGGCGGTGTCGCATTCGGATCGAGCATCTTTCCGACCTCGAGGCAGATGTCGAGGCCGACCGTATCGGCCAGTTCGATCGGCCCCATGGGCATCCCGAACGCAACCGCCGCCCGGTCGATCGTCTCCGGCGGCACGCCCTCGTCGACACAGCGCATGGCCTCGTTCAGGTACGGCGCGAGAATGCGGTTCACCAGGAAGCCCGGTGCGCTCTTCACCGGCAGCGGCAGCTTGTCGATCTGCCGGACCAGCGCCGCTGCGCGCGGCACGAGCTCGGCTCGCGTGGCGGCGCCGACGACAATCTCCACGAGCATCATGCGCGCCACCGGATTGAAGAAGTGCAGGCCGATGAGGCGGGTCGGATCGGAGAGCGCGGTCGCAATCTGCTCCAGCGGGATGCTCGAGGTATTGGTCGCCAGCAGCGCCTCGGGTCGAGCCTTCGCTTCGAGCGTCCTGAAGAGGTTTCGCTTCGCCTCGAGGTTCTCGAAGATCGCCTCGATCACCACGTCGGCGCGCGCGACGCCGTCACCGGCGACGTCCGGCACGAGCCGATCGAGCGCGTCACGGACGCGGCGCGGATCCTTCAGCCGCTCGGCGAAGAGCTTGGCTGCACGCTGCATCGCGGGCTTGAGCCGCTGGGCATTCTGGTCCTGCAGCGTCACGGTCAAGCCCCGCAGCGCGCACCAGGCGCCGATGTCTCCGCCCATCGTCCCGGCGCCGACGACGTGCACGTGCTTGGCGGGGAAAGCGCCCTCCCGTCCGAAGGACTTGAGCCGCTCCTGGAGCCGGAACACGCGAATGAGGTTCATCGCCGTCGGGGTCTGGATGAGCCGGGCGATGGAAGCGGGGTCGGAGGCCGGCACGGCGAGCGCGTCCCCGTCGTGCTTCACCCAGATGTCCAGAATCGCGTAAGGCGCCGGATAATGCTCCCGCCGCGCGCGGCGCTCGACCTGTTTGCGCGCCTGCGCGGCGAGGAGGGGCCGCACCCAGCGATTGAGCGTGAGCGACAGCGGGAACGGCGCTCGGCGCGGCGGTGGCGAGGCGAGGATGACGCCTCTCGCGGTATTGATCATGATGCGGGGCGGCACGCTCTCATCGGCCAGCCCGAGCTTCTTGGCGCGTCGGGCGTCGATCGTGCGGCCGGTGAGGAGCAGGTCGAGGGCCGCCGGCGCGCCGATGAGCTTCGGCAGGCGCCGCATGCCGCCCCAGGCGGGCACGATGCCGAGCATCACCTCAGGCAGGCCGAGGCGCGTCGACGGCTCGTCGACCGCGACGCGATAGCGGCAGGCGAGCGCGAGCTCGAGCCCGCCGCCGAGGCAGAAGCCGCGAATCAGCGCGAGCGTCGGATACGGCGCGGCGGCCAGCGCGTTGAACACGTCCCAGCCGCGGCGCACGATCGCGAGCGCGTCTTCGACCGTCTTGACGCGCTCGAACTCCTCGATGTCGGCACCGGCTATGAAGCCGCTGTCTTTGCCGGAGCGGATCACCAGTCCTTTCGGCGGCGAGGCCGCGAGCTCGCCCAGAATGCCGCGGAGCGCCTCGAGCGCTGCGGCCGACAACGTGTTGGTCGACGCTCCGGCCTTGTCGAAGACGAGCCAGGCGACGCCATCGGCGTCGCGGTCGAGCGCCCAGTCGGTGGTCGCGGCGGCGGACTTCGCGACGTCGTTCATGCCGCCTCGAGGAGCATGGCGCCGCCGAGGCCGCCGCCGATGCAGATCGCCGCGAGCGCGCGCCGTCCTCCCGTGCGCTTGAGCACGTTGAGCGCGTGGAGCACGATCCGGGCTCCGGACGCGCCGACCGGATGCCCGAGCGCGATGGCGCCGCCGTCGACGTTGAGCCGCGACGGGTCGACGGGTCCGAGGGCGCCGTCGAGGCCCAGCTCGTCACGGCAGTAGCTTTCGTCGCTCCAGGCCCGCAGGCACGCGATCACCTGCGCGGCAAAGGCTTCGTTGATCTCCACGGTGTCGAGGTCGCGGAGCGCGAGCCCGTGGCGCTTGAGCAGCGGTGTCGCCGCGTGGACGGGCCCCAGGCCCATCTGCGCGGGATCGAGCCCCGCCCATTCGCTGTCGACGATCCGGCCGAGCACCGGCAGCCCGTATCTCCCCACCGCCGCTTCCGAGGCGAGCACCAGCCACGCCGCGCCGTCGGTGATCTGCGAGCTGTTGCCGGCCGTCACGTTGCCGTACTTGCGGTCGAAGAACGGCTTGAGCTTGGCGAGGTTCTCGGGCGTCGAATCCTCCCTCACGCCGTCGTCGGCCTCGTAGAGATTGCCGTCGCGATCGAACAGCGGCGCGATTTCGCCCGCGAACTGGCCGGATCGCTGCGCCTCCAGCACGCGAGCGTGGCTGCGCGCAGCGAACGCGTCCATCTCGGCGCGCGTGATCCCGAAGCGGAACGCGAGGTTCTCCGCGGTCTGGCCCATGAGCAGGCCCACCATGGGATCGGTCAGCCCCTTCATGATGCCGATCACGGGAGTCAGCGCCGCGGCGGGATTGAGCTTGAGCAGCGCCGAGGCCTTTTCGCCGAGCCCCTTCGCGGCCGAGAAGCGCGCGAACCACAGCACCATCTTCTCGGAATAGAGCAGCGGCGCGCGGGAGAGCGCATCGGCGCCGCCGGCGAGCACGAGGTCGGAGCGCCCGAGGCGGATGTTGGCGATGGCGGAGTCGAGCGCCTGCATGCCCGAGGCACAGTTGCGCATGACGGTCCAGCCAGGCACCTTCTGCCCGCAGCCCATGCGCAGCGCCACGATCCGGCCGATATTCACCTCGTCCGGAGACGGACTCGCGCAGCCGAGGATGACCTCGTCGAGATCGGTCGGCGCGAAGTGCTGGCGCAGCAGCAAGGCCCGGCCCGCCTGAACGGCCAGATCCGAAGCGGCGAAGGCGCCTGGGCGGTTGCGAGCCTTCAGAAACGGCGTCCGTGCGCCGTCGACGACGAAGATCGGTTCAGCCATGACGTTCTCGATTCGATTCCCGCGGGCCCCGTGCGCACGAAGCGCGCGTTGCCCGCGCTTCTAGACAGCGACCTTGCGCACCGCGCTGGCAGCCTGACCCGGCGTGCCGGCGGGACGCGTCTCCGAGACGCCGAGATCGGCCGCGAAATCGTCCACGCGGATCACCCCATCGACCAGCCGCGCGGCCCGGCGCACGAGGCTCAGCTCGTCGCCGGTGATGATGCCCGCCGCCAGCGCCGCGGCGGCCGCTTCCTCGGTGCCCTTGACCGCCAAGCGCCCGACCTTCTGCGCCTCGCGGATCCGGGCCTCGATCGGTTCCGCCGCGAGCGCCGCCTCGAGCGCCGCTTCCAGCGCGCGCACCGGGTCGCCGTCCGCCTTCGGCAAGTACATGCCCGCGGTGAGGCGGTCGCGGGTGGCCGATGGCTCGATCAGCAGCCTCGCGACCTCGTGCCCGAGCCGGTCGGACGGCACGACGTAGGGCCGGCCGAGCGGGAAGACCGTGCGGCGCATCAACGCCGCGATGAACCGATTCGGAAAATTGGAGATGACGCCTTCGAGCGCGGTCTGCGTCTTGAACATCGCGTCCCAGATCGCCCAGTGCAGGAGCGGCGCGTCGGTAGCCGGTCGGCCTTCGTCCTCGAAGCGCTTGAGCGTCGCGGAGCAGATGAAAAGGTACGACAGCACGTCGCCGAGCCGCGCCGAAAGCTTCTCCTTGCGCTTGAGCGAGCCGCCGAGCACGCCCATCGACACGTCGGCGAGCAAGGCGAGCGCCGCCGAGAAGCGCGTGAGCTGCTGGTAATAGCGGCGAGTCTCGGGCGCGACCTCGGGCGCGCGCACCGGATGCGAGCCGAGCAAGCCAAGAACCAGCGTGCGGGCGAAGCTCGAGAGCGCGAAGCGTACGTGCCCGAACAGCGCCCGATCGAACGCGACGGAGGCGGCGCGCGCGTCCGGGTCGTGCGCCGCCGCCATTTCCTTGAGCACATAGGGATGGCAGCGGATCGCGCCCTGGCCGAAGATGATGAGGCTGCGGGTAAGGATGTTCGCGCCCTCGACCGTGATCGACACCGGCATCTGCATGTAGGCGGCGCCGAGGAAATTCGACGGTCCCATGCAGATGCCTTTGCCGCCAGCGATGTCCATGGCGTCGGTAACGACGCTGCGCGCGCGGTCGGTGAGGTGGTATTTGGCGATGCCCGACAGCACGGCCGGCTTCTCACCCGATGAGACCATGCCCGCGATCAGCCTGCGCACCGCATCCATCGAATAGAGATATCCGCCCATGCGCGCGAGCGGCTCCTCGATGCCCTCGAACTTGCCGATGGGCGTCTTGAACTGGCGACGCACGCGCGCGTAGGCGCCGGTGGCGCGCACGACCAGCTTGGCGAGACCGGTCGAGGACGACGGCAGCGAGATGCCGCGCCCGGCGGCCAGGCACTCCATGAGCATGCGCCAGCCCCTGCCGATCATCGCCTGTCCGCCGACCACCCAGCCGATGGGGATGAAAACGTCCTTGCCCCAGTTCGGACCGTTCTGGAAAACGGCATTCAGCGGCATGTGCCGCCGGCCGATGTTGACGCCGGGGTGATTGGTCGGAATCAGGGCGCAGGTTATGCCCAGGTCTTCCGTATCGCCGAGCAGGTGATCGGGGTCGAAGGCGCGGAAGGCGAGCCCCAGGAGCGTGGCCACGGGGCCGAGCGTGATGTAGCGCTTCTCCCAGGTAAGCCTCAGGCCCAGCACCGGACGGCCCTGATAGTCGCCGTGGCAGACGATGCCGACGTCGGGAATGGACGCGGCGTCGGATCCGGCGTGCGGATTGGTCAGCGCGAAGCAGGGGATCTCCAGTCCCTTGGCCAGCCGCGGCAGGTAGTGGCGCTTCTGCTCCTCGGTGCCGTAATGCAGCAGCAGCTCGCCCGGCCCCAGCGAATTCGGGACCATGACCGAGACCGCCGTGGCACTGCAGCGCGAGGCGAGCTTCGCGATCACCTGAGAGTGGGCGTACGCCGAGAAGCCGAGTCCGCCGTACTGCTCGGGGATGACCATCCCCAGAAAGCCGGCGTCCTTGATGAACTGCCACACGGCCGGGGGCAGGTCCTTGTAGATGTGCGTGGTCTCCCAGTCGCTTACCATCGCGCACAGCTGCTCGCATTCCTGATCGAGGAAGCGGTGCTCGTCGTCGGTGAGCCGCGGCGCCGGCAGCGCGAGCAGTCTCACCCATCGGGGACGACCGGAGAACAGCTCGGCGTCCCAGCCCACCGTGCCCGCTTCGATCGCTTCGCGCTCGGTCGGCGTCATCGCAGGGAGGATCTTGCGGAACAGGGCCAGCACCGCGTCGCTCACGAGCGCGCGCCGCAACCGCGGCAGGTTGAGGGGGATCGCGACCATCAGGGCAATCGCCTCCAGCGCGATCAGCACGGGCGAAGGAAGCAAACGACCGATCCACGCGAGTCCGAGCGCCAGCGTGATGGCGCCGAGCCATGACAAGCCCGACGCGCTGGCGTAGGCGAGCATGACGAAGACCACGATGAGCGCAATCAGCCAGAGGATGGTGAGCATGCTTTCCTCCTCCTAGCGGTCGAGCGTGCCGGCAGATTCGCCGTCGAGCTCGGAAAGATCGGGCAGCGGCGCCTTCAGTCCCGCCACGAGGAAAGGCGCGAGTCGCCGGAGCAAGAGCTCATCGCTCACGGCACGCCCCTGCGAGAGCTCGGCGATCAACTTCAGCGCGTCGGTGCCGGCCAGCGTGAAGGACAGCGCACCCATCACGAAATGCAGTCGCCACGTGAGCTCGCGCTTCGGAAGCCGCGGCAGCGCTCGCCCGAACGCGGCCTTGAAGCGCGCGATCATCACGGCGTATTGCTCGGAGAGGAAGCGGCGGATGAACGGCGCGGGGTCGGCGTAGGCTCGGCCGAGCAGGCGCAGGAAGTTCTTGCCTCCGCGCTCCGGATCGCGCGCGAGCTTGAGTGCCGGGATGAACATCGCGGCCAGGATCTTCTCGCAGGAGAGCGGCCGAGGCGCCGATTCGCTTTCGAACCGCGTGAGCAAGGCTACGCGCTCGAAATTCATCGGATCGAGCCGGCGCTTGAGCACGGCCTCGAACAGCTCTTCCTTGCTGCCGAAGTGATAATGCGCGGCGGCCAGATTGACCCCCGCCGCGGCCGTGATCTGGCGCAGCGTCGTCGCCTCGAATCCGTGCTCCATGAACAGCGTCTCGGCGGCGTCGAGGATGCGCAACTTGGTGGCCGAGCTGCGCGAAGCCTCGAAGGCGATGACGCGGCTCCGCATCGCCGGCT
>Ga0335081_10021780_pt1 | contig 10369 bp, 8 predicted proteins | sample Lox_Sample_35_FD_206713 | JGI IMG/M metagenome (GOLD analysis project Ga0335081, IMG submission 206713) | Soil microbial communities from Loxahatchee National Wildlife Refuge, Florida, United States - Lox_Sample_3.5 | ecosystem: Environmental > Terrestrial > Soil > Wetlands | place: USA: Florida...
TATTCTTTCTACTTGTCCCCATCTCCATTATTCCTTTCTCATCGTAGGGTCTCTGTGGTCTTGATGTTTCACATCCTATCAAAGCATTAAAATAGGCGGCCTTCATCGAACCGAGAAGGATTTGTATATTTCGTATCAATTAATATGAGAACAAGTCAAAGTTCTTTCTTTATAAATTATTGTACGTATATCCGTAGGTAAAAACATACATAATAAATTCTTTGATTTGTCGCATCTGATCGCGTATCGGGTAGCGTGGATTGAGGCTGTGCCGATCTGCAGGCTTTCACATAGATTGTTTTTTGTCGAGTCACGTGCTAAAAGCACATTCAAGAGAATCATCCTTAAGTTCTATCCCATGATGAAATCTTCATTGCAGTCCAGATACAGCTACTATGCCCTTTCACTGCTCCTTGCGGTGAACCTCTTGAATTACGTCGATAGGCAGGTAATATATGCGGTGTTTCCGTTTATTAAAGACTCGTTCACACTGACGGATACGTCGCTGGGTCTGCTGGGCAGTGCCTTCATGCTTTGTTATATGATATCTGCTCCGGCGTTGGGCTGGGTGGGAGACCACATGAGCCGTGTGACAATTTCCTCTGCCGGTGTCGCTGTCTGGAGTGTGGCGACGTCATTTTCAGGCCTTGCTGCGAGTTACGGCTCCCTGCTTTTGGCTCGCATGTCTGTGGGGATCGGCGAGGCGAGTTTTGGTACCATTTCTCCGGGACTCCTCTCCGACTATTTTCCGAGAGAAAAACGGGGGCGCATACTCTCGTATTTTTATCTCGCTATCCCTGTAGGGAGCGCCCTTGGCTATCTATTGGGGGGAATTCTTGGAGAAAGGTTTGGTTGGCAGGCAGCGTTCTTCGTAGTCGGACTGCCCGGTATTCTTCTGGCCATCCCAGTGTGGTTCCTTCGTGAACCCCAACGGGGTGCGACGGAGGGGAAAATTTCAGCTATCCCTTTGCCGGCAAGAACGGACTATGTACTCCTATTTTCCAATCGTTCCTATGTCATCAATACTCTGGCCATGACTGCCATGACATTTGCCATGGGGGGCCTGGCGCAGTGGGTTCCCACTTTTCTATACCGTGTTCATGAGCTCGATTTGGCCCAGGGAAACACTTATTTTGGCGTGATTACAGTACTTGCAGGTGTAACAGGAACTCTTATCGGCGGTTGGTTGGGCGACTTTCTGCAGGCGAAGACGGGGAAGGGGTACCTTATGGTTTCCGGCTGGGGCTTTGTGATCGGAGCGCCCTTGGCAGTCTACGCCCTGGTCACCCATTCGGTTAGTACTTGTCTTGGGGCGATGTTTTTTGCGGAATTCTTCCTGTTCTTAAATACGGGGCCCCTCAATACCATAATAGTAAATGTAACGGCTCCGGGTCTTCGAGCGCGGGCCTTTGCAGTCAATATTCTTGTTATACATGCACTCGGAGATGCCATGTCCCCTGCTGCATTGGGATGGTTGTCAGACCGTTGGGGGCTCAGGAATGCCCTGCTCATAACGCCCGTGGCATTTATTGTAGCGGCCGTGTTCTGTTTTCTTTGTGGGCGATTTATCGGAGAGGACAGCGGGAAGATTTATGGCAGGTGATTACTGTATATACTTTTTCATTATATCGTAAAGGACATCCTCCACGGTTTTCTTTATCTGTTGCAAGCGTTCCTCCGTTAAGGCCTCGAACCGAAGCACTAATACAGGCTGGGTATTGGATGAACGTACGAGGCCCCATCCGTCTCCGAAAGGAATACGGACGCCATCGACGTCGATAATCTTATAGTCTTTCCGGAAGTACTCTTTGACCTCATTGACTACGTTAAATTTGATGTCGTCAGGACAACCTACCCTGATTTCGGGGGTAGTGAATGTCCGGGGCACGTCGGCAAGGATGTCGCTGATTTTATGCCGTGTGGTAGATATGATCTCGAGGAGTCTGAGAGAGGCATAGATGGCGTCATCATATCCGAAATATCTGTCGGCGAAGAAGAGATGGCCGCTCATCTCACCGGCAAGGGGGGCTTTTTCCTCCCGCATCTTGCCTTTGATCAGCGAGTGGCCGGCCTTCCACATGATTGACCTGCCGCCATGCCTTTCAATGTCATCATAGAGCTTTTGTGAACACTTGACCTCGCCTATGATGGTTGCGCCCGGTGATTTCTTGAGGATGAATCTGGAGAATAGCAGGAGCAACTCATCGCCCCACAGAACATCGCCTCTGTCCGTCACCACGCCAATCCTGTCGGCATCGCCGTCGTAGGCTATACCAATGTCTGCCTTCTTCTCTTTCACCAGAGAGATGAGTTCACTCAGATTTTCAAGAATCGTTGGATCGGGAAAATGGTTGGGGAAGCGACCATCGGGATTGCAGTAAATATCCGTTATATTACAGCCGAATCGTTTGAACAGGGGAAGGGCAAAGAGTCCGCCCACGCCGTTTCCGCCGTCTATGACGATGTTCAATCCTCTCTTTATCTCGACATTTTTGAACAAGTAATCTTCATAGCTTTTTGAGACATCGACTTGTCGGGAAGTCCCGCTTCCTGATATGTAGGTGCCTTTCTCCATGATTGTTCGAAGCGCCTGGATATCGGCACCGTAGATGGTATCTGGTCCCACACATATCTTAAAACCGTTGAATTCTGGCGGATTGTGACTCCCCGTAATCATCACACCGCCATCGGCATTATAGAGGCGTATGGCAAAATAAAGCATGGGTGTGGCGCAGAGTCCGCAATCGATGATATCAATGCCCGTCGAATTGGCCCCTTTTCTTATAGCATCACGGTAGGCTGGGGAGCTGAGACGGCAGTCCATTCCGAGGGCCATAGCTCTGACTCCCCGGGGGATTGAGAATGTTCCGAGAGAGCGTCCGAGATCGTAGGCGAATTTAAAAGTCAGGTCCTTGTCGACGACGCCCCGGACGTCATACTCTCTGAAGACCTCAGGATTGATCATAGCTATGTTTCCTATGGCCTCTGAAACTCCTGGATGTTGACGTGCTTCTTGATAATCTGTTCGAGGAGAGCTATTTTGTCTGTGTCCTCTTTCTGAAGGAGCGGCTCCATGGAATCTACCTGCTTGGCGATCTGGTACGTATCCGGTGATACGAGGAGGAGGGGAATCTGGCGCTCCGTTGCCTTCGCGATGAGCTCCGGCATAGGTTCGATATTGCAGGTGAGGACAACAGCCGCAGTATCGCCTTCGAGGGCCGCGGCAATCATGTCATGACGGTCGCCGCTCGTGATGACGACCTTTTTCTCCTCATGAAATACGGGGATCTTTACAACTGCGCTTGCCGACATTGAGCCGATGATGATGTTCTTGACAGGGCGGTTCAGGAAAGATTCGCCTGCAATGACTTTTGCGAACAGACGATCAGCCAGAAAATTAACTGTAAATCGCGGCAGCTCCTCGTAATACGGGATTATCCCGAGTACATGCATATTTAATAATTTTAGCTTGGGAATGTGGATATTTACAAAATCCTCGAGGTTGGGAACCTTGTTAATGATAATTCCTTTGAACTTGACGTCTTTCAAATTAACATTGTTTTTTAAAAAGACGATGTCGTCGATAATCGTATCATCTCTGCCGCTAACCACAATTACTAGTTCGGCGTCGAGCGCTCTTGCGAGCGATATCGCATCAAGGTGAACAGATGCCCCGTATGAGAGTTCTTTTCCGCCCTCCACAAAAAGGACGTCGCTGTCTTTGGCGGTGCTTGCCTCGAGCTCCCGGATCTTTTGCGCAGTCGTCTCCTTATCGTAAATGTACCAGAGCCTGGAATGGTCAAAGCCGATGCTCATCTCCGCAGGGTCCTCTCCCAGGGAGAATATGTTGTTAATGAGCGTGGAATCATAATCCCAGAGCCTCTTCTTGCGATAGAGAAGCCTGTCTCCAAAGGGCTTCACGTATCTTATCTTCCTGTTTAGCGCCTTCGCCAAACCGATTATGATGCTTGTCTTGCCCGCATTGGGATGCATGGATGTTACGACCAGCTTGTACATTTGTCATACCTCATAAAAGTTTTATTATGGACCAAATAATCTCTTAGCGTTACTGGAATGCAAAAATCTGCATTATCTTTCAGTGTGTCTCGTACATGGAACGGCTTCTCACATTTCACGTCCGCTCTCGGGAGTCCTGAATGCCATTTTTAGATCATATACGCCGGCTTCAATTTGCTTAGTGATGTCAAATCCGCCCTTCTCGAATACCTGCAGCATAGCATTGTTTTCGACAAGGACTTCAGCCGTAAAGCCGAGCAAGCCTTCGCGCTTTGCCAGGTACGTGAGGTAGGACAGGAGCTCGGTGCCGATCCCTCTTTTCTGATAGTCATCCCGCACGGCAAGGGCAACCTCAGCCGTGTGCGTTGCCTCGTCAATGCCGTACTGGCCAAGTCCCACTATGATTTCGTTTTCACTAGATCCGACGATGGCCAGGATGGAGACTTCCTTTGTGTAGTCGATGATGACGAAATCCTGCAACCGTTCATGGGGTATGTCCGTCCGCCATGACATGAACCTTCGGTGGAGGCTTCTGTCAGAGAGGGAATAAAAAAAATCCTTGAGAAGAGGCTCGTCTGTAATCTTTACAGGCCTCAAAAATATCTGCAAACCTGTCATCGTGGTTCTGTATGTTTCGAGGTTTTCCGGATATCTGCCTCTCTCGCCGGGTAAGTACGCCTGGTCCTGATAGATCAGTCCACGCTTCTTCGCCTCTTCTATGAGCCAGGGACGGAATTTGGGATGGGCTATGGAGATAAGCGACATGGATCGTTCGCGGATATTTTTACCGTGAAGGTAGGCGATACCATGCTCGGTTACGACGTAGCGGACGTCGGCGCGATTGAGGGTGACTCCAGCCTGGGGACTAAGGTTCGGGACGATTCTTGATATGGTGTCATGAGCCGCAGTTGATTTCATTGCCAGGATGGTCTTCCCATTCCTGGCTAGAAGGGCACCTCTCATGAAATCATGGAATCCTCCTATGCCGCTGTAGAACATGCTGCCGATGGATTCCGATGTTGCCTGTCCTGTAAGGTCTATTTCCAGAGCGCTGTTTATGGCGACCATATTGTCATTTTGGGCGATGACCATGGGATTGTTCGTGTAATCAACGGTTCTGAACACAATAGAGGGATTGTCATGAATATAATCGTAGGTTTCCTTCTTGGCCATGCAGAAGGTCGCTACTGTCTTTCCCCGGTTCAAGGTCTTTTTTGAGTTGTCGATGACGCCGGCTTTGCTCAGGCTTACGATGCCTTCCGTCAGGAGTTCCGTATGGATGCCCAGATTCTTCTTATTGTAAAGATGCGCCATGATCGCGTTGGGAATGCTTCCGTATCCGACCTGCAGCGTGTCTCCATCCTGGATCAGGCGCGAAACATAGAACCCTATCCGATCCAGGGACATGGTCTTCTCTTCGGAAAATGATCTCTGGATTTCGAGGATCGGCGCATCATGGGGTATAATAAAGTTCACATCCTTGATATTGATAAAACCATCTCCATGTGCACGAGGCATGTAAGAATTGACCTGGGCAATGACCAATGATGCTCTTTCTGCCGCCGACTTCACGACGTCCACGCTTACACCGAGGCTGAGAAAACCATGCTCGTCAGGCGATGATGTGTGTATCAGAGCGACGTCTATCTGCACCATACCGGCTATCATCAAAGACGGGATGTCTGAAAGGGATATAGGGGTATAATCCGCTGCCCCCTTGTTTACCGGATCCCTTGTATTGTTGCCTATGAAAAAGGAATTATGGCGGAAATTGCTCTTGAATTTTTCATCCGTGTAGGGAGCTATGCCAAGGGAGTAAATTTGTATGATCTCCGCATCAAAAAAGGCCTTGGGGTGCGATTCCACATACTTTGTCATAGCAGAAATGAGATACTGCGGTTCACCGCAGCCGGATGTAACGAAGATACGTTGACCGCGTCTGATCCGGCTGAATATCTCATGTTCACTGGCAAACTTCTCAGGATACATCTTTTGCCAGGGTTCAAGAGATTTTTGACTATTGGCGAAAGTCATATTGGTTCAAGCCTTATGATTAGGGCAAAGATCCACTCCCATGAAAAATTCATGGTTGGATGCTTGAAAATAATCGATAAGTTGTGATTATGTCAAGAAAAGAATGCCGGAAAACATCAAGTACATGAATATCATATGCAACTTTTGATGGCATGCGAAATTGAAGACCATTCTGGCGGTTGGGAAAAAGCCTAAGGCAGGATATCAATGATATCTGCTGCTTTGTCGACAATGATATCTGCCCCGGCTCTCATCAGTTCATCGGATGTTGAGTATCCAGTGAGGACACCTATCGTCAAGGCGCCTGCGTGCTTGCCGATCCTGATATCCATGGGATGATCTCCGACCATAGAAGACGATTCCGGCGCAACGTCGAGCGATTGGAGGGCGACGAGAAGGTGCTCTGGGTGGGGTTTGACATTGTCGGTCATTTCTCTTGTTATGACGGTGTCGCAGTAATCGAAGATATCAGGAAACACCGTACTTACGGCTTCTCGACAGTTTCTGGTCACAACTCCCGCCTTGATGGCGCGCTTTTTGAGCGCGGCGAGCATGTCTCTCGTCCCGTCTATCAGGCTTCCATCTTTTGCTGCTTCAACTTCGATTTTTGTAATGAGCTGGATTGCCCGCTTTAGAAAGATTCCCTCTTTGCCTGGTTGCATTTCAGAAATTAATATCTGCGCGGCCTTGATCATTTCGAGGATGTACAGATCGTTCAGACCATTCATGGTGACGGCGTAGTCTAGTATGAGTTCGCGAACACCCTGCCTCATGAGAGGGAAATTGATATTAAGTTTTGCCAGAGTGCCATCGAAGTCGAATATGACGGCATGCATTGGACTTTTCGCCTTCACTTGTCGTACGTTTCCTTCAGATATTTATCAAGGCGGTTCATGCCCTCTTCGATGTTTTCAAGAGAGTTTGCGTAAGAAAAGCGTAAATAACCCTCGCAGTTCTTGCCAAAGTCTATGCCCGGGGTAACGCCGACGCGGGCCTTTTCGAGGATATCGAAGGCCGTCTTGTATGAATCCTCCGAAAAGGATTTTATATTGCCGAGGGCGTAAAAGGCGCCTGTGGGTTCCACCTTGACACCGAGGCCTATTTCCCGGAGTCGCCCGATCAAGAACTTTCTTCTTTCATTGTAGATATTTCGCATACGTTCAACTTCCGCGCCTGCTTCGCGCAGAGCGGTTACACCCGCCCATTGGACGAATGAGTTGGCGGATATGAAGAGGTTCTGCAGCAACTTCTGCATGGGCCTGATATAGGATTTGGGGGCTATCAAATAGCCGAGCCGCCATCCTGTCATGGCATACGCCTTGGAAAAGCCGTTGAATACAAAGGCATTGTCCGTAAATTCGAGGATGCTGTGCTCTCTTTCTCCGTAGACGAGGCCATGGTAAATCTCATCCGAGATAACGGGTAGACCGAGCGAGGCAATTTCCGCCATTCTTGCCGGGCTGAGGAGGTTGCCCGTGGGGTTGGAGGGTGAGTTTATCATGACTCCTTTGGTGGATCTCTTTATCTTCTCCCGTATTGCCTCAGGGGTATACTGGAAACCCTCTTCTTCATAAACATTGACGGTCACCGGGATGCCTTCGAAAAACCTGATGAAATTGGGATAACAGGCATAATGGGGATCGGTAATGATGATTTCGTCACCGGCATTCAATATCGTGGCGAAAAGGATCAGCATGGCGGGGGACGTGCCCGAAGTTACCACGACCTGCTCAGGCGAGACCGTCACTTTATATTTGTCAAAGTAATGATCGGAGATTGCCTCCCGGAGTTCCAAGAGACCGAGACTATGGGTGTAATGAGTTTTCCCGCCTCTCATGGCCCTCATGCCCGCCTCTCTGATGCACTCCGGGGTGTCAAAGTCAGGCTCGCCAACTTCCAGATGAATGATGTCTTCTCCCCTTCTCTGCATCTCCTGGGCCTTTTCAAGGACGTCCATGACTATGAAGGGAAGGATTTCTGATGCTCTCGTTGTTATCATATGACTGCGTCCGTAAGTAACCACTTGATTGTATCTTGTCAATAGAAAAGAGTGTGCAGCTCAATACCTGTCCGGATAGCCGGTCAGGTAATCGGGCCCGAGTGTTCTGTGTATTACTCTTTTTGAATTGATGTCGGGGATATCAAGGTTGAAAACGATCTTAAAGAAATTCATGATAATGTAGAAGGTAGCGCCCCAGAGAATCTCTTCCCTGCCCGCAGCGTCCCGTATGATAAGACAGGGGAAGCCTTTTGGTCGTTCTCTTGCCGTCCTCACTTCAGTTGAGGTCTCTACATTGTAGAGGCCGTAGTTATTCTCATCGAAAAAAGACACGAGGGGGATTTCGACGGTGGTTTCCACCTCCGTGCTGGGACAGGGATCCCATTTCCTTTTCACAAAACCAACGAGGGGAAAGATGGTTCGCCGGAAGAGAAAAAGCGAATAGGAGGGGAGGGGGCCAAGAAAGAGGATATTCCACGGACAGAGGCCGGTCTCCTCCCAGGATTCTCTTACAGCATTGGCAAGGAACAACCTCATAATCATGAAGGTCTCTCTGTCCCTCATCTTCGCGTATTTCAGCGGGTCACCCCTAAAAATAGGGAATATCCCCGTTGCGATCAAGTGCGTCAAAATGGGGTCCAGGATACCGTGTAACAAGCCACCGGGACAACTGAGGTCGCCCGGCTGTGCAACGCTTAAGGAACGTTTAATGAGTTGGAAAATGAATTCACCCTTATTCGTTGATGATGAGGGGTCATCGCCCGTGTATTGCAAGAGAAGCAAAACACCTGCAGCTGAATGAGCTCCTCTATCACTTTTTGATTTCTTGATGAAGTCCATCTTTTCTTTAAAATCAATGGAACACCTGCCCAGCCTCTGTATGACTAAAGAGAGAAATCTGGTCTTATCTGAAAGAGACTCAGCATTCATAATTTTCATCAGGTTTCTTCCCACCAGCGCAAGATTTGCTCGATTTCCTCCTCATACCAGCATGTGAAGGGGGGAAAATCAATGAAGCCACAATGACCGCCGTATGCCTGAAGAGAAAGGCTCAGATATTCGCTTTCCTTCAACTGGTGGATGTCATCGACAGACACTATGGGGTCATCCTCGGAGGCAATGACGGTAACAGCAACGGCAAGATCTTTAAAAAAATCGTTTCCCAGGGTGTATTGACTAAAGTATTCGGCGTAACTCCTGAAATCCGGATAGTAGGGCATGATGGCCTCTGTAAGGGCCATGCATGTCTCTTTCTTTAAGATGTCCTGAAAATCATACTTATCAGGGAAAAGCTGCTGTTTTATTCTAAGTGATTTCTTCCATTTGTTGAGGAAGTAATATTTGTAGATGGCAAGACTCGTATCGATAGCCAGAGTGGCCTTATAAGGATCAAGGGCCGGACTGATAGAGATGACCTGTTTCAAATTTGGGACCTTCGAAACAGAGTGTCTAACTGCTATGCGAAGTGCAAAATTTCCGCCCAGGGAAAAGCCAATGACGCAATAGGGCATGTTTTCGGACAAGCGTGAGATGTTGCAGACTGCTTGAAACGTCTCTTCTATGAGGGCTCCGTGAAAGAGACCTTCATTCAAGTGGTGGCTGTTGCCATGGTCTCTCAGATTGAGCCGGAATATATCATAACCCCTGTTGTAGAGATATTTCCCTGTGGAAAGGATATATGTCGAGTCTGAACTCCCTTCCCAACCGTGAATCAATGTGACAAGGCCCCTGGCTCTCCTGCGGAACTGCAGAGAGTGATAGCCGAGGAGCCTTACGCCATTTCCTCCCTCAATGATCGCTTTCTTTTCACATTCCACCATCGGATTGCGACTGCAGGCTCGCATGTTTAGGGAACCCAAAATGGTCTGCATGTGCGGATTTCGGGCCCAGAATTTAGGAATAAATTTTGGTTTCATAAGAGATTTACTGACTATTCCGCTTCCTTCCAAAAGAAACCTTCTGCTCTCATCTAAACTATGAGCGAGGATAAACAAAAGCCTGGCTTAGTACCAGGCTTCTGTTTAATTTAAATGGTGGCGGTGCAGGGAATCGAACCCCGGACACTACGGATATGAGCCGTATGCTCTAACCGTCTGAGCTACACCGCCAGTTCTAACCAAGATATAGAAAGCGTCTTGGCAAATGAAATAGCGCGAAAGACATTAAAATTAATATAAAACTGACAATATTGTCAATCCCTGTTATGGATTCGGCTGAGGCTGAGCAGTCATCTTATATGAGACAATGACGCTTTCGTCCGATAGAGATGCACCGGTAGACAGAACAAGGGCAAGGACGATTTGCTTCTGCCCGTCATTA
>Ga0335081_10021781_pt1 | contig 10368 bp, 10 predicted proteins | sample Lox_Sample_35_FD_206713 | JGI IMG/M metagenome (GOLD analysis project Ga0335081, IMG submission 206713) | Soil microbial communities from Loxahatchee National Wildlife Refuge, Florida, United States - Lox_Sample_3.5 | ecosystem: Environmental > Terrestrial > Soil > Wetlands | place: USA...
AGAGCGCGGAAAGAGCCCTGAACATGGTGCTGAACATGGCGTCCATGATTACCCGCGAGGTCTCGGACGAAGTCACGTTCCGGAACTTCCTGCAGTTCCTGGGACCCTATTGCAAGTCCAGGGGGAAACGGGAGCTGGAATCGATGCTGTTGAGGTTCTTCGAAACCGTCGGATCTCCCGTCGCGGGATCTGTAGGGCCGGGAATCAGCCTAGATCTGAATCCGTACAAGCACGATGACGTGCCCAGGGACGTGATGGACAAGACCCTGGACGCCGCTCTGGGTGCCTATAGGAGCTACGTCGAGGAGACGCCCAGGCCCGACGTGCGCCTCCTGCTGGCCAAGCCAAACAGGGTGGACGACACAAAGGTGCTGAAGGACGCAGCCTCGATAATCTTCAACGGCGGCAGGATGGCCTTCTTCTCCTCGGACCAACGGAGGAGCTTTCTGGGGCTGAATGCCAACGTACTCTCGCCAGAGTCTCAGGCAGACAACGTGAGCGTGCTCCACGGGCTCAGCCTCAATCTCCCGAGGCTGGCCTACGACTCTAACCAGGACGAGACCTACTTCAGGGCGAAGCTGGCACTGCTCATCGGGGTAGCTGCGGATGCCCTCTCAACCAGGCGGAGGCTCATAGAGAGGACCCTAAAGCGGGGGCTGCTCCCCTTTCTGGCTTCTGGTTCGGACGCTGTCACGTCGGACACGCTACCTCTGATCATGAACATGGTCGGCCTAGATGAAACCCTAGCAAGCCTGATCAGAGACCCCACCACGGGCTCCCGCTACGAATTGGCCGACAAGATTGTCGGAACTGCCACCCAGGTGGCAGACGACAAGTCCACCAAGATTGACAGGCTGGGAGTAGCCATGCTTGATCTGGACGGAGCCCTGAGACTGGCCACTCTCGATTCAGAGAAGTACGGGAAGGCGAACCTCCAGCCCCTGCAGAAGGGAGCATACACTCAGGCCCCGAGGCTACAACTGGCGGATCTTGAAAACCCGGACAAGATGGAATACATGTCGACGCTCTCGGCGGGTCTTCATGGCGGGGTGTCGATGACGCTCGACGGCTCGTCGGATGAGGTCAGGGGAATCTACAACCTCATACTCAACGCGACACCCAAACTACCGTACTTCAAGGTGGACAGGACGATATCTGTGTGCAGGAATTGCGGCGCGAAGCTCCCGCAGAACTCCGCCAGGTGCCCAAGGTGCAAGTCGGTGGCGATGGTTCAGTATTCGACAGCTGCGTAGGCACCGCGATAACGCTCGACTTTTTGTCAAGAAGAGTTTACTGCACAACACCTCAAGTGGCCAGTGTCCGTCGCGAGGTCCTTGCGTGTTGGTTAACTTGTGGTGAGCCCAAGTTGAAATATATACGTGAGGTAATGGGGTCTAGGTCAAGGTTATGGCGTCAATCGTCGAACAACCACGTGACTCTCCGGATGTAGGAGAGCAGAAGGGAGAAGTCGTGCTCCCTGCGGAGACTCTCGCAGCGTTTGGTGGAGATGAACTGCGTGCCCGAGTCTTCTACGAGAAGTACGCTCTGAGGGATGCCCAAGGGAAGCAAATAGAGAAGCGCCCCGAAGACATGTGGCGCAGGGTAGCCAGGGAGCTCGCTTCGCCCGAAACGGACGAAGAGAAGAGGAAGGAATGGGCTTCGAAGTTCTACTGGCTCCTAGAGGACTATCGGTTCGTGCCTGGAGGGAGGGTGCTATTCGGGGCGGGCCAGGCGAGAAAATCGACTCTCCTGAACTGCTACTTCTTCGGGATCAAGGAGGATTCAATTGAGGCGATATTTGATTGGTGCAAGCAGGCCGCACGGACCTACAGCTTCGGAGGGGGAGTCGGCACGGACATCTCTGTCCTCCGGCCCCGCGGAGCACCCGTGAACAACTCGGCCATCTACAGCTCAGGCTCCGTGTCCTTCATGGAGCTCCTCTCGACCACCACCGGGACCATCGGTCAAGCGGGGAGGAGGGGTGCCTTGATGATTACGATCAGAGTCGACCACCCGGACGTGATGGAGTTCATCAACGTCAAGAAGGACCTCAAGAGGGTGAACTACGCCAACATCTCCGTGAAGATCACTGATGACTTCATGAGGGCTGTCGAGGCCGACGGCGACTTCATGCTTCACTTCAAGAACGAGAAGGTCGAGATGAACAGGGTGATAAGGGCGCGGGAGGTGTGGAAGTCACTGATCAGGGGCGCCTGGCAGTCGGCGGAGCCGGGAGTCCTTTTCTGGGACACCATCAAGCGGGACTCGACCACCGAGTACAATGGAATGGAGGTGCAGGGAGTCAATCCCTGTAGCGAGCAGACCCTCGAAAGCTACGGGTGCTGCTGCCTGGGCTCGGTCAACCTCAGCGCCTTCGTGAGGGACCCCTTCACCGAGAGGGCGAGCATAGACTGGGAAGGGCTCACGAGGGCCACCCAGTATGGCGTCCGTTTCCTCGACAACGTGCTCGACTACAACACCGAGAGGCACCCGCTCCCACAGCAGAAGGACGCCTCGCTACACAGCAGGAGGGTGGGAGTTGGGATCACCGGGCTCGGGGACATGCTGATCAAGCTGGGGCTGAAGTACGATGAGGATTCGACCATTGAGTTTGTCGACCACCTCTTCGAGAGAATCAAGAACGTAATCTACGACTACTCCTCGGACCTTGCAAAGGAGAAGGGCAGCTTTCCTGCCTTCGACGCCGAGAAGCACCTCGCCCAGCCCTTCGTCTCGAGGCTCGATGAGAAGGTCAAGGAGAAGATAAGAACTCAGGGCCTGAGGAATGCCGCCATTACGACAATCCCGCCTGTGGGCTCCGGCTCCATCTTGGCGGGGACAAGCAGTGGCGTCGAGCCTGTCTTTGCTCTCTTCTACACCCGGAGGAGCAAGTCCCTGAGCGAAGGAGAGTTCAAGGTGTTCCACCCGCTGGTCAAGGAGTACATGGGCGCTACAGGAGCAATGGACGAGAAGGAGATCCCCAACTATTTCGTGACTGCTCACCAGATCAGACCGGAGATGAGGGTGAAGATGCAGGCGACCATCCAGAAGCACATTGACACCGCAATCTCGAGCACTGTCAACTTGCCCGAGGAGATAACACCTGAGGAGGTGGAGAAGGTCTACCTGCTCGCCTGGAGGATGGGGTGCAAGGGCATCACGGTCTACAGGGAGGGGAGCAGGGAGGGGATTCTTGAGACAGAGAAGGTGGTGAAGAAGGTGGAACCCGCCAGGGCGGAATTCGAGCGCCCCAAACTGATGGAAGGGAGGACGATGAAGCTGAGACTTCCCCAGGGAGGGCTCTATGTTACTGCCAACATGGACAACGGGGAGCTGAAGGAGGTCTTCGTGACGCTCGGCAAGTCCGGAGGGGACGAAAAGGCAGACGCCGAAGCTCTTGGAAGGCTAATCAGCCTCTACCTGCAGCACGGAGGAGAGATCAAGAACGTAGTGTCCACTCTCAAGGGCATCAAGGGGAAGTACGTCTCCTGGGATGAGGGGACCCAACTGCAGTCCATCCCTGACGCCATCGCCAAGGCGCTGGAGATGCTGACCCTGAATCACGTCGTGAAGGAATCTGGGTTCCCGACAGAAGGGAACCCAAAGTCTCTGGGAGGGACATGTCCCGACTGCCATGAGAACACCCTGGTGTTCGAAAATGGGTGCTATCATTGCGGAAGCTGCGGGTACTCTAAGTGCGAGTAGTCGCCCGACCCCACAACGATTTTACACGCGCCGCTAGGGGCGGCCCTGTTTGAGCAAGGGGAAGAGGGCGCTGCTCATCGTCGTATTGACGACCGCGCTGGTTCTCACCCCTCTAATCCTAGGAGGGGCCCTACTGGGATTCTACGTCGGACCTCAGGTGGGATACCCAGGAAGTATCCTTGCAATTGCCTTCTCCACCGTGGGATTCGTGATAGGAATGGTCGTGATATGGAGCGTGATTAAGGCAGTAGCAGGAGCGACGCGACGGCCTACTGGCTGACCTTCTTCAGCGCCTCCGACGTGGCTTTCTCGACCTTCGCCTTCATATCTTTGGCTGCCTGGCTGTACGCATCGTCGACCTTCTTGACCGCGGACTTGAACGGTTGGTCTACCAGGTCTTCGTTCATTGGGCCACCTTCCTCTCCAGCACCTTCTTCACGTGCTTCAGTCTCGAGAACTCCTCCCTCTCCCTCTCCTCGAGGGTGGCCTGGATGTATCTGATAGAGTTCTCGTAGCGCGGGATGATCATGTACTCAAGGGCGTTGAGCAGCCTCTGTGTCTTCTCGAGCTCCTTCGCGAGCCGGAAAATAGCGTTCTCGTATTCAGCTGCCCTGAAAATTGAAGGAAGGACCTTCCTCATCTGCCTCGCTGCCCTGTCCACCGCCACGTTGCTATCCGCAAACCCGTAGGTCATGCCCACCTCCCTTTCAGACAGCTTGACGGAGGGGATATCGACGTCGACTATCCTGCGGATGTGAACGTCTGCCTCCACCATGGGTGGGGTGTTGGCGGCTATACCTTCGAGCCTGAGCGGGCCGAGCTTGAGGTAGGCGTCAAAGAGGGCTAGGTAGGCGTCCGATAGAGGCCGGGAAATCTCGTCCCGGGCTGCGGATGCCTGCTCGATCATCTCGTCGAGCCGCTTCAAGAGGACGTCCCGCTTGTCGTCCAACACCTTCTTGACTCTGACCGCCGTCTGAAGGCGCTTCCGGGTGCCGATGAGCTCAATTTTCGTCGGAAGGACGTTTCCGCCGGAAGCTACTGACATTGCCTAAGCAGCCGACTTCCCGTTGATGTAGTGCTGTTTGATGAACTCTTCCTTGATGTTTGTCAGCTCGCTCTCGGGGAGGACTGATAGAACCTCCCAGGCGATGCGGTGGGTGTCCTCGAAGGTCCTGTTCTCGTCGTACCCCTGGTTGAGGAATTTCTGCTCAAACTCGTCCCCAAACTGCAGGTACTTCAGATCTGAGCCCGTGAGCCCTGACTTGCCCACGATCTCTGCCAGTGCCCTCAGCTCGACAGCCCTGGCGTAGGCGTTGTAGAGCTGGTTCCCGACCTGGTGGTGGTCCGGGCTTGCCTTCCCCTGCTTGATGACGTATCCGAGGGCCGGACCCATCAGCCTGCTCAGGCTCGAAAGGACGTAGACGGGGGGGTAGATCCCCTTTCTGAAGAGTTCCCTTCCCAGGAAAATCTGGCCCTCTGTGATGTAGCCGGTGAGATCGGGGATGGGATGAGTAACGTCATCGCTGGGCATGGAGAGGATGGGCATTTGGGTGATGCTCCCCTTCTTCCCCTTTATCCTGCCAGCCCTTTCGTAGTTGGTGGCGAGGTCCGTGTAGAGGTAGCCGGGGAATCCCTTCCTCCCAGGGACCTCCTCCCTGGCCGCAGAAATCTCCCTAAGCGCTTCGGCGTAGTTGGTGATGTCGGTGATGATCACGAGGACGTGCATCCCCAGCTCGAAGGCTAGATACTCCGCCGCCGTCAGGGCTACCCTCGGCGTGATGATTCTCTCGATTGCGGGGTCGTCCGCAAGGTTCAGATACAGTATGCTCCTTCGGATGGCACCCGATTCGGCTAGGGTTCTCTGGAAGAAAGAAGCCTCGCTGTGCGACACTCCGACCGCCGCGAACACCACCGCAAATTCCTCCCCTTCGCCCACCACCGTTGCCTGCCTCGCGATTTGGGCGGCAAGCATGTTATGTGGCATTCCTGCCCCGGAGAAAATCGGCAGCTTCTGACCCCTGACCAGAGTGAGCATACCGTCTATGACCGAGACCCCCGTCTGGATTAGGTCTGTCGGGTATTCGCGTCTCTCGGGGTTGATTGGTGCCCCGTTTACGTCCAGGAACGTCTTGGCCACAGGTTCGGGGAGCCCGTCCTGGGGACGGCCGAGGCCATCGAACACCCTTCCGAGGAGCTGGTCTGAGACCGGGAGCTCCATCGTCTTCCCGAGGAAGCGGGCTCTGGTGCCGCTCACAGACAACCCAGAGGTCCCCTCGAAGACCTGGACCACCGCCTTCCCGAAGCCAGTCTCCAGAACCCTGGCGAGCCTCCTGCTCCCTGAGTTGTCCTCAATCTCCACGAGCTCGTCGAAGGCAGCTCTGTCAACGCCGTCCACGACGATGAGAGGTCCCCTGATCTCCGCGATCTTGCTGTACTCCAGCCCTGAGGAGGACTTGCTCATGCGGCACTGACCTCTTGGACTCCGGAGATGGAAGAGAATTCGTCGAACATCTGCCTTGAGAGCGCCTCAAGCTTGTCCAGCTCCTCGCTCTTGATGGCAAATTTCGCCCTCAGCATGGGCGCGATGACCTGCATTCCTCTGATCTTCGCAAGGGACGTGCCGTTCCTAAGGGCCCTGAGGGCCTCCTGGTGGTACTGGACGAACATCTTCATCATGAGGAACTGCTTCTGGGGGCTGCAGTAGGCATCCACGTCGTCGTAGGCGTTCTGCTGCAGGAACCCAATCTGGATCATCCTAGCGACATCGAGGATAAGCTTCTCCTCGTCGGGGAGAGCCTCGGGCCCCAATAGGCGGACGATTTCCTTCAGTGCGTCTTCACGCTGCAGGATACCGTAGGCATCGCCCCTAACTTTTGCCCATTCATTGTCCACCCTCTCGGCCCACCACTTGCTGACGGATTCGACATAGCCGGAATAGGAGCTCATCCAGTTGATTGACGGATAGTGTCTGGAGTAGGCGAGCCTGGCGTCCAGAGCCCAGAAGTTCTTGACGAAGCGTATGGTCTGTGAGGTGACCGGCTCAGTGAAGTCGCCGCCTGCGGGAGAGACCGCGCCTATGAGCGTGATCGACCCGGTCCTCTCAGGGGTGCCAAGTATGTCGGCGCGCCCGGCCCTCTCGTAGAACTCGGCGAGCCTCGAAGCGAGGTAGGACGGATAGCCTTCCTCCGCGGGCATCTCCTCCAGCCTGCCGCTGATCTCGCGCAACGCCTCGGCCCACCTGCTTGTGGAATCGGCCACGAGGACGGTGTCGTATCCCATGTCTCTGTAGTACTCGGCCATGGTAACGCCGGTGTAGATGCTCGCCTCCCTTGCGGCCACCGGCATGTTGCTGACGTTCGCGATGAGGATGGTCCTTTCCATGAGCGGGCGGCCGCTTTGAGGGTCGATGAGCTCGGGGAACTCTACGAGCACCTCGGTCATTTCGTTGCCACGCTCGCCGCAGCCGATGTGAAAGACCACCTTGGCGTCGGCCCACTTGGCTACGCTGTGAAGAGTGACGGTCTTCCCAGTCCCGAAGGCACCAGGGATCGCGCCGGTGCCGCCCTTGGACATTGGAAAGAACGAATCCAGGACCCTTTGGCCTGTAAGTAGAGGGATCTCGGGGTCGAGCCTCTCCCTGATCGGCCTTGGAGTTCGCACCGGCCATCTGTGGTAGAGCATGAGTTCCTGCTTCTTCCCAGACTTGTCTTCGGCCGTGACCACGATTTCATCCACCCTGTACTTCCCTCCGTTAGCTACATCCGTCACCCTTGACTTCGGGGTCGTTGGGGGAGCTAGTATCCTGTGCTCGATGAGAGGAGTCTCTTGGACTGAACCAAGAATCGTTCCTCCCTCGACTCCGTCCCCTTTCTTCACTGCAGGGACGAACTCCCACTGCTTGTCAAACGGAATTGAATTGGCCGAGACGCCCCTGGTGATGAAGGCGCCGGCCTTGCTGGCGATTACGTCGAGTGGCCTCTGGAGGCCGTCGTAGATCGTTCCTATCATCCCAGGACCCAGGGTCGTCGAAAGCGGCTGCCCCGTTCCGATGACAGGCTCACCTGGCCTCAGGCCGCCGGTGGACTCGTAGACCTGGACGAATGCTATGTCTCCCGTTAGCTTGATGACTTCACCGACCAGCTTCTCTTCTCCGACCTGTGTCACCTCGTACATCTTCGAGGCGGCCATCCCAGAAGCCTTGACTGCCGGGCCTGAAATCCACTCGATTTTTCCCTTAATGGGCAAAACAGAACCTGCTCGACCGCCAAATTTGGCGGCCTTATAACGTTTAGAGGGGGGCGGTGGTTTTTCCGTGTTTCAAGTGGTGTCTGTAAGTATTGCGGCCACCTCCTTCCGGAGGGTGGGCCTCATCCTTTCAAGCCTCGCTTCGAAGGTGTTGTCGAACCTGACTGACCCGTCGGGTGTGGTGAGGATCACGCCCCCGATGGTGTCGATCTCCTCATCGTCGAGCGAGAGCTTCGCCCTGCTCCCGAACTTCCTGATCGCCGAGGAGACCGCCCTCCTATCTTTCGCTGCGCACAACACCCTGGCCTTGGGGCCGATGACGTCTAGTCCTTCCTGAATCAGAGAGGTTAGGGCGTTCTCCTGGGAAGCTCCCGACTCTGAGGAGATTCGCTTGGCCGCTAGGTCGAAAGCCTCGTTTATCGCTCTCTCGAGAGACCTGAGCTGTGCGTTCCTGGCGTCCAGCTCTGCCGACCCGATGATCTGCCTCCTCAGCGACTCCGCCTGCTTCTCGCCCGTCTCCAGGATCTTGCCGACGGCCTCGGCGGTCTCCTTCCTCACCCCCTCAATCTTCGCGAGGGTCTCGGACCTCCCTGCTTCCAGGTCAGCAAGCACTTCGGACTCGAATTCTCCGGAGACCTTCGCCAGGGTATCAGAGGCCGCTTTGCTCAATCTCTCAGACTCCGAGTATCGCCCTCAGAATTGCTCTGTACTCCACCTTCTCCTTCTTGCTTCCGGGGCCCGGGACTTCGTAGATGAGTGGGATTGCCTTCTTCGTCCGAAGCTGGGTCAGCTGTTCCTCGATGGGCTTGGCCACATCGTCGCTTATCATGATGAGCCCCACGTTGGGGTCCTTGGAAAGGCTCTCAATCTTCTCGAGAGCGGCGGGTGCATTGGAGACGTATTCCCCGCTTACCCCTGACAGGACGAACCCCGTGACGAAGGCCTTGCCTCCGATCGCCACAACCTTCACTTCGATTCACCCAGCAGTCGCCGCGCCGCGAGATCCGCTGCCGCAGTCCTGTGCCCCGAAATCAACCCTTCGAACTCCTTCAGCGCAGACGTGGCCTCCTCTCTGATCTTCGTAGCCTCGGCTTCGGCGTCTGCCCTCGCTCCCGCGACGCGTCTGGCAGCGATCTCGGTAGCCTCGGCAATTGCGGTACTTCTGGCTGCTTCTGCCCAATCTATGGCGTCCTTCATCGCTCTCTTCTTCGCCTCCACAGCTTCGGCCTTCGCCCGGTCGAGAGCCGATTCGAATTCGACCAGCGCCTTAACTGTCTGTTCGATAGCGGAGCTCATGAGAGACTTTTTCGTCACCCACGGATTTGTGTAATTAAACGTTGGCCGAGCGAGAACTACTGTAGATGGCCTCGACCTTCATAGACGAGACGTCCCCGTCTGCGGTCCTGAGCCGGTTGACCTCGTTCAGCTCGAACGGGAAGACCACCCACCTGTCCACCTCCTCGAGGTAGTAGTCGGGTTCTACTTTGGTCCAAGGCTTCTTGAAAAGGACAGCCGTCTCAAGACGTTCTGGGCCCTGCGCGGAGAGGTACTCCTTGACCACCAGCATGGTGTCCCCCTGGTCGACCAGGTCGTCGACCACGAGCACATTCTTTCCCCTGATGTCCTCAGTGAGGGTAGAGAGTATCGTGGGGGCCCCTCGCCTGCCTATCCCGAAGTAAGACTTCACGTTGATGAAGTCTATCCTTACACCCAAGCGGTCGGATACCACCATCGCCACAGGCATGCCGCCGCGCACTATCCCGATGACCAAATCGAAGTTCCTACCGCTGGAGCGGATCTTCTCAGCCAAGGCCTCAGCCAAGTTGCCGTACTCGGGCCAGCTCACGTACTTGTACTCGGCCAATAGCGAGTCGGAGCCACCTGCGTAGATAACCGTTCAGAGCTTCATTCACATCTGAATGTGAATTGGACGCGTCCATGCATTCCCCGGTAGAGTCATGGGCAGGTGCCCGTAACTCCGACCAAGGTTAGGGACAACCGACATGAAGAGGAGTTATAGGCGGGGACTCACAGAGGTGGATTCGGAATCTTGCCAGATGAGCTAGTTGTGATTGCTCTCGGGGGCAACGCCCTTCTTCAGAGGAAGCAGAAGGGCACCTTCGAGGACCAGTACAGCAACGTGGAGAAGACAGCCGTCAAGATAGCAGACCTCATCGAGGACGGTTACAGGGTCGTCCTGACGCACGGCAATGGGCCACAGGTTGGAGCGACTCTCCTTAGGCACGATGCGGCCAAGAGCACGGTGCCGCCCCTGCCCCTCGACGCCTGCGGCGCGGAAACGCAGGGCTTCATCGGGTACATGATGCAGCAAGCCCTGAGGAACGAGCTGAAGAAGCGTGGCCTCGACAAGTACGTCGTGACAGTCATCACAAGGGTGCTAGTGGATCAACACGATCC
>Ga0335081_10021782_pt1 | contig 10368 bp, 9 predicted proteins | sample Lox_Sample_35_FD_206713 | JGI IMG/M metagenome (GOLD analysis project Ga0335081, IMG submission 206713) | Soil microbial communities from Loxahatchee National Wildlife Refuge, Florida, United States - Lox_Sample_3.5 | ecosystem: Environmental > Terrestrial > Soil > Wetlands | place: USA: Florida...
ACCTCTGTTCATTAAGGATCCTCTCACGTCCTCCTTATTCTCGGGATGGACGGTATCCAAGAAGGATTGCGGGTCCTCGTAAAGGTGCTGAGGGGTGCGTCCCCATATTTCCATATAGGCGGGGCTCACGTATCGAATGGCGCCCTGCTCGGAGATGTAGAAGACCTCACGGATGTTCTCTGCCAGCTGGCGGAACCTCTCCTCACTCTGGCGTAATGCCTCCTCTGCACGTTTGCGCTCGGTAATGTCTCGGGAAATACCTCGGAATCCAATCGCTTTCCCTTCCGGATTCCTTATAAGAGATACCGAAAGTTCGATAATCGCTCTGGTCCCATCTTTTTCGACAATTTCCTCCTCATAGTTCCTAACGGGTTCCCCTGTTCTGTAGATCTTGTTGTAGAGCTGATACGTTTCCTTGGCGGTTGTTTCATCGGTATACTGCCGGTTGTTCATTCCAATCAATTCCTCTCTGGAATATCCGAGACGTGTGCAGACCACGTCATTAACGAAGGTAAAACTACCGGCGAGGTCGACCTCAAAATAACCGTCCTGGATGTTTTCAATAATGGTTCGATATTTCTCCTCACTCTGCCTCAGCAGTTCTTCTGTCCGCTTGCGCTCGGTGATGTCCCGTAAAATCCCTCGAAACCCGACGGGCTTACCGGAGGCATCTTTTCGCAACGAGATCGATGCCTCAATGTATACCTTGTTCCCATCTCTTCTGGTAATCTCCCAATCCACTGCCCGATAGGGCTTCCCTGTTCTGTAGACATCATTGAACGCGTGATACACTTTCTTTGCGTTCTCCAGATCCATATACCGCCGGTTGTTCAAGCCGATCAATTGTTCCTTGGGGGTCTTGGATATTCGGCACATCGAATCGTTGAAGGCGGTGAGGTTACCGGCAAGGTCTGTTTCGTAATAGCCGTCTTCGACGTTTTCAAGAATAGTCCGATATCTCTCCTCGCTGTCCCGGAGGGCCTCTTCCGCTCGCTTGCGTTCAATGGCGTACCGGATCGCCCGTGCCAGCAGATTGCCGTCCATCTGACCCTTGACCAGATAGTCCTCCGCCCCTTCCTGGACAGCTCGGACAGCAATCGTTTCATCGTCGAGACCGGTTAAGATGAGAACGGGCAGATGAGGCGCCATGGCACATATCTGTTTGACCATGTCGAGGCCATGTCCGTCCGGCAGCGACAGGTCGAGCAATACAACGTGATGATTCTCGTCTCTGAGGAGAGATAGGCCTTCGCTGAGAAGCCCTGCATGGGTCAGGCTGAACTTGCTGGCCCTTGCCTCCGCCAGCATCTCTTTGACCAGTCGGGCATCCCCGGGATTGTCTTCGATCAGCAGCACCCTGATGGTCTCGGGCCGCGGGTCGGAGACCTTCGACGGTTTCTCTTCCTTTTTTTCAGAATCAGACATCGGCATCTGTACCCTTTGGCAGCTTAATAATGCTGAACCAAAAATCCTCTATTAATTTGACGACGGTGACGAACTGCGCGAAATCCACCGGCTTGGTGATATAGCAGCTCGCGCACAGGTTGTGGGTTTCCAAGATGTCTTTCTCCGCATTCGAGGTGGTCAGGACCACGACGGGGATCCGCTTCAAAGATTCCTCCTCCTTGATCTCCGCAAGAACATCCCGACCATCCTTCTTGGGGAGGTTAAGGTCAAGTAAAATGAGGTCCGGCCGGGCGACATTGGCATAACGCTCCTCCCGGCGCAGGAAGGCCAGCGCCTCGACCCCGTCACTGACCACACTCAGGTGGTTATATATCTTCCCTTCTCGGAAGGCCTCCAAGATAAGGCGAACGTCGCCTGGGTTATCCTCTACTAATAAAATCTCCACAGGCTCCAACCCTCTCTCCAGTTTCATTCTCTCTCCCCCGACTATTCGTCTAAACCCCGATCCCATCCCTTGAGGCGCTATATGAGGAAGCCCGCTCCACTTTACCCGCTGGAAGGGTGAAATAAAAGGTGGATCCCTTTCCCACTTCTGACTCGACCCAGATGCGTCCGCCGTGTCGCTCCACAATCTTTTGGCATATCGCCAGACCGATACCCGTCCCGGCATATTTCTCCCGGCCGTGAAGCCGCTGGAAAATGATGAAAATGCGCTTGGAATACTCCGGGGCAATACCAATCCCGTTGTCGCGCACGGAAAAGATCCACCCTTTGCCGTTTCGGCCGGCGGAGACGTGTATGCGGGGCGGTTCGCTTCCGCGGAATTTGATGGCGTTTCCGATCAGGTTTTGAAACAACTCCACCAATTGCGGGTTATCGGCCATCACCGTCGGAAGGGAATCATGGGTCACGAGGGCTTCGTTTTCCTCGACGGCCACCTTCAGGTTGTCGAGGGATTGGCTGAGGACGCTCTCGCAGTCCGTGGGCTCGAGTGCCTTACCCTGCGTCTTTACCCGGGAGTAGGTCAGCAGGTCATTGATCAGCTTCCGCATACGCATGGAGCCGTCCATAGCGAAGTTGATGAACTCGTCGGCCTCGGAGTCAAGCTTGCCGTTGTATCTCTGGGCGAGCAGCTGGACATAACTCGTCACCATGCGCAGCGGCTCCTGAAGGTCGTGAGAGGCCACGTAGGCAAATTGCTCCAGGTCTCTGTTTGAACGGGCCAGTTCCTCGGTTTTTACTCTCAGGACCTCCTCCGCCTCCTTGCGTTCGGTGACGTCCCGTATGATCCCTCGAAACCCGATCGGCTTACCGGATGAATCTTTTCGTAACGATATCGAGGCTTCAATGCATCTTCTGGTCCCATCTTTCCTTATGATCTCATAATCACCTACTCTACCGGGCTCTCCTGATTGGTAAACGTTATGGTAGGCTTGAAACGCTTTCCTTGCGTTCTCTCGATCCATATACTGCCGGTTATTCAAGCCGAGCAACTCCTCTCTGGGGTATTGCCATATTCGACATATGGAATCGTTGAAAAAGGTCAAGTTGCCCGTGAGGTCCGATTCGTAATATCCATCTTCGATGTTTTCAAGAATGGTTCGATACTTCTCCTCACTCTCTCGAAGTGCCTCCTCCATCCGTTTGCGCTGGGTGATGTCGCGAGACGTACCTCGGAATCCGATTGGTTTGCCTTCTGAATCCCTTATCAAAGATACCGAAACTTCGTGAATCAATTTAGTCCCGTTTTTTCTGATGATCTCTCTATCCAATCCCCGAATCGGTTCCCCCGTCCTGTAGAGTTTGTTATAAGCTTGAGCCGCTTGCTTTGCGGCCTCTGGATCTGCAAAATACTGGCGGTAGCTCATCCCGATCAATTCCTCTCTGGGATATCCGAGGCGTCTGCACACCTCATCATTAAAGAAGGTAAAGTTACCAGCAAGGTCAAGTTCAAAATAGCCCTCCTGAGTGTCCTCAAGAATGGTCCGATATCTCTCCTCACTCTCTCGAAGTGCTCCTTCTACCCGACGGCGCTCGCTAACCTCCTTTTGCAATGACCGAATCGCTCCTTGTAGAGCTTGCAAAGCCGAGGTCCGCTCGTCAAAGCGCTTCTCCAGGCCGGCATGCGCTTCCTGAAGCTGTTCCCAATTCTTCTCTCGCGAGTATTCGAATAAGTACGAAAAGGCAAAAACGACGGAAAAAGAAAAGATGAACCTTAATTTGAAATCGAAGCTATAATTCGCGAAGATGGAGGGAGGGGTTCTCATCAGAAAAAAAACGACCATGGGCAGGGATATCAAGGCAGTGGCGATGGCTCCTTTCTTAGACCCAAGGAGGAAGCAGGCTACGACAGGGAAGGCATAATACCAGACAAATCCGCCCCTGTTCATCCCCATGGTGAGGAACATGTAAACAAAGAGCACGGCGGCTAAGAAAACACCTAAGTTGATATTGAAGGTGTACCGCTTGTATCGTTGAGCGTGAAGATAATTTGCAATGAGGAAGACCGCCAAAGACAAGTCCATTATTCCCGCGGAGGTATTGTTCTCCGATAGGGCAAGTATGCCGAATGGAATGAGAGTGACGATTGCGATAATGCAGACGAAACGGAGGATGTACACGGGGCGAACCTGCGTCGGGTTGAAAGAACGAATGCGAGAACTGTCTGGGGCGGCCGTTAAGTAATGAAGATACCGTCCAATATCTAATCTCTTGGGAATCCAACTCTTGCGCATAGGCCCCCTTCTTGGAGAAACTCAGCGCGAATGAAATCATTTGAAAGTATGGTTCAAATCCTTTACCCCGTTAGAAATAACGCCCCGCTGCCCTGCAGCGAGGTTAAAGCCCACAATAACTCCGGCGGGGATTAATGCCTCCCTGGAATTTCTAACCAGCTTTATTCAAAAGTTTGCCGATCTTTCTTACCGGGACGTCCGCCAAGAAGGAATTTCGGGGACCATTCATGCCCGCATCCAACTCGCCACGAGAGCCAACGGTCGCAGCCGTGCTCGCCCCCATAGCCCTCTTGCTCCAAGGTTGGCGTAACCGCCCGGTATGTAGATGAAATTGAGCAAATATAGTGCCAAAGGGGGATATCAGTTTAAGGTATTGGATTTTAAAAGGTTTTTCAAGAAATGAAGATTTTCGACAGGGGGAGAAAGGTGCCCTTTTTTGTCTCAAAAAAGTTAATTTAAACGGGGACCTTCGGGGGGCTCCTAAGGCGCTTTATCGTCTCATCCTTTTCGCACTCTGTGTTTCTCCGCCGCCTCTTTAAACCCCGGAAGGGCTGCTTCAATCACTCTATTTTCCACGGCATAGGCGATCCTGAAATAACCCGGCTTTCCAAAACCCGTACCCGGAACCGTGAGGATCCGTTTTGATTGAAGTTCTCTAACAAATGCCACGTCATCTTCAATGGGAGCTTTGGGGAAGAGATAGAAAGCTCCTTGAGGTTTGACCACTTCATAGCCAAAGGCGGTTAAGGAACGGTAAAAGAAGTCCCTTTTATTTTCGTATTCTCCGACGTCCACTGAATTCTTTTGCAGGGGAGCCACCAGCCTCTGCATCAGTGCCGGGGCGTTGACGAAACCGAGAGTTCGGTTGGCAAAGACAATGGCGGAGATCAATTCGTCGACTTCCTCACAAAGCGGGTTCACGGCAATATAACCGATTCTCTCCCCCGCGAGAGCGAGGTCCTTGGAATGGGAGGTTACACGAATCGTGTGAGGATAGTGACGAAAGGCGATAGGAAGCTGGATGTGATCAAAAACGATCCGTCGGTAAGCTTCATCCGTAATGAGGTAGAGCGTTTTCCCTAACTCCCGACTTTTCTTTTTCAGCAACTCCCCTAATTTTTCAACGGAGGCTTGATTATAAACAACGCCCGTGGGATTATTGGGCGAGTTGATCAGGACGGCTTTGGTCTTCTTTTCTATCGCTTTTTCAATCTCTGACAGGTTGAGTGAGAAATTGTTATTGGTTTCGACCAACCGAATATCACCGCCACTGTTCTCGATGTAAAATTTGAATTCCATAAAATAAGGGCGAGGGACGATGACCTCTTCCCCCTCATCCAAGATTGACTTTAAGACGACGTTGAGTCCGCCGGCAGCGCCCACGGTCATCACGACATGCTTCTCATTGAAAGGAAGCCCGGATTCCTCTTTCAGATAATCGGCGACGGCCTTCCTCGTATCGCTGTAACCGGAGTTCGCCATGTAACGGTGCATTCCAGGAACTGGGTGATCGGCAAGGGCTTTCAGAGCCTTCTTCAGCGAGGCGGGAGGCTCGAGATTTGGGTTTCCGAGGGAGAAATCATAAACATTTTCGTCGCCATGAATTCGCTTTAATTCTTCCCCTTCTTCGAACATCCGCCTCACCCAGGAGGCGTTACTCAGCGCATCCTTCACTTTCTTTGAGATAGCCATATCTGAGATCTCCTTTCCGGATCCCCTTGAGCTCAAAAAATAAAAGAGCCATAGGGTTACCCCTATGGCTCTCAAAAAAGGAAAAGCCATGGGGCCTTCTCGGTCACCCATGGCTTCCATTCCGTCTTCGGCAATGGATTTATGGGTGACCCTTTCGAAAATAAAAGAAGCAAAAGTTAAACATGTTTCTGTTCCTTGGCCCATATTATAAAACACAAACGGGCAGGAATGTCAAGGAATTTCACCATGTGGAAAAACTGTCTCTGCGAGTGAAGCGAAGCAGTCTCAGACTTCGGAGAGATTGCCACGCCTGCGCGCCGAAACTCTTACTTGCCGGATGGTTTGACGGAGCACTTCGACGTGCCTGCCCTGAACCTAGCATGGTACAGGGCAGGCACGCACCTTTCAGGTCCTCGCAATGACATCTTCTGAAAAGGGTCTTGTCCCTGAATCGGGATTTGGGCCTCACTTTCCACTTGTCTGGTCCCGGCATTTTTGGTATAAGTGAGTTCAAATCGGTGAAAAAGGCAATAGGTCGCGGCAAATGTTAGCCAAGGTCCTAAGCAGTACCGTTTTTGGAATCGATGCCTACGTCGTGGAGGTGGAGGTAGACATTGCCCAGGGCCTTCCTACCTTCGCAACCGTCGGGCTCCCTGAAGGTGCGGTCAAAGAATCCAAGGACAGGGTCAAGGCAGCCGTTAAGAACTGCGGCTACGATTTTCCCTCCCAGAGGATTACGGTCAACCTGGCGCCGGCAGATATCAAGAAGGAAGGGGCGGCCTTCGACCTCCCCATGGCCATCGGCATCCTCGCAGCCACAGAGGTGGTTCAAAAAAGTAAGCTGGCCCATTATTTTATTTTGGGTGAGCTGTCTCTTGACGGACAGGTGAAGCCAATCAGAGGCACACTTCCCATTGCCGTGGCTGCAAGAGATGCGGGGTATCGAGGCCTCCTGCTCCCCAGGGACAACTCAAAAGAAGCAGCGGTGGTCAAAGGGATTGAGATTCTTCCACTCGACACCCTCTCAGACTGCGTTCAGTTTTTGAACGAGGGTCTCCGGATCAATCCAGCCGAAGTCGATCTCGACGAGATCTTCAGGACGGAGATGAATTATCCGGTTGATTTCAACGATGTGAAGGGCCAGGAGCATGTGAAGCGTTGTCTGGAAGTGGCGGCCGCAGGCGGCCACAATGTCATCATGATCGGCCCTCCCGGCTCCGGAAAAACCATGCTCGCCAAAAGGCTTCCCACGATCCTGCCGGACATGAATTTTGAGGAGAGCCTTGAAACGACAAAGATCCACAGCGTAATGGGGTTGATCCCGCCCGACAGCGCCCTTATTGTGACCCGACCGTTTCGAAGCCCTCACCACACGATTTCCGATGCGGGCCTGATTGGAGGAGGTCAGATCCCTAAGCCCGGTGAAGTCAGCCTTTCACACAACGGCGTTCTTTTCCTGGATGAATTGCCCGAATTCAAGAAGAATGTCCTGGAAGTCCTGCGTCAACCCTTGGAAGAGGAAAGGGTGACCATCTCCCGTGCAGCCACCTCCCTCACCTACCCCGCCCGCTTCATGCTGGTCGCTGCCATGAACCCCTGCCCCTGCGGATACTACAGCGATCCCAACAACGAATGCACCTGCACGATCCCGCAGATTCAGCGCTATCGCTCCAAGATCTCCGGGCCTTTGATGGATCGAATCGACATTCATATTGAGGTTCCCGCAGTCAAGTACCGGGACCTGGCAAGCCGTGAACCCGGGGAGTCCTCTAGGGAAATAAAGAAACGAATCGATTCAGCCAGAAAGACCCAACTCAATCGTTTCAAAGGACTGAAGATTTACTGCAATGCCCAGATGACCAACCGCCATATCAAGAAGTTCTGCCAGATCGACGAGGCGAGCCAGAAATTATTGGAATTGGCCATCGATAAATTCGGGCTCAGCGCCAGGGCCTATGCAAGGGTGCTGAAGGTAGCACGGACTATTGCCGACCTTGAAGACCACGAGAGTATTCAGCCCGCCCACCTCTCCGAGGCGATCCAATACCGCAGCTTAGATAGGAACCTCATTTCCTGAACCGTTTCGTAACGTATTTCGCGGGGGGAATGTTTTTTGTGGTCTTTTGAATACTTGACAAAATACCACAATTATGTATACTTTATGTGTAACATAATAGTTCCATTATAGAGGGATTTTTATGAAAACAAAAACTCATCTTGTGTTTCCCCGTGACATTTTAGAAGAAGTCGACCAAATCGCCGGGAAAAGAAAAAGAAGCTTATTTATTGCTGAGGCCACTCGGGAAAAGCTTCAAAGGGAACGGTTTCTAAGGACCCTGGAAGAGACCCAAGGGGCCTGGAAAGATAAGAACCATCCTGAATTAAAAACGGCGAGAGATATGGACCAGTTTGTTAGCGACAAGAGGCAGTCCTATCGAAAAAGGCTGAAAAGGATTCCCAATGAGTAGGTTCCTTTTAGATTCAGATGTGATCATTTGGCATTTAAGGGGCCGAGGCGTGGTAACGGAGGTCCTTCGAGACTTGCAGAGATTCGGATTACCCGCCTGTTCCGCTCTTTCAGTCCTCGAGATTCAATTGGGAGTGAAGAAGGGGGAGGAGGAAAAAACCGACCGCTTCTTGAAGTCTTTAAGAATTTTTGATGTCGATACGGAGATCGCCAGCAAAGCAGCCCAATTGATTCGACGGTCTAAGGCCAGGGGGGTAACGTTGGATTTGCCTGATTCGGTCATCGCCGCGACCTGCATTTTACATGATCTAATACTCGTCACCTATAACACAAAACACTATCCCCTCTCAGAGATAAAATTCCATCCTCTGCCGCCAATAGAATCGTAATGCCTGACCCGATTCACGGGGCCATACCACATTTCCTTTAAATCCCTCCTCCCCTCCCTTTACTAAAGGGAGGAATTACCCCTCTTCGGCAAATGGTTCGACGCGACTCACCATCCTGAGCTTGTCGAAGGAGAGGGGCGAGAGGAGATTTTCTGAACAATATGTCTTCTGAATTACAGATTCCTCTGTCCCTCAGACCATCTCCGGTTTCAGAACCCAGTCCACCGCGCATCTTCCGGGCTCTTTCTTTTCCAAACATAAGATGGCGCTGTATCGAAACAGGACAGCCTTTGAACCCTCGTCCCTGCAAATAAGAAAGGAGGCAAGCTTTTCCAGGAACGGCAGGTGGCCGACGATCATCAGGTCCTCCGCTGCTGTCCAAATTAAGTGGAATTTCTCGGGGTGACGTTGATTTCATTCGGCTTTTGGATTAATATTCGCCCCTTTCAACACCAGGTTTCACCGCAGAGGCGCGGAGGTCGCAGAGGATATTTTTCTTCTGCTCCAATCGGGAGACGGCGGCTGGAGCAGAAACTCCGTCCCTTTGGGATGGATTAAGATCGATCCGTTTGATGGTCGTGGTACCTACCATGAGCCTTGTCTTAAGAAACAGAAACCTTTTTATTTGGGCGGTATCTCCCCGCTAAACAAAATATCCCCCTCCGCGTTCTCTGCGGCTCAGCGGTGAAAATTCTATTTTCCGCTGTGATAGATGCTTGAAGGACGAATGCCGAGCCTTTTGGCGGCGCCGGAGATCTTCTTGGTCTCCTCTTCTCCCCTAACAGTTAGTGAGCGTTCCGGATCTTCCGCCTCGGACTTGGCCTCTCCATGCTGCATGAGGTAAATTTTCATAGACATCACCTCCCCTGCGAGCCAGGCATGCCACGTCCCCTTGCAAATCTTTCAATGGGGTCAGAATCTTTCGATGGGGTCACCCATATGGACCCCATATGCGCTCACCCAATTCACTTTCCCTAAGAATTGTAAAGATATTCCTGATATAGTAGAATAGTGATGAAAAAGCTTGGCACTGCTGAGCTTACCATGAAGCATCGACATGCTTCATACGTGTTTCTTGGGTAATGAGATTGATTGCACGGGGGGATAGGTTCAATGGGATTAAAGGACAAGTATGCCATCGTTGGAATAGGATACACGCCTCAGGGTCGCATACCCGGTCGCACAGCACTAAGCTTTCACCTTGAAGCGTGTGTAAACGCTATTGCGGATGCAGGTCTACGAAGAGAGGACGTTGACGGACTTATCTGTTATCGTACTTTTCCACCTGCCTCAAACGAGTTTCCGGTGACGCCCTATCTGGTGGCCCAGCATCTCGGTCTTTCCCCCACCTATCTAAGCCAAGATGCCAACTGATCCAGAAGCCACATTCAGCACGCAGTTGGCGTGCTTGAGGCAGGTCTCTGCAACTATGTGGTTTTGTCCTACGGTCATAATGCCTTTTCGAGTGATAGTATGAGGCGTATGCTTTTGGAAAGGAACGCCGATGACGCGGTATTCGGCCACTTCGGAGCTGTAGCAGGCTATGCCCTCGCGGCACGGAGGGCCATGCATACCTTCCGCACGGGCCCGGAGACTTGGAAACATATTGCCGTGGGAGAGAGGAAATGGGCTAACCTGAACCCTGCCGCCACCATGCATGACCTGCCGATGACCTTTG
>Ga0335081_10021784_pt1 | contig 10368 bp, 12 predicted proteins | sample Lox_Sample_35_FD_206713 | JGI IMG/M metagenome (GOLD analysis project Ga0335081, IMG submission 206713) | Soil microbial communities from Loxahatchee National Wildlife Refuge, Florida, United States - Lox_Sample_3.5 | ecosystem: Environmental > Terrestrial > Soil > Wetlands | place: USA...
AACTCCGGGCACTTGGCTGCGCGCTGTTGGCGCAGCCGAGGGCACGGAGTCGCGGGGGACTGGGGGTGCAACCCCCGGGGAGTGGCCTGCTCCTGGTGAGCATATCCTGTCGTTTCTCGCGAGCGCTTCAGGGTCTTTCCCTTCACTCGCTGATCGCAGCGCCCCGGGTGCGGCGCTCGTGAGCGGAATACCGCTGTTCCGACATGTTGCCGCTCGAGCTCGGCGGGGGGCTAAAGGCCGAAAGCACGCAGACTCGGTGAGGGAGACTGGACGCATCGTGAATTCATCCCTGCCATGGACCTGACCGATTCGCGATCAAACGCAAGATCTTGTTTCTGAAGAACAATCGGCCCGCAGGACCCACCTCACAGCCTCACGCTGCGCGTCGCCAGGCGGATCACGGCTCCCCGAAGAGCGGACGTGTCGGCCACGGCCTTGACGCGACCGGCGAGCCGCAGCACCCGATGCCATCAACCAACGACTGGAAAGCCACCAACCAGTCTGCGCGGCAACACGAACACACATTGCTTGCCAAGCGAACACCTCCTGAGCGTGGCCACCTTGTCCGGCACGCGCTCCCGGGCCTCGCCGACGAGGATCTCAACCAGGAAGGGCTTGGTCAATTGTCGCAATTGCAATCGAGGCGCCAGGAAGCAGTTGGCGCCACCACTGGGCCTCCGCGGTTGTTGAAACGTCCGCGGGTGGCCTGAACAGTTCACGGGACGGCCCCGCTACGGTCCAGGGAGCCGCTTCAGCCGTTCCCCATCCCCCTCATCCGCAGGAGCAAGCCTGTGCGGCGAGGCCTTGAGCACGGCGCGCCATACCTCTACGTCCCCACCACAAGCCACCATGCTGCGCCGGTTCTCCTCCGCGGAAAGGTCCTTCTCGCGTTGCGGATGGTTGGCGGCAGTCGATCACCTTCTGGAGCGTCGACCGAGCTGGCGGCCCGTCACCGAGACGCGCCAGCTGTTGGCGGGAAGGATGGCTAAGCATCTGACCATCCCAATGGGGCGGAACCTGTTCTGCTCCGACCAGGCAAGAGCCCTGACGTGTGAGCTTCCGGCCACACTCGCCTGTGAGCTTCCGGCCACACTCGGGCTCTCGCTATCCCGTCTGAGCGTCCCAGGCGTTGTTGCTTCCATCAGCGAGAAGACAGCTCGGTGCCTGACTCCACGAGGAAAACGAGTTCGCGATTTCGGCGAACGAAAAGACGAGTATTCACGCGCGAGCCAGGATCCACCCGACGCTTCCTCCTCGGCCGGGTGCACCCTTTCTCGTCGCGCATGAGTATCCGCGGCTCGGCGCCTGGGCCTGCATTGCCCCCTGGACGTTCACGGCGCCAAGGTCTTCGGCATCTGTGAACGAAAGAGCGGCATTGAGCCCTTCGATCGACTGGCGAGCGCGCAATCGCCAAGCATCCTCACCGCGAGGCGAGGCGCGTCTCTGGATCATCGATATAACGGTTCGTCTCATCGCGGCGACCGCGCCATCCGACGGCTCCAGGCAGAAAACCCGCGAATCCTGATCCAGGGACCAGTTCATGCCGGCTATAGCTTGACCAGACCGAAATCTACTTCTCCATTGTCGAGCGCAAGGCGCTCACACCCAACGACTTCCCATCCCTCGAACTGGCCAAGCGGCCCTTCCAGTTTGAGCGGTACTACTACGAGAGTATCGCCACGCCGTCTGAGCGGAAGTTCACGCGCAATGACCGAAAGGTCCTGCTCGATCGGAAGGCTCGCCAGCCCCTTGCCGGTGCGGGCGACCGCCTGAACACGTTGCCGGACTTGCGAACCAGAATACCCAGAGAGCGGTCGCCATCGCGCGTTCGACGATCCTGCCCCCGGGGACAGTGGCGGGAGATCCTTGGGCAGCTTTCGCGGCGCGCCGGACAGGGTGGACGGCGAGAACGACCACGCGTGAGCAAGGGGGGGCCATCCCTTGGGCTCGTGAACGGCCCCGACAAGATGGAAGTCGCTCGTCGCCCGGAGCGCCGCCCCCCATGGTGTGCCCGCACCATCGAAGACGAACAGCGACGGGAGCGCACGACATCGCCACCCGCTTCCGGGCGCCCTGTAGGCTCCAGCTTGTCCAGTGGCACGTCCCGCATCTTCAATGGCGCCGCGGTTCCAAGGCGCTTCGAGTAGAGCCATGGGAGTCAATATGAAGCTGCTGGGAACCGGGAGTCCTCGCGCTTTCGGCCACCCTCCTCGTCGCGCCGCTGCGTGCGCCGACATGAAGACGGAGGGAGCCGTCCCCAGGCATCCTCTTCGGGCCAAGCTCAACCTCATCGTCCCGACTCTGGAGCAGGACGCTCAGTGATCATGTCCACACCCATCGTCTATTCCAGCACGACGCGTTTGGGGATCACCCTGACCCCGAACGATGGAGGCTTCCCGATGAGCCAGAAGACCGCCCGAGATGGATGGAGCTCGTCACTACTCAACCACGTGGTCCGCTCTCTTGCAGCGCCGAGCGTCCCCGCGATGATGGCACTCGCATCGCAGGCCAAGGCACAGATGCAGGGAACACGGCTTCGCTTTGTCCCGGAGGCGGTGTCAACAGGGAGAGCGATGCTGGTTGCCCAGCGCCTCCAGCTCGTCATTTCTCTACCCTTGCGCTATCAAGGCGAGCTCCATCAGTTCCCGGGAGCAATTTGCGACCCGACGAACTCACAGTGTCGCAAGTACCTGAGCGTGGCAGAGTTCACGGAGAGATTCGACCCTTCGCAGGCCGACCACGATGCCGGCCTTGCCCGGCCACTTCCAATGGCTTTGTCACGAGAGGAACGGCCCCAACAGAATGTTGGTCCCGATAGGTAGCGCACGGTGGGAACGATCAACCGAGCCCTCCACGTGACCATGACCACGTATCACCACCCTCGAAGGCACGCGTGTTCCATTCGCCGGATCGCGAGCCCGCGCCGGAAGGCCTCAGCGTGGCTTCATTCGCGTCGCGGCTAAGGGGCGGCATGGAGTTCCTCGACGCTTGGTCTCTTCCGCGCCGGGGACGCGCTTTACTCCGGCAGCGCCGGGTTCCCGCCCAGTTCCTGCACCGACTGGCACTGCGACCTGCCGCCCCGCGACAGCGGGCGCGGCGTGACACTGCTCCCACGTGCGCGGAGATTACCCAGACCACGCACGAGCTCACCTCTGCTCCCTCTTTCGCCGGACTCGGAAACGGGTGCTCGCCGGCGAAGCCATGGAGCTGCTCGGGCGTCAGCGCGTTGATGTCGGCGCAGAGTACCTTGGAGCCTGTCGGCATCTCAGGTCGGCGTACGCCAGGGGGTCGTTGTCGATCCCCCAAGTGACCGCAAGCGCGCACCGCGCTCGCCCCCTCTCTGGCGCTCACCAGAAACCAGCCACTTCTGCTCGCGAGAACCTGGCCACTCGAAGAACAGGAAATCTGCTCTTTGCCGCGCGCCAAAAGGGCAGCCGATGAATCGCGTCCACCGGAACTCCGGGCCCTTGGCTGCGCGCTATTGACGCCCAAGCGGCCAACCCTGCCGGTACGCTTCCACCGCGGGGGCCGGTATCCCGTGGCGGACTGGGTCTTGAAACGCTTATCAAACATGATAATGTTCTGCGGTGCCCGAGTGGAAACGGGGGCGGGTACGTCATCCGCCTATACCTGAACGACCACCCGCCCCTCCACGTGCATGTGTTCAAGGATGGAAAGCTGGTGGCTCGCTACGATGTCCAGAATCACGTTTTCCTCCCTGGCTCTGAAGCCAAGCACTTCGGGCGCATCACGAGGGCGCTGCGAGACGCAGGCGTAATTTGAGAAGAGCCATGTCCACGACCACCAAGAAGATCAGCGGCAGAAGGTCCGGGCGCCGGGTACCGATGCACGCATCGGAAAGCTCTGACCTCGGAGGCCTGGCCCTCGTTGCCAGTGCACTCGGCAACATCGTACAGACCTCGCGCAACTCGGAGCTCAGCCGCGAGAAGGAGCGCCTGCTCGACGTCCTGCGCACCTGGCAGAGCGCACTGCACCGAGCGACGGCGCAAGTCATTGATCTCAGGCGAGAGGTCCATTCTCTCCGCGAGGCCAACCGGACTCTCGTCGATCAGGCCGCTCAACTTGAGCAAGAAAATGCTCACTGGGAGTCGAAGTATGCTGATGTCGTGAGGGAACTCGATGCGGTGAAGCATCGGGCGTCCACAACGACGGAGGCAAATTCGTGAGCTCCACAGCCGCCTGGCTCAGAGACATCACAGACGAATTCGAGCGCGAACTTCGAGTCATCGCGAACCCGGAACCGAAGGTCGATCACTTCTGGGAACGTCCTGGCGGCCTGGAGCTCGAGCTGGCCTACTTTGACCCTGTGCGGAGGGAATTCGTTGTCTCGTTCAAGGCTGGCATGCGCTACCGCATGCCTCTTGGGCGGCTCCACGAATCAGGGGCGGTGGTGGTCGTCGAGCTGGACGAGTATCGGTACGGAGTCCTCGTCATCTTCTCGGACGGAAGAGCTACCAGCTTCGCGTCGGATCTCGTGCTCTACGAGTGCGAGCCGGAGTATCGCGCTGGGGTGAAGACAACACAGGTGAAACACACGGTAGGTGCGACGATTCGCGCGCTGCGCCTTGCTGCCGGTCGCAGTGCTGCTGAAATTGCGGTGGCCGCGGGCATGGCGGCCCCAAACTACGCGCGGCTCGAGGCGAGCCGTCATCGGCCTCGGGTGGACACTCTGGTTCGAATCGCAGAGGCCCTCAGAGTTCCTCTTGCGCGGCTTTTCCACGCGACGTGACCGGCCAGCTAACGCCGTGAGGCAGATGGCTGCTTCGAGAACTGCCGGCATCAAAACCCGCCAACTTGCTCGGCCGCGAGCCCTACTCGGGTAGCCTTACCGCTACAAATGATACGGCCCAGTGACCCGGAAGCTGTCACTTTGGCCATTTTGCTCGTGCGGGCAAGGATAATCCTGTCGTTGGCCTCGGGTCATTCGGTGGCGGGTACTGCGCAACGTTTCAAGATGCAGCGCCGCATCGTGAGAAAGTGGCGGGACCGGTTCGTAGAGAAGCGTCTCAGTGGGCTCGATGACGCGGCTCGATCCGGGCGTCCTGCCCGCTTTTCCCCCCGAAGTTGCCCCCTACTTGGTCAAGCTGGCGTGCGAGCTACCTGATGCGGCTGGCCGCTCGCTTTCCTTGTGGACCTGTGCCGAACTGGCGCGCACCCTGCGAGAAGCGGGAGTCGTTGACAGCATTTCACCCCAGCATGTGCAGCGCATTCTTGCCTCGCATCAGTTGAAGCCCTGGCGCGTTCATCACTGGCTCAGCTCGGAAGTGGCGAGGGACGAAGCCTTCAAGCAGCAGGTGTTGGAGGTGTGCGACCTCTACACTCGGCCTCTCGCTCCATTCGAATCCGTCTGGTGCATCGACGAGAAAACGTCACTGCAACCCCGCTCGCGAACGACGCCCACCAAGCCTCCACAGCCAGGTGTTCCAGCACGTTTGGAGCACGAATACATCCGCAAGGGCGCGCTGAACTTGTTTGCTGCTTTTGATACACGCACTGGAAAGGTCATCGCTCAAACCAAAAAGAGGAAGCGGCAAGCTGAGTTCATCGAGCTGCTTGAGGAAATCGATCGCGAGACCCCAGCCTCCATTACGACCATCCATTTCGTCTGCGACAACGCAAGCACCCATCACGGGAAGCTCGCTCGGGCTTGGTTGAAGGCACACCCCCGGTTCCAGATCCACTTCACGCCCGTCCACTGCTCCTGGATGAACCAAGTGGAGAATGGTTGTCGGTCCTCCAGCGCAAACGCATAAAAGCTCCGAACGTCAAGAATCTCAACGAGTTGGAAGCGAAGATCCTCGCTTTCGTCTCCGAGTGGAACGACGCTGCACACCCCTTTGCCTGGACGCCTGCCTCGTTCGCGAAGGTCCTCGCGAAGGTTGGCTCAACCATCGAGGCTGCCGCCTAATAGCTGGTCACCTACTTGCGGGGCGCGGTACCAAGAAACTCCCCCTTGCCCCACCGTTTCATACATTCGGGTGCGCGCACGCGCGCGTGGCAACTCTCTTCGACGGGCGACCCACCCTGAGGCCAGGGCGCGTGGGCACCCACCCCGCTCGCGGGTTCATGCTGCTCGAGGCCGCCCGTCGCAGCAGTGGTTTCGCAGTCGGGAATGCCGCTGCGGCATTCCCGACATCGAGCGTGTCGTCAGTTTTCAAAGAGCCACGACACCACGGAGCTCACCACCGACCTCTGACACGCTCGCCGCCACCGTTCCTCCCGACGCGTCAGCGCGCAGGCTTCCCGGTGGCAATTTCGGTGAGCGCTTCCAGGTGGCGAGGGGGTGTTTCATGCGGCACTCGACCCGGTGGGCACTGTCTCTCTACACTGCACCGGTGCGACTTCTCGGCCCAGCCCTCGCCGCCCTCGCTTACGTGGTCAGCTTCGTGTCATTGCTCGTCTGGCCGGTCGCGGTGGCGCTCGTCTTGCTCGTCACCTGGCCCTTCGATCGGAACCGCGCCATCGCCGGGCGGCTGTTGCGGCTGGTCGGGGTCCTCATCTCGCGAAGCTTCCCACTCTGGAAGATCCGCCTCGAGGGCCGGTGGCCGCCCGGGCGTGGGGCCTATGTCGTCGTTGCAAACCACCAGTCGTTCCTAGATATTTTCCTCATGTGCCACCTCCCGCGCGAGATGAAGTGGATCGCGAAGCGGGAACTCTTCCGGATCCCGTGGGTGGGCTGGTCCTTCTATTTGTCTGGCGACATTCCGCTCGACCGCGGCCACACGGCCAGTGCGCTCGCGGTGATGGCGAGGGCGCGGCGCTACCTCGATCGCGGCATGAGCGTGGTGATCTTTCCGGAAGGCACGCGCAGCCCGGACGGAAAGTTGCTGCCATTCAAGGCCGGAGCCTTCAAACTCGCGCTGGAGGCGGGTGTGCCCGTGCTTCCGATCGCGATCTCGGGTACCGCTCAGGGAATGCCCAAAGGGGGTCCCTGGTTGCGTCCCTCGCAGCTCACCCTGCGCATCCTCGACCCGGTGCCCACGAAAGGGCTTGGCAATCGCGATCTCCGCCGGCTTCGCGATGACGCGCGCGAGCGGATCGCGCGGGCACTTGGCCAGGAGAGCGAGGTGGGGCCCCGGAGGAGACGGACGCCCTGAGCGCCGGGCTCAGGTAAGGTTCGCGGCCTGTCGTCATGGGCTCGCGTCAGGCGCGAGAGGTGCAAGGCGACACTGGCTGAGAAGAGTTGAGGGGTCAACGGCCAGGGATCAACGCAGTTCGCGGGCCTGCCGGGTGCCGCGCCACGCGGCGGCGGTCCAGATGAGCCCGGCCGCGAGAATTGCCGCCGGAACGATCAGCACGGCGCTCGCGAGCGAGGTCGCGTCGGAGATGCGTCCGATGAGCGGTGGCGATGGCACGTCTCCGAGCAGATGAATTGCGAAGATGCTCAGGGCGATGGCCCTCGCGCGTTCGGCGGGCGAGACCTCGCTCACGATGGCCGAGTTGATGGGTCCGGTCGAGGCGAAGAGAAGGAACAGCGCCAGGATCATGGCCGGAAGGTATGAGGCGCGGTCCGGGGTTCTGAAGACGAGCCACGCGAGCGGAGCCGCGGCCAGGGTCGCCACTCCGGAAAGCCAGAGATAGGCTTGGCGGGTCCGGCGGAGGATCAGGTCGCCCAACCACCCGCCCGCGAAGGTCCCCGCGAGCCCGGTCATCACCACGACCGCTCCGAACAGGACCGTGGCCTGCGCGCGCGACACGCCTCGCACGCGCTCGAGAAAGGCTGGCATCCAGAAGGCCATGCCACCGAGCGCGAAGGTGTAGGCGGCGTAGCCGCCCACGGTGAGGAGATAGGGTCGATTGCGGAGCAGACGGAGATAGGTCCGGACGCCATCGGCGGAAGCAGCCGGCGCAGCAAGGAAGACCGGGCTGTCCTGCGCTCCGCGCACGGGATCTCGCATTCGCAAGCACAAGAGCGCGAGGGCAAGTCCCGGGGTCCCGGCCACCAGGAAGGCAGCACGCCAGCCGAAGGCCCGGTCGATGAGCCCCCCGACGACGAAGCCGAGAGCGGAGCCGACCGGGATCGCCGCAAAGAAGATGGCCATCACCCGACCGAGTCGACTGCGGGGATAGAGATCTGCGATGATCGCCGGGGCGATGGTCCCGTAGGCCGCCTCACCGACTCCAACCGCGGAGCGTGCCAAGAGAAGCGAGGTGAATCCGCGAGCGAATCCTCCGAGCGCGGTGGCGCAGCTCCACGCGAAGACGCCGGCGGCAATGAGGCGCGGCCGTGGCCCACGGTCGCCGAGCGAGCCGAAGAGCGGCGACGAGGCCGTGTACACCACGATGAAACCGGTCGCGAGCAGCCCGAGCTGCGTGTCGGACAGGGCGAGCTCCGATCGCTTGAGACTCTCCACGAGGGCGGAAACGACGAAGCGGTCGAGGTAGTTGAAGAGATTGATGAGCGTCAGGATGGCGAGCGCGCGACCGGCCGCGCCCGTGGCGAGTGGGTGCCGGCGATCGCGCGCCGAAGAACCGCTCGCCCGAATCGCCGCTCTACGAGATGTTCCGGAATCCATCGAGCGTGACGATCGACGGTGGTGGAATGCCAGCGCAGGAAGGGCGAAGGGCCGGCAACGCCATGTCAAACCTCGCCGCCCACGGCATTGGAGGGGCTCGACACGAAGTCGTGGTTCTGCCATGCCGGCTAGACGCCCCCTCCGGGCCGCACGCCCCCACGTCGTCCGTCGGGAGACGAGGCGGACACCATCGGCAGTCGAGATGGTGGCTCGGCGAAACGTCGACATCGCGCCGCGCCCAACCCCGGATGAGACCAGCTCCCGTGGCTGGACCGGCACGCGCGCGGATGCGAACCGACCTGTCTCCGGTGGCGGCGGAAGTCGTCATTGCGGGACAGATCTTAGGTAACGGGCGGGCAACCGGCGTGCAGCCGGTCGAGGACCCGCTGCTGGCCATTGGCGGCGGTGGCGCCGTGGACGGCTTTCCGATTCCGACCAGTTCTGCCTTCGCAAGCGGCTCGTTGCGGGGCATGATGTGACCCATGTCGTGCCTCCGGGAACATGTGAAGGCGCGTTTCGAGAAACCGCCGGAATACCCGACCCGTTTTCACGTGCCCGACGAGCTCGTGCTCTGGGAGGTCGCTTTCCCCGGCTACCGGCCGCCGTACTATGTCTCCCCCGTGGTCCTGGCCAACGACTCCACGAGGAAGCAGGGCGGTTGGGCCGATCCGGAAGACGTCGCGGCAGTGGCGGTCCCCACCTCGAGCTTCTGCGGCGCGCCCAGACTCGATGGCGCCGGTCGGCCGCTCAATCCGGTCGGTAGAACGGGGATGGCTGGACGGGGCCTGCTGGGGAGATGGGGTGCCAACCACGCGGCCGACCCCATCATCACGCGCGTGAACCGGTCCGCTGGCGCCCTCGAGTTGCTCGCCGTGGAACGGCGGGACAACCGTCAGTGGGCAATCCCCGGTGGCATGGTGGACGAGGGGGAAGAGGTGTCCCGGACCTTGGCTCGGGAGCTGCGAGAGGAGACGGGCGTCGCCCTGGACATGGCGACGGCGCGGCTCATCTATCGCGGCTACGTGGACGACCCTCGCAACACCGACCACGCGTGGATGGAGACCACGGCGAAGCATCTGCAGCTGTCCGCCGAGGTGGCGGACAGGATGGAATTGAAGGCCGGCGACGACGCAAGAAGGGTTCGCTGGCTTGTGCTGGTCCCGGAAACCATGCGCGGCCTGTACGCGAGCCACTGCGATCTGGTCCGGGCCGCGCTGCGCGAGATGGAGCACCAGCCGTTCATCGAAGTGGTAGCCAAGGAACTCGCGGAGCGCCTCCTGCGCTCCCTGGCAGCCGTTCCATCGAAAGGAGACGCGTGATGGCCGACGAGAAGGTCACCGTTGTTGCTCGCTTCAAGGTCAAGCCAGGACTGGAGGGCAAGGCGAAGCAGGCCCTTCTTGATTGCCTCGCTCCGACGCGTTCCGAGGCAGGTTGCATCAATTACGACCTGCATCAATCAGTGGACGATGAGCGGTCGTTCATGATCCACGAGAACTGGGCGAGCAAACAAGCCCTCGAGGTGCACCTCCAGACTCCCCACCTCAAGGCGCTCCTCCAACGGGCAGACGAGCTGTTCTCCGGGCCTGTCGACATCTCCCTCTGGCGCACGATCTCCTAAACCTCCCCAGGGATGCACCCCGGGGGGTCCGAGAGGTGGGGATGATGCCATCTCGTCGGTCGCTCTCCGGGCCCTCGCCTTGCGGCTACGACGGCTCCGGCCTCGCGGCATTCCGGAGAGCGAGCGTGTCGTCAGTTTTCAAAGAGCCACCACACCATGGAGCTCGCCACCGACCTCTGACACGCTCGCCGCCACCGTTCCTCCCGACGCCTG
>Ga0335081_10021785_pt1 | contig 10368 bp, 9 predicted proteins | sample Lox_Sample_35_FD_206713 | JGI IMG/M metagenome (GOLD analysis project Ga0335081, IMG submission 206713) | Soil microbial communities from Loxahatchee National Wildlife Refuge, Florida, United States - Lox_Sample_3.5 | ecosystem: Environmental > Terrestrial > Soil > Wetlands | place: USA: Florida...
CCTCCGCGAGGAGGCCCTACGCCGCTAAGGTCCTCAGAGCGCTCGCTTTTTCGGGAAGGGTGGCCTTTCGCTCGGAGTATCAGGACCCGCGTTCCTTTTAGGGCGCTAATACCCGGCCGGGGCGAGCGGGGACCCGAGGAATGCCTATAAAAAACGGCGCTTCTCGGGGAGGACTCCGCATGCGAAGGCTGACCATTCTCTCGGCCGCAGTCGCCCTGGCCGCGCTCCACGCGCCTCTGGCCCGGGCGCAGTTCGGCAACCTCTTCGACCAAGCCCAGAAGAAGGCGTCGGACGCCGTCGAGAAGGCGGCGACGGAGGCGATGAAGCCGAAGCAGACGCCTGCTCCGTCGAGCACCCAGCCCTCCACGGGGACCGCGGGCTCCGGGGCGAGCTCGGGCAATAGTGCGTCCGCCACTCCGGCGCCACAGGGCGCCCCCGCGGCCGGCGAGGTGTACGGAAACCGCTACGACTTCGTCCCAGGCGACAAGGTGCTCGTCTACGATGACTTCTCCGACACCGACGTGGGCGAGTATCCGGCGAAGTGGACGGTGAAGGCCATCGAGGGACACAACCCCGGCGGTGGGAACGCCGTCGAGGTGGTGCAGGTCGGGAACCGCCGGTTCCTGAAGTCGCGCTACCAGGCCGGGGAGCACCAGGACTCGTCCCTCCACTTCCTGCGATACACCATCCAAGGGGACATGCCGAAGAACTTCACGGTGGAGTTCGACGCCGACCTCGCCGGGAGCCTCTCCTTCTGCTTCACCGACCCCAGCGGCTGGGGCGGCCAGGAGGTGCTTCTCAACTCGGACGGCTGGGCCAAGAGCCCGCAGGCGAAGGGCAAGCTCCCGGCGACGAGTGGCGTCTACCACGTCGCCATCGCGGTGAGCGGACCCCAGGTGAAGCTCTACGTCGGCGGCGAGCGCGTGCTCGTCGACCCCGACGGCGTCACCCGCCCCATCGCCAGGCTGGGAATCGAGTTCAAGGAGCCCGCGAAGGAGGCCGCCGACCACGAGATGATCGCCAACTTCCGCCTCGCCGAAGGCGGCAAGCCCGCGAAGCAGATGCTCGCCGGCCAGGGACGCATCGTCACCCATGGGATCCTCTTCGACACCGGCTCCGACGTCATCAAGCCGGAGTCCGGTCCCACGCTGCGGGGCATCCTGGCGCTGCTCCAGGGGGACCCGGGGCTCCGCTTCACCATCGAGGGGCACACCGACGACCAGGGCGGCCCCAAGGTGAACGGCCCGCTCTCGGAGAAGCGCTCCGCCGCAGTGAAGACGTGGCTCGTGAAGCAGGGGGTGGACGAGAAGCGGCTGCAGAGCAAGGGGCTCGGGGCCACGAAGCCCGTCGACACGAACGACACGGCCGAGGGGCGCGCCAACAACCGCCGGGTGGAGTTCGTGAAGGTGTAGCAGGTGCGAGGCTAGCAGCCGAGCGCGGCGACGAGGACCCGGGCGAGGGCGCCGGCGACAGTGCCGAGCGCTGCGCCCGCGGCGACGTCGAGCGGGTAGTGGGCGCCGAGGTACACGCGCGAGGCGCCGATGCCGACGGCGAGGGCGATCGTCGCCGGCCCGAGGCCGAAGGGGGCGCCGGCGAGGGCGACCGCGACCGCGAAGGCGGCTGCGGTGTGGCCGGACGGGAAGGAGAAGGCGTCCGGGTTGTCCGCGAGCGCCTCGAATCCCTCGATGGCGCGCGTGGGCCGCGGCCGGTTGAGGCCCCGCTTGAGGAGCTGGGAGAGCCCGGTGGCGAGCAGGGTGGCCGCTCCCATGCGGGCGCCGAGGGAGTGCAGGGGCCCCCGGGCCGCGAGGAAGGCGAGGACCATGAGCGTCCAGGAGGAGGCGTCCCCGACCCGAGTGAGAGTCCGGGCGAGGCGCGTGCGCCACGGCCGTTGGAAGCGGGCCGCGGCCACGAGCAGGCGTTCGTCGATGGCGAGGAGCCTCCCGAGCCGGCCCACGCGCTCCGAAACCACCGGCTCTGCCGGGAGCTCGGACGCAGCGGTTCCCGCCGCCGAGGCGGTCAGGGCCACTTGGGCTGCGGGCTGCGGGAGGTTTCTCACGCCGAGGATATTGCTCATCCGGGAGGTCGCGCGCATGGCCGAGTTGCAAACATTCGGTGACGCCGGGATCTTTCAAGACCCCAGGGTCACTGCGCTCACGGGCGATAGGTGAGGAAGGCGCACCGGAGCCCACCGTTCCGCACATCGCTGCGGTCCACCGGAGAGCCGGGAAGGAGGCGCGCCAGTCCCGCCGACCCCGCCAGGACCCCGACCGTCCAGCCTCCGAGGCGCTCCAGGAGGGCGCCCAGCGCCCGCCAGGCTCCCTCGACGTCCTCGTCGAGGCGGATCCCATAGGGAGGGTTCACGAGGCATACCCCGGGGCCGGGAGGCGGGACGAGGGAGGCGGCGTCCCGCCGCTCCACCGCGACGAAGGCCGCCATCCCGGCCGCGGCGGCATTCCGCCGGGTGAGGCGAACGGCGCCGCCGTTCCGATCGGAGGCGAGGACGGGAGCGGCCGGGTCCCGTGCCGCGGCGGCGAGCGAGGCGCGCACCGCTCTCGTCCGGGAGGGGTCGTGCCCCGGGAAGCGCTCGAAGGCGAAGTCGCGCCCGAGGCCGGGGGCGCGCCGGCCCGCGAGGAGCGCCGCCTCGATGGCCAGGGTGCCAGAGCCGCACATGGGGTCGAGAAACGGGGTCGATCCGTCGTAGCGGAGCGAGCGGAGGAGGCCGGCGGCGAGGCTCTCCCGCAGCGGGGCCGCCCCGACCCGGCCCCGCCAGCCCCGCTTGAAGAGCGGCTCTCCCGCGGCGTCGACGGAGAGCGCACCGCGAGATCCGTCGCGGCGCGCCTCGATCTTAAGCCCGGGGAGGCGAGCCGCGAGGTCCCGTCGTGCCCCGGGGAGTCCCGGTAGCTCCCCTTCCCAGAGCCGGAGCTTCACGGTGTCGGCGAGGCGGGAGCCGAGGCAGGCAAGAGCCGCGGCGCTCTCGCCCTCGGCCAGCGCGCCTCCCGGCACGGCGCGGGCTTCGAGCCCCAGTTCGGCGAGCTCCCGGGCGAGCAGGTCCTCGAGGCCGGGAGCGCAGGCGGCGAAGATCCGCTCCGGGCCGCGCGCGCCCGCCCCGGACCGGTGCGTTGGGTCCCCGCCGGTCGAGCGGGAAGTCCGGGAGCGGCGCCGGGCCCCCGAGCCCCGGCGCGAGGAGGCCGGGGTCACTCGGCCGGCGCTTCGGACGCCGCCGGGTCCTCGAGGCCGACCGCCGCCGGCGACCCCAAGGGCAAGCGCGACAGGACGCGGACGAGGACCGCGTAGAGGATCCCCACCGCCACCGGAGCCACCAGGGCGAAGACCACCATGGCCCGCAGGCTCGCGTCCCAGTACTTCGCCATGGCCGCGAGGAAGCCGGCGTCGATCTCTGCCTTGAGCTCGGCGAAGGAGAGCGCCAGGGGAGGCGCCCCGAAGAGCCAGGAGCCGGCGCGCAAGAAGGGGACGAGGAGCACGACCTGGAGCGGCGTGGCGGCGTAATTGGCGGCGAGGATGGCCGGCTGGTTGAGCCGGAGCGCGTAGGCCACCGCGACGCAGATGGCCCCGGTGAACCCGAGCATGGGCATGGACGAGAGGACGACCCCGATGGCGAGCGACAGGGCGAGGCGGGAGGGCGTGATGCCCTGGGAGAGCTGCTCCATCACCGGCCGAGCCACGCGGCGCCGCAGGAGGTCGGCGATCCGGTCCTTCATGCCCGCGGACCTTAGGGTACCTCTCCGCCCGGCGCAAGGTCCCGTCCCGGACCTTCCGGGATTCCACGGACGGTGGGCGGTGGCGCTTCGGTGTCGGAGCCCCTCCAACGCAGCCACGGGGCTCTCGCAAATCGGCCCTTTTCGCGTTAGATACGCGCCCCACCATGATCAGCGTTCAGGACGTCACCAAGGCCTTCGGGCCGAAGAGGCTCTTCGAGGAGGTGAGCGTCGCCTTCCAGCCGGGGCGGCGCTACGGTCTCACCGGACCGAACGGCGCGGGGAAGTCCACCTTCATGCGCATCCTCTCGGGCGACGAGGAGCCGGACACGGGCTCGGTCCACCGGCCCCGGCGCCTCGGCATCCTCCGCCAGGACCACTTCCGCTACGAGAACGACCGGGTCGTCGACGTCGTCCTCATGGGCAACCTCGCCCTGTGGAAGGCCCTGAAGGAAAAGGAGGACCTGCTCGCACAGGCCGACGTGTCCGAGGAGGACGGCCACAAGCTGGCCGAGCTCGAGGGGGTGATCGCCGAGGAGGACGGGTACGAGGCGGAGGCCCAGGCCGCCGAGGTCCTCCAGGGCCTGGGGATCGAGCCGGCCTGGCACGAACAACCCATGAAGGCGCTCGCCGGCGGCATCAAGCTGCGCGTCCTCCTCGCCCAGGCCCTCTTCGGGAAGCCGCAGGGGCTGCTCCTCGACGAGCCCACGAACAACCTCGACTTGGACTCCATCCGCTGGCTCGAGGGCTTCCTCCGCGACTACCAGGGGGTGCTCGTCACCATCAGCCACGACCGGCACTTCCTGAATTCCATCTGCACGCACATCGCCGACATCGACTACGAGACCATCATCACCTACACGGGCGGCTACGACGACATGGTCCGCCAGAAGGGCGAGGTGCGGAACCGCGTCGAGTCGCAGAACGAGGAGAAGAAGAAGAAGGTCGCCGCGCTCCAGGAGTTCGTGGCTCGCTTCTCGGCGGGCACCCGCGCTTCCCAGGTCCAAAGCCGGGTCCGCCAGATGCAGAAGCTCCGGCTCGAGGACCTGAAGCGGTCCAACATCCAGGCCCCCTTCATCAAGTTCGAGATGAAGGCCCAGAGCGGCAAGCAGACCCTCACCCTGGAGGACCTGGAGAAGCGCTTCCACGGAAACGAGGTGATCCGGCCGTTCAACGCCCTCCTCACCCGGGGCGAGAAGGTCGCAGTGATCGGCAAGAACGGCGCGGGGAAGAGCACGCTCGTGAAGCTCATCACCGGCGGCCTCGAGCCGACCGCCGGGTCCGCGAAGTGGGGCCACCAGGCCATGGTCGGCTACCTGCCCCAGGACCACGCCGGGCTCATCCGGACCGGGACCACCGCCTTCGGGTGGTTGCGGGAGCTCGAGGACAAGCTCACGAACGAGGAGATCTCCGGGCTCCTCGGGCGGATGCTCTTCTCCGGCGAGGAGCGCATGAAGCCGACGGCGACCCTCTCCGGCGGCGAGACGGTGAGGCTGCTCCTAGCGAAGCTCATGATGGAGAAGCCGAACGTGCTGGTCCTCGACGAGCCCACGAACCACCTGGACCTCGAGGCCATCGCCGCGCTCTCCGAGGGGCTCAAGCGCTTCGAGGGCACGGCCATCTTCGTCACCCACGACCAGCAGCTCGTGGACGAGGTGGCCACCCGGATCTGGCACCTGCACGCGGGAGAGCCGGTGAACGACTTCCCCGGCACCTTCGCCGAGTACCTGGAGAAGCACCCCGACCTCGCCGGAGAGCACCGGTAGGCGGGAGCTCCCGGTTCAGGCTCCCAGGAGCGCGGGGAGCTCGGAGAGGGAGCGGACCTCCCAGTCTGGCACCTCGGGGATGCGCTCCCGGGGCTGGCCGGTGCGGTTGCACCAGGCGACGCGCAGGCCGAAGGCTTTGGCCGAGTATGCGTCCCACCCGTTCGCCGAGACGAAGGCGAGCTCCGCCCCGGCGAGGCCGAGCCGGTCCACCGCGAGCTGGTACACGGAGGGGTGGGGCTTGTAGATCCCCACCGACTCGACGGAGAGGACGGCGTCGAGGAACCCGGCGAGGCCGGCGCTCCCGCAGGCCACCTCCAGCATCCGCGGGGCGCCGTTCGAGAGGACGGCGAGCCCGAGGCCTCCGGCGCGGAGGCGGGAGAGGGCCTCCCGCGCGTCCGGGAAGGCGTCGAGCTGCTCGTAGAGCCCCATGAGGCGGTCCCGCAGGGAGGCGTCCGCAACCCCCAGGCTTTCGAGCGCGAAGTCGAGGGCGTCGCCGGTCACCTGCCAGAAGTCGGCGTGGTGCCCGGAGAGGCTGCGGAGCCAGGTGTACTCGAGCTGCTTCGCGCGCCAGCGCGCCGCGAGCTCGCGCCGGCGTTCCCCGAGGGACTCGGCGGCCCTCTCGGCGGGGCTTGCGACGTCGAAGAGCGTGCCGTAGGCGTCGAAGACCACTGCTCGAATCGCCATGGATCGTCCCCCTTTCCACCGGGCCGACTAGGGAATGGCCCGCACCACGCCCCCGTCCACCCGGAGCGCCGCCCCGTTCACCGCCGAGGCGAGCTCGCTCGACGCGAAGAGGACGAGCGCCGCCACTTCGTCCGGGGTGGCGAAGCGCTGCAGGAGCGAGGAGGGCCGGGCGTTCCGGAAGAAGTCCTGCTCCACGTCGGCGGCCCGCCGCCCCTGCTCGCGGGCGAGCGACTGGACGAACTCGTTCACCCCCTCGCTGCGGGTGGGTCCGGGCAAGATCGAGTTCACGGTCACCGCGGTCCCGCGGGTGAGCTCGGCGAGGCCGCGGGCGAGCGCGATCTGCGCGGTCTTCGTGACTCCGTAGTGGATCATCTCCGGGGGAATCTGGAGCCCGCTCTCGCTCGAGATGAAGAGGATTCGGCCGAAGCCTCGGGAGAGCATCCCCGGGAGATAGTGGCGGGACAGGCGCGCGCCGGAGAGCACGTTCACCTCGAAGAAGCGGAGCCACTCGGAGTCGGAGACCGCCCCGAAGGGCTTGGGCTCGAAGATGCCCAGGTTGTTCACGAGGATGTCGACCTCGGGGTGGGCGCGGACGAGGCGCTCGCAGCCCTCGGCCGCGCCGAGGTCCGCTGCCGTGCCGAGAACCTCGGCGCCGGGTGCTTGGGCTCGGACGGCGGAGAGGGCGCGGGAGACGTTTTGCTCGCTCCGTCCGTTCAGGACGACGCTCGCGCCTTCCCGGGCGAAGCCCTTGGCGATGGCGAGGCCGATCCCGGCGGTGGACCCGGTGACGTGGAGGTCCACGGGAGAGCTTCGCCCTGCGCGCTAGCGCGCGTGGAGGAGGACGGCGCGGTAGCGGACCTTGCCGGCCGCGAGCCGCTCCCGGACCGCGTTCGCCTGCTCGAGCGGGTAGGTCTCCAGGACCGGCTTCACCTTGCCGGAGGCGACGAGCACGAGCGCCTCGTAGAGGTCGCTCCTCTCGTCCTGGGAGCTCCCCCGCAGCTGTCGCTGGCCCAGGATGAGGGACATGGGGTCGAGCGCGATCGGCCCCTCGGTGACCCCCATGTTCACGAGGCGGCCTCCGGGGCGGAGTCCGCGGAAGGCGCTCCCGACCTGGGCGCTCGAGTTCGTGGTGGAGAGGATCACATCGGCGCCGCCGGCGTCGGCGAGGGCCTTCCCGGGGTCCCCGTCGGTCGCGAGGACCTGGTCGGCGCCCATGCGCCTGAGGTCCTCCTTCTTCCCCGCCTGCCCGGTGAGCGCCAGGGTCTCGAGGCCGAGGGCGTGCGAGAACTGGAGCGCCAGGTGCCCCAGGCCGCCGAGGCCCAGGACGGCCACCCGCTCGCCGGGCTTCGGATCGGCGTTGCGGAGCCCGCTCATCACCGTGTAGCCGGCGCAGAAGATGGGCGCGGCCGACGCGTCGTCGATGCCGTCCGGGATGAGGGTGCAGCCCGTGCCCCAGGCGAGCATGAGCTCCGAGTTGCCACCCCCGAGCTGCATCCAGCTCTGCGCCTGTGCGCAGTTGCCCTCGCGGCCCGACAGGCACGCTGGGCATCGCCCGCAGCCCTTCTGGTTCCAGTGAACTCCGACGCGGTCGCCCACCCGGAGCGAGGTGACCCCCGCGCCGAGCTCCACCACCTCTCCGACCGGCTCGTGCCCGGCGACGATGGGGGGGCGAAGCGGGAACATCCCGTGGTGGACGTGGAGGTCGGTCCCGCACATCCCGCTCGCCCGGACACGGACCACGACCTGGCCCGGCTGCGGGCGTGGGTCCGGGAGGCTCTTTACCTCCCAGGGCTCGTTGTACTGGGTGATGACGGCTGCTCGCATGGGCGCTTCTCGCCGCTTCCGCGACCCGGTGGTCTCCGGTCTCGATCGGCGAGCGGTCATAACCCGGTCCGGCCTCGCTTTTCCGGGCCCCTTCGGGGTGCCGCCTGCGGATCCGCACCGTCAGTCAGATCCCCAGGCCTCGAGGCACCTTGCCCGGGGGGCTCCAGCCAGGGGGCTCGGCTCCGGCGCAGGAGAAGGGACCTCGAAATCGACCTCGTCGACGTAGCAGTAGAGCCTCTGCTCGCCCGGCCCGTAGAACTTCATCACCGGGTGCCTCGCCTTGCGCGCTTCCGTGCCGGCGCGGCCGCGGGGGCTCGAGTCGCAGCATCCGACGTGCCCGCAGATCGCGCAGCGGCGCAGGTGCACCCACCAGCCGTCCGCTTCGAGACTCTCCACGCAGCCGGCCGCTCGGGGGACGTCACGGATGAGCTCGGCGTGGATGCTCGCCAATCGACCGCCGGCGCCGGGGCTCGCCCGAGCGCCCTCCCGGGAGGCTTCCCGTTCGCCGGGGAGCTGGTTAAGACCCGGGCGACGCCGACAGAGAGGGATGCCATGACCTCCTCCCGCGATTCCTGGCCGGAGCTTCCTTACGAGGGCTTCGCACCCACGGCCCACCTGCTGCACATGGGGCTCCAGGCCGTCGGGAAGCTCAGCCTGCAGAAGCCCTTCGAGCCCGAGTGGGCGAACGTGGCGCTCGCCTTGACGAGCCGCGGCCTCACCACCGGCCTCGTCCCGGCGGGATCCGGTGCCTACAGCGTCGAAGTCGACCTCGTGGCCCACGAGGTCCGCGCCTCGACCACGGAGGGCCGCGAGGGCGGCTTCGCGCTTGGGCCCATGTCGGTCGCCGACTGGACCGCGAGGCTCCTCTCGACGCTACGGGACCTGGGCATCGAGGCGCGGGTGAACCCTATGCCCCAAGAGGTCCCCCACCCGGTGCCCTTCCACGAGGACCGGGAGACCCGTCCCTACGACCGCTCTCTCGCGAACGCCTGGTGGCGCATCCTCGTCGCCGCTCACGGCGTGTTCCAGCGCTACCATGCCCGGTTCAAGGGGAAGACCCAGCCCATCGGGTTCATGTGGGGCACCTTCGACCTCCGGGACGTGCGCTTCAGCGGGAAGCCCGTGCCCCCCGACCCCGCCGCGGGCTACATCCGGCGGAACGCCATGGACGCCGCGCAGATCGAGGCCGGCTGGTGGGCCGGAAGCAAAGCCTACCCGCGCCCCGCCTTCTACGCCTTCACCTTCCCGAAGCCCCCGGGGCTCGAGGGGGCCCGGGTGGAACCGGGCGCGGCCCGGTGGGACCCGGCCCTCGACGAGTTCATCCTCGACTACGATGCGGTGCGGACTATGGGGAGGCCCGACGAGGCCGTGTTCGCCTTCCTCGAGTCCACGTACCAGGCCGGCGCCGAGCGCGCCGGCTGGGACCCGAAGGGTCGCGAGTCCACCCCGGCTGCCGCGCACCGTCCGCCCCGATAAATGAGAGCGGATGCCGGGTCACGGTGAGAGGAGTCGTTTCCTGAAGGCCGCCCTCGCCGCCTGGGCTTTCGTCTCCCCGGCGCCGAGCCGACGGAGCCGAGGTTCCGCCTGAGACCGTCACCCACCAAAGACCGCCCGCGCCGAAGGGAAACCCCGAGGGCCCTCCGGGGGATGCCCGCTCCGCGGGCGCTCCCGGGGCTCGCCGGCGGGGGGCTCGCTCCGGGCGGGTCAATCCCCGGGCGAACGGACCAGCCGCAGGCGGATCGCTTTCTCCGCGACGTGCTCGCGGGCCTCTCGTCCCGCCCGCGCTCGCTTCCATCGGTCTACTTCTACGACGCCCAGGGGAGCGAGATCTTCAAGCGCATCATGGCGCTCGAGGAGTACTACCCCACCCGCTGCGAACAAGAGATCCTGGAGACCCACGGCGAAGAGGTCGTCGCCCCCTTCCTCCGCCGCCGCTCCACGCTCGTCGACCTCGGTGCCGGGGACGGGGCAAAGACCCGCCTCCTCCTCTCCCGGCTCCACCGTCGGTGCCCCGACCTCACCTACGCCCCCGTCGACGTCTCCTGTTCCGCCCTCGCCGAGTCCTCGGCCCGGATGTCGGCCGCCTTCCCCGGGCTCTCGGTCGAGCCGGTGGCGGCCGAGTACGCCGAGGGGCTCGCCTGGCTCGGCCGCAGGGAGGGGAGCGGCTCGCTCCTCGTCCTCTTCCTCGGGAGCAACATCGGCAACCTGGAGCGCGCCGGAGCGCACCGCCTCCTCGGCGAGCTCCGCGCAGCGCTTCGGCCGGGAGACCACGTGCTCGTGGGGTTCGACCTGCTGAAGGATCTCGACGTGCTCCGGGGCGCCTACGACGACGGGCTGGGGGTGACCGCCGCCTTCAACCTGAACCTGCTCGCGCGGAT
>Ga0335081_10021786_pt1 | contig 10368 bp, 7 predicted proteins | sample Lox_Sample_35_FD_206713 | JGI IMG/M metagenome (GOLD analysis project Ga0335081, IMG submission 206713) | Soil microbial communities from Loxahatchee National Wildlife Refuge, Florida, United States - Lox_Sample_3.5 | ecosystem: Environmental > Terrestrial > Soil > Wetlands | place: USA: Florida...
GACATCAACACCAACGCCTTCGAGGAGTACTACCAGTCGGGGCTGTCGGTGATCATGCCGGTCGGCGGCCAGTCCAGCTTCTACAGCAACTGGTACCAGCCGTCACAGGGCAACGGGCAGAACTACACCTACAAGTGGGAAACATTCCTGACTCAGGAGATGCCCGCCTGGCTGCAGGCCAACAAGCAGATTTCACCGATCGGTAACGCGGCGGTGGGCCTGTCCATGTCCGGGGGCTCAGCGCTGATCCTGGCCGCTTACTACCCGCAGCAATTTCCCTACGCTGCATCACTTTCAGGCTTCCTCAACCCGTCCGAGGGCTGGTGGCCGACGCTGATCGGCCTGGCGATGAATGACTCGGGTGGCTACAACGCCAACAGCATGTGGGGCCCGTCGACCGACCCGGCGTGGAAGCGCAACGACCCGATGTTGCAGATTCCGCGGCTGGTCGCCAACAACACCCGCATCTGGCTCTACTGCGGTAACGGTGCAGCGAACGACCTCGGCGGCGACAACGTGCCGGCGAAGTTCCTGGAAAGCATGACGCTGCGTACCAACGAGCAATTCCAGCAGACCTACGCGGCCTCGGGTGGACGTAACGCAGTGTTCAACTTCCCGGCCAACGGGACACATTCGTGGCCGTACTGGAATGCGCAGCTGGTTGCCATGAAGCCCGACATCCAGCAGGTGCTCAACGGCAGCAACAACTCCGCTTAAGGGTCTGCTCAGGGCCGCCTGAAACAACCTGAAACACAAAGCCAGCATCGGCAGCAGCGCAACGGCCAGCACTGCTGCCGATGCTTCCTTGTGGGGCCCAGTCAGGGAGTCAGTCCAGCAGAGCGCGGCGATCCTGGTGGAAGTACGTGTAGCCGGTCGTCACCGCGCACATGACCGACGCGACCACCAGCATCGCGGTCCCGTTGACGAGCACGCTGATGCCGCCGCCAACAGTGGCGCCCAGGACGAAACTGGCGAAAAGCAGAAAGTAGCCGAGCCACTCCGACGCTTTTCCCCCGGCGATGTGGCGTTCGATGCCCTGGCCCATCTTGACCAGCGTGCCGGTCACGTAGCTCAAGGGCACAGACACCTCGCCGTCTTTGACGAACGACGTGTTCAACGCGCCAATCCCGAAGACAACCAGCATGATTGGCGGGAAATCAAGGAAATTTTCTTCCCATCCCTCGTCGATGACGTCCAACACGGTGGCGGCCACCAAACTCACGGTCGTGAGCACGGTCGGGCCATGCGGATGCGCCACCCAGAAATGCCGCCTGCACACGGATGCGACCACCACGCCTGCGACGAAGCACAGCAATAGCAGCCCCGCCGTGACCGACACCAACACGTCGCCCCGGAAGTATCCCAACACGGCGCGTTGGGCGTTGCCGGTCATGAAGGTGACGAAGTATCCGGCGGAATGGGTGAATGCGGTCGCTCCCAGCACGCCGGCCAGCACTGCCAGCACCCAGGACAATCGCGTCTCACTGTTGAAAATCTCGCCCGCCACACGCACATGCTTTCAGACACTCGCAGCAAGCGCAGCGCTGTAGTTGCGCACAGGCATTCGCGCGACTACACAGCGGTGAGCCGGGCGATGGACCGCAGTGGGATCGGCAGCCATCCGGGCCGGTGCCGCGCCTCGTAACCGACCTCGTAAACCGCTTTGTCGAGCTCGTAAGCGGCTAGCAGCAGCGCCGAATCGCGTGGGTCGATTCCCGACGCAGCCGCATAGCCGTCGCAGAACGCAGTGCGATTGCGTTCGACCCACTCCCGGGCGCGGGCGGCACGTTGCTTGTCTGTGTTCTTAGACGCCTGGTCCACCAGCGGCCCGTAGGCGGCGTACTCATAGGAGCGCAGGACACCGGCCACGTCGCGCAACGGCGAATCCGGCGCGCGCCGCTGGTCCAGCGGCCGGCCCGGCTCACCCTCGAAGTCGATCAGCAGCCAACTCTCCGGCGTACGCAGCACCTGTCCCAGGTGCAGATCACCGTGCACCCGTTGAACGGTGATCGTCTCGTTCGCCAGCTTCTGAAATCGCTCTTCGAGCGTCGCCGCATACTCGCGCAGCTCGGGAACCGCTGCCACGGTCGACGACAACCGCGCCAGTACGGTGTCCACCGGGAAGGTTGCCTGGGCCGTTCCCAGGCACTCGGCCAGGGTGGCGTGCACGGACGCAACAGCTTCGCCGAGCCGGTAGGACTCGCCGGCGAAGTCACCGCCGACTTCGTGCGCGTACAGGTCGCCCTCCGCGAACAGGTCGCGGACGCTGGCGGTCGCCATCGCCCAGCCTTCGGCGGCGTTGACCGCGAACTCCGTCACCATGCCCAGGGGACACGCCATGTCGGCGGCCGACGACGCATCGGGGTCCGGCGCGGCTAACTCGTAGGTGCCGAGCAATCGGGCCACGTGCGGGTTGCCGGCGCGCCCGAGCACCCGGTTCAGCTCGATGTCGGGGTTGATACCGCTGCTGATCCGTCGGAACACCTTGAAGATGGCGCCCCTCTCGAAGATGACGCTCGTGTTGGACTGCTCCGCGTCGGAGACGCGTGGCGGTTGGTCCAGCGGCAGCTCGACGCCGGGTTCTTTGGCGAACGCCACTTCGGCGCCTGACGAGTCGATGACAGCCGAAGAGCCGATGAGCGACAGCAGAAATCGCGGCGCCGTTGCGTCATACAACGCGTCAAAGCCGGTGCGATCGTCGGCGGCGCCGATGGTGGCCACGGTGCTGTACTCGGAGACCGGCGCGGAGTCCCACCCGACGATCACCTGGTAGCGCTCCGATGAACCGTCGGTGTAGTAGGCGTCAACCAGCACCAGATCGAGGTCGTCGCGCAGCGGGACTACGACACCGGGCTCAGCGGCGGACAGCTCGCGGTTGCGTCCCGCGTACCAACGTTGCTGGGTCAGCCACTCAGACCAAGGCAACTTGGCTGGCAGCGTGGCTGGGTGCTCGGCTGGGCCAGTCATGCGTTCTCCTCAGAGGGGGACACCTGGAACCAGTAGAACCCGTGTCCGGGAAGTGTCAGCAGATAGGGCAGGTGTCCGATGCGTGGAAATTCGACCTGCCCGGTCAGCTCGACCGGCGTGCTGCCGTTCCAACGCTGCAGGTTCAGTTCGATGGGCTGGGGAAACCGCGACAGGTTGTTGATGCACAGCACAGTGTCGCCATCAGCCGGCGTTTGGCGCACGAATGCCAGCACCGACGGGTTCGACCCGCCCAATTCCTCGAATGTGCCGATGGCGAAGGCGTCGTGCCGACGGCGTACGGCGAGCATGGTGCGGGTCCAGTTGAGCAGCGATCTCGAGGTGTCACGCTGGGCCTCGACGTTGACCGCTTGGTAGCCGTAGACCGGATCTTGGCTGGGCGGCAGATACAGCCGGCCGGGGTTGGCGGTGGAGAAGCCGGCGTTGCGGTCCGGCGTCCACTGCATCGGGGTCCGCACCCCGTCGCGATCCCCCAACCAGATCACGTCGCCCATACCGATCTCATCGCCGTAGTAGAGCACCGGCGAGCCCGGCAGCGACAGCAGCAGCGCGGTGAACAGCTCGATCTGATCGCGGTCGTTGTCCAGCAGTGGCGCGAGCCGGCGACGGATTCCGACATTCGCCTTCATCCGCGGATCCTTGGCGTACTCGGAGTACATGTAGTCGCGTTCTTCGTCGGTGACCATTTCCAGCGTCAACTCGTCGTGGTTGCGCAGGAAGATCCCCCATTGAGCCGTGTCGGGGATCTCCGGCGTCTGCGCCAGGATCTCCGAAATCGGAAACCGCGATTCGCGGCGGACCGCCATGAAGATGCGCGGCATCAGCGGAAAGTGGAAGGCCATGTGGCATTCGTCGCCGCCGGTGCTGGGGTCGCCGAAGTACTCGACGACATCGCCCGGCCATTGGTTGGCCTCGGCCAGCAGCACGCGGCCCGGAAACTCGTCGTCGACGACTTTGCGGACGCGCTTGAGGAAGGCGTGCGTCTCGGGCAGGTTCTCGCAATTGGTGCCTTCGCGTTCGAAGAGGTAGGGCACCGCGTCCAGACGAAACCCGTCGATGCCCAGGTCGAGCCAGAAACGAAGCACATCGATCATTGCTTCCTGCACGGCCGGGTTGTCGTAGTTCAGGTCCGGCTGGTGGGAGAAGAACCGGTGCCAGTAGAACTGGCGTCGGACCGGATCGAACGTCCAGTTCGACTCCTCGGTGTCGACGAAGATGATGCGGGCGTCGGTGTACCTATCGCTGGTGTCGCTCCACACGTAGTAGTCACCGTATGGTCCGTCCGGATCGCGGCGGGACTCCTGGAACCACGGGTGTGACTCGGACGTGTGGTTCATCACCAGGTCGGTGATGACGCGGATGCCGCGCCGGTGGGCGGCGTCGACCAGCGCCACGAAATCGTCGACGGTACCGAATTCGGGCAGCACCTTGTAGAAGTCCCGGATGTCATAGCCGCCATCCCGCAGCGGTGAGTCGTAGAACGGGGGCAGCCAGATGCAGTCGATGCCGAGCCACTGCAGGTAGTCCAGGCGGTCGATGAGTCCACGCAGGTCACCGGAACCGTCCGCGCTGGCGTCGAAGAACGCCCGGACCAGCACCTCGTAGAAAACCGCGTGTTTGAACCACGTCGGGTCGGCGGGCAGTGCCGCCGCGTCGCCGAAATCGTCGGCGCTGGGGTGCTCGACCACGCCTGCTTCGACGTGACTTCCCCCGGCTGGGGGGTGTTCGACAGCGGCTCTTGCGTCGGTCATCACTTCCACGATGCCACGGATACTCGAGGCGGGACACCGGGAATCACGCCCGCAAGCCACCGGCAAATCGGCCCCAGCGGAACCGAAATTGGCTGACAGCCAGGCGCTATGCGGGCGGATGTCAGGCCGGAGGCCCGTCGGCCAACGTCACGTTCACGGTGCGTACGTTGCCCGACGCCGTGCGGTAGGTCAGCGCGATGGTGTCCCCCGGGTGATGCGGGACGAGCACATCCGCCATCGCGGTGGCCGAATTGATGGAGGCACCGTCGACCGAAGTGATGACGTCGCCCGGAGAGAGCCCGGCCTCCGAGGCGGGACCAGTCCCGACCACGCGTTGAACCCGTGCACCAGTGCCGTTGTTGTCCACAACGCCCAGACCGAGGAAGGCCGTCGGGCCGACGTGCACGGTGGGCGACCCGCCACCGCCCCGGATCGCGCCGGCGACGCCCATCGCGCGACCGATCGGGATGGCGAAGCCCTGCCCGCCGGACATCTTGAAGCTATCGCTGGCGGCGGTGTTCATCCCGACCACCTGCCCGGCGTTGTTGACAATCGGACCGCCCGAGTCGCCGGGCTTGATCGGCGCGTCGACCTGGATCAACCCGTTCAGCGTCTCGTCGGCGCCGGTCAGGGTGTCCGATGCATGGACGGTCTGGTTGAGTGCGACGACGCGGCCCGCCATCACGCTGGGCGCTCCGCCCTGACCGCCGGTGTTGCCTAGCGCGACGACCGGGTCGCCGACCGAGACCCCGCCACCGATCGCGGCGGAGGGAAGTCCGCCACCGCCGCGAAGCTGCAGCACCGCGACGTCCTGGCTGCGGTCGTAGCCGACTACGTCGACGGCGTAAGTCTGGCCGTTTCCGACGGAGAACGCACTGATGTCGGTAGCGCCCGAAATCACGTGGTTGTTCGTCAGCACAACACCGCCCGGATCGATGACGATGCCGGTTCCGGCCCCCACCGCGTTGTTGAAGCCAAACCTGGTGTTGATGTTGACGATCTGCGGCGCGACCATCCCCGCGGGATCGAGCTTTGGCGCCGGCCGCTCGCTGAAACCGTCATGAGCAAGCGTCAGTGGCCCGGAAGTTGTGGCAGACGCCGCCGGCACCGTGGCCAGTCCCAGCCCGACCACGGCCAGCACACTGACTAACCATGACCACCAGGGCGAGCGGTGGTGCCATTTGCTCATCGTGTTTCCTCCTGCGTCGGGGTGAGATCCAGGAATGCCCCAGCCTTCGGGTCTGGGCGGCACGTCGTTGTGTGATTCACCGTAGACCACGTTGCTGTCCCGGGGCTTGCTCAGGTCCCGGCCGAACCCGGCGTGATCAGTGTCAGCGAATCATGCCCGGCTTAGTGGAATGCGGAAGTGGTGGCTGACATCACCGGCCATGTCGATCGGGGTGAGGTCGAACTGCCGCCCGTGTCGGGTCACCGGTGCCGATGGATTCGGCATAGCGACAGAGCAGGTTCGCGATCTGGGTCTCTGCCGGCATCCCATCAACCTGAGGCGCAGCTCCTAAGCTGGCACGGTGGGCGAATTCGACCCTCGGGCGAGCTTTCGCCGGTCCCCGGTGGCGCGACTGGCCACTGTCACGCCCGACGGCGTACCGCACCTGGTGCCGGTGGTCTTCGCGGTCGACCCGGACGGCCGGGACGGCCGGGACAGCGCAGAGATCGTCTACACCGCCGTCGACGCGAAACCGAAGACGACCCACCGGCTGCGCCGCCTGGCCAACATCGAGAACAATCCGCAGGCCAGCCTGCTGGTTGATCATTACTCCGATGATTGGACGCAGTTGTGGTGGGTCCGGGCCGACGGTGTGGCCACGATTCATCACGACGACGAACAGATGCATACGGGATACCGGCTGCTGCGCGCCAAATACACTCAGTACCAATCAGTTCCACTGAACGGTCCGGTGATCGCGATCGCTTTGCGGCGCTGGTCGAGCTGGCACGCTTGAGCCGCGCATTGTTGCCCCGAATTTGCCTGAGATGCGCGACGCCTACCAGTCAACCCGTTTGTGTCTGCCCGGTGGCCTTGTGTTGGGCGGCGGTTGGGGGAAAAGTTGCCTACGTGCGTCCTGTGGTCCACGACACACATCCGCACACCCGCATTCGGGCGAGCAAACACTGGAGGAAGTCATGGCCGACAGAGCGAATGGTTCCCAGGGCGCGGGAGTCGCTCCCACGGCGGACGGTCCGAGCGCCGTTCGCAACGTGGTTTTGGTGGGGTCGTCGGGCGGCGGTAAGACCACACTCATCGAGGCGCTGCTGGTCGCGGGCGGGGTGTTGTCCAGGCAGGGCTCGGTGGTGGAGGGCACAACGGTCTGCGACTTCGACGAGGCGGAGATCCGGCAGCAGCGTTCGGTTGGCATTGCCGTGGCCTCCCTGTTGCACGACGGCATCAAGGTCAACCTCGTCGACACACCCGGATACGCCGACTTCGTCGGTGAGCTGCGGGCCGGGTTGCGAGCCGCGGATTGCGCGCTGTTCGTCATCGCGGCAAACGAGGGTGTCGACGAGCCGACCAAGTCGCTATGGCAGGAATGCAGCCAGGTCGGCATGCCCCGCGCCGTGGTGATCACCAAACTCGACCACGCCAGGGCGAATTACCAAGAGGCGCTGTCGGCAGCGCAAAACGCGTTCGGGGACAAGGTTTTACCGCTGTATCTACCGGTCGGCATGCCAGCCTGCACAGGCCTGATCGGATTGCTTTCGCAGACTTATTACAAATACGACGGCGGTGGGCGGACCACGCAGCCGCCGGACCCGTCGCACGCCGATCAGATCGAGGAGGCGCGCGGCACCCTGATCGAGGGGGTCATCGAGGAATCCGAGGACGAGTCGCTGATGGAGCGCTACCTCGGCGGCGAGCAGATCGATGAGTCGGTGCTCATCGAGGACTTGGAACGAGCCGTTGCCCGGGGCTCCTTCTTCCCGGTGATCCCGGTGTGCAGCGGCACCGGCATCGGCACGCTCGAATTGCTGGAAATTGCCACCCGCGGCTTCCCGTCACCGCTCGAGCACCCGCTGCCGGAGGTCTTCACACCGCTGGGCGCCCCGCATGCCGAGCTGGCCTGCGACGCCAACGCGCCGTTGCTGGCCGAAGTGGTGAAGACGACGTCCGACCCGTACGTCGGCAGGGTCAGCCTGGTCCGGGTGTTCTCCGGAACCATCAAGCCCGACGCGACGGTTCACGTGTCGGGCCATTGCGCTTCCTTTTTCGGGGAGTCCAACGGCCCCAACTCCACGGGAAATTCCCACCCCGATCACGACGAAGACGAGCGGATCGGGGTGCTGTCCTTCCCGCTGGGAAAGCAGCAGCGCCCCGCGTCGGCCGTGGTGGCGGGCGACATCTGCGCGATCGGCAAGTTGAGCCGCGCCGAGACCGGTGACACTCTTTCGGACAAGGCAGAGCCCATGGTGCTCAAGCCGTGGACGATGCCGGAGCCGCTGCTGCCGGTCGCCATTCAGGCGCATGCCAAGACCGACGAAGACAAGCTGTCGGTCGGCCTGGGCCGGTTGGCCGCCGAAGACCCGACCCTGCGCATCGAGCAGAATCAGGAGACGCATCAGATCGTGCTCTGGTGTATGGGCGAGGCCCATGCCGGCGTCGTACTCGACGCGCTGGCCAATCGGTACGGCGTCACCGTGGACACGATCGAGCTCCGGGTGCCGCTACGGGAAACCATCAGCGGCAAGGCGAAAGGCCATGGCCGCCACATCAAGCAGTCCGGCGGACACGGTCAGTACGCGGTGTGCGACATCGAGGTGGAGCCACTGCCGGAGGGCTCGGGGTTCGAGTTCGTCGACAAGGTGGTCGGCGGGGCGGTACCGCGAAATTTCATCCCCAGTGTGGAGAAGGGTGTCCGCGCGCAGATGGAAAAGGGGGTGCATGCCGGTTACCCCGTGGTCGACATCCGGGTCACGCTGTTCGACGGCAAGGCACACAGCGTCGACTCTTCGGATTTCGCCTTCCAGATGGCGGGTGGGCTGGCGTTGCGGGAGGCGGCAGCCGCGACCAAGGTGAACTTGCTCGAGCCGATCGACGAGATCTCGGTGTTGGTACCCGACGATTTCGTCGGCGCGGTGATGGGCGACCTGTCGAGTCGTCGCGGCCGGGTGCTGGGCACCGACACCGCCGGTCACGAACGTACGGTCGTGAAAGCCGAGGTCCCCCAAGTCGAGCTGACACGCTACGCGATCGACTTGCGCTCGCTGGCGCACGGGGCGGCATCATTCACCCGCTCGTTTGTCCGCTATGAACCCATGCCGGAATCCGCAGCGGCCAAAGTGAAGACTTCCGCCTCTTAGGCGGGAGTCGCCCTGGTTCAGTGGAGCCATGGCTACGGTTACTACGGTCAACGGACTTCCCGCCCACATCCTGCTCAACCATTTCGTCGTCGTCCTGGGCCCGCTCACAGCGATCCTGGCGATCCTTTGCGCGCTGTGGCCCGCGGCGCGACGCCGGCTGATCTGGCTGGTTCTGGTGCTGTCGGTGATCACGCTGATCCTGACGCCATTGACCACCAGCTCGGGTGGGTGGTTGGTGGGAAAGGTTGGCGCGCCGCCCCCGGTCCGGATTCACCAGGAACTCGGCGAGACCCTCATCTACATGGTGGCGGCGCTGGTAGCCACCGTCGTTCTGCTAACCGCCGTCCACATTCGCCAGACACGCGGACTTACGGTGAAAGTCGCCCTGCACGCAGTGGTCGGGGTGCTGGTCATCGCCGCGGCCGTGGCCACGCTGGTGCAGACCTACCGCGTCGGGGATTCGGGCGCGCGGGCCGCTTGGGGAAGCACGGCATCTGACTCGGCCGGTGACTCGGCGCGGTCCTCGCCGTAGCGCCCCGATTTTTCAGGCACCGCCACCGAACTGTTCTGCGACGGCGCGGCGATCAAGTGAGCCCTTCGCGGTGTGCGGTAGGGCTGCGACCTCCTGGAAACTGGCCGGCACCTCGAAGGCCGCCAGCCGTTCGCGGCAGAACCCCGCAAGCTCCGCCGAGGTGGGTGAAGCGGAGCCCCTCGGAACGATCACCGCGGCCACTGTCTCCCCGTACATCTTGTCCGGGACGCCGAACACGGCGACCTCCAGCACGTCGGGATGACCGGCCAGCACGCCTTCGACCCGCTCCGGCGAGATTTTCTCGCCCCCCCGGTTGATGAGTTCCTTGATCCGCCCGCGGATGGTCAGATCGCCCCCCGTCGACAGTGACCCCAGATCACCGGTGCGCAGCCACCCCTGGGTGAAGTTGGCCGCGGTGATCGCCGGATCGCCGAGGTAACCGCGCACCACGGTAGAGCCGTGCAACCACACCTCCCCGACGGCCCCCGGGGGCAGCGGCTGGCCGTCGGACCCGACGATCCGGATCTGGGCGCCCGTTGATCGGCCCACCAGACCCGGTGTCGCGGCGGGGTTTTCGTTACTGTCAATGCCGGTGGTGCTCACCTGGTGGGTGGCTTCGGTCATGCCGAAAGCGCATACCACCGGCGCCGAGAACTCGTCTTGCAGCGCTTGCGCCGTCTCCGGGGTCAGCGGCGCGCTGCAACTGCGGATGAAGCGCAGTGCGGCTCGTTGCCCCACCGGCGAGTCGGTGCCCGCGTCGGTCCCCGAGTCAACTGCAGTGCG
>Ga0335081_10021787_pt1 | contig 10368 bp, 8 predicted proteins | sample Lox_Sample_35_FD_206713 | JGI IMG/M metagenome (GOLD analysis project Ga0335081, IMG submission 206713) | Soil microbial communities from Loxahatchee National Wildlife Refuge, Florida, United States - Lox_Sample_3.5 | ecosystem: Environmental > Terrestrial > Soil > Wetlands | place: USA: Florida...
GCAATAGATCTGAATGGCGTAGGCGTACATGCCGAGCAGAAGATCGAAGCTCGTATGGTCGGCCGGCGTGCGGAAGACGTCGTCGACGAAATCGGTGGCAAGGTAGTTGGCGATGATCACCTTCTTAAACAGGCCGCCGACGATGAGAAAGACGCTGACCGCAAGCTCGATCTGCTTCGGATCGGAGGGGTGCACCGCCTGCTCGAGGAAGATTTTGGCGCGCACGATCGGGCCGGCGACCAAATGCGGGAAGAAGCTGATGTAGAGCAGGATGTCGATCAGCGACTTGGTCGGCTTAATCCGCCCCTTGTAGACGTCGATGATGTAGGACAGTGCGTGGAAGGTGAGGAAGGAGATGGCGATCGGCAGCGCCACCTCGATGAACTGGATGTCGACGTTGATATTGAAGGTGGCAAACAGGTTGATCAGCGAGGCGACGAAGAAGTCGTAATATTTGAAATAGCCGAGCAGGCCGAGATTGGCGGCGACCGCGAACCAGAACACGAACCTTCGCAGCGGCCCGTCCTTGAGCCGGCCGAGCAGAAGCGCGATCGCCCAGTTGGCGGTCGAGGAGCCGAACAGGATCAGCGTGAAGTCGTAACGCCAGAAGGCGTAGAAGAAGTAGCTGGCGAAGATCAGAAAGATCTTCTTCCAGACATTGTGCGCGTTGAGCAGCCAGGTGAGCGGAAAGACGGCCGCGAAGAAGATCGCGAATTCAATGGTCGGAAACAGCATCTAGCCGTTTCATTTGGCGCTTGAGCTCGTGCCCGAGCAGGTGCCGAGATTGACACCCATCCGGTCGAGCGCTGAGAGAATCTTGGGCCATAGATAGGCGGCGGTGAGGTCCTCGCCGGCGACGGTAAAATGCTGGCCGTCGGAGGTGCGCACTTGCGTCATCTTGCCGTTGTGGTCGCGTCCGTAGGACGAATAAACGTCGGGGCCGGAGGCGTTGAGCTGCCAGGGCTCGACATATTCGACGTCCTTGAGCTTGAGGCCGGCGATCGCCTCGGCGAACCATTTGTTCTTGGTCTGCACGTCGGCATTGAGCGCGCTGTCGCGCATCACCGGCATGCCGACCAGCATGACGCCGGCGTGAGTGGCGTTCGCCTCGGTGAGGAACTCGACGATCTCGGCCTTGTACTTGTCGGCCCAGTTCGGCGCGCCCCAGGGCGTCATGTGGCCGGCCTTGTCGATGATGAATTGCTGATCGTTGAGCCCGAGCGAGACCACCATCAACGTCGGCTTGAAAGCCGCCTCGACCCGGCGCACTTCGCGCGGCCAATAGAGCTTGTCGCCGCGCGAGAGCCCGGTGCTGTTGCGGGCGTAGCGGCCGACGACGATGCGGGTCTTCAGGCAGCTATTGGCGGCGACGATGCGGGTCACGCCGGACCAGTAATTGTCGACGATGCTGTCGCCGACGAAGGCGATGCGCACCGTCGTGTCCGGCTTGTCGGTGCCGGCTGTGCCGGCGGCGACCACGGGCGACATGCAGCCGAGCGTCGCGGCAAGGACCGACGCGAGCCCGTAGCGATGAAGCCAACGCGTGATCGTGGACATGGATCGGCAGCGCGAACAGCCGCGCTATCCCCCGCAACTAACTGGCAATTTTAATCATGGCCGGGGGCAAAGCGCAATTACGGCTGGCGCGCTTCAGCAGAACAGATCAGGCTCAAACGGAAGGCAGCGGCGGCCGATGCGGCTTGAACGGAAGCGTCAGTTGAGCTTGGCCAGCACGTCCTTGATCGGGAAGCTCGTCCACGCATTGGTGACGAAGTCACGGTGCGCCATCGAGGTGGCCGACAGGAAGGCGACGCCGCCGTTCCAGAGATGCGGGCCGAGCGCATTGCTGAAGGGGATGTTCTGCTCGCCGAGGATGCGCTTGAGCTCGAGATTGTTCCGCTGCGTCGAAGTTCCGTAGGCGCTGACGAAGAACACCTTGGGCGAGTGTTTGATCCAGCGCACGAACTCCGGCATCTCGCCGTAGAGCGCGTCGAGCAGGACGACGCCGCGCAGCCGTTTGCCGATGCCGCCGTTTTTCATCACGGTCGCTGCCGGCAGGTAGCCGCCGCTATAGGCGACCAGCAGCACGGGCATATTGGCGAAGCTCGCCGCCTTCATCGGCTGCCCGTACATCTTGGCGAGGTTCTGGCCGGCTTCGTTGAGGAAACGGTTGAAGGCGCCCGGCTGCCAGAAGCGGCCGGGGCTGGAATCGGCGGCGTCGACGGCGAATTGCGGCGCCACCAGCACCGCATTCACGCCGGAGAGCGAGATCTGCTCGGGCAGCTTCTGCCGCAAGAGCACGTCGCGATTGAGCTTGGCGCCATGGCCGTGGAAGAAGACCACCATCACCGCCGGCTTGTTGATGTCGAAGCCGGCCGGGATGTGCACCAGCACCCGGTTGTCGCCGAAGGTCTGCGACTCCCACAGCACGTTGCCGCGCCAGGTGCGGTGACCCTTCAGGCCGTTTTCGCTCACGTTGAGGAAGGGGCGGTCGGTGCCGGGGACCGTGCCCTCATAGGGGAAGGGGGCGGTGTCGAACGGGATCAGGTCGGTGCGGGCCGCCGCCATCGGCGCGGCCCCCGTCGGCGGCACCGTTTCCTGCACGGTGGCGAACTGGTGCTCGAGCTCGGGCGTGCGCGAGGCGAGCTGCTGGAAGGATTGCGCTTTCGGCTCCGGCTGCGGGCCGTCGATGGACAGCATGCCGGTCCAATCCGGGCCGGCGGAGACCACCCCGCCGGCGAGCGGGCTGCCACTCGGCAGATAGGCGCGCGCAGAGCCGGTGGTGGTGGTCGTCACCGGCTGCGCGCCGGCAAAGGCGTAGCTTTTCTGTGCTTCAACCTGGGCCTGCGGCTGCGTGGGCTGCGGCGGGACCGGGGCCGCCCTGGGCGGCTGCGGCGGCGGGCTGGCGAGAGCGATTCGCGGCTCGGGCTTTTTGGCCGGCTTTTCCGCCGTGGGGGCGGCGGCCAGGGCACGCGGTGGAACCATGGCGGCGGTCGCCCCGGGGGCCATCGGCAACGGCTTTTCCGGCCAGCGGGCGGCGAAAATGTCGCCGCGGTCGGCGGCGGCCAAGGGCCCGGGCGCAGCCGTCGGCACGCTGGCCAGCGATTTCCTGGCGCTTTCCGGCATGGCGGCGAGCAGCAGCGCGAAGGACGCCAAAGTCAGCACACAGGCGGCGGTTAGCCGCAGTGCCGTTGCGCCAAAGCCACGCTTATTAGCGGAGTTGAGTTTGCGTCTTGAGGTTTGCCCTCGGGGCAGGGTAGGCCTGTCGGCGACAATCGACGGAGCGGTACGCCGGACCTCGGGCGCCCGCGCCAATGGCGGCGGGGCGCGTCTCTGGTCAGCTCGCAAGACCCGTGAGGTTGCCGACATCTGCAATGCGCTCGTCTCTCTTTCGGTACCGTTGCCGGAAATTGCGTGCGAATTGCGGAGAATTGGAACGAAGTTAGGAAGCCATCCTTGCGATTTGGTTACGCTTAAAAAAGACTTGCTCTGAGAAAAGATTAGACCAAACTTAACAAGCAAGGATAATGCCGACAATAACGCAAAACGAGCGAAATTCGCGGCAGTCCCCGGGGGCCACAAGGTGTCAGAATCGAAATTGAGCAGGGTGGCCGGGCCGGGCGTGACGACCTTTGCCGCCGCGGCCATCGTCATCGCCGACATGGTCGGGGTGGGGGTGTTCACCAGCCTCGGCTTCCAGGTGCAGACGGTCTCCTCCGGCTTCTCGCTGATGATGCTGTGGGTGGTCGGCGGCGTCGTCGCGTTCTGCGGCGCCACCTGCTACGCCGAGCTCGCCGGCATGTTTCCGCGCTCGAGCGGCGAATACAACTTCCTGTTGCGCACCTACCACCCGGTGTTCGGCTTCCTCGCCGGTTGGCTGTCGGCGACGGTCGGCTTCGCCGCGCCGGTCGCGCTCGCCGCCATGGCCTTCGGCGGCTATTTCAAGTCGATCATGGATGGCATCCCGCCGCTGCTGCTCGGCCTGTCGGTGATCTGGGGCGTGTCACTTTTCCACCTCTCCGGCATCCGCTACGGCTCCGCCTTCCAGAGCGTGTCGACCGTGGTGAAGCTGGTGCTGATCGTCGTCTTCATCATCGCCGGCTTCGCCTTCGGCACCGCGCAGCCGATCTCGTTCGCGCCGCGCGCGCTCGACATCGGACAGATGCTGTCCGGCGCCTTCTTCATCAATCTCGTCTTCGTCATGTACGCCTATTCGGGCTGGAACGCGTCGACCTACATCATCGGCGAGTTGCACGAGCCCGACCGCACGCTGCCGCGCGCGCTGTTCGCCGGCGTGTTCATCGTGCTCGCGCTCTACGTCGCGCTCAACGCGGTGTTCCTCTACACCACGCCGATCGACAAGATCGCCGGCAAGCTGGAAGTGGCGCTGATCGTCGGCGACCACATCTTCGGCACCCGCGGCGGCAGCGTAGCCGGCGCGCTGATCTGCCTCGGGCTCGTCTCCTCGATCAGCGCGATGATGTGGATCGGCCCACGCGTCACCATGACGATGGGCGAGGACTTCGCGCTGCTCAATTTCTTCGCCCGCCGCTCGAAGGCCGGTGTGCCGGCGGTCGCCATCGTCTTCCAGGCCGTGGTGGCGAGCGCGCTGCTGCTCACGCAGAGCTTCGAGGCGGTGCTCGACTTCATCCAGTTCAGCCTGATGCTGTGCTCGTTCCTCGCCGTGCTCGGCGTGATCGTATTGCGCGTCACGCGACCCGAGGTCGCGCGCCCCTACCGCGCCTGGGGCTATCCGCTGACCCCGCTGATTTTCCTCGGCGTCACCGGCTTCATGATGTACTACCTGGTCATCAACCGCCCGGTGCAGTCGCTCGCCGGCGTGTTGCTCATGCTGGCGGGGCTGATCCTCTACTGGATCGCCCAGCTTCATCCCGCCCAACCTGCAACCCAAGAAGTGACCATCAGAAAATGACCAAGTTCAAATTGTTCGCGGCGCTGCTCGCGGGCCTGTTCGTCTTTGCCGTTGGCCCGGCGCAGAGCGCGCCGAAGGAGACTGCGCAGCACAAAGCGGCACCGAAGCCGGCCGCCGCGCAGCCGCAGCCCGCACCGCCGCCGAAAGTCGAACCGGCCAGCGCCGACGACACCGCGCGCTTCCTCGCCGGCCTGCCGCTGTCCGCCGACTCGCCGCTCGCCGCGCTCGCCGACGGCAACTGGCAGCAGCACGTCCGCTCGATGGATCAGGCCTTCGCCAGCGTGGAGGCCCGGCAGATCTCGAAGATTCGCGCCTGGTCGTGGGCCAATCTGAAGAGCCCGCAGCCGAACCTCTATTACCTGTTCAGCGGACCGGACTTTCTCTACGCCGACGCCTTCTTCCCGGATGCGAGCACCGTGGTGATGGTCGGCCTGGAGCCGCCCGGCGAGGTGCCCAATCTGCAGTCGATCCCGCGCGGCTACGTGCCGGGCGTGCTTGGGGCGGTGGAAAATTCCATGCGCACGCTGCTGCAGGTGACCTTCTTCATCACCAACAATATGAGCCACGACCTGCAGGTGAGCGCGCTGCGCGGCACGCTGCCGGTGATCTACACCTTCATGGCGCGCACGGGTAAGCATCTGCGCGAGACCACGCTGGTCAGCCTCGACGACAAAGGCGAGGAAGTGCCGTTCAGCGCCAAGCTGCCGGTGCGCGGAGCGAAGATCACCTACACCGGCCGAGACGACAAGGTGCGCACGCTCTATTACTTCAGCGCCAACCTCGCCAATGACGGGCTGAAGACCAACGGTCTGCTCAAGTTCCTCGACAAGCTCGGCACCGGCGACGCCATCGTCAAAAGCGCGTCCTACTTGCTGCACGGCGACGAATTCTCCATCGCGCGCAACTTCCTGCTGGCGAAGAGCGTGACGCTGCTGCAGGACGACACTGGCGTGCCGCTGCACTATTTCGACACCAACAAGTGGGACCTGCTGCCCTACGGCCACTACGTGCCGCCGATCCCGGTGTTCCGCTACGCCTATCAGCAGAAAATGCACGACCTCTTCACCAAGCAGAAGCCGGGCGAGATCAACTTCGCCTACGGCTATCACGGCACCGTGGAGGCCTCGAACATCCTGGTGGCGGTCAACCGCGACAACATGGACGCGGTGAAGAAGGCGGCCGAGGAGAAGGCGAAGGCCGCTGCCGAGAAGGCCGCCGCGGAGAAAGCGGCGGCGGAGAAGGCCGCCGCCGAGAAAGCCGCGGCTGAAAAGGCGGCTGCCGAGAAGGCGCAGCAGCAGCCGACCGAGCAGGCCACCAAGAAGACCGACAAGGCGGGGGAGAAGCCGACCGAGCAGTCGGCGGCGCCGCCAGCCGACAAGCCTGCCGCCAACGCGCCGGAGAAGCCGAGCGCGCCGGCGCCGACCAACGCGGCCGCACCGTCCTCCGACAAGCCGGCGGAAACCAAGACCGAGACGCGGCCGGCGGATGAGAAGCCGGCGGCACCGGCGGAGAAGCAGTCGGACAAGCCCGCCGAAAAACCGCCGCAGTAAGCCGGCAGGGTTAACGGATCCTCGGAACCATGGCCTGTCGCGCGCATTGACGGCGCGCGGCGGCGTTAGCCATTTGCTAACCAAACGGTTGCAATGTTTGCCGGCACCGCGAAGATTTGGCGTCAATTGTAGTGGTCCGCATGCGCTTGGTCCGTTCGCTTCCCCTCGGTCTGATGTTGGTGGCGTTGCCCTTGTCGGCGGCCGGAGCGGCCGGCGTCGTGATCGGCGACAGCATCGGCGTCGGCGTCTCGGAGGTTTCCGGCCTGCACAATTTCGCGCGCAACGGCATCCACATCCGCGGACCGCGCGCGCTCGAGCAGATGCGCGCGGCGCCGCCGAATTCGACCGCCTATGTCGTGCTCGGCACCAATGACGCGGAAGGCTCGATCCAGCGGCTCGACAAATATATCGACGACCTCACCGAGCTCGCCGCCAAGAAGCACATCTCCATCGTGTGGCTGGGACCGCCCTGCGTGCGCAAATCCTGGGACAGCCGCGCGCAGGAGCTCGACGCGATGCTGAGCAAGCGCTTCGCCGGCTCGGCGGTCAAATACGTCAGCATGCGCGACAAGGTGCTGTGCTCCGGCAAATTCCAGGAGCCGGACGGCGTGCACCTCAAGCGGCCGGGCTACGTCTATATGTGGCAGAAGGCGCAGGCGGCCGCGCAGTCGAACGATTTCGCGCTGGCCGCGCTCGACAAGACGGCGCCGGCTGCCACGGTGCACAAGGCCGTCGCCGGTCCGGACGTGACCGGGTCGCTCGCCGGCAACATCGCGGTGCCGCTGGCCGAGAAGGGCGCGGCCGAGGACGAGACGCGGCACACCCGCACGGTGTTCATCTTTCCGCGGGCCACGGCGCAGTAACGGCGCGTTTGGTGTGTTCCCAAGTCCGGTAGTTTGACCGCTTGCGGAGGCTCCGCCGGCGGTTTTGGCTTATGTCGGCGTGGACGGCGGGCGGCATTGCTGGTCTTGCTTGCGCCATTGTCTCAAGCGCAAGTTGACCCAACGGAACTGAGCGGATCATGCGCGGAGCCGGCATTTTTGCGGTCCTGGTGCTCGCCGGATGTCTCGGCGTGCTGGGCTTCTTTTTCGGCCTGATGCCGGTCGGCTCGCTGCTGCGCTCGGCGGCGGTGGCGCACGCGCCGACGACGCGCACGGTCATCATCACCGCCGATCGGCCGATGCGCGACGAAGACGTGCGCGCGCTGCCGGTGATGGTCGACGAGAAGCCGGCAGTCGCGCCGGCCGAGCCCAAGCAGGTGACCCCGCGCGTTGCGGCCAAGCCGCCTTTGCAGAAGCCGGCGGTGGAGAAACCGGAGACGGTCGCGGCGCTGCCAAGCCTGCCGGCGCCGCCCGTCGTGCCGGCTGCGCCGGCCCCGGTCGCGTCAGCCGACGATGCGCCGCTGACCACGGCGACGACCGAGACCGACCTCGAACTGGCCGCCGCCAAGCGCGCGCCGCGCGTCGCCGGTTTCAGCATCCTGCAGATCGGCGACAGCCACACCGCCGGCGACTTCTTCAGCGGCGAGGTGCGCCGCCGCCTGCAGGCGATCTATGGCGACGGCGGCCCGGGCTACATCGTCGCCGGGCTGCCGCGCGACGTCCTGAATGAATCGGTATCGATCACGACCAGCAAAGGCTGGAGCTACGAGGCGATCCAGCACTCGCACGAGGTCGGTTCCTTCTGGCTGTCCGGCTTCAACGCGGCGACCAAGAAGGCGGGCGAGACGCTCACCTTCGAGGCGCCGCATCCGGTGCGCTACGACGTGATCGATTTCGAGGTGGTGCGCATGCCGGGCGGCGGCACCATCGACGTCGAGCTCGACGGCCGGCACGAGGGCACCTACGAGTTGAGCGCCGACCACACCGATCCGGTGGTGATCCGCCTGCTGCCGAAGAAGGGGCCGACCGAGCGCGTCCGCCGCATCACCATCACCACCAAGAATGACGGCGAGGTGCACATCTCCAGCGTCGGCATCTACAACACGCATGCGGGCATCACCTACAGCGCCGTCGGCTTCCCCGGCGCCACCGTCGACCTGGTCAACAAGTTCGACAAGACGCTGCTGACCAACGACCTCAAGCGCATCAACCCGCAGATCGTCGTGCTCGCCTTCGGCACCAACGAAGGCGGCAAGCAGAAGCTCGATCTGGCGGCCTACGCGCGCGACTACGAGAAGGTGATCGGCAAGATCCGCGAGGCGCTGCCCTCGGTGCACATCGTCATGATCGGCCCACCCGACGGCTCGGAATTGCCGCCGTCGTGCAAGGAGGCGGAGCGCGGCAAGGCGACCTGCCGCGTCGGCAAGGACGACAGACCGGAGGAATGCGTTTGGCGGCGGCTGCCCAATCTCGACGCCGTGCGCAACACCCAGCGCGAGATCGCGCAGCGGCACGGCTTCGCCTTCTGGAGCTGGGCCTCGATCATGCCGGCGGAATGCGGCCCGCACCGCTGGGTCAACGCTTCGCCCGCGCTGATGACCAAGGACCACGTGCACTTCACCAAGCTCGGCTACAAGAAGAGCGCCGACGCGTTCCTCAAGACTTTGGTGCACCTGATCCAGCAGCAGCCGTTGACGCGCGCGGCGGCGGACAATTAGCAGCGACTCAACAGCCGTTCAGTGCCTTGATCGACGAAATGAGGTTCATTCCGGCGCGCTGCATCGTGTAAACGATAGCGTCCCCTTGGCAGCGATGATTGGCGCCAGCCACGAACGTGTAGTGCACGCGAAATTCATTCGGTCCGAGGGGGACGATATCGATCAAACGAAGCGGTTCGGTCAAGCTGCCGTAGAAACGGCTGATTTCCGGGGCCGAAAACGCGCCCGAATAAGTTCGCTCCGGGATGACCATGCGCGCGGCTTCCGCGCCGTTGCCGGCCGCAAGCGCAAGATAGAAGGCGCGCACGGTCGTCAGCGCCGTGCCGTACTCGTCGGTCGGCTCCCGCAGAATTTCCACGGTGGCTACGTCCACCAAGACGGGCGCGTGGTGGTGTGCGGTGTGTGCGCCGAAGGCGGATTTGCCGACCACCCAGACCCGGCGACCGACAAGATTTCGCATCTCGACATAGGTCTGCGCGGCAGCACCCTCCAGACTGATGAGCTGAACGCGATTGACAAGTTTATCCGGCTCGACGAAGTCGTCACCGAAAAAGCAAGTCGGCGCATCGAGCAGAAGAATGTACGCCGGTTCGGGCGTATCCCCCTTGCGGACATCTTCGAAATTCGGCGGCCCGGCAAATATTTTGTAGGTCAACGTGCCCGCAAATTGCAGGTTCTGCGGGTCGCGGATATCGACGCATGCCGCGTGCGCCGCGCTGGCAAGCGCGCCAACAACAATGATGAAGAAGAGCCGTAGCGCGCGCATGGACACGGTGTGCCCCGCAGATTCGCCGCACAATAGTTATGGGAAGATTATCGCCGTTGCCGACCGATGAAAAGCGGTGCGCGGCAGTCCGCCGCTACTTCTTGTTCAAAAAAGCGGCGCACAGCACGGGCTCGAACTCGCGGTAGTCGTTGGTGATCTCGGCGCCCTTGCGGATGTCGCGCTTGGCGATGGCGTAGCCGCCTTTGAGGTAGGTGTTCGGCCGCACCGAGTGGTTGACGTAGTGGTCGTTGTCGATGGTGAAGATGATCTCGCCGTCGACCTGGTAGGCGTAGTCCTTGAGGTAGTCGCGCGCCGGCTTGGGCAGCTTGGCGAACTGCTTGGGCGTCCAGCAGCGGTCATAACCCTCCACATAGCGCCAGATCTTGGTGCCCTTGGCGATGAATTGGGCGGCGAAGACGCCGAGGCCGTGGATCCTGCTTTTGCCGAGGGTGGTTTTGACGAGGAGCATGGAGGGTCGCGGACGCGGATTCGATCGCAATTTCGTAGCGGGTGGTTGGCG
>Ga0335081_10021788_pt1 | contig 10367 bp, 7 predicted proteins | sample Lox_Sample_35_FD_206713 | JGI IMG/M metagenome (GOLD analysis project Ga0335081, IMG submission 206713) | Soil microbial communities from Loxahatchee National Wildlife Refuge, Florida, United States - Lox_Sample_3.5 | ecosystem: Environmental > Terrestrial > Soil > Wetlands | place: USA: Florida...
ACTAAGAAGGGCATGGACCGGGCCGCAGTTGCCAGCCCAAACGCTGAGTGCCGATTGATGGAGAACGTTCTATGGGGATAACATGATGACTCCCGAAGATATGGAAAAATCGCTTGGTGGGCTGACCTCCAAGGTCAAGCACATGGAGGACGCGCAGATTGTGCAAGGTGTTCTCGAACGGCGGATCGAGGACCAGATCCAGGGTCTGACCGCGGCGCTGGAATTCACGGAGCGACGCACGCGGGAAGCCCTTGAAGTCGCGGACCGGGTCGCCCACGGGGCGGACGCTCTACTAAAAGTTGCCGCCGGTCACGAGCAACGCCTTGCCGCTGCTGAAGAACGCCTCTCTAGCGCAGAAGATCGCCTGCAAGGTGTGGAGGAGCGCGTCGCTCGCCTCGAATCGGGAATGATTTCTCTATTTGAGCGGATGGACCGGTTCATTCGCGGGCTCGAATCTAACGGCCACAAGCAAGGCAATCCGTGACTGAGGGCGGAGGAAGAGTGCCATGAAAGATATCCGATCGAACCTGCCCCAGGACGTGCTCCGTGCGGTTACCCGGCGCTACTTCTTCAAGCAAGCCGGATTCGGCATTGGAGCGGCAGCGCTCACCGGCCTGCTTGGCCGCTCCACGCTCGCCGAGGATCTAGCCATGCCGGGTGTAGCGCCAGCCTTCAGGCCGGCATCGTTCGGTGCCACGCCGATCGGCGCCGCCGCCAATCCCCTGGCGCCCAAGCCCCCCATGTTCGCGTCCAAGGCAAAGAGCATCATCTACCTCTTCATGGCCGGGGCGCCCTCCCAAGTGGATCTGCTCGACTACAAGCCGAAGCTGCAAGAACTGGACGGCCAGACCATACCCGACTCGGTGGTGAAAGGCGAGCGCTTCGCCTTCATCAAAGGCAAGCCGCGGCTCCTGGGCTCGCCCTACGAGTTCAAGAAGTGGGGGCAGTCGGGGGCCGAGATATCCGAGTTGTTGCCCCACCTAGGCGCGATCGCCGACGACGTGGCCATCGTCAGGACCGTCCACACCACGCAGTTCAACCACGCGCCGGCGCAGATCTTCATGAACACCGGCTTCCAGATCATCGGCCGTCCCAGCATGGGCTCATGGATGACTTACGGCCTGGGCAGCGAGTGCACCGACCTGCCGGGATTTGTGGTGCTGCTCTCGGGAGAGAACGAGCCCGATGGTGGCAAGGCTTGCTGGGGCAGCGGATTTCTGCCGACCGTCTATCAGGGTGTCCAGTTCCGGTCCAAAGGCGATCCGGTACTGTTCCTCACCAATCCCGGGGGCGTCAGCCCGGAGTTGCGCCGCCAGTCGCTCGACACCATCAAGGACCTTAACGAGATGCACCTGAAGAGCGTGGGCGATCCGGAGATCGTTACCCGCATCGCGTCTTACGAGATGTCGTACCGCATGCAATCGAGCGTCCCGGAGCTGATGGATGTTTCGAAGGAGCCGGAGGCGATTCAGAAGCTGTACGGCACACAGCCGGGCCAAGCCTCGTTCGCCAACAACTGCCTGCTGGCGCGCCGGCTGGTGGAGCGCGGCGTCCGCTTTGTGCAGCTCTACCATCGCGGGTGGGACACGCACGGCACTTCGGCTCACGACGACATCATTAACCGGCTGCCCCAGTTGTGCCGCGAGACCGATCAAGCTGCCGCGGCGCTGGTGACCGACCTGAAACAGCGCGGGTTGCTGGATTCGACGCTGGTAGTGTGGGGCGGGGAATTCGGCCGCACCCCCATGAACGAAGAGCGCAACCGGTCGAAGTTCCTGGGACGCGACCACCATCCGCGGGCGTTCAGCGTGTGGCTGGCGGGAGGCGGCATCAAGCCAGGGATCACCCTAGGCCAGACGGATGAGTTCGCCTATAACCCGGAAGACGACCCGGTGGAAGTGCACGACCTGCACGCCACGATTCTCTACCTGATGGGCATCGATCACACCAAGCTAACCTATCGGTTCCAGGGCCGCGACTTCCGCCTCACCGATGTCTCCGGCAACGTGGTGAAGAAGCTTCTGGCGTAGGACAGGAGACAGGAGTCCATCCCTCGATGGAGAGACCAGCCGCACACAGGCGCACAGAAAGGGGATCTTGACTCGCCAGGGGAATAAGAATAGGAGTCAGGAGACAGGAGACTGAGGCGTTGATTGAGAGAAGCGCAGACAATCAAGCGTCAGAAGAGAGAATCTCGATCAAGACAAGAGCCACCACTGGATTCGCTCTTACTCCTGTCTCCTGTCTCCCGTCTCCTGCACCCCTCCCGAGAGAGTGGGCGAGGCAGGCGAGGAAGGAACGCGTGCCGGCGAACCTCGCGGAGTATCTCGAATCGTGGGCGGCTTTTTTCGATCATTATGCGGCGACGGTGGACGAGTGGCAGCGCCGCAACGCCGGATACCACCGGGCGCTGGCATCGCTGGCGCGCTTCTATGTGCCCAAAGGATCGAGCGTGCTGGAAGTGGGAAGTGGAACCGGCGGATTGCTTGCCGCCACGCGTCCGAGGCGCGGCGTGGGCGTTGATATCTCGGGCGAGATGGTCCGGCTGGCACGGAAGCAGTATCCTCATCTGGAATTCCACCAGATGGCGGCTGAGTCGCTGGACCTGGGCGGTGAGAAGTTCGATTACATTCTGCTATCGGATTTGACAGGCTTCCTTTTCGACATTCGTCTAGTATTCGAACGCCTGCGCTCCGTGTGCCACCCGGAGACGCGCCTGGTGATCGACTGGTACAGCAAGTTGTGGCAGCCGATTTTGGCTGCGGCGGAAAAGCTCGGCCTGAAATATCCTCAGCCGCTGCTCAACTGGACGACGGCCGAAGATGTGGCGAACCTCCTCCGCCTGGCGGATTTCGAGGTGGTCCAGACGCGCAAGCAAATCCTAATGCCCAAGCGAGTGCCCGTGGTGAGCGCGCTCGCCAATCGGTACCTGGCCCACTTACCGGCGGTTCGCCACTTGTGCCTTACCAACTGGCTGGTGGCTCGACCTCTTTTCCCTGAGAATGGTGAGGAGACCGCGCCGCCGCGGGTATCGGTTATCTGTGCCTGCCGCAACGAGGCCGGCAACATCCAGCAGATTGTCGACCGCCTCCCGTCGATGGGCTCCGGAACAGAACTGATCTTTGTCGAGGGCCACTCCAAGGACGATACGCTGGCGGTCTGCCGGCGCATCGCCGCGTCGGCTCCGGAGAAGAACATTCGCGTGTTCGTTCAGGAAGGCCGGGGCAAGGGCGATGCGGTGCGGCTTGGCTTCGCCAAAGCCACTGGCGATATCCTGATGATCCTCGACGCTGACCTCAGCGTGGCGCCGGAGGACCTGGTGAATTTCTACGACGCGCTGGTCCGCGGCAAGGGCGAGTTCATCAACGGCTGCCGCCTGGTCTACACCATGGATCCCAAGGCGATGCGGTTCCTCAACCTGCTGGGCAATCGATTCTTCGCCCTGCTGCTGAGCGCGCTGATGGGTCAGCCGATCAAAGACACCCTCTGCGGCACCAAAGTGCTGTGGCGGTCGCGGTATGAGGAACTGGCTAGAGGCCGAGACTACTTTGGTGAGTTTGATCCTTTCGGCGATTTCGATCTGCTGTTCGGGGCGGCCAAACTGAACCTGAAAATCGTCGAGATGCCGGTCCGCTACCGGCAACGGATCTACGGAGCCACCAACATCAGCCGCTTCGCGGATGGTTGGCTCCTGCTGCGCATGTCGGCCAAGGCCGCCGCCAAACTGTTCTTCATTGCCTAGCGGTAGAGGTAAGCCGTCAGCCCTCAGGTATCAGCAGGACCCACTTTCTTGCCTATAGCTGATCGCTGGCGGCTGATGCCTTCCTGGCATGCCATCGACCCGCCTGCTGATGACCTATGTCGATCGCGCCACCGAAGCCCTCCGATCTGGAATTCATCGCCGAGCACCGTCGTGTCTGGGCCGGCCGGCCGGAGCTGCGAGCGGTTTATCACGGCTTTTTCCGCCAATTGTTGCGCGCGGTCGAGGGGCGCTCGCCGCTGGTGGAGCTGGGCGCCGGCCCGGGTTTTTTCAAGAGCTACCACCCTAGCCTGATCGCGACCGACGTGGTCGCCACCCGCTGGGTGGACGTGGTGTGCGACGCTTGCGCGCTGCCGTTCCCCGCGCAATCGGTGGGAGCTTTCGTCATGCTCGATGTCCTGCACCATTTGCCCCGGCCGCTCGACTTCATCGCTGAGGCGGCCCGCGTCCTGGTGCGTGGCGGGAGGATGGCCATGATCGAACCGTGGATCACACCTTTTTCCTACCTGCTGTACCGCTTCTTTCACCACGAGGACTGCACCCTCCGCATCGACCTTCGCCGCCCTTTCGAATCGACGCGGAAGCAGGCCTTTGACGGAAACGCGACCATCCCGTACAATCTGGTTCAGTATTATGCTCATGACGGCAACCGTGGACGGGCGGACCTCCGGCTGATGCGGCGGGAGTGCTTTCTGGGATTGCCGTATCTCGCAACCTTCGGCTTCAAGCGCACTCGTTCGCTGCCGTCGAGCTTGATTCGCGCCGCGGGTTGGTGCGAGAAGATCCTGGGGCCTCTCGGACGTTGGAACGCGACGCGGGCCTTGCTGGTGTGGGAGAAGCCGGCCTGAACATCGACGATTGCGGTTGAAGGTTGACGGGCCACTCTCAATTGGAAAAGGAGACTTGCTATCGAAAAACCGCTCTCTTCCCTAACCTACCCCGCCGACGCGGCTGAGCCGATCCTGCAAGACCAGATCGCTAGCTCGACGAGCCTCCGGCCGCTGGTGATCGCCTTCGCGCTGGCAGTGGCGGGATTCCTGGTCTATTCGCAGACCATCGCCTTCTTCTGGGATGAGGGCTTTCACATCCTGGCGGCCCGCCTCATCGATACGGGCAAGCGTCCGTACCTCGATTTCTTCTTTCCCCAAACGCCTTTGAACGCCTATTGGAATGCGGCCTGGATGGCGATCTTTGGTGCCAGGTGGCGGGTGGTCCACGCGGTGGCCGCCTTGGTCACGCTGGGCTCGGTGGTGATGATCGCGCAATATGTGTTTGGGGTCCTTCCCGATCGCCGTTGGCGAACCGCCGGCGCGCTCGCGGTGCTGGCGCTGTTCGGCCTGCACTCGCTGGTATGGGAATTCGGAGCACTGGCCCAGGCTTACCCCTTGGGCCTGTTGCTGGTGGTGGCCGCGTTTCGCTCGTCGATTACTGCCGTGGACCGGCCTCATATCGGGCTCGACGCGCTGGCCGGTTTCCTGGCGGTGGCGGCCGCAGGCTCCAGCCTGCTGACGGCGGCCGTTGCGCCCGTACTGCTGGTCTGGGCGTGGTTCCAGAATCGCGCCGGGAAACGCTGGGCGAAAGGCGCCGCCTTCGTGGCTGGAGGCTTGATCGCCTGCGTGCCCCTGCTGATCCTGTTCGTTCGAGGGCCGCATCAACTTATTTTCGATATTTTCAAGTACCACTCCATCTATCGCCGAGTCGAATGGCCAGGGGCCACCAGCCACGACATCGGTACGGCGACGGACTGGCTCAACAGCTCACAAAGCCTCCTGCTTGTTCTGCTGGCGCTTGCCGGTGTCCTGTTCATCCGGAGGAGCGACTTTTCCCCGGCGCGCCGCGCGGAGCTCCGGCTGTGCGTCTGGCTGCCCTTAGCCATCTCGGTACAAAACCTGTTCGCGCACCCCACGTTCCCGCAGTATTTCGTCTTTATCATCCCCTTTCTCGCGGTGCTGGCGACTCTCGGGTTCTATGCGGTGGCGGTCCGACTGGGAGATCCGGACCGGCCGCGTGCGGCGGTGGCCCTGCTGATGGTTCTTGCGATCCTTTGTCTGGGCAACGACGTCTACGAAGACCGCGAGTCCTACACGTGGCGCAAAGTCGAGAAGGTGGCGGATAAGATGAAACAGGTAACTCCGAAGGGGGCTCCGTTATTGGCTCCGGAACAGATTTACTTCCTCACTAACTGGCCTATCCCACCCGGCATGGAACATGCTGATGCACACAAGCTGAAATTGAGCCCTGCTGAGGCTGCGACGCTTCATGTCGTGCCCAAATCCGAGGTAGAGCGACGAGTGAAGGCGGGCGAGTTTCCCACCACGGTTACTTGCGACGACGATGATACCAACGACGTAGACGACTGGGATGTTTACGCCCAAAAGGCGGACTTTGACCGGTGCACGGTCTTTTGGCAGGTCAAGCAAGACACCGCCAAGCCCAAGCCCGGTCCGCAATCCTAGCCTAGCAGGCTGTGGAAAAAACTGTCGGGACGCCCTTCCGAGGCCCTCAATTGCGTTTTTCTCCAGCCTGCTGGAGGGCATAAGGCATGAAGAAAGCCAGTGGAGAAGACGGAGCGCGGTCTGCGGTCTACCGTCTGCCTACTTCACTGTCACCGTAAGCGTAAGCACCGGGTGGCCCAGCGGGTACGGACCCTCGGCGGTCACATTCACCTTGTCGCCGGAGGTCGCCGGAAGGGTCAGCTTGACGATGGCATTGCCGTTGCTGCCTACCAGGGCAATCTGCTGGACCGTGGAGCTGGTGGAAGTGACGGGATACACGCCGCCCGAGAGCGAGCCCGCATTGACGGTGAATAAAACCGAGGCCCCGGCGGCGAAGGGAGGGCCGCACGGAGGGCTCCAACAATCTGGATTGCCTACCGATGATTCAGGATTCAGGGTAACCGAGACCGTCACCTGCTGCCCGGCGGAACCGGATGCCGGAGTGCCGTTGTTAACCAACGTAGCCGGGGGATTCCCGATCACTAACCATCCGCCTTTGGTCTGCGACGCGCCCGACGTATCCTGCCCGGCCACGGTGAAGTGATAGAAGCCGGACTTCGCTCCCGCGGCCACCGCGATGGCGCCGTTCTGATTGCCGGTGATCTGGGCTTCGGTGATCGATAGCGTCCCGCCAGCGGAGTAGCCGGAATCGAAGCTCGCGCCGGTGAGCGTTACGGACCTGCCGGAGAGCAGTTCCGGAGCGAGGTCACGCGACCCGCCGGCGGGCACCTGAATCGCGTCCGGATTCAAATCCCACTCGGCTCCGGGGACGACGGAAACAGCGCCGGTTACAACGAGCAGGGTCGCCGAATAGGGCGGAAACGTTTGCGTGGCGGTCCAACGCTGGGCGGCGGACGCCACGATGGAGTTCGGGGAGGCCGCCGAAAGCGCGTAGGCCGTGAAGGCGCTCGCCGAGAAATGGCTGAGCGTGAACGTCACCTGCGTGGCATTTGCGCGGTCCTTGTTGATCACCATCAGCGTCGCCGTGGTGCCTGAAGGCGAGAGGGCCCCGTACACGCTGAAGAGGTTCGGGTTCGCATTATGGGTGGCGGAAATGGACATGGTCCCAAACGCGCTATGCTTGCCGTCATAGTTCTGGTAGAGCCTCAGCGCCTGGTAGTTGGGATTGGCCGGATCGGGAGCGATCCAACGGGAGGCGAGATAGACGTGCTCGCGGCCAAGGATGCCGTAAGCATCGGCGTCGGCCAGGGCGGTGGAGAAGTCCGATTCACCGGCGAAATTAGCGCTCCACTCCGTCATACTGAGCGGAGTGTTGGGATAAATCATATTCAGCATGGCCCGCAGCCGCGGAATGCGGAACGGAATCGTGCGCTGGGGTTGGATCGAGGTAGCCCAGATCTGGTCGATCGAACCTGATTCGCTCACGTAGGTGGGGTCCCAGTAGTCGCGATAGATTCGTAGCGAGAGCGCCTGGTCCTCGGCCAGCGTGTAACCCGAAGTGTCGGGAGAATCAGGGTAGGCGTGAACGTCGAACACGTCGAGCGAGCGCGTGTTATCGATCTGATCGCGCCAGTAGATTTCGTTGAGGAACCAGGGAAGCTGGTCGATGTTGCCATGAGCGGCCTTATCGCTGTTGTTGGCTCCATTCCAGTAAAACCACCAGCAGCAGTTCACGGGGCCCAGGCGAACCGCGGCGGGGTCCCAGGTCTTGAGGTTGCGCGCTTCAGCGAGGAAGGTGTCGCGCAGCTCGTCGTAGCCGGTGGGATTGGGATGCACGTCGCGGTGAGTGCTGCCCCAGATTTCCGGCTCGTTATCCATGTCGTAGAAATGCAGCGCGGAGGACGAAGTATTGAACGCGGGGGCCAGGGCCGCGGCCCAGTCGTCGCGGTAAATGCTGCCGCTGCAGTCGCCGTTGGCAGTTGGCGGGCACGGGCTGGCGGAGGTATCAAGCAACGTCACGTTGGCATCGTGGGGATCGTTTCCCGTGATCGCCGTGGTGCAGTCAGTCTCCAGGCCGTCGCCGGCATCGGAGTCCCACGGGTCGGCGGCGCACTGGGCGCCGTACTTTCCCACCGAGAAGCTGTGGAAGCGGCCGTCCCCTTCCGCAGAAGGCGCTTTCGACACCCAATCCAGCATCCCCATGGTCATCAGCGGATTGCTGCCGGCGGCGATCACGTCGCGAACGAACTGCGTCGAGTCGCTATCGCTGCCGTTGTTGAATCCATTGCTGAGATAATCGCTGAAGAACCAATCGTTGGCGGCGTTGTAGGTTTGGGCCTGCCAGTTGTACCGGGAGGTTGCGTCTCCGCCCCAACGAACAACCGTCATCCCACTATCCGTGACATGACCGGCGTCTTGAGGGTAGGCCCCGCCATAAACGTAGCGGCTGATGGGGTGTCGATCTGCCAGCGCGTCCACCGTGACCTGAACCTCGGTGATGGTCGCCTCGGGAGTCGCGCCCGCCTGGGCCGAGTTGGCGCTTTCGCCGGCCGAGTTGACGGCTGAGACCACGTAGTAATAGCGGGTCCCGTTGGTGAGACCCGTGTCGGTGTAGTTCGTGACCGTGGGTGAGCCGATCTCGGTAAAGGGCCCGCTCGCCGTGGTCGACCGCTTGAGGTGATAGCCGGTGGCCCGAGCGCTCGGGTCCCATGATAAGGCTACCTCAGCATTGCCGGCCGAGGTGGTGAGACCCGTGGGCACGGGCGGGGTCCGTATGAGCCGGGGCACGGGCGGTACGCCGGCTTGGGTTTGGCTGGCGCTCGGTTCCGGCGAAGCTCGATTCAGTCTCACCTGGGCGCCGCAGGTCCCCGTTAGAAGCGCCAGCACCAGAAAGCACCGAAAGGAAGCCGAACTCCGAATCTGCAGGGCCATATTTGAGCCTCCTTAGGATCGTGACCGGTAAGCTGGCTTCGCTCTCCGAAAAGCAGAGACAGTGCCAGGAGTCAGAAGCCTTAGGCGCTGTCACAAAATAAATAGAACATGTTGAATGAAAATGTTCTATACTGGCAGCTATGCCAGATGCCGGAAGTTTGGCGCATAAATTCGATGCCCTCGCTCCTGTCCTGGACGAACGCACGCGGCGTCTGGTCGCGGCGGCGGAAGCCGAGGCGCTTGGTTTTGGCGGAGTCACGGCAGTGGCGAAGGCCAGCGGATTGTCGCGGGGGACGGTAATCCGCGGCATCACTGAACTCAAGACCGCTCCCCAACCGGCGCGCGGTCAGAGAATCCGGCGAAAGGGGGCGGGGCGAAAGCGAACGGTTGACCAGGACGCGACCTTGGAGCGGGATCTGGAGTCTCTCGTCGAACCCGTGACGCGCGGCGACCCGGAGTCTCCGCTGCGCTGGACCTGCAAGAGCGTGCGCCAGTTGGCCGCTCAACTTAACCGCATGGGGCACCAAGCCAGCCACCGCATGGTGGCAGAGATTTTGCATGGCATGGACTACAGCCTGCAGGCCAATCGCAAAACGCTGGAGGGAGCCTCGCACCCGGACCGGGATGCGCAGTTTCAGCATATCAGCGAAAAGATTCGGGCGTTTCAAGCGGATCGCCAGCCGGTCATTTCCGTGGACACGAAGAAGAAAGAGTTGGTGGGCAACTTCAAAAACCAGGGGCGGGAGTTGCGGCCGAAGGGCGACCCGGAGAAGGTGCGGGTGCATGATTTCGTCATTCCTGAACTGGGGCGAGCGGCTCCTTATGGAGTTTACGATGTGACCCAGAATGCGGGATGGGTGAGCGTGGGTGTGGACCACCATACGGCTGCCTTTGCCGCCCAGAGCATCCGGCGATGGTGGGAATCGATGGGGCAGGAGGCCTATCCGCAAGCAGCGCGATTGCTGATTACCGCGGATTCGGGCGGGAGTAATGGCGCCCGCGTGCGTCTGTGGAAACTGGAAATACAGAAGCTGGCGGACGAGACCGGGCTGGAGAGGCGATCTGCCATCTGCCGCCGGGGACCAGCAAGTGGAATAAGATTGAACACCGACTGTTCTCTTTCATCAGCCAGAACTGGCGCGGCAAACCACTGGTCAGCCATCAGGTAATTGTGAATCTGATTGCCGCTACCACGACTAAAACTGGGCTGCGTGTCCGCGCCGAAATCGATCCTCGCAAATACCCCAAGGGGGTGGAGGTTTCGGTCCAAGAGGTGGCTT
>Ga0335081_10021789_pt1 | contig 10367 bp, 11 predicted proteins | sample Lox_Sample_35_FD_206713 | JGI IMG/M metagenome (GOLD analysis project Ga0335081, IMG submission 206713) | Soil microbial communities from Loxahatchee National Wildlife Refuge, Florida, United States - Lox_Sample_3.5 | ecosystem: Environmental > Terrestrial > Soil > Wetlands | place: USA...
TACTCCACCCGAAGTGCTCCGCGAATGTCGTCAGCATGTATTGATACCTGCTCACTTCAGGTAGAAACACGACTCTAAACAATGTCGACGCCGACAGGAAGTTCTTAAGCACCAAATCTCGGGTGATACCCTCCAGATCGCCGGATCGTCGATGGTGCTTGATAGTCGTGAATGTGTTTCCGGCCAAGCTGGGCGGTTGGTCATAGCCTCATCTTTCCAAGGCGACGCATGATGCTGTACTCTTCGCGGCTGACGATTTATCCTTCGCCATGCCACTGCCAAGCTGACTCAATTCGGGTTCCGCAATGCTAAACCCCGAAAAGCCGCAATCCAAGCACACTAGAACCTTCGGAAACAGAAAAACATGCGGCTTGTGGAGATTCTCAGGGCCTGCGAGATGAATTGCTGTCTCGGAAGGAAATTCCTTTAGGCGGTCTAATCCGCATCTGACACAATGCACAACACGCCCTCACCAAGAACGTTACGCCCTCTGCTCCACGGGTTTCAGTGACCAAGATCACTATCTGAGGTATTCCTGAGAACCGGAAGCGGACTCTCAAAACCCAGCAGGGATGAGTGACCTGCGCCCCAGAAATTAGTCCAGACGAAATGTGACTTCTCCCATTCTACTCAGGCCACTCGGGACAAAGCCACTTGGCCCTGATCTTGCGCGCGCGAACACAAAGTGCTGCGTTCTTCGCTCAGCCCAGGCCAACCTCGCAGCCATAGTCGGCAACCCAACCCAGGCTGTTACACGGCCGTTTTGCAATCCGGTGATTTAGAATTTCTTGGCTTGCTCGTATTCTTCGCTTGGGAGACTTCAGTTCATGATTGGCACCCGGCTCGGCAATTACGAAATCACCGCGAAGATCGGCGAGGGCGGCATGGGTGTTGTCTATCGCGGCAAGGACCTCCAATTGGGGCGAGATGTTGCCGTCAAGGTCCTGGCGACTGGGTTTTCTGAAGACCCCGAGCGCGCTGCCCGGTTCGAGCGCGAGGCTCGCCTGCTGGCCTCGCTCAACCATCCCCACATCGCACAGGTCTACGGGTTCATTCCGACTGGGCAGGTGCAGGCGCTAATCATGGAACTCGTCGAGGGCCCCACGCTCTCCGAGCACCTCGCGCAAGGGCCGCTGTCCGCTGAAGAATGTCTGTCGCTTGCCATTCAGATAGTGCAGGCCCTTGCCGAAGCGCATGACCACGGGATCGTGCACCGCGACCTTAAGCCCCAGAACATCAAGCTGGCGCGCGGCGGCCGAGTCAAGGTACTCGACTTCGGTCTCGCCCGTCGGCATGTTGGAGCCGGGTCGCCGCCCACAGATGCGACTACGTTGACCAGCGCCACTCAGCCCGGCGTCGTTCTCGGTACTGTCGGGTACTCCGCGCCCGAGCAGGTGCGCGGCGCTGCCGTCGACACGCGCGCCGATATTTTCTCGTTTGGCTGCGTGCTCTACGAAATGGTCACGGGAGAGCGCGCCTTTGCGCGCGGAAGCGCCATTGAGACTCTCAGCGCCATCCTCAACGAGGAGCCGCTCGCGGCGAGCCGTCGCCGCCGCCAAATGCCTTCAGGTTTGGATCGCGTTATCGCGCATTGCTTGGAAAAGGATCCTGCGGCCCGATTTCAATCGGCGCACGATCTGGAGTTCGCGCTTGCCGCTCTCAATGCGCGCGACGCCTCGGCTGGTATCCGCCCGCGGGCCGCTTCTGTTGCTGTACTACCGTTCGTCAATCTGAGCGCTGATCCGGAGAACGAGTTCTTCGCCGACGGAATCACCGAAGACGTGATTGCCCACCTTGCCAAGATCCGGTCGCTGAAGGTGATCTCGCGCACCTCAGTTATGGCGTTCAAGAAGCGCGACCGCAACCTACGCGAAATCGGCGAGAAGCTGGGTGCCGCGACCCTGCTGGAGGGCAGCGTACGTCGTGCGGGTAACCGGGTGCGCATCGTGGCCCAACTCATTGAGGGATCGACTGACGAACACATCTGGGCTGACAGCTACGATCGCGACCTCACCGATATCTTTGCCATCCAGACCGATGTCGCGTTGAACATCGCCAATGCGCTGCGTGCCGAGTTGTCGAAAGACGAACACGCGCGCGTCGGTCGCCGGCCGACCGAGGATCTGGACGCATACGAACTCTACCTGCGCGGTCGCAATGCCTACTATAGGTTCAGCGAAGAGGGTTTTCGCAGTAGCATCGCCCAGTTCGAAGCCGCCATTGCCCGGGACCCGGGTTTTGCCTTGGCATGGGCGAGCCTGGCCGATGTCCACGCTGAGTTCTGCATTCAAGGCTATGCTGGCAGCTCGGCTGAGCAGGCGATCCGGCTTGCGAAGCAAGCGGCCGCCCGCGCCGTCGAACTCGATGATGAACTGGCGGAAGCACATGGCATCTCGGGTCTGGTTCGATTTGTCTTCGATTTCGATTGGAGAGGCGCCGAGCGCGAGTTCCTCAGAGCCATCGAGCTCAGCCCCAGCACTGCCGAGGTGCACGATCACTACAGCTGGCTCTGCGCGTCACAGGAACGGTACGACGATGCGGTCCGCGAGGTACGTCTGGCCCGCGAGCTTGATCCCTTGCTGGTTCAATCCGATGTTGCCACAACCCTCCTTCGCGCCGGTCGTATCGAGGAGGCGATTAAGGAAGCGCGGCGCAGCCTGCAGGCAGATCCCGGAGCGCCGCGTTGCCACTCTGTCCTCGGTTGGGCCTTGATCTTCCACGGGGAGAACGCTGCGGGAATCGCAGAACTGGAGCACGCGGCGGCCCTCGCGCCCGGTTCGACGCTTTTCTTGTCGCAGCTCGGTCAGGCCTATGCGCTGACCGGCAGCATCGAACAGGCGCGCCAGATCCTCGGCCAGCTGCACGAGCGCGCCACGCGCGAGTTCGTCTCCCCCTACCACTTCGCCTACGTCCATGCTGGCCTCGGCGAGGGCGACGCTACTATCGATTGGCTCGAGCGCGCTTTCGAGCAGCGCTCGGGCGCTATTTATGGAATCAAGGGATCGTTCCTCTTCAGAAACCTGCGCGGTCATCCCCGATTCGAATCGCTGTTGCGACGAATGAACCTGGCTTAACGCGTGGCGGCAATAGAGCCGAATTCGAGGCAGCATTTGCCCCAAGGCCAACCCTGAAGCTCCACAGCTCCGGGAGCAATATCCGGGGGTCCCCCTGATCCTGATGATCGACCACCCGGAATCAGAGTTGCTGGTGCAGGCATTTCAGTCGGGCGCCAAGGGCATTTTCACCTGCTACGAATCGCAGTTCGATGCCCTCTGCGAGTGTATCTCTTGTGTGCACAGCGGCCAAGTTTGGGCTAATGCGCAGCAGATGAATTGTCTGATTGATGCGGTGGCTAAAGTGCCCACCGTGCGGCTCGTCATACCTGGGCTGACACCATTCCTGACGTTGAAGAATGGTGCGCGGATGTCCAATCTACTGGATGTGCTGTTCGGTTGATTGTCGATCACTCCGGAACGGCTGCTGCAAGCCTCGCTACTGATTCTGCGTTGCCAACCGGACAGAACTTGTCGTTTGGTTGAACGAGCAGCGGCAGCGAGAGGGTGAGTGTTATGTATCCCAGCGCGCCCGCGCCAGTCGCGCGGACGCTACTTCTCCACGCACCCGCGCGCGAGGCCCGTGCTCCTGCGCCCGGCCCCACGCCCAGGCCAGCCCATCACGCGCGCGGATCGGCTTGCCCCGTCCCAACGCGCCCCCGCGCGGCGCAGTTGATGAACGTTCTAGCTGATGATTTCGGATGCCCCTGGGTTCACTTCGGGAAGCGTTTGCAAATAGTGCTGAAGTCCAAGCCGGCAGGAGGAGGCCATTTCGGTGAACTCGATGCCATTGCCCAGTGCCGGATCCGAGGTCTTTACGGCTCCCTTTGCCGTAACCTCTCTGCCCCCTATCCCTATGCGAATATCAACGACCGTTCCTGCTGGCAGTGGAAGCAGCATTTTCACGTAACAGCCACACAGGCTGACGTCCGTGGTTTCAGAGGAAGTGGGGTAGGGCTGCCCCGCAGGACGCAATTGAATTGGGACGGAACAGCGGTGGCGAGGAAATCGCCTCTGCTTTGGGAATTTGTTCTCCATACTTTCTGCGTCAGACTGCATGATCCGCGGCCGCTTGCTTCAGCATGCCAAAAAGGCGCGAAGCGTCGGCCCCGCCTTAAGGATATGTGGCCGACAAGGGCCACATCCGTCCTGAAGTTTCGCACTGGCCAGTGGGTAACAAAACACACGGGAGGACAAGTACCTTGGGAACCGTGAACTGCCCTCCCCGCGCGGCCCATGCGCCCAGCCCACCTCGCTTGGAAATCCTGCCTCAGGTTTCTCGGGTCACAGGCTTCGAGTGGGCATCGGGATTCTTCTACAACCCGGTGCCACCAGAGACTGCCGCACGATGTCTTTCATCTCGCGTGGGACGAGATCATCATGGCGCGTCAAGGTGAAGACGATCTTTTCCATCGCGGCTGCAACAGCCAAGAACTCGGCTACTATTCAGAGTCCTCGCAATCCAGTTGGGTCGTTGCCCACGGTACAGAGTGTGGGCTGCTGTGGCCTCGCCGGGCGCCGCATCAAATTATCTCGTGACATTGAAGGACGAGCCTTCTGCCAGCATGAGGATCAACTTGGCGCGAAACACGTATTCCGGCCGGCAGAGCACGGGACTGGGCGATGCTGCTTTAGGTCGGAGTGCTGTTGCTAGAATATTTTTGTCCGCCGGTCGTCAGGCTGTCCGTACAGCCCTCCATGTAAAAGACAAATCCCGTCGCCCCGATTTCCATCTTGGCCAGGCCGAAATCCAGGATCTTCACCTGCCCCCGGGGCGTTACGAAGATGTTGGCCGGTTTAACCAGTCCCTCCAGTCCGTATTGCCGGAAGCGTTGCTTCCAGCGAACGATGGTGGGCGCTTTGGTCTGGAGCTGGCGCTTGATCGCGTTGTAGCGGACAGAGTGACCCTAGATGCGTTGCTGGACGAGAACGCCATCAAATGGAGGCACTCGTGAATCGTTTCGAGCGAATACCCGCAGCGCACAGCATCCTCACCCATGGAATCGCCTTCGCCGTAACGCTCACCTTGATTGTGTCTCCGGTCCGGTCAGAGACCGGGGGCGCCGCGAGCGATGGTCCTGACGTTGCCGCCGCCTGGACCACGGGCAACAAGCTGGCGGTCGGCACTTCGGCGGATACCACGAGCCAGGTCTGGTTCACCGTCGCCAAAGGCATTACCACCGAAGTGTCTGAGCCGCGACCTGTCTCCGTAATCAATTCACCTTAGTGGGTCTGCTGGCGGGGTATGCCTACGGGAGAATCGAGAACTATTTTTTGGTCGATATGCTGCGTTCCATCTTGATCTCCTTGCGAATCGGTTCATGCTTTGATGGGGCCGGGCGAAACATGGTTTGCCCTCACCAATGCGGCGTGCTCACCCAATCTGCCACCCCACGCCCAGCCGCGCTGGCGCGCGCGCAGTCATTGACTGGTGGCTGGGTACATGCGATCCTACCCGCCTTGAGGTGGCATATGCCCGAATTCCTCATAATCCTTCTCGTGGTGGGAGCTTTCCTCGGAGTCTTCTACTTAGTGTCCATCAGGCGTGACCGCAGGCTGCTGCGCAAGGAAGGGGAGGAAAAGCCGCACGACAGAAAGGCGGCATAGGCCTTCGCTCTTGCTGCCCGGCTCAATCAAGCGGCCAGCCGGGGACACGATGAGGAGAACAGCAGCCGCCGTACTGATAGCAGTCCTCGCCCCGGCAGCCGCCCTCTACGGCTGGGGGCGGGAAGGGCACCGCATCGTTGCCGACGTTGCGCAGGAACGCCTGACTGAGGTCACCAAGCGCAATGTCCAGTCGCTGATCGGCAACAACACACCTCGGTTGCCAACTGGGCTGACCAGATTCGCCCCGAGCGCGACGAGACCTACAACTGGCACTTCGTCGATATTCCCGCCTCGCTGCTAGCGCCACCAGTCTCGCCCGCCTTAGAAGTCTCACAAGAACCGATCCGTCTCGAAGCCCCATGCTTGTAACAGAGACTCGGGGATAAATTTGGAGTCCTTATTTCGCCGTGCCCACTCCCGCAGACGCGTCGAGTGCACGTACTGATCGGGCTGGAGTTTGAATTGCTTCACCGCCTCCTCAAACGAGGACACCGTAGGAATCACCGCGCCGAACGGCACCGGCTTACCCCAATTTGGATTGCCCCTTCTACCCATCAAATCACCTTGCCAGAATCAACTCGGCGCTGGTACTCGTCGATGGCCTCGTTCCACTGCCGCTGGGCGTGGATCTGCGAGATTGAAGGTGATCCCCGAAGGGAGGTGGCCCTAATGAAGTTGAAAGCACGCCTAGGGAAGATTGAGGCAGAGCACGCAAGGGAGCGAGAAGCATTGGCGTTGGCGCACCGTCGTGATCTCGAGACCCAAATAAAGACCCAAATAAGCGACTTAGAGAAAGCCAAGGACCATATAGCAGCCGCCTACGAACTCATGAAGGACGTGCCGGCCGAGAACGTTTACGACGAGGAAGATCGCACCTGCGCAGTTGAAATGCTGGAGGATTCTGCAGCAGAGAGCGCAAGTTGGGAGATGCCAAGCGTTTTACATTGGCGGACCCAGTCTTCGCGGGAGAGCTTGCCGGCCATCAGTTCGGCGACAGCGGTGAAGGGATTCAACTCATCCGTCCCGCGCCGGAGCTGGAAGATTCCCGGCTGCACATTCAGCTCCCAACGGTTTTCGACAAGAGCGAGCGCCAGGGCCGCGGCGAAGAGCTGGCCGGCGCGCTGGGTGCGCTGATTGGGTAAGAGCAGCATTCCTTTGGGATCGGGGATGCGCGAGCCGATCTCTGAAAATTTCGGGATCTGATCGGGGATCGACTCCGCGGTGACGCCCTTCAAAACCACGCCATGTGCAGCAACAGCTTTTTGCCACGCTGGGATCGTGACGCTGAGGGCGACTTCGTCCCAGGAAACATACTTCAGTGTGCCCGGCTTGATGTCAGAAATCCGATTCTCGATGAACTGCAGCTCCAGATCCTGTAAGCGATCGAGCAAAGTTGTGGCGGGACGGGTGTCCTCCGGAACCGAGAGTGCAGGCAGCTTTTCGCTGGCGGAAATGCGGTCGCGTAAGGGCGGGTGTGTGGCATAAGGATTGGTCTTCGATTCCTGCAGATCCTTCTGCAGACCCTTGCTGACCGCGTCGCTGATTTGGGGCGCGGTCATGAAGCGGGCAAACCCGTCGCTGATAGCGGGCAAAGTGCCGTCCCCGAGCGCGGGCGCGACCTCACTCTGCCAGTAGAAGGGCCAGGCCACGGCGGCACCGTGGATGGCGCGCAGGCCGTCGATGAGCGGCTGACGTCCAGCCACGAGGCAGGCAAGCTCGTCGGCGCGATACTCCTGGCGGCGGGAAACCAGATTGATGGCGCGCAGAAAAAGGTTGAAGTACGCCTCCAGAACTGAGGTCACGACGAGATACATGGCGCGCAGGATCACGATGCGCGCGAGCTCGCCGACCGATCCGACGTTTTGAAAGATGTGGATGATTGCCACCTTGGTACGGTACACCCAGGGGCCAAGGCTGGTATCCCCACCGTAGTAATGGGCAAACTCGTGGGCGAGAACCGCTCGAAACTGCGAAACCGTGAGGACGGGAAACAAAGGCAAGCCGAGTCCCATCACTCGCCGGCTGCCAAAGCCTATGACACCACCCCGGTCGGCCACGAAGGCATTGGCGTCTGGGATCAAGTAAACCTCGCTGGGCAAGCGCTCGTTGAGCGACGCAGCGATGTCGTCGAGTTCGGCGAAGAGCCTTTGCTGGTCCTGGCGGAAGAGGGGCATTCCCGGCGCCACAAATTTGTCACGTCGAGGGACGAGGGACCAGAGCATGGTTGCGGCGATGATGATGCCGAACAGGAACATTGCGATGACCTGAAATCCCGACAAACTGGAGCGTGAAATCAGGTACGGCACGTAGACACACGCGGCAGCGAGGACGAGAACGAAAAGGTAAGACGCGATCACCATGAGGATCGCGAGAACAGCAAAAAACGCCATAGAACGGCGAGGACGGATGTCGATTTTCGGAAGAGCCATAAGTGAAAGTTCCTCGAAAATGGCATGATTGTACGCCCGCTACAAACACTTGTATTTGGCGCACGAGAAGGCAGCAGCAGTGACCATGCGCGCACAAGCAGTTACCCCGGCCTCTGCGGATGGGTTTTTGGCGCACTCGAAAGCAACACCAGCGCAGTGACGGCGCAGATAGGTAACGTGCATTTGAACGGAGACCTAAGGTGTGTCAAGGTAACTCCCGCCGGACGAGCTAACAAACTCCCCAAAGCTAAAAGCACACACCAGCGGTGGGTGCAAGCATCGCTTACATCACTCCGTGATAGCTCTGATCCAGGCGCTCCCGTACCTCCTCCGCACACGCGTCGCAAAATCTTGGCCACGGGTCACTCATCACGTCGAGAGACCTCCCACACTTGGGACAGGCGCTGATAACGGGTGCCCCGCAGCGTGGGCAGGTGTTCGGTGCCTCAGACGAGCCGGCCAGCTCCCAATGACAATCCGCATTGGTGCATATTGTTCTTCCGCTACCCATTTCAGGTGCCGATTCTACATCCCTTCCACCCACAGATTGCCCTCCCGCGACGGCTGGCGACAGGGGAGTACCAGGACAAGAAACTCCCCTCTGGCTCATCCCCAACGAGTCGGCGGACTGACTCTACCCTCATGTTCCCCGAGGGCTATTAGCCGCAAAAAGGGAGCGGGTTACACCACCCGCTCCCTTTCTTTTTGCTCCGGAATGTGGGCCGGACCTACGTCAATTTTTTGAGAGCCTGCCGTTTCACCTTCGCCCACCGTAGCCGCTGAGCCGCGGCAATTCTCTTCCTCGCTTCAGCCGACATCTTGCGCCGCACCCTCCGGACTGTCTTCTCGGTCTCCGTTGCAGCCGTACGGCCGACTTTGCCCACCACTTTTCCAAATGCCGAAATAGCATGGTCCAGATGTTCCAGTTCTTTTTGAGCGCGCTTTCGCTCCCGCTTCAACTGCTTAAACATTTTTTGCAGGTTTAACATGCAGCCCTCTCTCTTTCTTAAAGTACAGATCACTGCGCCCGAAATTCTACATGCGGGCTACCGGAAAGCAACTATGGATCTCTCGGCGAGTCTCTGCGTCCGTTGATGGCCGCGTTGGCCGTTCTGCGACTCAACGAACGTCACCGCGGGTTCAGAAAACCTCTCGGGAATCTCTCTCCTCTTGACAGCCTAACATCTTACGGCCTAAGATAAAGGGCGAAGATGCAGAAATGCCCAAAGCTGCCGCAGCAAGTGCTGGAGTTCTTCCGGGCCACTGGCGCCGAAGGCGGCAAGGAGCGGGCAAAAAGGCTGAGCCCACAGCGACGCTCTGAGATAGCGAAGAATGCGGTGAAGGCCCGGGAAGCGAAGAAAACTGCCAAGGCCCGATTGGCTAAGGCCAGACAGAAACCCAGCTCGTAAGAACGAGCGCGCCGAGCAGGTGCTGTAACACCGACCCGGCGCTAACCGATGTCGCCTGTTAGGAGGCAACATGGCTAAGGAAAGTCTATCCCACACTTTGCGGGTTGCGCTCTCGCCCGCGTCAGCACTTCCAACGGTCAGCAGGATCTAGAACTGCAGCTCTCAGAACTGCGGGAGTATGTTGCGCGTCGCGGCTGGGAGATCGCGGAGATCTACACCGATAATGGCGTGTCGGGATCGAAAGACTCCCGCCCGGCGCTGAACAGGCTGATGGACGATGCTGGCCGCCGCAAGTTCGATACTGTTCTGGTCTGGAAGCTGGATCGGTTCGGCCGCTCGCTTCGTCACCTGATCAATGCCCTGGCCGAACTCGAGGCCCGTGGAATTGCCTTCGTCAGTCTACGGGACAACCTCGACCTCGGCACGCCCTCGGGTCGGCTGATGTTCCAGATTATCGGCGCCATGGCCGAGTTTGAGCGGGCGCTTATCCAGGAGCGAGTGAAGGCCGGCCTGCGACACGCACGGTCCAAAGGCACGCGGCTCGGGCGCCCAACCATTGTTGTGGATCGCTCGAGAATTGCCAGCCTTCGCGCACAGGGGCGCGGCTGGAAGGCGATCGCACGGGAGATGAAGCTCGGGGTCGGTACAGTGCTGCGTGCGGCTGAGCAGGTCGCAAAACCCGGTTCAGAAGGCCCGGACGAACCCGTACTCGCCAACTGACTGACGGACTTTCAACGTCGGCCTGATGCTTCGCTGTCCGGGTTCGGTACTGCTTCCTCCGACCGACCGGCGCAGTGGTCATGGAACGGTCCAGGGCCATGGGCCACCTTCCGCCAGGGATTGCCGAAAGAAATAAAGTCAAAATTGCG
>Ga0335081_10021790_pt1 | contig 10367 bp, 9 predicted proteins | sample Lox_Sample_35_FD_206713 | JGI IMG/M metagenome (GOLD analysis project Ga0335081, IMG submission 206713) | Soil microbial communities from Loxahatchee National Wildlife Refuge, Florida, United States - Lox_Sample_3.5 | ecosystem: Environmental > Terrestrial > Soil > Wetlands | place: USA: Florida...
TACGGTTCTCCTGAAAATTACCGGGGGCACACCTCCCTTTGCGTTCCTTGGTCCCCCGCCTTCGACCGCAGCGCAATTCTTTATTTCAGGTTCAACTATGACCATCGTTGGAAACTCGGTAGGTTCCACGGTCGCGATGATCATCGACGCGAGCTCGCCGGTGAACCGGCTTGATCTTCCAATCTCCGTCGAATCTGCCGTATCGTTCACGAACAGTATTCAGCCCATCTTCACCGGGCAGTATGGTTGTGTCGGCTGCCATGGGGGCACAGAGGGTCTCTTTCTCACCACCGCAACCGTGAGTTACCAGAACCTGGTGAACGTTCCTGCACAGTCACCGGGTTACGCCGGCTACAAGAGAGTTGACCCGAGGAACCTGGCAAATTCATTGCTGTACATCAGGCTTGCGTCGAACGACCCGTCGGTCAGCATGCCGCAGGGTCGTACTGCGCCATTCGATCCGGCGTCGCTAAGCAACGTCCGGACGTGGATCCTTCAGGGAGCCCACTTCAACTGAGTTCTTCAAACCCAACACACGAGGTGACCATGAAAGCTTGGAAGTCCATCACAATTATCGTTGCCGCATACTTGTTCTGTTTCAGCGCCGGACCAACCACAGCGCAGGACAAGGATACGACAAAACAAGAAAAGTCCAGGACGTATACCTTTGCCAAGGATATCGCGCCGATCATTGAAAAATACTGTATGAGCTGTCACGGCTCGGACAATGAAAATCCGAGCGACCTCTACATGGATGACTTCGCTACGCTCATGAAGGGGGGAAAGCATGGCGTCCCGGTCGTTCCCGGCAGTCCGGAGAAAAGTCTGATGTATCAGAAGTTAGAGCCCGATCCCCCGTTCGGCAAGCAAATGCCCCGCGGGCGAAAGAAAATCACTCCTGAAGCGGTGAAGGTGATCCACGATTGGATAGAACAAGGAGCGAAGGAAAAATAGAAGGGATGGATTCGGTACCGTCACCCTGCCAGGCATCAGCGAGGGAGGCGACGGCACCGTGATGCCCTAGTCGACCTTTTCAACTTTGACGGTATTTGTCGTCCCCTTCGCCATGATCGGTATTCCTGCCGTAAAGACAACATAATCGCCTGCTTCGACGTATCCATATTTCTTCAGTTGGTCTTTTATCTTCTTGAACGCTTCATCCGTATTTTCGATGTGTTCCGAAATCAGTATCCCGCGCACTCCCCAGACAATATTCAGGCGGGAGAGGACTTTTTCCCAGTTCGTCACGGCAACGATTTTCGCTTCGGGCCGATATTTGCTGATTCGAAGCGCTGTTACTCCGGAATGTGTAACGGGGACGATTGCTTTGGCCCGCACTTGTTTTGCCAGGAGACACGCCGACCGTGCAACAGCATCGAACACGTTGTCTTCAATGCTGCCCGAAGTCTGCACGAAGTCGAGGTGATCTCGGTGCGTCGCCTCCGCCCTCCGGATGATTTTGTCCATCACCGAGACGGCCTCGATCGGGAATTTGCCCAACGATGTTTCACCGCTCAGCATCACTGCATCCGTCCCGTCAAGCACGGCGTTGGCGACATCGGTCGCCTCGGCACGGGTCGGCCGGGGATTCTCAATCATCGATTCCAGCATTTGTGTTGCAACAATGACGGGCACACCCATTTCATTGCACTTGCGAACGATCATCTTCTGAATGATGGGGACCTCCTCGGTGGCCATTTCCACGCCGAGGTCGCCCCGCGCAACCATAACTCCGTCCGCCTCGGCAATAATTTTATCGATGTTACTCACCGCTTCCGCCTTTTCTATCTTCGCGATAATGGGAAATCTTCTCCCCTTTTGCGCTTCGCTGATGATGATGTCCCGCAATTTGTGAATGTCCTCCGGACTGCGCACAAACGAAAGGGCGACGTAGTCCACATCATTCGCCAATCCGAACTTGAGATCTTCGATATCTTTCTCGGTCACGGATGATGCACTCACCCGCACGCCGGGCAAATTCATTCCTTTGTGCTCTGACAGAATGCCTCCGTTCACCACGACACAGCTCACATCAGTGCTTGTTTTGGAGACGACCTTCACGCTCATTTTCCCGTCATCCAGGAGTATCGTGTCATTCGGCTCCACATCATTCGGAAGACCTTTGTAGGTCGTGGAAACGCGGTCTGCTGTCCCGAGCACCTCCTGCGTCGTGAACGTCAGGGATGACCCTTCCTGGAGCACGACGGACTTTTCCTTCAGCGTTCCCGTCCGGATTTTCGGTCCGCTGAGATCCTGAAGGATACTGATGTGCTCTCCCGTTTGTCGCCGAGCCTCGCGGATATTCTCGATGACTTTGACGTGTTCTTCATACGTGCCGTGGGAGAAATTCATACGTGCCACATCCATTCCCGCAACGATCAGCTTCACAAGTTTGTCGACGCTTTGCGAAGCCGGTCCTATCGTGCAAATGATCTTTGTATTTCCAAAATCTTTCGTGCGTATCATGCTTTGACACCTTTGATCTGTTGAATGGAATCTGCAATCGGCGGGAGAATTTCTCCGGACTTGCCGAACAATCCTTCGTCGAAGAGTCTCGATTGTTCGGTTCGCTCGATATTCACTTCGATCGTATACGCCCCCGCACGCTTTGCCGTCATCGGAAGGGACGCTGCGGGATAGACAATTCCCGACGTCCCGACAGACAAGAACACAGCGCACCGTTGCGCAGCACGCTCCGCCTCCTCGAAGACATCGTGGGGCAGCATTTCGCCAAACCAGACTACGTCCGGCCGTACCAACCCACCACACGCCTTGCAGTGTGGAACCTTGTTCTCCGCGGAAAAGTCGGGCTGCTCGTCTCTCGTCCCGCAATCGATGCAGTAACTCTTCATAATGTTGCCGTGCAACTCGAGAATGTGCTTGCTGCCTGCGCGCCGGTGGAGGTCGTCAACATTTTGGGTCACCAGCGTGAAGTCGCTGAAACACTCTTCGATTCTCGCAAGTGCTGCGTGACCCGGGTTCGGGACGACGTTTTCGATGAGCGTGCGACGATACGTGTACCACTCCCAGACAAGCTGTGGATTACGAATGAACGCGTCGAAATTGGCAAGCTCCTCCGGCCGGAATTTTTTCCACAGACCATCTGCACCGCGAAAGGTCGGGACTCCACTCTCGGCCGATATGCCCGCCCCCGTGAGCACGCACACCGACTCACTGTTCCGCAGAAGCTGGCGAAGGGTTTGCGACAAGTTCATTGTCGAGGCTCCAACGTGAGGACATCGTGGCACGTCCGCTCGATGACGTTGCGGTCCATCGGCATTCGCCGGTACTCTCCGAGCAGCCAAAGCTGAACCTGGTCACTATAGTGTTTGTAGAAGACCTGACCCGATTGTCCCGGTGGCGTGACAGCACGCGTATTGTTCTCGTCCGAAAGGTCGAAGATTTGGCGCGTTGAGGGGCCCACGGTATTTGCAAACGGCTTGTTCAGACTGTAGTCGCCTTTCCAGATTGTTGAGTGAGAGCCACCGACGGTAAACGGACCAATATCGAAGATCGGGCGGAGAAGACTCTTTGCGCCGAAAACGTGTCTGAACTCGACCTTGTGCAGTCTCCCCCACTGCCATTCTTTGAGCTCGCCGCCGAGCAACCCTTCGAGGTCATCGACGGCATCGGCCAGACTTTTCCGGATAATATCATTCTTTGTTTCCACCTGGGGCGTCGCACTGTTGTCAAACCAGGGAGAAGAATCCTGCTTGAGCAGCTCCGTCATCACGTTCAGCGGCACGCTTGCCAGCGTATCGTACAATCCAAGGAGCTGGTTGCCAAACTCATCGTCGAAGGTGTTATGGATCGCCTTCAGGAAAAAATCCTCGAAGAGCGTCGTCGCGACATCGTTCTTCGTCATTTCAAATTTCCACGTTCGGAAGTACGTCAGCGCAGTCTTCACGTTCTCATTCGTTACCGTGACACTGTCAAACGCCTTGAGGATGATGGGGACAAGCTCACGCGCCTGGAGCGATACCAGATCCAGCTGGAGCTGTTGCACGTCCTCCACCGTGAACCTGTCCTGACTCTTGAGGACCTCGTCGATCCTCTCTGCGCGCCACGGAGGCTCCCAGTTGCTGGATATGTAATAGGGATACGTGTCATCAATAATCTTGTTGTTGGCTGTGGCAATATATCCCTGCTCTGGATCGAAACGATTCGGCATTTTATCGAACGGCACGAATCCCTTCCACTCGAACTGGCCGGTATTGCCGGGGAACGGCACCAGACCCGTTTTGACCGGTCGAATGGGCAACTTGCCCCCCGTGTAGTATCCGATGTTGCCATCGACATCGCCGTAGACAAAATTCTGCGCTGGCGAACCGAAGGACTTCAGTCCATTCTTGAAGTCGTCCCAGTTCATTGCCCGGTCGATACGATAGAATGTATTCGCTTCATCGGACGACTCTTCACCGGTCCATCGCATGGAAATAAGCTGGGGAGAAAGCTCGGCAGCGGCCTCCATGCGGTTTACGATCGGCCCGTGCTGGGTCCAATAGGAAGTGTACACGACGGGGAGCGAATCTTTCACGACAATGGTGTCGACATACTCCACCATCGGATGCCATTGATTCTCGAAGAGATATTTCGATGGGTACTGCACGGAATCAACATCTTCAACGTAATAATCGGCGTCGTCCATCATCGCGTTGGTCACTCCCCACGCAATTCGTTCATTGCGTCCGATGATGACAAACGGGACTCCGGCGATGGTCGCCCCCGCAACATCGACGCCGGGTGTGTGCAGCTGCAGCTCATACCATCGACCCGGGGCAAGCAGGATGAGATGAGGATCGTTCGCAACAATGGGCTTGCCACTCACGGTCTTCGCCCCACCGATGACCCACGCATTGCTCCCGGAAGAAACATCACCGATCCCCATAAGCTTCCGGTACGAGAAATCTGCCTTCATCAAACCGGTCGGGTATACCGTGGTCCTCTTCCCTTTTCCCTCCCGGGGAAGAATGTACGGCGCGCCGGCGGGCCAGTTCGGGAACAATTCCCGGGCCCGGTCCTCTCCGAATCGTTGAACCAGGATGCCCATCAGTACATCGGTCCAGCGGGAGAAATTCAATTCCCACGCCATAAGTCGGCTGATCACAAGTGTATGTTCGATGGTCCACGGCTCGGGCTCGAAACCGAGCATGTCGAATTCCACGGGATATGCACCCTTGTGGGAATCGATGAATGCGTTGACACCGTCCGCATAAGCCTGCAAAGCACTGCGCACGTCGGGGTCCAATAGTGCAGCGTTCTTCGTCGCAAGCCGCCAGAGTCCCAACGTCCGAAACATTTTGTCAGCCGGGAGCGCCGATTCACCGAGGATTTCGGACAGGCGCCCCATGCCGGCCCTTCGCTCCAGCTCCATTTGCCAAAGACGCTCTTGTGCGTGGATATATCCCACGGCAAAGTACCCGTCGTGGTCGGACTCCGCGAAGATGTGGGGAACGCCATAGTTGTCCCGATACACCTGGACTTTTGCCTGTAGTCCCGCCACTGTTTCGTTCCCGTTTGTTTTGGGGAAGGACTTCGTTACAAGATAATAGGCTACAACGGCAGCAACGATGAGAACAACAAGAAAAGTTAGCGAGAGACCGACAAGGATTCTTAAACGACGGGACACGACGGTTCCTTCAACTGACTGGTGTCGCGGGTGGGAAAGCAGATAGCATCAATCGTCAATGTAAACAAAGATGAGAGGTGTTGCAAGCAATAGAAACGTCCGGTGATGTCCTCATGTGAGCTGTCGAGAGGAAATGCCGCTGTATGACATCTCCCCTTCGCGGATTGCACCCAAAGGGATTCCAAAAATCGGAACCGGAGAGCGGGACGCCCGACACCGCCAGTGCAAATTTGAAATTGCGACGCTGCCAGGCGTTAAGCAGTTTCCTGGAGAGATCGAGCGGTCCCCACAACCTCTCGAACGAACCGTTTGGACTCGACGAACGTTTACTCCACATCGCGGTGTACTGTTCCGGGAGAAAATGCTGGGAGGCATGCCGAAATATATTCCGCTCCACCGGCATGAGGAGTGCTGTACTGCACCCATTCCCCCGCGTGAACGATAACCGCCTCACCGGCGTGGATGTCAACTGCCCCATCACGAGTCTTCACTCGGATCACTCCGACGAGAACGAGCGTATACTCGTTGAATTCCGGGGTTTGACCCGGCTCGAACCATCCGCCCGGACTATTCATGCGCGCAATGCTCACGCCGGGCTCTTTCGTATTGACGCGACCGATAAATTCCTCAATGATCTTCGGCTTGTTTCCTGCCGCCGTGATGATGGATGGAGACTTGATGACCGTTGGCATCGTGCACACTCTCGTGGAATCTTCGACCTGCGGTACCAGGAAGACAGAATTGTGGATTTCAAAAAACGAGCGGGATGATCCGCTTTGTTCGACCGGCGTATTCCGTGTACTCGGGATACTCGATTTGTACAAGTCGCTCTTCGCAGAAGATTCGTATACCAACACCGAAACACAAAAGAACGAATAACCCGGCGTTCAGCCATGAGAAGTTCCCGAGTACTCCCGCCACGGTGAATAACAACACGGCTGCATAAATCGGGTGGCGGATGTACTTGTACGGGCCGGTCGTCACGAGCCCACCTTTGGTTGCATCGGCGGCAAAATGAAAACTGCGCGATCCGAATGTAACTCGTGCCCATACCATCAACATGGCAGCGAGAATTTGCACCGCGATGACCACGACCAATGATGAGAAAAGGCCGCGGACGAAAATCAGGAGGATGAGTGCGAGAACCATTATGCCGTACCCGGCAACGGAATAGACCCTCAGTGACTTCATATCCTCTCCTTTCGGACAATCAAAGAGATGCTCACTCCTGTTCCAGCGACAAAGAAATCTCGTCGCACGGAATTGGACAACGAGTGTGATCGAAGAGAATTGTGCGAGGTCTCGGAACTGAAGAACCCATGTGGAAGCAGCCCATCGTTGACTGTGTGCTGACGCTCAAGATAGTCCGACGCGCCGGAGGCTGAAGACAAAGCTGTCTGCATACGTTCGTGGCTCGCTCAGCGAAAAATCCGGAAATGCTTTCTTGAATACGCTCAATGGCCTGCGCACGAGGTAAAATGCATCACGCCGATAAGATCCGAGATGCGTCGAAATCACAACGGTACCTGCTGGAGAGAGATGGGACCGGATGTTCTGAAGCGCAAATTCGAACTTTTGTTCATTCACGATATGTTGGAGAACATCCATCGCCACGATGAGATCGTAGCTCCCGTTCAATGGCTCAGCCGATATGTCAACTGTCCGAAATTGGAAGCCGGGGAGCCTTGCAGACAAGCCGCCGAACAAGGTACCCACGATGTCAATGCCGATGTAATTTCTCACACCGTTGGTGTGCAACACTTCCGCGAAGTGACCGGTACCGCATCCAATATCGAGAACCCGGGCCGATTCGAACACGACGCGGGCTTCGCGGCAAACATCAAGGAAGACCGCAGTCCCCTCCTCGAGCAACTTGACATTCTCTTCGTGCGATTTTGATTTGTTTCCCACCCCGCGGAGATCGAACCCGTATTTCACGTGGCGGTACTTCCAGTAGTCCACGTGGTGATAATCGCTTCCCGCTCTGAACCGTACGCGCTCCACCAAGGTTCTCCACCGACGTCCCAGAACACCCAATGGATCGCGCATCAATTTGCCGATCTTATGAACCATGGTGGCGTTTGCCCCTCGGCTGATGCAAACCTCTGAGGAAATCACGAACAGCTCTTCGAACGCTGGTATATCGAATCAATCGCAGCAACACGGATCCATGAATTTACAATTATCGCTGACATTTTGCACGTGCCTGACCGAACTTTTTAAGAACTGAAGCTTTTTGGTTGCTATCGTTCAGAGGCAGAGAGTTGTGGTGTCGACGGCCGTCACCTTCTCCAGGAGGGCACCACAAGCGGAGGTACGATACTCAGGAGAATGGCGGAGATGACTTCTTAGCCGGCGGGCAACCCGAAACACTAGCGATCCCTTTCTGCTTCCGATCGGAAGAATTGTATCTGATTGGACAGGATTGCAATTATTTCTTTGCCCGCTTCGGCTTCTGAGAGTAGGCCTCGCACAATCGCGCTCGCGACTTGTATGTCATACTGATTGGAGCCGTACCTGCTCCAGAGTTCACGCGACTCACCGCGATCGTATTCATGCAAGTTTTGATTCAACTCTAAGGCCGTAACCTTTCCATTCTTCCAATCCTCGAACTTCGAAGCAATCATCGAGAGACTTTTAGCGACATCTCGCTCGTAAGCGAAAGCAGCAAGCTCTCGAAGGCGTCTCTTTTCCGATTTAGAGAATTCTTGCATGAATTTCCTTTCTCCCGACCAACGGACCGGAGCTTCCACCAAAAGATGAATCAAGACGGACAGATAACTCCCGTGGCGCTTGAACGTCACGAGGATCCCGTACAGCGGGATTAAGGCTCTGAAAACTTAACGAGCGTAATATCCAAAATTTCTTTTCCAACTGCAGCTCGTTGGTTAATATTAACATGCTTTTTGGTCTAGGGCAGCGAGTTCGCATTTACCCGCCGTGTGCGTCTTTTGCATCCCGCTGTCTTCTAGCGGGCCTCAGCTTCAGCCGCCCACCCCTTCTCTTCTCTTGGGGTCAGCTAGTGGCGCTTTACGCCCTGGCGCCAAAGGCGCCACTTGTTGAGTCCCGACGACTTCTATCGTCGGGGCGAAACCCCGCTGCTGTTTAGCGGGGAGCAACTTGTTAGGCCGCTGCCGAGAATCTGCAGGTTAGAATCTGTATCCTAGGCCTGCTCTAAGCATCATATTACTCCCGCTATTGTCGCCATAGGCTTGGTTCCGGAAAAAGATGCCGAGTGGCACGATGACTTTGCCCAGAATTGTAAACTGATATCCGATACCTCCAAGAACGAATAGGTTCGTAGAAGAACTACCACTTGGAGCCCAATTGCCAACTAGTTGGCCAAAATGGTACTCGATTATTTGTTGAGAATTGTTGTGGTAGGCCCCAAGACCGACTTCGAAGATCTTTGCCAGGATGAATCCTCCATAGAGAGCGAGATCGTACCTTTTCGTTGAATGTGGTACAAGGCCGTAGAAGCCTCCTTCGTCAGCAAGCGTGTTAACGTAATAATCGACATGGATACATGCGGCTAACGAAGGTGCGAGTTCTACCCCGATTGCACCTCTGAAAGAATTAGAAGGCTGCCAGCCGTGACCGGCGTGATTCAACAACGGGAGTCCTTCATCAACTATGATCCAATACTTGGAGCAATTGATTCCGGCGGTGGAAGATGAATCTGCCGGGCCTTCTTGAGCTCGTGTTGCAGAAAGAGCGACGGTCAGAATCCAGATGGTTGTTTGGAGGCTATTCATGTTTCTTGTATTCCTGGCAGCGGCCTAACGGACCGGCCCCCCCTCCAAAAAGCGGAGGGGCAAGTAAGCTGCCCCGTGAGATAATAATGCTACCCGTTGAGTTGTCTGTTTCCATTTTTGTTGACGCATTGAGCTTCAGTTAGTCCAAAACGTTGTCCATCTCACGGGTCCAGCTTGTGCGCTTTGTGCACCCCTTTTGGCGAAGCCATCCCTTCGGGAGGGAAGCGACTTGTTAGAACGCACACCAGAAAATTTTTTCCTCGGCACATAAGCTCTTGACCAATCTTCCACTTTATCGAAATCATCTGGACTCAAATTAAAACAGATTCACGGGTAGTCCTTGAAGAGCAAGGTTCCTTTTGCTTTATCCCCACGGCGAACGACCTTCACTTGGCCGATTCCAGACTCCTTGGCTACTCACCATCCCTCAAATTCAGAATATCGGAGAACGTCTGCGTAGTGCTTTTGTGCAGTGGGGTTCCATAGCCTATTTTGAGGCTTTCAGGATTCCGTGCCAGGGAGTCACGGTTTCAAGAAAATGGCTACCAAGAATCTCCGCCGACATTCCATCGCTAATGAAGACCTGGGCGTAGTCCTTCAGGTGGAGGATGTCCGAGATTATGACTTTCCCACCCGGCTTTAACACCCTTGCGATTTCCCGGCAAGCACTTTCCCTCCCCTCCTTGGTAGCGATGTTGTGGATACAGAGGTTGGAAAGAACGACGTCAAAATATGATTCGGGAAACGGCATCTTTTGAGCGTCTTCGCCTTTTAATTCAACCTTGTCGCTTACCCCTTCCAGTTGGGCGTTCTTGAGGGTGTCTTGAGAATTGTTTTCATGCATGTCTACTTGGCTCCAAATATCGATGCCAATGCTCTTGCCACTTGTTAACCTCTTGGCCGCTCCGATCATCAGTAGGCCCCTTCCGGTGCCGATGTCAAGGACTGTTTCGTTTCCCTTCCAATCTACCATGGAAAGAAGT
>Ga0335081_10021791_pt1 | contig 10367 bp, 7 predicted proteins | sample Lox_Sample_35_FD_206713 | JGI IMG/M metagenome (GOLD analysis project Ga0335081, IMG submission 206713) | Soil microbial communities from Loxahatchee National Wildlife Refuge, Florida, United States - Lox_Sample_3.5 | ecosystem: Environmental > Terrestrial > Soil > Wetlands | place: USA: Florida...
GGACGTCGCTTTCCTTAGACAGAACGTTGGAATAGTCTTCCAGGACCCAGTCAGGTCCCTCAACCCGACGCTCACGGTGAGAGAGATCATGACGGAGGCTCTCCTGGCGTCGAAGTCGATACCCAAGAAAGAGTACAAAGATAGGATTGATTTCATATCGAAGCTCGTCGGTGTGACGAAGGATCTGCTTCCTCGTCGGTCCAGAGAGTTGAGCGGGGGGCAGAGGCAACGAGTCAGTCTTGCCCGAGCGCTCGTGGTCCCAAAGAAACTGCTTGTACTGGACGAGCCGACGAGCGCTTTGGACGTGTCAATCCAGGCACAGGTCCTGAACACCCTCAAGAAGTTGAAGTCAGAACTCGACATGTCCTATCTCTTCATAACCCACGACATCAACGTCATCAAGTATGTCAGCCACAGGCTAGGTGTGCTTTTCTACGGCAAGCTTGTCGAGATAGGAGACACCAGGGCCATCGACACAGATCCGAAGCATCCATACACCCAGAGCCTGATTTCCCACGTTCTCACGCTCCGCCAGGCCCAGTTGCAAGAGACTGTAATCTCAGAGCACAGACCTTCGCCCACCGGTTGTCGGTACCGCATCGTCTGCCCATCTGTCTTCGAGAGGTGCGCCGATGTGCCTCCGGCGATGGACCTCGGAGGCGGACACTTGGTCTCCTGCTTTCTGTACGACCATGGGCCGGACAACAGGGCCAGGGCGCCCCTCCAGACCAGTGCCGCCGACCTCCCTGGCAGCGGCGTCTAGATGCCCAAGCGCAATAGCACCATCGCAGCTGCCCCTTCAGTTCGTTACGGCAGGAGTCGGCCCTTCCTCCCGGGGCTTTAGCAGCCCGGACTCCTTCAGAGATTCTTTCTTGAACAGCAGGTGGGGCCTGAGTTTGACGTCCAGCGCCTCTCTTATCCCTTCGCCGAGGAAGCTGAACCCCGCGACAATCACTGCAACCAGCACCGCGGGAATGACCACCTGATAGGGGAAAAGGTAGAAGTTGTAGCCCACATTGGACACCATCACCCCAAGCTCGGGCGCGTTGGGAGGTATGCCTACGTTCAGGAATCCAAGAGTAGACAGAGTCAGCAGGGCCGTCCCCACATCTGTGGTGGCGTATACCAAGACGCTTGGCAGGATGTTCGGGATAGCATCTTTCCTTACGATGTACAGGAACGAGGAGTTCAGCGCCTTCGATATGGACACGTAGTCCTCTGCGGCAACCGCCAAAACGCCTCCCCGCACAAGTCTCACGTACGGTGGCCACCACACTACAATCAGGGACAACGTGACGTTGATCAGACTTGGGCCCAGCGTCGCGGCAATTGCCAAGCTCATGATCATCTGAGGGAAGGCCATGAACATGTCAGTCAATCTCATTATGACTTCGTCGAGCCAACCCCTGAAGAACGCCGCCAAGGTACCCAGGACGATCCCAAGCGTCGCAGAAACGAGAACGGTCACGATAGGAATGCCTATGTCAATAGGCAGCGCAGTCACTATTCTCGAGAGCATGTCCCTTCCCAGAAGGTCGGTCCCGAATGGGTGGCCTAGCGATGGAGACGCATTCGCCACTGTGAAATCTGGTTTGAACGGGTCGTAGGGAAGTATTCTCCCCGAACTTGCCACCTGAGCTACTGTGAGAAGCAGGAAGAACGAAACGGTCACGACCCCAAACAAGGAGAGCGCGTTGGAGGTGAGTATCTTCCTGACGCCTGTGGTTGAGGTGATCAACGCTATGTCACCCCTCCCTCTCCCAGAGCTATTCGCGGATCAAGCAGAGAGTAGAAGACGTCAGCGATGAAATTGGCCACAATGACCCCCAGGGTGAATATGAGGACACATGGTATCAGCACCGGATAGTTCGCTGATACGATTGCTTGGTAAGTGAAGTAGCCTACTCCAGGCCAAGCAAAAATCTCTTCGATGACAATCGTCCCCGACAGGAGAAATCCGAAGGTCACGGCTATCATGGTGTTGGTGTCGATTAGCGCGTTTCTCAGTATGTGGTTCCTCCTCACCTCCCCCTCTCCCAGTCCCTTCGCGCGGGCGGCTTTCACATGTGTAGACCATCTAGCATCCAGGATCGACGAGCGCATTATTCTCGCGATTATTCCGAACTCCAGCAGCGCCAGAACAGTGGCCGGCAGAACAAGATGGTACAGGCCGGAAAGGAAAGCCTCGCCGTTCAAGTTTACAATAGCGTCCAAAACGTAGATTCCCGTGAAACGGCTAATCGGCGCGAGAGTCTGCGAGTACATGCCACCGGACGGGAAGAGCGGGATATAGCTCGTAAAGACTAGGACTGCCAGGATGCCTCCGAGGTAGTAGGGAGAGGACCAACAGGTCAGGTAGAAGATCCTTATCGACTTGTCAGCCGCACTTCCATACCTCATCCCCGAGATGTAACCCAACCCAACTCCAAGTATCACGATGAGAACCATAGTGGCGATGACAAGCTCCAGAGTGTTTGGGAAGTAGAACGCGATCTCTGAGATGATGGATTTCCCCGTCTGCGGGTCGGTTCCGAAGTTGCCTGTGAAGTACGACTGAAAGAAGTAGTAGAGCTGTGTCCACCACGGCTGATCTAGGTGATATTGGGTCCTGACGGCGGCAATCGTTGATGCGCTTGCCCTTGGTCCCGCCCACAGATGTGCCGGATCCGGGTTAAGCAGGTGAGAAATGGCGAAGACTATGAGGGAGACTCCGACAAGAACCACGATCGCGCCGACTATGCGTCTTCCCAGGTAGGGGAGGAAGTCTCTGAGGGAGACCGTTGCAGTCCCCCCAACTAACTTGTGAATCTTACTGTGTTGTAGTAAAGGAAGAATCCCATGGCGGATCCGGCTGGATTGGGAAATATGCCCGTGATGCCGGTCGTCTGCACGGCCATCATTTCAGGTACGTACAACCAGATTTGGCTGTAGTTCTGATACATGCTCTGGGTAATGTTACGGAACGCCGATACAAGCGTCGGCTGATCCATAGAGGTCGCAGCCAGAGTAGTCCAGTTGATGACCTGCTGGTCGGCATAGCCACCGGTCCCGATGTAGTCGCCCGTGGTGAAGTAGGAGACGTAGTCTATGCTCGCAGTGTAGTCCTCGCTGTAGAAGCCAAATCCCATGGCATAAGTCGTGTTCTGGTCGCTCGGGGAATCAATCAGCGTCGAGTATTCCCTGAAGGGCAGGGACTTCAATGTGACCGGTATGCCAATCGAACCTAGATTGCTGCTTATGATTTCCGCGGCTGGGCCATCAGTCGGGTTCTCAGAATCGTAAAGGAATTCGACCGCCGGGAACGCCTTCCCTCCCGGATTGAGCGTCGTTCCGTTGGGGAGGTGGGACACGAAGCCGGCCTGGGCGAGTGAAACGGCAGCCTCAACTGGGTTGTACTGATACGGACTCAATCCCGCTATCGATTCGTTGTAGTACTGAAATCCTGGTGGAATAGGCCCAATCCACTGCTGGGCGTGACCGTTGAACACCAGGCGAATGATGTCCTGATAATCTATGCCATCGGCTATTGCCTTCCGCACATTCAGGTCATTGAACAAGGGGAAAGCCTGTGTGTCCATGTATATGTAGTGAACATCCTCGGACGAACCGAAAACAATCGGGAGAACCGTCGTCTTGACGCCCGGCAAGGGGTTTGTCACATTGTAGTAGGTAACAGGCACGCCAATCATCTGGACAGTTCCAGATCGCATGTCCGCTATGCTCGTGACCGAGTCTTTGTAGTATATGACCACGGTATCAAGAATGGCAGGAGAAATCGCGTTGTTCAGTTGTGAAGCCGGGAGACTGTTCGCCCAGTAGTTGGAATTCCTTACCAGAGTCACGCTCTGCCCTAATACCCACGTCTGTAGCTTGTAGAATCCTGTTCCAATCGCCTCGGTCGTCAGGGCGTTGTTCGGAGCTCCCGCCACCACCCCTCCCTGACTCGAGACGTAGACGGGGTCGACCGCGTACGCTGTAGGAGTCTCGAGGGTCGCAAGGAATGCGGAGTAGGGCGCCATCCCGTTGTAACCCCAGCCAAGGTTGATCTGGATCGCTGAAGCGTTCAGAACAACAACCGACTGGTCTGGATTGCTCATGACGGTTAGGTTGCTAGCTGAGGGGTTCGCGTAGTTGATGGAGTTGAGCATCGAGTCTGTCACGTTGAAGCTCAAGCCATTCCCGGCGGCGAGGTTCTGAGACAGAATCCAAGAAGGCGCCTGGTTCATCACTATTGTTCTGTAGATTGAATACCACATCACGTAGGCGTTGAATGGGTCTCCGTTACTGAATGACACGCTAGGACGCAGAAGGAAGGTGTAGTTCATGCCGTCTGGCGAGATGACCCATGAGCTGGCCAACACGCCTTCGTAGCTTGTGTAACTGGTGCCATTGTAGGCGACGAGCCCCTGATAGATCTGCTGGACAACCTCCCAGCCGGACGTCTCGTACGTCACAGCGGGATCTAGCGTATCGGGCTGGTTCAATTCATCAACCTGAAGCGAAGTTCTGGTCGGGCTGGTGCTCGAGGTGGTAGAAGTCGAACTCGTGGAGCTGCCAGTGCTCTGGGACGTTGTGGAACTCGTGCCTGGACCTGGCGCAAGGCCGTAGTAGGCTCCCACTGCGGCTACCAAGATTACAACAATGATGATAACTCCGATCACAATTCTTGAGACAGCCCTCCTTTGGTGAGGTTTCATTCGCTGCTCAGATGTGGCACAAATTCCGCTTTGGGGTATTTACGGGTTTGGCCTAAGGTAATTCGACTAGCTTCTGATACGAATTCGGTCCGTGACTTGCGGAAGCTTGTCAATGAGCCGCCGTCAAGGGATACACGAATTCTGATCTTGCCCTCGCACATTCAAGGCTCAGAAAACTTCCACCGTCCCTGATACTGTCTTCGAGACCTGAGTCGTGACTCCTCTGAGACCGAGTTCCCTCAGTATCAGGAGGGGGTCAAGCGATTCTGGCGGGATGACTCCCCTGATGTCTATCTTCCCCTCCGCAAGCATTGTCACAAACACCGCAGGAACGATGCCCGTGAGGAAGGACGTTGCGTTCTCGTGCAGCCTCCTGTACGCTACTTCGTGCGAAGCCATGGTGCTTAGCTTGTATCTTGCCTCCGAGTTTCCCTTCTTTCCTTTGACCTCGACTGCAATGCCCGTGTGGCCCCTGACTGTCTTCGAGACCGACACGGGGGTGGGAACGACTGAATTTAGAAGATCAATGGGGGCTACTTTCGTGCCTCTGATCTCCGTGGGTCTGGCTTCCAGCAGGCCAAGCTTCTTCAGGGTGTGGAGCACAGTCACGCATTCGTCCGTCAGGGCAAGTTTGAAGTCCACGTAGTTGACTCCCTTTCCTATGTACTCAGGGAGCGTCATCACCTCTTCGTGGTCGACGAGATAGACAGGTTGCGCTCCAATCGGCTCAGAGAATTCGTAGATCTCCTTCCCGCTCAGAGGGGGAGAGGACACCCTCTTTCCATCAACAAAGGTACGTGGCGAGTCGAAGACTTCTGAGAAGAAGACCTCCGGAGAGAAGAGGAGCATGAACTCATACTTGGTGCTCGTTGAGTTCTCTCCGTCCCTGACCCGGATTTCTTCGACGGTGTCCATCCTGTCGGCCGCATACCTTGCATAGATGTTCGATAGACCAGGATCCTCCCCGAGACCAGGCACGGCGAGCAGCCCCTTCCTTTTCCAGGCCCCGTCCTTTGCCAGCTGCTCGTCTAGCCCGTTGCCGGCCAAGTCGACGTAATTCGCGCCCCTTGCCAGAGACAGGTCCATCATCCTGTGGTTGAATCGGGGATGGCTCGCATTGATTACGACATCCTTTCCCTCGATTACGGCGTCCAGCTCCTCCTCGTTACTGGCATCGATTCTAACGACCTTCGTCTTGGTGCTTGACATCTTCGCTATCTCAAGAGCGTGTTTCGTGTTCTTGTCCGCCATGGTCACGTGCTGAATCGCCTTGCTCTCAAGCAGGACCTGCGCAATAACAGAACCCACGGCACCCAGCCCAACTACCAGTACTTTCATGCCAGGCCAAGGTGGCGCCAGCTGCATGGTTAATACGCTTGGCTAAGGACTTAGGGTGAAAGGTTATAGTGACTTGGGCGGGCCGCCCGCGCCATGGACGCTCTGGTCGTGGGTGTTGGTTCGGTTGGCTCGGTGATAGCTCAGTATCTGCAGCAAGACGGTTCGGTTGACGCTCTTACTCTGGCAGACAAGGACGTCTCTCGAGCGCGCGGTATCGCCGCCAAGCGTGGAAAGACAAAGGTGGATGCGGTCAAGATAGACGCCAGCGACCCTAGAGAGCTCAGGAAACTTACGAAAGGGAAGGGGATTGTTGTGAACTCTGGCCACCCCATGTTCAATGAGCCTCTGATGCGGCTCTCCAAAGAACTCGGCATCGCCTACGTTGACCTGGCGAGCAGCAACATGACGAAGCAGCTTGCTCAGGATGCGGAGTTCCGGAAGGCGAACACTCTCGGAGTCGTGGGAATGGGAGAGGACCCTGGTCTGTCAAACATCTATGCGAGGTGGGCGGCCGACAGGTTGACGACGGTTAACCAAATCAAGGTGCGGGACGGAGAGTTCTCCGTCAGCAAGCTACATGGTTTCGTGCCGCTGTTCTCACCGGAGGTTTTCTTCGAGGAGGTTCTCATGGATGCCATCATTTTTGTCGATGGCAAGGTGAAACACCTTTCGCCGATGAGCGAGAAAGAGGTCTACGACTTCCCCCCGCCTTTGGGGAGGCAGACGGTCTACGCTCTTGAACACGAGGAAGTGCAGACCCTGCCGTACTACATCAAGAAGGGTGTTCAGTACGTGGACTTCAAACTCGCTCTCTCGGACGATTTTGTCAGCAACGTGAACCTTCTCAAGGAGCTCGGATTGCTCAGCACAAAGCCTGTCAACGTGAAAGGAACCAAGGTTCGACCGTTCGATGTATTCATAGCAACTCTTCCCATACCTGTCTCAGTGGCTTCTGCGCTGAGTGGCCACGCAGGAATATCCATCGAGGTGAGCGGGACCTCTGGCGGGAAGGAGACCAGGTACACCCTGAGCACCCAAATGTCTCATCAGGAGGCATACAAACGGTTCAAATCGAACGCAACGTCCTTCCTCACGGGCATCGTTCCTGCGGTGTTTGCCTCGACCTACGCCAAGGGCAAGATCAAACAGAAGGGCGTCATTCCGGCGGAGATGCTGGACGCCGACCTCATGCTGCGCGAACTGACAAAGGCGGGCGTAAAGACGAGTCTAACGAAGTCCGCAGAAGAAACATTCGCTTCGTGAGCCTTCCCTATCTCGACACTGGGATGACTTACGTAAGGCGCTTCAGAGCTTCCTCGAACGCCTGAATGGTAAAGGCGATGTCTTCCTCGGAGTGGACCGTGGAGATTGCGACGCGTTCATAGTTGTCTGGGTGCAGGTACACTCCACCGTCTAGCACCAGCTGGTGGAGGGTGCGATACTTGTCCCAATCAAGAAGCAGGCTTTCCCTGTAGTTGGATATCTTCGCATGCTTCGTGAAGCTGAGCGAGAAGATCCCCGGTACGCTTTGTATGCATGCCTTGTGCTTTGTCGTCTGCACGGCATGGGTAAGGCCCGTCATGAGCTTCTCGGTGTTCTCCTTCAGAGTCTTCAGGGCGCGGTAGTCGTCCGCTTCGAGAACCTCTAGGTTCGCCAGGGCCCCGGCAACTGTCAATGAGTTTGCGAAGTACGTCCCTCCGTAGGAGACTTTTCCAGGGGCGAGGAGCTCCATGTACTCTTTCTTGCCCGACAGCGCGGCTATGGGAAGGCCTCCGCCGAGCGCCTTGCCCCAGGTGGAGAGGTCCGGAGTCACACTGTAGAACTGTTGAGCTCCCCCGGGAGCCACCCTGAAGCCGGTAATCACCTCATCGAAAATGAGAAGAGCGTCGTTCGAGGTAGCGATCTCTCTAACTCCTTTCAGATAGTCTGGCTCGGGGAGGATTACCGTCGAATTCGCCATGACGGGTTCCATGATAATGGCCGCAATCTCGTTTCTGTGCCTCTTCATTATCCTCTCGAGTGCCTTCAGGTTGTTCCAGGGAGACACAACAACGGTATCCAGAACCATTGATGGTATCCCAGCCGAATAGGGAAGCGATCTCGGGTACTCTTCCATGCCCGCCACCACGGGAGGTGCCTCCACGCTCACCATCGCGTAATCGTGCTGCCCATGGTAATGACCTTCGAACTTCAGTATGGTGTCTTTTCCGGTCGCTGCCCTGGCGATTCTGACTGCGTTGCTTGTCGCATCGGCCCCGCCATTGGCGAAGACGACCATATCCGATGTTGGGACGAATTGCTTGAACTTCTTCGCGAGTTTGACTTCGAGTTCGGTTGGCGCACCAAACATCATCCCTTCCTGCGCCTGGCGGCCGATTGCCTCGACTATCTTTGGATGGGCGTGGCCATTGATGAGAGCACCATATCCGAGGAGGTAGTCCGTGTATGTGTTGCCGTCGACGTCGGTAATCTTGGATCCAGAACCGCTTTGCATGTAAATCGGGTATGGCTCATAGGAAGCCCACCGAATGATTGAACTACAACCTCCCGGGATGAGCTGGACGGCCTCCTGGTGCAGTGCGGCGGTTTTCGTTGTACTGCGAACCTTGGCAGCGACTACGGTCTGAGGAACGACTTCCTGTTCAGGCGGCTGAGCTGTGGAAGACATGCGCTCACTATCCCTCAGGTTCCTCCGTTTCCATTTCGGGAATTCCTTCTGTTCTTCTTGCCCAGGCGTTTCCTGGATACAACCTTCAGGCGGATAAGCACGTAGTTCCCCTCTTCAATCCTGAGCAGCTTTCGTATCTCCTCAGGAATTGTTAGCCTTCCTCCCTTGATGACCTCGGCAATGAAAGGCATTTCTTCCTCGGCCACGGTCTCTGCCAATGACATTCCAACTCCCCCAACGACGGATTATCGAGAATTGTATAAAAACGTTCTTTTCCTCCGTATTTATACGTTGACCGCTGTTTTACGACCTCTTGCGTACCCCACAATAGGTTCCATGCATATTTCCCACTAATACACCAATTTTTGCAGCCCTAATACGTTTGGGACGGACCGCCTGTTCGGCTTCTCGTCATATGCGTCTCGAAATCCTTATCTCAAGCAGAGCGGCTTCAGTGACCGATTGTCATGCTCGCAACTCAGGAGCGAATGCTGGTTGGGGGAGAATGGGTCTCCGCAGCGAGTGGTGAGACCTATGACGTTCTGAACCCTGCGACGGCCGAAACCTTGGCCAAGGTGCCAAAGGGGGGCAGAGAAGATGCCTCGCGGGCCGTCGATGCGGCGAGAGAGGCGTTCGATAAAGGACCCTGGCCGAGGATGACTCCCGCGGACAGGGCAAAGGTCATCTGGAAGATTGCGGATCTAGTCGAAACTGACATCGACAGGCTGGCCATGCTGGAGACAAACAACCAGGGAAAGACGATCAAGATGGCACACGACAACGACTTTCCTACGGGCATAGACAACATTAGGTTCTTCGCCGGTGCTTCAAGGAATCTCGAAGGGAAGGCAGCGTCGGAATACACGGGGCTCGGCACCACCATTTTCAGAAGGGAACCAGTAGGCGTCGTAGTCTGCATCACGCCGTGGAACTATCCCTGGATGATGGCGGTCTGGAAGGCAGTCCCCGCCCTCGCTGCAGGGAACACGGTAGTGATCAAGCCTGCCAGTGTGACCCCTCTGACAACAATCGAATTCGCGAAGCTCATGGAGAAGGCCGGCGTCCCGAAGGGAGCTGTCAGTGTGGTTACTGGCCCAGGGGCGACAGTGGGGGAATCGCTTGTCACCCATCCGGGAGTGGACGTCGTGGGCCTCACGGGAGACACGGTCACCGGAAGCAGAATAATGGAACTCGCCTCCCACACTGTTAAGCGTCTCCAGCTAGAGCTTGGGGGGAAGGCACCGTTCATCGTCCTCGAGGACGCAGACATCGAAGCTGCTACCGAGGGCGCGGTGGTGGGTGGCTTCATCAATAGCGGCCAGGACTGCACAGCGGCGACCAGGATCTACGTCCACGAAAGCGTGTATGATCGCTTCATGAAACGATTCGTCGAGAAGGTGGGTAAGATCAGGGTGGGCGACCCGACGAGGAAGGACGTCGACATGGGTCCACTTGTGTCCGAAGCGCAGCGCCGCAAGGTCGAGGAGATGGTCAAGGTGGGAGAGGGCGAAGGAGCGAAGATGGTCATTGGGGGTAAGCGCCCCGACCTGCAAGCCCCATTCAGCAAGGGGTTCTACTACGAACCTACCATCTTCACCGACGTGCAGCAGAAGATGCGAATCTGCCAGGAGGAGATATTCGGACCTGTCATGTGCGTTTCGACC
>Ga0335081_10021793_pt1 | contig 10366 bp, 9 predicted proteins | sample Lox_Sample_35_FD_206713 | JGI IMG/M metagenome (GOLD analysis project Ga0335081, IMG submission 206713) | Soil microbial communities from Loxahatchee National Wildlife Refuge, Florida, United States - Lox_Sample_3.5 | ecosystem: Environmental > Terrestrial > Soil > Wetlands | place: USA: Florida...
CTGCCTGGGCGCGGCAGCGATAAACCCCGCATCGTGAGCGGACTGTAGCCGGCACCCCACGCCTGCTACAACCGCCCCAACCCATCCCCCTGCCTCAGCGAACTCCTTTTCCATTCAGAAACGGCGAGTATTTCTTGTCCGTATTCTGAATGTGTTCGCTCAGCCACTTCTGCAGGAACTCCATGAGCTCAATAGAAATGCCCGTATTGCCCGCCTCGAAATCTTTTTGAAAATCAAGCACCCGTTTCACGAGCGCCTTGTGTAGGGCGCGGTGCGCGGGCAATTCTGGATATCCGCTTTTCTCCAAGGTCGCTTCTTCCGACTTAAAGTGCGACTCGGTGTACTCGATCAACCGCTGCAGTATCTTACCCACCATGCCTTTGCCCTGTCCCACACGCAACGCTTCATGCAGTTCGTTGATCATATTGAAAAGTGTTTGGTGTTGCCGATCGATATGTGCGACCTGCACGCTGTAGCTCTCGTTCCATTGCAGCAAACTCATGTTCGGCTCCTGAAAAACGACGAGGTTGCAATGGGCCGTCCCGACCTCGAGCCCAATGCCTTTTTTGTCCCCCAACAGCGAGAGTATTTTGCAGTTCGTATTGCACCAAGATCACAGAAGGTCCCCAGCATGTCCGTAAGGAGGCGTCCTTCGGGCCGTTCTGCTAACCTATCTCTCGCTGCTCCGTCACAACCGAGGTGAGGTGTCGATGCTAGAAGGTCCGCGTTTGTTGATTCCTTTCTTTTTTCTGTTTGTCGTTGCTGCAGTCGTCACAATGGCGCAGGGTGAAGACGTCCCCACTGCATCCGGCCCGCCACGCGCGAAAGTGGCGCCGGTTGAGGATACGGTCCAGGGCCATAAAATTGTCGACAATTACCGCTATCTCGAGAACCCCAACGATCCCGACACGAGGCAATACGTCGAACAGGAAATGGCGTACACGCGGAGCGTTCTCGATCCGCTGCCCGGACGCGACAGGATCAACGCGCGGCTCTCGCAGTTGCTGACGATTGGCACCATCGGCGTGCCGCAGATCGGCGGCAACTATTACCTTTACACGCGCCGGGAGGGCCAGGAGAACCAGCCAGTGCTCTACGTTCGCGAAGGCCTGAACGGCGCCGATCGCGTGCTGGTCGATGTGAACAAACTGGCGGCCGATGGCACTGTCGCCCTCGACTGGTGGTACCCGTCGGAAGACGGCAAATATGTCGCCTATGGGACCTCAGCCAGCGGTTCGGAAGAAAGCACTCTGCACATCGTGGAGAGCGCGACCGGCAAAGTGCTGCCCGATGCCATCGAACGCACCCGGTTTTCCAGTGTGGCGTGGAAGCATGACAGTTCCGGCTTCTACTACACTCGCCATCCCAAGAAGGGCGAGGTTCCTGCCGGCGAAGAGGTTTATCACGTCAAGGTTTTCTATCACCCGCTCGGCGACGATCCCGCCAAAGATGCGCTGATTTTTGGGGAAGGCCGCAATCCGCAGGACATTCCTGGTGTCAACCTCTCCGAGGATGACCGCTGGCTGCTGATCACGGTTTTCGAAGGCTGGACCAAGAGCGAGATGTATCTCGAGGACCTTCAGTCCAAGTCGCCGCCGGTCGAGATCACGACGGGCAAGGACTTTCTTTACAACGCCGATGTCTACCATGGAAGACTCTATATCACCACCAATGAGGGCGCGCCGCACTTTCACGTGTTCGTCGCCGACACCGCGAATCCGAAGCGCGAAAACTGGAAGGAGCTGATTCCAGCCACCGATGCAGTATTGCAGGGCGCGGGCGTATTCGGTGCCCGTCTGCTGGCACAATATGAGCACAACGCGACCTCGGAGCTAAAGCTGTTCGGACTCGACGGCCAGAAACTTACCGACGTCGCTTTGCCTACGATCGGCAATGTCTTTGGTACCGGAGGCAAATGGAATCGCGACGAAATCTTTTTCGGATTCCAGTCGTTCACCGTGCCGCCGAGCATTTATCACATGGACCTTGCGCCGTCGGAACGCAGTCTCGGGGCGCGAGCCAAAGAAGCGAACGTGGCGCGCGTGACCGCGCTCGCGCCGCCCACGCTCTGGGGCAAAGTGGATGCGCCCTCGATCGACGCGTCCGCTTACGACGTCGAGCAGGTCTGGTTCACCTCCAAAGATGGAACCCGTGTGCCCATGTTTGTCGTCAGCAAGAAGGGCGTGAAGAAGGATGGCGCCAATCCCACCGTGTTGACGGGTTATGGGGGCTTCAATATTTCCTTGCAGCCGCAGTTCAACCGCTCCATGTATCTCTGGATGGAGCATGGCGGAATTTATGCGGTCGCAAATCTGCGCGGCGGTTCGGAGTTTGGCGAGGACTGGCATCGCGCCGGCATGCTCGACAAGAAACAGAATGTTTTTGACGACTTCATTGCCGCCGCAGAGTATCTGATTGCGCAGAAGTACACCGACAAGGACCACCTGGCCATCTACGGTGGTTCCAATGGCGGGCTGCTGATGGGTGTCATGATCACGCAACGGCCGGACCTGTTCCGCGCCGTAGTCTGCGCGGTGCCGCTGCTCGACATGCTGCGCTATCAGAATTTCCAGATTGCCAAGCTGTGGATTCCCGAGTACGGATCGGCGGACGATCCCAAGCAATTTAACTGGCTGTATGCCTATTCGCCGTATCACCACGTGAAAGCGGGCGCCGAATATCCGGCGATCATGTTCATGACCGGTGACACCGATACACGCGTCGATCCCATGCACGCCAAGAAGATGGCGGCGCTGATGCAAGTGGAGGCGAAGAACGGCGCGAGCAAAGAGCGCCCGATTCTGCTTCGCATTGAAACCAAGGCAGGACACGGCCAGGGCAAGCCCGTCACCAAGCAGATCGAAGAGAGCACGGACATGTACTCGTTCCTGTTCTGGCAGCTGGGGATGACGCCGTGACCGCGTCAACCGCGTTCAGTGCGCCGACTCAGAGTCTCTGTGCGCGTTCATGTAAGCGCGAAGGATGGCATTGATCCGGGTTTGATATCCTCGTTGCTCGCGAAACCAGCGGAGCAGATCGGCGTCCAGACGCATGGTGACGATTTCTTTTGGTTCCGGCATGACGACTTCGGCGGTCTCCCAGAATTCGTCATTAGTGGCACGCGCGTCTGGGTCGGCCTCAATTCCTCGGCGGATGCTAGTCGTGCTCATGCGGCGCAAGCGCGCCCAATCCGTTTGCCGGCGTGCCTTGGACTTCGACTTGGTAGTTTTTGAGCTAGTAGATCTCAACCGTTCAGTTCCTCGATCTTTCGCCAATAGTGTTTTCTTTCGTGCGGTTCTGACCGCCAGGCAGAAATAATGCGCCTCTCGTCTTCTTGCCTGTCGGTATAGATGACCGTGATTTCGACCCCGTTCACCATTCCGATGGCGTACACTCGCCGCTCGCCGTAGTCGAACCGGTCGTCGACCCGCTCAACCGTCGGGCCGTCGAAAATCCTCGCTGCGTCTTCCAACGAGATTCCATGGAGCGCGATGTTGCGAAGGTTCTTCTTTTCGTTCCAACTATATCGCATATTATGTATTTACACAATGTAAATATAAGCCGAACAGAGCAACGCTGCTTCAAAAATAGGCGCGGCGGACGATGACCGCAAGAGACCGGCAACTTCGTTCGCACCGATGCTGGTTTAGGTCCACACCCACCTCAACCTCTGCAATCTGCAATCCGGTCCAGCAATCCCGCTGTGCTCCCCCATGTCCCCTGTGGTTAAATAGTTTTCGATGGCTGAACAGAAAATCCGCGTGCTGGTTGCCAAGCCTGGCCTCGACGGTCACGACCGCGGCGCCAAAGTGATAGCCCGCGCCCTGCGCGATGCCGGCATGGAGGTCATCTACACCGGCCTGCGCCAGACGCCGGAGATGATCGTGAATGCCGCGTTGCAGGAAGACGTGCAGGTGATCGGGCTGTCCATCCTCTCCGGCGCACATAATGCCATCGTTCCGCGTGTCATGGACCTGCTGAAACAGAACCAGATGGATGACGTGCTGGTGCTCGTTGGTGGCATCATTCCCGATCAGGATGTCGCCGGTCTGAAGAAAGCGGGCGTGGCCGGCATCTTTCAGCCCGGCACTCCCATGGACAGCATCGTCAAGTTCATCCGCGAACACGTGAAGCCGCACGGCGTTCCCGCCGCGGGATGATGCCGTCGCGCAAACCTCCTCTCCAACCCATGCTACGAGCTTCGAGCCACGAGCTACGAGTGAACGGTCTGCTCGAAGCGTGTAGCCCGAAGCTCGAAGCCGACCCCGCTTTTACGCTGACTCGTGGCCCTAATGCTCTTCTGCTTACGCTTGTCTCTCGCGACGGCATGAATCGGCTTACGCGGGAGAAGGTCGCCGCTCTGACCGTCGAAATTGAGCGCATGGCTGCCGCGAACGATCCCCAGCCGCTCATCATCTCGGGCGCGGGAAACTTCTCGGCCGGAGCCGATCTTAATGAGATCCGCTCGTTGACCGGAGCCGCCGCGCTCGATTTCGCCCGCCTCGGTCAATCTCTGATGAATGCACTCCAGAACTTTCCGATGCCGGTCATCGCCGCCATCTCCGGCCACTGCATGGGCGGCGGTCTCGATCTGGCGCTCGCCTGCCACCGACGGATCGCCGCGCCTCACGCGGTATTTGGGCATCGGGGCGCCGCTCTCGGCCTGATCACCGGATGGGGTGGAACGCAACGATTGCCGCGCCTGATGGGCAAGGCCCGTGCCCTCGAACTGCTGATTTGCGCGGAAAAGCTGTCAGGGCGGCGCGCACTCGAAATCGGGATGATCGACGCGCTGGCGGAAGATCCGGTCAGCGAAGCGCTCCGCCAGCTGAATTCCAAAAGAAAAGACAGAGTTAACGAGAACTTGCGTTCACGACCGGCCCAGAAAAATTCCTAGCTAGAGCCAGTATTGTTTTAAGAAATTTTAAGAAATAGGTTCGTATCAGGGCACGGCTTCAGCTGTGCCGCACAACGTCAATAGGATGGCAGGCTTTAGCCCCTGGGGTCTTTTATTCTCAACCTATCAAAACATTTTGAAACACGCCGTTATTGTTTTTTCCCCGACTTCCCCGGGACCCGCCCTGAGCGACTTTGATGTGTACCCCGTGCGCTTCCGGAATCTTGTTGCCGCCGCCACGGCCTTCACTTTCTCAGCCGCGCCGGCCAATTCGTGATCAGCACCGCACGCGAAGCCCCGGTTCGTTCGCCGATGACCTTCAGCAGGAAGTGGCGGCCGTCGGGGGTTACGTCGAATGGTTCATCGTAAAAGCCCACAGTCGGCAGTCCCGGAACCGTGAAGAGCGACACCGGTTTCCCGGTTTCGATGCCGTTGTTTGTGACCTTGATCGGTAGGGCAAATACGCCACCCGCGCCGGTAGCAAAGAATATGGTTTTCTGGTCCGCCGACCAACGGTTCCAAAACCCGCCGGTGCTGGTGAGTTGCTGCTTGCCGCCTTGCAGCAGCGACGTCGCGTACAACTCATTGCGGCCGGTCTCGGCGGTTGCGTACACGATCCACTTGCCGTCATACGAGAAGCGTGCGTAATAGGTGGGAATGGGATCTTCCGTCAATGGCCGGGGCTTGGCATCTGGCGTAGTCGGCACGAGCAAAGTGGTGAGCGGAAGCTTCCCGCCACTTTGCTCGACCAGAAGAAAGCGCCCGTCTGGCGAGACATCAGTAACATGCACAGGAGTGGAATTTTCATAAACCGTAGTCTCTTGACCTGCGCCTTCGACGGCCTTGCGCACGACCCGGCTTGTTTTCCCGACCGTAGAGTAATAGAGGTATTTGCTATCCGCCGACCATGCCATGCCATCGGAAGCGTAGCCAAAGGTGAAGCGCACGCGCGTTCCCTGATCAAGGTTGAGTACCCAGACATCGTGCGGTACCCCGCCGCTTAAAGCGGCGGCCCGGTGCCCATCGGGAGAAATACGAATATCCATGTAGGCATTGTTGTCGCCCACCGGGACGGATCTTCCATCTCTGCCGAACATAAGCAGCTTTTCGCTCGCGAGGTTCAGGGCGGGTTGGTAAACCAGCACGCCGTTTTCGTTGGCGTCGAACGCCGCTTCCCAAGTCGAGCCGTGATATCCCACGTCGCCTGCCAGCGCCGCAGTGTCGCCGCTTACCTTGCCCGTCTTCGGATCGAACGCCTGCGCCAGAAGTGAGCCTCCCTGCTCCCACAGCAGATGTCCGCCCGCATAAACAACATTTGATTCGGCTGGGATCACAAAATGGTTTTCTTTTCCATCCAGCGAGGCAAAGTAGATGCCGTTGCGGGCGCTCGCTCCCGGTGTTGAGTGATTCGACGCCAGATAAAGGAAATGCTTGCCATCGGGCAAAAACGTGGGCCAACGGTTCGTCGTATGGTCGGCAGCGACCGTGGTGACCTGCACGGGCGTGGAACCTGCGTCCGGAGCGACGCGAAAGATTCCGCTGGTGACGTCCGGCGCGAATAGGATGCCTTCCGTTTTCCAACTTCCACCGCGTGGGCGCTCGGCCCTGCAGATATCAAGCACCGGACCGCCATTCAGCGAAACACGGCGCAACTTGCCTCCGCCGAAGAAACCCAGAGATTCGCTGTCCGGTGCCCAGAAGGGATAGGTTGCGTTCTCGGTTCCAGGAACAGGCTTGGCGTCCTTATCGTCGAGTGCCCGAACGTAAATGCGGTTGTCGTTCCCCTGCTCCTCCTGCGCCAGGAATGCGATCTTCTTGCCATCCGGCGAAAGAACAACAGGCCCGGATGCGTCGTCGACCGTCAGCGTGAAACTTGTTTTCTCGGGCGGAAGAATGAAGGCCTCGAGCGCCATCGGTTCGGGCGTCCGCAACCACAGCAATGCCGCAACCGCCGCCAGCAGTAGCAAGGCGAGAGTGGCAATCGCCCACCAAGCCCGCCGGATGGGATCCGCGGCTGCTTCTATGGGCTCTGGCTTAGCCTGCTTCCCACTTTCACGCAGCCACATCAGCTCCAGCTTCAGGTCATGCGCACATTGGAATCGCCCCTGCGGATCTTTGTTCAAACAGGTGTTGACCACTCGTTCCAGTTCGTGGGAAATGTTCGGCTGCACCAGCCGCAACGCGGCCGGATGGTCTTCGAGAATCGCCGACGCGATCTTGATCTGCGACTTGCCCTCAAACGGCCGTTTGCCGGCGGCCATCTCGTAAAGCATGGCGCCAAAGGCGAAGATGTCGCTGCGCTCGTCGGCTTCTTTGCCCTCGATCTGTTCCGGCGACATGTACTGGATCGTGCCGACCATGGTCCCGTGTGTGGTCAGTGGCGAAACTACCGGACTAGGACCGGAAAGTGTGCGCGCTGCAGTGAAGGTAGGCGCCGAAGCACTGGCACTGCTGGTGGCCATCGCGCCGAGCGGCTTGGCAAGTCCGAAATCGAGCAGCTTGGCGCCGGATTTCGTGAGGATCACGTTCCCCGGCTTCAGATCGCGATGCACGATTCCGGCACTGTGAGCAGCGGCAAGAGCGTCCGCAATCTGAATCGCGATGTTCAACTGCTCCGCCAATGGCAGCGGCCCCTTGCGCAGGCGGTCAGCAAGCGTCTCGCCTTCCAGGTACTCCATGACCAGAAAGTCGGTGGCGCTGGCAGCGTCGTGGCCAATGTCATGAAGAACGCAGATGTGCGGATGCTGGAGCGAGGAGATGGTCCTGGCCTCGCGCTCGAAACGCTGCTTCAGTTCGGGGCTGGCGATCAGATTTGAAGACAGGACTTTGATGGCGACGGCGCGGTCCAGCCGCGTATCGCGTGCGCGATACACCTCGCCCATACCGCCAGCGCCGAGGGAACTTTGAATTTCGTAAGGCCCAAGCTTTGAGCCCGGAGTGACAGGCATTGGTGGGCGTCATTATAGCGTGAGCCGTCGGCAACGGCCGAGCAAATCGGCGCTAGGAGTGGCCGCGCCAGCCAAGAGTTATTGCTGGTCAGTCAAATCCGACAGCTTGCGTAATCTGACCGTCTCATCATTGGCGATATCCTGCTGTAACCACCCAAGGTGGCCGGAGCCATAGATCACCAGAATCCTGTCCTGCGGAGAGTCGATCAGCGCGACAATGTTGTGGTAGATCCGCATGTTTCTCTGATACCAGGCGGCCAGCAGGTCAGGTCCGGCATAGTCGCCCGGCTCTCCATAGGGCACGAAAGCGTAATACGCGGCAATGCCTTTTCTCGCCATCGAATCGGTATTGATGTACTCCAGCATCTCGAGCACGGTGTGCGATCGCAAGAAATCGTCCTCCTCCTTAACCATCGCTCCCCAGGTTCCCTGCAAGGCGTCGACCTTCTCGTTACGGCCAGTGGCCTTCGCGTAATCAATGACTCGCTGGAAGGGGAAGTCACCTTGTTCATCGACCGGGTAGATCTCCTTGTGGCCGAGTTCCTTGGCCAGGCGATATCCGATTTGATCGACCTCGTTCCGCGAGAGCGCGTACTTGCCCGCCACATAGTCGGAATACTCTTTCTCTATCCGGTTGCTGCCCACGCCGGCCTCAATCGCAACCTTGGTGGGATGAAACTTCTTTAGAACTTCGACGAGCTGGACGATCTCCTGCTGCCGCTTCGTAGCCAAGACATCGTCGGCTTGCATGTTGAAAATATCTTGTCCCGGGTTTCCCATGTGATACGTGCCGAGCACCAGAATCTCGGGGCGAACGTCGGGTTGGCCGTATGAAGCTATTGAGAATGCGAGCACCGACAGAAACAAAAAGATCTTCCGCATGCTTCCTCCTGCTCTACGTACGGCCATTTAGACGGGGAAGTTCCGTGGCAGTAAGCGTAACCGTGGCTATCTTCTTCCCGATAGCAATTGTCGATGCCGACAGTTGGGCGGCCTGGAATGTCCGCGGCGTATGAGTTTGGTCAGTTCGGTCTCGGTTGTCGCATCCTGGAGCTGTTACTTCTGCAATCTGACTTCTGACTTCTGCAATCTCCTAGTTGTGCTTAACGAACTTGTTGTTCTTCTGCCCAGTCAACGAGTTGTAGACGGTCTCCAAATAGGTGTCCTCCGAGATAAAGTCGCCGGAATACTTCTTCCACGGGTCGAGGATCTTCTTCTCCTTCATCTGCTCGAGCGTCATGTTCATGCGCAGCGATTCTTTCACCACTTCCCGCGTGTCCTTCAACATCTGTACGTAGGCGCGGACATCATCCAGCGTCGAGATGTTCCCGTGGCCGGGAATGATCTTGACGTCTCCCGGCAAGTTGGCAATGACGCTTTCGACGCCGCTGATCATGCCATCGATGCTGCCGCCTGCGTCGATATCAATAAAAGGAAAGCCGTAAGTGACGAAGTCGTCCCCCATGTGGACGACGTTTGACTTGGGGAAGAAGATGACCGAGTCACCGTCGGTGTGTCCGGCCGCAACGTGAAGCGCGCGGATATCTTCGCCATTCAGATGCACGGTCACATCGTGATCAAAGGTGATGATCGGGAGTGCACCTTTGGGCGCCGCTTTTTGCTCCATATGTACCGACCCGCCGTTGCCAGCGACGCCGCCAGATTCCAACCGCTTGCGCACGTTGTCCTGCGCGATGATCGGAGCTTGTTTCTGGAAGAACTCGTTTCCGCCGGTGTGGTCGCCGTGATAGTGGGTGTTGATGATGAAGCGCACCGGCTTGTCAGTTACGCCTTTTAGGGCTGCCTGAATCTTGTCGGCCAGCGGCGCATATTGATCGTCGACGACGACGATGCCATCCTCACCCACTGATGCGCCGATATTGCCGCCCGCGCCTTGCAGCATGTAGACCGTGCCCGCAACTTTGGTGACCTTGATCTGGACCTTGGAAAAATCCGGGCCCTGAGCGGCACAAATTCCGAGTGTGAGAAAAACCGGCACAACCAGACGTGGCAGCACACGCATAAACGTCATCCTCCCGGGCAGCCGCATTGTAAACGATGGCGGGCAGTTGCAGATTGCAGAAGTCAGATTGCAGAAGTGAAAGCTCCAGGTTTCGGCAGTTCAGTTGAACCCGGGAGATTTACTTCTGCAATCTGCAATCTGACCTCTGCAATTAAGGAGTTCCCTCGTACAGCGCCCAGAGTTGGTCGGCGGTGGCGCGGTAAATGGCGTACGAGCTGCCCACATCGCTGGTAGTGCGGAAGAGGAGTTCGCCGCGCCCGTCGCCATCGGCGTCGACGGCATCGATCAACTCCATGCGCGGGCTAAGGTCGAGATGCTGGGCGTCTGTTGTCGAGAAGAAGAGCTTCCGCAACTCGCCTTCGAGGTTGGTTCTGGCGACCAGCGTGATTTCCTGTGGAAGCGCGCTCTTTTCAGACGACGAAGGTGAACCAGCAGTCTGCGTCTCTGCGGTTTTGGATGTGGAACCTTGACTCAGCGGGGCCGCCGCTCGTGCCGACA
>Ga0335081_10021794_pt1 | contig 10366 bp, 8 predicted proteins | sample Lox_Sample_35_FD_206713 | JGI IMG/M metagenome (GOLD analysis project Ga0335081, IMG submission 206713) | Soil microbial communities from Loxahatchee National Wildlife Refuge, Florida, United States - Lox_Sample_3.5 | ecosystem: Environmental > Terrestrial > Soil > Wetlands | place: USA: Florida...
GCGTCGTCGTGACGACGGGGCACGAGACGTACTTCGGCAGCATGGCCTCCTCCATCGCCGGGCAGATGGTGGAGACGAGCTTCGACAAGGGAATCAAGCGGTTCACCTGGCTCATGATCCAGTTCATGATGGTCATGGTCCCGCTGGTCTTCCTCATCAACGGCATCACGAAGGGAAACTGGGGGGAGGCCTTCTTCTTCGCCCTTGCCGTCGCCGTCGGCCTCACCCCCGAGATGCTGCCGATGATCGTGTCGGTCTGCCTCTCCAAGGGGGCCCTCCTCATGTCGCGGAAGAAGGTCATCGTCAAGAGGCTGAACTCCATCCAGAACCTCGGGGCGATGGACATCCTCTGCACGGACAAGACGGGGACGCTCACGATGGACCGGGTGATCCTGGAGCATCACTGCGACGTGGTGCAGGAGGAGAGCGACGCGGTGCTCGTGGACGCGTACCTGATCAGCCACTTCCAGACGGGACTGCGCAACGTCCTGGACCGCGCCATCCTCGATCACCGGGAAGTGCTGGGGAAGGACTCGCTCGGCGCGTACAGGAAGGTGGACGAAATCCCGTTCGACTTCAAGCGCCGTCTCATGTCCGTCATCGTCGAGACGCCCGAGGGAGGACACCGCCTGCTGACGAAGGGGGCGCCCGAGGAGGTCTTCCCCCGCTGCACGCGGTTCGAGCTCGAGGGGGATATCCTCCCGATGGACCCGATCCTGATCCAGGACCTGAAGGAAGAGTACGAGCGCCTGAGCACCAACGGGTTCCGCGTCCTTGCTGTGGCGTACAAGGAGCCGGAGGTGAAATCCGCGTATTCCAAGGACGACGAGTGCGAGCTGATCCTCAAGGGATACGTGGCGTTCCTCGATCCGCCCAAGGACAGCGCGGCGCCGGCCATCGCCGCCCTGCAGAAGCACGGCGTGGTGGTGAAGATCCTCACGGGCGACAACGACCTGGTGAGCCGGAAGGTCTGCCACGACGTGGGACTGCCGACGGAGAAGGTGGTGCTTGGCACGCAGATCGACAGGATGACCGACGCGGAGCTTGCGGAGGCGGTGGATAGGACGACGCTCTTCGCGCGGCTCTCACCGGCGCACAAGCAGCGGATCATCCACGTGCTCCGCGGCAGGGGTCACGTGGTCGGTTTCATGGGGGACGGCATCAACGACGCCCCGGCGCTCAAGGCCGCCGACGTCGGCATCTCCGTGGATTCTGCGGTGGACATTGCGAAGGAATCCGCGGACATCATCCTGCTGGAGAAGAGCCTGATGATCCTGGAGGAGGGGGTGCTCGAGGGACGGAAGGTGTTTGCGAACATCATCAAATACGTCCGGATGGGCGCAAGCTCCAATTTCGGGAACATGTTCAGCGTGCTCGGCGCGAGCGCGTTCCTCCCCTACGTCCCGATGGCCCCGATCCAGGTGCTGACGAACAACCTGCTGTACGATTTCTCGCAGGTGCCGATCCCCACAGACAACGTCGACCCGGAGCAGATCACCCGTCCCCGACCCTGGTCGATGGACGAGCTGCGGAAGTTCATCCTTTACATCGGCCCGATCAGCTCCGTGTTCGACTACACCACGTATTTCATCATGCTCTACGTGTTCAGCTGCTGGGATCCCTCGCGTGCCTCCCTGTTCCAGTCAGGATGGTTCGTCGAATCCCTGATGACGCAGACGCTGATCATCCACGTGATCCGCACGAACAAGATTCCGTTTATCCAGAGCCGCGCCAGCCTGCCGCTCGTGCTGACCTCGTCGTTGATCATGATATTCGGGATGATCCTCCCCTATTCGCCGTTCGCCGGCTCGCTCGGCCTCACCGGCCTTCCCGAGCTTTACTGGCCGCTCCTCCTCCTGACGCTACTCTGCTACGTGTCCCTCACGCAGCTTGTCAAGGTCGTCCTTCTCCGCCGCGCCTGGATCTGACCCCCCGCGTCACTCCGTGCGAAGTCCGCTTTTTGGACCACGCCGCCTTTGGGCGTGGCAATCCAACCGTTTCACACCTGATTTCTCCCTCCTGTCCCAAATCCGTTGGCGCGTCGCGGTTTCTTCCGTAGGTTGAATGAGACGACGCGGGAGGAGCAGGAGTGAACGACACGCAAATGGACCTCTCAGCAGAAGTGCGCGGCATGCGCGCGAAGATGTCCGAGTGGGGGATAAGCCACACGTTCCTGGCCGCCCGTCTCGGTGTCTCGCGCCAGTACGTCTGGCAGGTCCTCAACACCCCTGACCGGCTCTCCGCGTCAAAGGCCCGGCTGATCGACGAGACGATCGATTTGATTATCGAGAGGGAGATGCACCTCCGCACGCTGGGAGACCGGCTGCGCGCTGCCCGGCGGTCCGCGGGGTTCACGCTGAAGGAGGTGGCCCGGAACATCGGGTATTCCTGGGTGGTGATCGAACGATGGGAGAGGAACGCCGCGCTCCCGTCGCTCCAGGTTCTGCTCCGGCTCTGCGGGGCGTACGGCGTGTCGTTCGAGATTGTCGGCGACGCCCGCCGCTCCGGGAGGCAGGCGCATCACTGGCAGAGGAACGCGTATCTCGTCCCGGTGGAAATCCAGGATGACCTGCCCGGTGCGCGACCGTCGCAGCGGAGGCCCCGCCAGGTGATGGTGATCCGTATCTCTGCGGGAGATCTTGCCGGTATGGAAGGGCGCCGGCGAATCGCAACTGGTCTCCCCGTCATTGCGAGGCGGCCGAAGGCCGGCGCCCGCGGCGCCGCAGGCGCCGAAGCAATCCTCTGATCAGTACACCGGCCTGAGGTAGCTCCAGTCCTCGCTTCTCAGCCGGTTCCCCGAATAGAAATCCGCCGGGGCCGCGGGCATCGTCGCGAACATCGCATTCGCGCAGTGAGCCAGTGGCCCGGGCGTGATGTTGGCCAGCCTCTTCAGGATTGCCCCGATCGTCTTCCGCTCGAAGTACTGTTCGCCGCTCAGGTGTTCGGGGTAATATTCGAGCCAGCTCGAGAGGGACGGGTGGGAGGAAAGCACCGCGAGCGTTGCCACGAAGTACGACGTGTCGTCTGTGAGAAACGGCGTGACATCGCCGCTCTCCGGGGCACCCCCCGCCACCTCCTGCAGGTCGTCCACCCACGAGGCGAACTCCTTCAACGCCACGGTCGGAACGAGCGTATAGTCCCAGACGCAGTATTCGATGAGAGGGAGCGCCCCCGCCAGGAGCTGGGTCCCCCTGGCCGCCGCGGCTGTCTGGGCCTCCGCGTCGGCGGATGAGGAGATCTCCCTGACGATGCTGTCGAGGCTTGCGCGGAGCGGATCGCCAGGGTACGTCGACACGGCGGCCTGGAACGCGAAGAACGCCGTGTTTCCTTCCGCCGTACGCGCGTCGTTGAAGAGACCGTACCGTTGTGCCATGGCAATCGCTCCCCCCTAAGATGAAAAGCCGCCCGATCGTCCCCAGCTTCCGTTGCCGGACCTCCCGTTGTTGCAGTCCCGGTTCAGCAGGATGGCAAGGAGCATCATGGATCCCGCGACCCCCATCATCATCCGGAGCGCCTGCCTGCGGCCGAGGTCCACGCCTGCGCTTCCCCCGGCGGTGCGGTCGGCGACGAGTTTCGTGGGGTCTGCTTCTTTTGCTCCCACCTCCTGGAACCATTCGTGCTGCGCCCGGGATTCCAGGAGTTCCTTCTGGGGCTGGACGGCGGCGGGGAGGGGCTCCGTGTCGTCCGCCTTCACGCGGAATCGCGTGAACACGATTTTCCGCTCGTAAAACGCGCTGCGCCCTTTCGTGCCCATTGCGCCGAGCGTGGAGGGGGAGATCTCAATATCGAGATAGCGCGTCCCCCCCGCGGAGAATTCCCGCAGAACCGTTCCTTCCCATCCGCCGATCGCGCCAAGCGTGGGGTGCGTCACGCCAGGGCGGACCACGACGCCCGACCCCGCGGCCAGTTCGGGAGTTCCTTGTATCACCGCGCTGCCCCCTCATGATGATGTGTGAACACCCCCCGGTCCCCCGCCGGCGGGAGCATGTACGAAAAGACGGTCTCGCGGCGCCGGACATCCCTGGCCGTGGCGAGGAGAAGATCGCCGAGCGCTCGCTCCCTGAGAACCAGTATGGCCGCGGGGGAAGCGAACGAAATCCGCAGGCCGGCATCCTGGTAGAGGGCCAGGTCCTCGTTGAGGTCGTCGCTTTCCCGCGCGTCCCCTTCGGGGTGGATGCAGAGGATCCTGCGGACGCCGAGTGCCTCAAGCGACTCTGTCGCCGGGAGGTATCCCCAGTGCCGGTTGTTGAACTGGCGGGCTTCGTCGGCAAGGGGAGCGAGTCTCCTCCGGTCGAGCACGATTGTCGCGGGGGCTCCCCGCGCGCGCCCCCTGCGCAGCTCCCGTACCCGGGGGGCAAAGCGGACGAGCGCCCCCAGCGTCGAGCGCAGGGGAACAGTTTCAAGCGGGTGCGCGATGTTTTCCATCTGGAGGACGATCTCGGTGGCTGCGGCCGATTCCGAGGCGAACGCGACGGCCTCGACGCCGTCGAGATCGCAGATGACGAGCAGCGACCGGGCCGCCGGGCCCTCGGCGTGCGCAATGAGCGAAGCGAGCGCGGCCCCCGCCGCGCGGGCCGTTTCAGCAGCAGGCGTGTAATCGATCGGTTCAACGAGTGATGGGTCTTCCGCCGAGCGGAGGATGAGGGACATCCGGTGGGGGAGCCAGGCGGTGCCTGGCGTATATGCGTCCATGAGTTCGGCCACGAGGGCCCCGCGTGACGGCAGGCTGTCCTGGATCTCGAACGGAGGCCGGCGGCCCGCGCCGTCGAGGGGTAATCGCTCAAGCGCCGGGGCAACGACTGCCGTGCTCGCCGTGACACCCGCCGAAAGGCGCACGTACATCCCCGCGGCCTCGCCTCCCGCGATGTAGACACCGTAGTTGGCTGTCAGGCCCCCCTCTTCCTGCTCAGCTTCGAAATACCGCTGGGCCACCCAGTGATCGGGTACGGCGAGGCGAAGCGCGTTCGCCCAGGCCTCCGCGGCGACGTGGCGGCCGATGATGACCTCCGCGCCTTCGCACCCGTAATCGCTCTTGAGCACCCAGTCGGCCTTTTCCCGGGCAAGCTCTCCCGGCCTGAACGATGAGAACCTCCTGGTGACCGGCACGTACCTCTGGATCGCCTGCCGGGAAGCGGGGGAGAACAGCTCCATCCGCTCGTGAAAGAACGCAAGCGAGAGCTTGCTCTGCGTGACGACCGCGCCGAACGGGTTGACGACGGCGAGCATCCCTTCCGTCATCGGCCCGACGACGCTCTGGACTTCGCGCAAGAGCGGCGCGGCGTCCGGTATCGGCCGCGCGTCCTGCCAGACGTTTGTCCTCTCGCACCACCAGTCCGTTTTGTAGTGCCGGAAGAGAATGTCGATCTCCCTGCCCATGAGCGTCGTGAACCCGCGGGGAGACCTGTCGAGGTTGGCCGGAGCGCCCAGTATCACGCGAAACCCCGCGCTCTCCAGCCACGCGCGGTAGAGCGTGATCATTCCCTGGTCTTCGGGGATGTCCGTCGGGTAGACGATCCCCACCGTGGGAGACGGCACCGCCCTCTCGATGTCGGTGACAGCGCTCATCATGACGCGCAGGAAAGCCTCGCGGAAATGCCTGTTGGGGTCCACGAATCCCGGGTAACGCGATTCCGCGTAGCGACCCAGCAGGCATGCCTCGTCGGCGCCGCTCGGCGTGTCCGAGTTCACCTCGGCCACGGCCAGGTTCCCGTCCGTCGTGCAGAAGACATCCGCCCGCGCGATGCCGTGCCAGAATCCGCCCGATGAGTACCAGAGCATCTTCTCCATCGGGGTGAGCCTGAAGAACTCGTCGAGGTGAGAAGGGTCCCGGATCAGTATCTCGCAAAGCTCGTTGTATGCGCGGCAGACGGCAATCGCGGCTGCCCGGAGCGCCCTGAGGCGCCGCGAGGGAATGAAGCAGGGGAGGGCGCGGAGTCTCGCTTTGCCGACCGTGTAGGGGAGAGAAGGAATCCCGCGCTGGAGGAGCCAGGCCCGCAGGTCGTAGTCGCTCGCAACCGTGAAGAGCGACCTCCTTCCCGCTTCTGTGCGGCCGTACGGCATGGGGCGATCCTTCCGGTTCAGGAACCGACCTGTAACGCGACGAGCGCCGCAGCTATATAGGCTGCCGCTTCCACGGCGCCTGCTCCCGTATTCTGGTCGTGGCTGATTTCCCTGTCCAGGCGACCGCCGTAAAGCGTAAATCCGTCACCGAGCAATACCCCCTGGACGATGAACTGCCTGACCGGATAGAGGATCAGGACGAACAGGAGCGCTCTGCCGGAAAGTGCAAGCGACGTGGCGTAGTCGGTGAAATTGCCGTTGAGCGCATGCCCGACGATCATGCCGATTGCGACCATCATGCCGGCATAGCTCAGCGCGGCCGCGACGTTGCCGTTGGTGATCTCCCGGGAATCGTCGTACCTGATAATGAACCGGTAGAGATACGTGATCGCCCAGAGCGCGATGAGCCCGAGCGCCAGGAAGAGCACTGCCACGCTGAAGTCCCCTCCCTGCGTGTCCCCGGAGAGGGCTCCAGCGACCACGAGCGCCACCGCAATGTGGCCTCCGGCCGCGACGATGCCCGCGGATGGGTTGTTCGCCCTGACTCCCGCCACGATGTTCGTCTTCAGGAGGAGGCGGAACCCCAGCCGGGCGAAGAGGGCGAGTACCAGTATCCCGAATATCCCGTAGAGACCCGCCTGGAGCGCGTACGTCCACACTTCCGCCGCCCCGCTCCCTCCGGCGACCCCCGCGCTCGTGTCGCTCCCCGCGATCCCGTCGAGCACCGAGCCTGCCACCAGGAGAACACCCAGGAAGTATCCCGCGTACTCATACCCCAGCGCCGCGTTATGGTCGCCGCCGATCTTCTCGGCCACGTGCACGCGCAGGAAGAAATGGAGCGCGACTCGTGCGAGCGCGGCGAAGACGAAGAGCGCGACGATAACGACGGCTGCGGGAAGAATGTCGATCGGTCCGGCATTCATATGATGCCTCACGAGGATAAAGCGGAAGGGAGGAGTCACCCGCGGCGTGTCACCGCGGGTGGCCCTTCAAACGACGTTGGGAGAGAATGTAGGAAGGGGAATAAGTAAAGTCAATGACTTAGATTGCTTCGTCTGAGAATCGGCTCGCAATGACCCCGGCATGTCATTGCGAGGAGCGCTGCCCATATACGAAGCGCACCCTTCGCCTAGCGGCGCCCGTGGCACCGCAAGACTCTCCCTTTTCAATTGGATTTGCCCAGGTGCCTGGGGAGGCGAGACTTGTAGTTCCGGCTCAACATCAGCCTCGTCCCGTTCATCAGGATCACGGTGAAATCGCCGTGGAAGAGGGGCTGCATCTCCCGGATCCTGTCAATGTTCACGATCGTCGAGCGGTGGATGCGGAGGAACTGGGCGGGATCGAGACGGGATTCGAGGTCGTTCATGGTCTCGCGGATGAGGTGAGAGGCCGTGCCGACATGGAGCGTGAGGTAGTTTCCTGCCGCTTCGATCCAGTCGATTTCCTCGACCTTCAGGAAGACGATGCGCCCGCTCGTCTTAACGACCAGCCGGGTGATGTACCTGGAGCCGCCGTCCACGTTCCCCAGGAGCGTCATGAGCTGTTTCCTGAACGGGTCGGCCTGGTCGATGCGGAGCTGGCTCTTGGCGCGGGCGAGCGCGTCCTGAAAGCGGTTGGCGGCGAATGGTTTGAGGAGATAATCGAGGGCGTGGAACTCGAAGGCGCGCAGCGCGTGCTCATCGTACGCGGTCACGAAAATGACCGCGGAGACCCTGTCCACACCCACCGTGCGGAGAACCTCGAAGCCGTCCTTGCCCGGCATCTGGATATCCAGGAACACCAGGTCGGGGCTCGAATCCTCTATGGATGCGACCGCGTGGTGGCCGTCCACGCATTCGCCGATGATCTCGATCTCGGGATCGCGCTCCAGGAACATCCTGATTTTCTCCCTGGCGAGCGGCTCGTCATCGACGATGAGTGTCCTGATCTTCGGCTGGTTCGCTACGGTCGACGGGGAAGGGCTCATACGAATCTGTACGGAAGGGGATGCGTAATGTTACGCAACACCCTCCCGACGATCCGCCGGAGACGTCCACCGACTGGCGCGCCCCGTAGAGCTGCGCGAGGCGCCCCCGTGTATTGCCGATTCCTATCCCCTCCACGTAGCCCTCGGGGAGGCCCGGGCCGTCGTCCTGGACCCTGATTTCCATCTCTCCCCCCTCCCGGCGGGCCGTCACGGCCACCGTGCCGGGTGAGCTGCGTGTCGCTATCCCGTACCGTATGGCGTTCTCGACGATCGGCTGGAGGAGCATGCTCGGCACGAGGGCAAGTGATTCCTCCTCCGGCACGTTCACGACGACGGTGAGCCGGTCTCCCAGCCTGAGCCTCTCGATCTCGACGTACTGGCGGAGCAGGTCCAGCTCCTGCCTGAGCGTCACCTCCTGCGTCCCGTCGGCCTCCAGCGTCACACGGAGCAGCTCGGCCAGCCGCGCGATTGCTTCATCCGCCGCGTCGACGTCCTTGTGCATGAGCGACGAGATGGCGTTCAGCGTGTTGAAGAGGAAATGAGGATGAATCTGGTTCCTGAGCGATTCCAGGCGCGTCTCGACGAGCGTGGCCTCGAGGCGGGATGCCCTCAGCTCCCGTTCCCGGTAGTGCCTGTAGTAATCGATGCTGTAGCTCGTGGTCAGGAGGAATGCGTACGTGAGGTACCGGAAAAAGAGCCCGCTCTTCATGAGCGCGATGCATGTCGCCAGGAACGGCCGCTCGTCGCCGTCCACCGCGTGGAGGAAGAGTGAATAGATGAGGATGTGGAGAACGGGGATGAGCACAAACGCGGGAATGTGCCACCGGAGCGCCCCGGCCGAGGGTCCGGCCCCCAGCGGGAACCGCCTGCCGAGCCAGACGATGAACGGAAAAAGGATCGCCCACACGTACCAGTAGGAGAGGAGCCCCACCAGGAGCTCGTACCAGCTGTAGGCGTGGCCGTTTTCCTGCGACATTCCCACGTAGTTCTGGAATGCGAACAGGAGTCCGATTCCCGTGGAGGCGCCGAACACGATCAGCCATTCCTTCCATCCCCACGAGGTAAAGGGATTCTTTTCCCCTTTGAGCATAGGGAGTTGATCCTTCAGATTCGTTCGTGAAAGAGCCCGCCTGTGACGTCCGTCGCGGGGCTGGAGGGGAGCCTGGCGGTGGAAAGTTGCGTTGCGACAATACGTGCGGCGCCCTTCAGATGCAAACACTTTGGGACGAAGTGGAGTGCCGGTGTGACGAGCCGGCGCGCGTCGAGTGGCCCGCCCCGGTTCCACAGCCGGATCACACGATCTGTCACATGCGGAGTCCGTTCCGTCACAAATCTGAATCTCCTCTCCTTCCCGTTGCGTATCTCTGACTGTAGACCGGAGAAAGAGTTCATATTCAAAAGGAGGTTGCCATGAAATCCATGCTGGTTGCAGGCGCCGCGATGTTCCTCGTGGCCCTGGCGTACGCGGGACCGGGGGAGCTGTACCGTTCGGCCCCCGACGAGGAAATGACAGAGGCGAAGCTCCTCGACGACGTCACGTGCGACAACTGTCAGCAGAAGGAGGACGCCATCTTCGATCTCGGCGAGCTTCGCTCGGAGAAAGCGGTCATCCCCCTGATGGGCGTGCTCCACGCGGATCCCGACGAGTCCACACGCGTCGTCGCGGCCCTGGCCCTCTGCCGCATCGGCGACGCGCGCGGGACGTATGCCGTCAAGCGTGCCGCCATATTCGACTCGAGCGAAAAGGTCCGCACGCTCGCGGCCTGGTTCTACAATACGTACGTCCAGGAGGGAAGCTTCGAGTTCCGCTCCACGGCGCCTCCCATGGCCCGCAACAATTGACATACGCGGCGAAGTCCGCTTTTTGGACCACGGCGCCTGCGGCGCCGCAGGCGCCGTTCTTTGGCGTGGCAATCTCGAGCAGTTTGCGGTTGCTGTGCCGTCCGGGTTCCCCGGTAGTCCTGGCTCCGGGGAATCCGGTTCGGTTTTCTTCCCGTCTCCCCGAGCGCGACCACCCTGTCATTGCGGGCGAAGCGAAGCAATCTGATCGAAATTCGCACCCCTCCGCTTTCCGTAATTTTCCCCAGTATTCGCAACAAACAGAAACCCGTTGAGAATGTCTAAAATTATTGGTATGGTATAGCGCTTCGACTTGCTGGAGGCGCGATGCTCGGGCAGACAATCCTGAACTACAAAATCGTCGAGAAGCTCGGCGAGGGGTGCATGGGGGTTGTCTACAGGGCCCAGGACGTCGCGCTCGGCCAGACAGTCGCCCTCCGCTTCCTCCCGCCCATTCTCTCGACGTCGGAAATCGACCGCGCCCGCTCTATACTCGAGGTC
>Ga0335081_10021795_pt1 | contig 10366 bp, 5 predicted proteins | sample Lox_Sample_35_FD_206713 | JGI IMG/M metagenome (GOLD analysis project Ga0335081, IMG submission 206713) | Soil microbial communities from Loxahatchee National Wildlife Refuge, Florida, United States - Lox_Sample_3.5 | ecosystem: Environmental > Terrestrial > Soil > Wetlands | place: USA: Florida...
CCGTCACCCTATTTGGCCTTGCTCCGCGTGGGGTTTCGCCTGCCAGCTCCGTCGCCGGAGCCGCGGTGCGCTCTTACCGCACCTTTTCACCCTTACCTGCGCCTTGCGGCGCGTCGGCGGTGTGTTTTCTGTGCCACTTTCCTTCGGGTTGCCCCGACCGGAATTTCTCCGGCACGCTGCCCGCGGGAGTCCGGACTTTCCTCCCCTCCTTCCGCCGAGGCGTCAAGAGCGGCGACCGCCTGTCCGGCCCGAGTCCCGTTCAGGATATCAGTTGATCACCACCATCGGCACGTACGAGCCGTCCGAGGTGCGCGAGCCGGCGGTGGGCCCGTCGTTCACGACGCCGTACACGACGAAGTCGGACGTGCCCGAGTCCGGCCGGACTCGCACGTAGCCGTGCGCGATGCCGGCTCCGGAGAGGATTCCGTTCATCTGCGTCCAGTCCCCGCCCGCCAGCGAGCGGGTGAGCGTCTGGACGGGCGTCGCGGACCCGGTGTCGGCGTCGAACACCTCGACGACGTAGTTGACCGTTCCGGCGCTTCCAGCGCGGGCGTCGGCGATCGCGAGATTGCTGCGCACGTCCGCGTCCTGCCTGAGGCCGTAGACCCAGGCCTCTCCCTTCGCGCGTCCGGACGACGGCACCGCCGGATACGACAGGCCGTACGAGCCGCCCACGCTCGCGTCGGGGTTGGGATTGGACGTCCGGGCCTGCGCGACCGCGCCGGCGACGAGCAGCGTACCCCCCTGGCCGCCCGCCGTCGGGATCGCGAGACCCAGCCCGCGCAGGGTGGAGAGCGCGTTCGCCTCCACGAGCTGCTGGCGCGTGCCGAGCGTCGTCGTGACGGTCCCGCTCCCCTGCCCCGAGAACGCCGACGACGCCGTGTACGTCAGGGTGACCGTGACGGGTGCGGACGTCGGGTTCGTGAGCGTGAGATCGGTCGTGAAGTGCGGCGGGCCCGGAACGTCGAGAAGAATCGGAACGAGGCCCTCGGTCGCGTTCGAGACGAGAAAGCTGCCGTCCGAGGTGCCGCCGCCCGCGCTGCCGCCGTCGTTCACGACGCCGTACGCGATGAACCCGTCCGTGCCCGACGTGCGCCGGACGCGCGCGTAGCCGTTCGTGATGCCGAGGTCGGCCAGCACGGGGGTGTAGGCCAGGATCGAGTTGAACTGGAAGAACTCTCCCGGCTGGAGGGTCTGTGCGAGAGGCGCTCCCGCCGGCGCGCCGCTGTCGCCGTCGTAGAGCTGGACCTCTAGGGAGACGGGGCCCGCGGTCGCGCCCGATGCCGTGCCGGGCGCGTGCACGACCGCGAGGTTCGAACGGAAAGACGCGTCCTGGCGCAGTCCGTAGATCCAGGCGTCGCCGGACGTGGTCGCGCCTCCCGCCGGTACGGCCGGCGCGAAGGTCCCGAAGGCACCGCCGACGGAGGCCGACAGGTTCGGGGTCGTCGTGCGCGAGCCGGCGAAGACCGTGGACGGGTCGCTCACCCCCACGAACGTCGCGAAGAACGTTCCGAGCTTTCCGGAGCCGTCCGAAGGCAGAGCCCATCCGTTCGCGGCGAGGAACGCGATGACGTCGGGAATGTAGATCTGCCGCCCCGCGGGCAGCGTGCGCGCCACGGCGGGCCCGCCGGCGCCGGGGGTGCCCGCCGCGGGAACGTAGGCGAGGACGAGCGTCGTGTCCTGGCCGCCGCGGTTCACGGCCACGAAGTCCGACGTGTAGTGCGACGAGGCCGCGCCGTGGATGTCGAGAACGACCGGCTCCTGCACGACCGCTCCGGCCGGAGGCGTCGAGGCACCGCTTCCCACCGTCACGAAGAGGGCGATGCGCCGGACGACCGAGCCGGACGTCGCCGTGACGTCGAGTCGATAGGAGCCGGGGGCGGCGCCCATGTCGCTCAGCGTGAGCGTGCCGGCCTGGGTGCGCGACAGGACGCCCGCCGTCGTGTCCGCGGGGTTCCCCGGCCGGAATTCGGCCGTCATGCCCGCCGGGAGGCCAGCGACGGTCACCGTCGCGACGGCATCCGCGTCGGAGGTGCCGCTCTGGTACAGCGCGAGGTTCACGACGACGCTGCCGTCCGAGGGAAGGACCGGCGTGGCGGGACTCGCTCCGAGCGTGAAGTCCGTCGTGCCCGGCGCCGGAGCCGGCAGCGCCGACGCGAGCGCCGCGGCGTCGACCGAGCCGAGGCCGGTCGCGGCGTCGTACCCGGGTCCGGCCGAGTACCCCGTGAGGCCGGGGACCGAGTTGTTGCCGGTCGTGATGTCGTGGAAGGCGGGCGAGCCGGCCGCCGGAGGAACGGGCGCCGACGCGCCGGCCACACCGTATTGCGCGCGACCGACCGCATAGAGGAGCGGGTTCAGGTTGCCGAGCCGTCCGCCCGCCTTCTGCGCGAGAAGCGCGACGACGCCGGCGAAGGCGGGAGAGGACGCCGACGTGCCCGCCACGCCCGAGACTCCGCCGTCCTGCACCATGAGATACGGCGTGTGGAGGGCCGCGGCGACCGCGACGTCGGGCACGTAACGGGAGTTGTCCGCGGGGAGGCCCGCCACGTTCTGCCAGGGCGGGCGCGCGAAGAGGATGCTCTGGCCGCCTCCCGTCGCCACCAGCCCCGAACCGCCGGCCGCGCCGCTCTCGTTCCACGCCGCCTCCGGGATGTAGCCGATCGCGGATTTCCCGGTCACCGGATCGTTCGTCGCGCTCCAGTAGGTCGAAGGGCTGCTCGTGTCGAGAAACTCCGTACCCCCCACGCACGTGGCGTAGGGCGACGAGCCCAGGCCGTTCACGCCGACCTGCGTGCCCGTCGCGTCCGTGGGGTCCTGGCAGCCCGCGACGCCGCTGTCTCCCGAGGCCACCATGACGGAGATTCCCTGCGCGGCCGCCTGCGCCCAGACGTTCGTGTAGAAGGCCGTGTCCGTGTCGGCGAAGTCGCTCTCGCATCCGCCATACGACATGGACAGCACGTCCGCGACGTCGTTGCTGACCGCGTAGAGCGCCGAGAGGTCCACGCCGTTCGACGTGTCCGTCGACTGGGAGGCGATGAGAATCGTCCGGGCCGCGGGAGCGATGGCCCCCGACCACTGGAGGTCGAGGTCGGATTCGGTCTCGTCGCCCGAGACGATTCCGGGGTCGGGGCCGTTCAGGACGACGACCGGGTCGTTGACCGGCAGCCCGAAGGTGGAGCGAAAGAACGTGGTGTCCGCCACATGGACGTTCGTCTGCGCTAGGAGTCCGATCGTTCGGCCGCTGCCGTTGATTCCGGCGGCGGTGAGGGGATCCACGTCGTAGATCGCGGTGAAATCGCCGGGCGCGAGAAGGTGCATGCTTCCGGAGGTGTTGGCGGGGACGCGGCGCGCGAGCGGGCGGCGACGCGGGAACGAGTGAAGCGAGAGCACGCCCTTCACCCTCCGGGCGAGATCGCGCGGAAGCCGCGGCGGCCTCACGTTCGCGATCCGGACCCGGCCGTCCGCGAAGAGCTCGTGAAGCTCCGTGTCGAAGGCGTCTTCCACATCGGCCGCGCGGCCCGAGAACACGAGGGCGGCGCGTCCGGCCGGCGCGTCCTCGACCTCGAGGTCGTGACTCGTGAGCCAGGCCTCGATCGCGGTGACGTCCTCCCCCGGAGCGCCGAAGCGCTTCTCGAAGTCCGCGGGCGAGAGCCAGCGGTGGAAGTCCGGGGACGCGGGGTCCTGCTGACCGGCAAGGAGGCGCGCGAGGCCATCCGGGTCGCGCCGTGGCAGTACGAGAATCACGCGGCCGAGGCGGACGCTGCCGTCGAGCCGGGCGATGTCGCGGGCGCCCGCGACCTCGGGCGGCACCGATCCCACGTTCGAGAAGGCCTCGTCGGGCTGCGCGCCCCGGGCCCCGCGCGCCGCGAAGAGGAGCAGGACCAGGACGGCCGCCCCGGCCGGGGGCCCTCCCGAGCGGCGGCGGCCGAAGAGATCGGTCGAGCGCGCCAAGCGCGGGACCGCGAGAACGAAGAGGAGGCCGACCGACGCGACCACGACGAGCGCGACGAGCGGCAGGAAGATCGAGACGAGGCTCTGCAGGAACGCGAGGATGTCCTCCGCGAGGGAAAGCCCGGCGTTCGCGATGCCGGCGGTGAGAGCGGTCGACGTGAGGCGCGTGGCGCTCTTCACGAGGTGCGAGACGAGGGCGACCGCTCCGCCCGAACCGGCCGCGACCACGTTCAGGACCGCCGACCTCTCGGGCTGGACGACGGCGAGGGCCACGAGGGCGCCGACGACGGGCCGGACGAAGGAGTGGAGAAGATGCCAGAAGTGATCCAGCCCCGGAATCTTGTCCGCAAGAAACTCCATGAAGAAGAGGATTGCCGCCACGCCGAGGGCCGGAGTCGAGGCGAGAAGGCGGGCGATCGCGCCGGGATAATCCTCGGGAAAGAAACGCGCCATCGCCCCGTACACGAGCAGCACGGCGTAGGAGTTGAGACCCGCGGCCGCCGACAATCCGAGCCCGGTGCCGAAGAGCTGGGGAAGCCCGTTCGTCACCGGTTTGCTTTCGCCGTGATGTCCGCGAGAGCGACCTGCGCTCGCCGGTTTCCGGGGTCCAGGCGCATGACTTCCTTGAGGGCGTTCACCCGTTCGGGCTCGTTCCGCTCGTGCAGGTAGGCCTCCGCGAGCTCCCACCAGAGCTCGACGTTCTCCGGGATGTACTTGACGGCGCGCCGCATCGTCTCCGTCGCGTGCCGCACCCACTTCGGGTTCTTGCGCTGGATCCTCGCGAGCAGCACCCAGTACTCCTTCTGGCCGGGGTCGAACTCGACGGCCTGGCGCGTCATCTCGTAGGCCGGGTAGAAGTCCTCCTCCTCGTACAGCATCTTCGCGCGCGTGTAGTTCTTCCGGGCGATCTCCTTCTGGACCTCCAGGGTCGGCCCGGTGCCCGGCAGCGCGATGGTGTCCGCGCTCACCTCGAGAGTCCGGTCGTATGCCGCGCGCGCCTCGGGACTGCGGAACGCGCGCTCGGCGGCCCGGACGCGGGTGAACAGCGCTTCGAGGGCGGGACGGGCGTCCTCGAGATGCGACTTCAGGTGATGGTCGGGGTGAAACAGGCGTGCGCGCTCGTGGAGCGCCTTCAGGATCGTCTCGACCGGATCCTCGCGCTCGACGCCGAGGAGATCGTAGTGCGACGCCCAGTCCAGGCGCCGGTAGGTGTTCCAGACGAGCTCGCGCTGGAGCTCGTACTGCTCGGCGACGCGCGCGGGAGGCTGCGCGCCCGCGATCTCGACGTTCAGGAACAGCAGACCTTCGGCGACCCCGCTCTTTTCGATGGACCTCCCCTGGGCGACCAGCTGCACGAGACCCGTCGCCGCGAGCCGCGCGACGATTCGCTGGTCGCGGTGGATCTGTTCCACCGTCAGGACCCCGTCCACCTTGCCGAGCACTTCCGCCTCCTCGGCCGAGACGAGAAGCGCCTGATAGCGGAGAAGGAGATCGGGAGCGAAGACCGGCCGCGCCCCCGGGTCGAGAGGTGAGTTGAGCTGGGACGCGGGCGCGGGCAGGCGGCGCAGCGCCTCGAGCAGCATTCCTCCCGTCGAGCGGTCCATCCTCGCGGGCACCTCCGGCGCCGCGTCGAGGGGCGTCACCGTGAAGACACCGGTCGTCCACTTGAGCGTGTCGAAGAAGAGACGTTCCGAAAGGGACCGGACGGCAGCCTCCGCGACGTAGGAAGGAACGGCTCCCGACTCGGTGAGCGCCCGGGCGAGGCCCTGACCGGGCTCGTTGAGGGCCTTTTCGAAGGCGGACAGCAGGAGGTTCTCGTCGGCGAGGCCGAAGGTGCGAAGAAGCTCGCCGACGAGCTGCGCCTCGCGATTCGAGCTCGCGAAGAGAATCTGTCCCCGGTCGAACGAGAACGTCCGCTCCTCGCCGCTCCTGGACACGAGCAGCTTCGCCGTCATGCGCTCCCTGTAGACGCTCCTCACGACTTCCGCGAAGGGGATCCGCTCGAGGGACCCGCCGGTCAGCATCCGGACGCGGCCTTCACCGGCCAGGCTCCGCAGGCGGCTGTCGCTGATGGGGGCCGTCATTCTTCGGAAAGTGTAGCAGCGCCAGCGGATCTTTCGGCCTCGCGCTGCTCCCGAAAGCGCGAGATCCGGGCCGCGACCGCCTTGCCGGCGACCGCCGCGAGCGCCTCGTCCGTGGCCGCGAAGACGGCCTCGGACCCGCCGAAGGCGGCGAGAAGGATCCTCACGCGCGCGGGCCCGAGGCCCCCGATCGCCAGGAGCGGGCTTTCCAGCGCACGCTTGCCGCGGGCCCGCCGGTGCGTCTTCAGGCCGAATCGATGCGCCTCGTCGCGGGCCCGCTGCAGTAGCTTGAGGCCGGCGTTCGTCCGCGGGAGGACGATCGGTGCGGAGCGGCCCGGCACGAACACCTGCTCTTCGCGCTTCGCGAGAGAGGCCGCCGCCATGTCGACCCCGATCCGGTCCAGCGCCCCGAGAGCCGCCGAGAGCTGGCCCTTGCCGCCGTCGATCACCAGCAGGTCGGGCAGCGGCCGTCCCTCGTCTTTCGCGTGCGCATATCGGCGCGCGACGGCCTCGGAGATCGACGCGAAGTCGTCGACGCCCGGCCGCTCGATCCGGAAGAGGCGGTACGCGTCCTTCGCGGGCTCGCCGTCCACGAAAACGACGCAGGACGCGTACGTCTCGCTCCCCGAGAGGTGGGAGATGTCGAAGCATTCGATCCGGGACGGCCGGCGGTCCAGGTCGAGCGCCCTCGCGAGCGCGAGCGTCGCCTTCTCTCCGCGCTCGCGCACGCGCCGGAAGCGCCGGAGGTGATTCTGGCGCGCGTTGTCGCGGGCGATCTGGACCCTCTCGAAGGCGGCGCCGCGGCGCGGCGTCTTGATGACGACCTTCGAGCCGCGTCGCTCGGACAGCCACGTCTCGATCGGCTCCAGGGCCTCGTCGGGAAGGTCGAGCGGCAGGAGAATCTCGCGCGGCAGGAAGGAGCCGTCGGCGATCGTGTCGTAATACTGCGAGAGGAGCGAGACCCAGAACTCCTCGGGAGGCACCTCGCCGATCCCCTCCCAGTAGTACTCGCGCGAATCGAGGACCACGCCTCCTCGCACGAGGAGAACCGAGATCGCCACATTTCCTCCATCGAAGAAATCTCCGAAGATGTCCACGTCCTCGCCCGAGATCGACTGGATCCGCTGCTTCTCCGCGAGCTCTCCGACCGTCCGCAGGCAGTCCCGATAGGCCGCCGCCATCTCGAAGTTCTCCGACTCGGCCGCCGCGCGCATCTTCGCCTCGAGCCGCGGCTCGAGCTCCTCGTTCCGCCCGGAAAGGAAGAGAAGCACGTCCTTCACCGCGTCGTCGTACGCGCTCTTCGTCGTGAGGCCGGCGACGCACGGGCCGAGGCAGGCGTGCATGTCGTAGTAGAGGCATGGGCGCGGCAGCGTGCCGTCGATCTCGATGCGGCACGTCCGGATCTGGAACATCCGCTGCACCATCTTCATGGCCCCGCGGCACGTGCGCGCCGGAAGGAAGGGCCCGAAGTAGCTGTGGCCGTCCTTCAGCACCCGCCGCGTCACGAACGCGCGCGGCCAGTCCTCGGCCGTCGTGACCTTGATGTAGGGATACGTCTTGTCGTCGCGGAGGAGGATGTTGTAACGCGGCTTGTGCTTCTTGATGAACGCGTTCTCGAGGGCGAGCGCCTCGCTCTCGGTCTTCGCCACGACCGTGTCGATCGTGTCGAACTCTGCGAGCATCGCCTCCGTGCGCACGTGCTTCGGGCCCGCGCTGAAGTACGACGCGAGCCTCTTGCGGATCGACCGCGCCTTTCCGACGTAGAGGATCTTTCCCTTCGCGTCCTTGTAGAGGTAGATCCCCGGCTGGTCGGGATAGAGGGAGAGGTCCGGAGGGGCCACGGGGAAAGTCTAACGTCGGGGCGGCGCCGTTCCTTCCCGGGACAGGATCGTCAGCCCCGTTCTTGCGGTCCCTCGCCGGCGTGCTGCGCGAGCTCCCAGAGACGGCGGTACTCGGCTCGGACGCTCAGGTTCAGCTTCGCGTCCAGGTCGATGGGCAGCCGCAGCTCTTCGATGAGGCGCTGGACGTCTCCGAGGTCGACGTGGAGACGGTGCGGCGCCGAGAGGCCGGAAGCAATCTTCATCTCGATGAGCTTCTCGAGAGCGATCACGGCGTAGCCGCCGCGATCCACCGCGACCTTCGCCGGATCCGGAAAGGCGACGGGTTTCGGTCTGCCATCACCGGGAAACTCGCCCGTCGTGAGCACCTCGATCTTCACGCCCGTCTCCGGGTCCCGGAACGCCTTGCGGGCGCCCGGAAACGCGAGAACATAGCCGCGGCCGACGAGGCGCTGCCGGAAGAGCTCGAGACCTTCGCGTGTCATGAGGACGTCCACGTCCACGGTCTCACGCCGATAGCCGTGGAGGTTGAGCGCCATGCCGCCGACGATGGCGTATGGAATCGACTCTTGCGCGAGACGATCGGCCAGAAGGCGGAGTGTCGTATGAACGGCCCCGCTTCCCGCAAAGAAATTCTCCGACTCTCTCAGAATCTCTTCCGCCGACCTTGCATACGGATAGCGGATGTCGGTCACGAGACGATTCTACTTTCGGCCCTCAGAACACCTTCCCGAGCCGCGAGGCGAGCGAAGAGACCTTGACGTACCCGAAGAACCGACCGCTGCCCAGGAGCCCGAGAGCATTGGGCACCTTGGTGAGCGGGTCGTTCGAGTAGAGCGTTCCGAACGCGCTTCGTGTGAACGCGTGGAAGGCGGCGTCGTACGGGTACCACCACGGCATCGCGGGGGTTCCCCCGAGGTCCACGCTCACGTGCTTGATGTTCACGAGCTCGTGGAGGCCGAAGCCCGCGTGGCTCCGGCCGAGGCCGGACTTCTTCACCCCGCCCCACGTCGCGGTGGGCTCCCCGAACGAGAACAGGTGGTCGTTGATCGTGACCGTTCCCGCCTGCAGCTCCTCGGCGAGCTTCGTGGCCGTGCGCCGCGAGCGGGTCCACCCCGAGGCCGTGAGGCCGAACGAGGAGTCGTTCGCGAGCCGGATGGCCTCGTCGAGCGAGCCCACCGCCATGACGGGCAGGAGCGGACCGAACGTCTCGTCGCACATCGCGCGCATCGCGTGGTCGACGCCCGTGAGGACGGTCGGAGGGAACCACCATCCCTTCGCGCTCGGCCGCTCGCCTCCGACGAGGACCTTCGCGCCCTTCGAGACCGCATCCTGGAGATGCTCCTCGACGAGGTCACGCTGCCCGGAGGTCGTGAGCGGGCCCATGTCCGTCGTCCGTGAGAGAGGGTTGCCGAGGCGGAGAGCCTTCGTCCGCGCGACGATCCTCGAAATGAGATTTGCCGCCACGTCCTCGACGACGTACACGCGCTCGACCGAGCCGCAGGTCTGGCCGGCGTTCACGAACGCGCCCCACACGAGACCCGCGGCCGTCCGGTCGAGATCCGCGTCGGACGCGACGACGGCCGCGTCCTTGCCGCCGAGCTCGAGGACGACGCCCGTGAGGTTCTTCGCCGCGCGCTGCATCACCTCGATGCCGGTCCGGACCGAGCCCGTGAACAGCACCTTCGCGATGCCGGTGTGCTCGACGAGGACGTTCGTGTCCGCGCCGCCGGCCGTCACGACGTTCACGACGCCGGGCGGCAGGCCCGCGCGCCGGCAGAGGTCCCCGACCGCGAGGCCCGTGAGCGCCGTGGCCGACGCGGGCTTCAGCACGACCGTGTTGCCCGCCGCGAGGCAGGCCGCGATCTCGACGAACGGGATGCCGAACGGGAAATTCCAGGGCGTCACGACCGCGACGACGCCGAGAGGCTCGAAGCGAAAGCGCCCCTTCTTGTGCGCGAAGAGGATCTGCGCGTAGTCGATGGGCCGCTCGGCGAGGAGCTCGCCCGCGTGGCGCGAGAGGTAGCGAAGCGTGTCGGCGGCTGGCACGATGTCCACGGCGCGTGCCTCGCCTACCGGCTTGCCCTGCTCGGTCGCGACGAGGCGGGCCACGTCGTCGTGCGCACGGCGCACCTCCTCGAGAAGGCGCGCGAGGTGCCGTTGCCGGTCGGCCACGGGCGTCCTCGACCAGGAGAGAAACGCCTTCTGCGCCGACGCGACGGCCATGTCGATCTCGTGCGGACCGGCCCGGAGCACCTCGGCGAACGGCTCGGCCGTGGCGGGGTTCACGGCCTCGAACGCCGCGCCGGTCCTCACGTCCTGACCGTCGATGATCGGACCGTTCGTGAAGGGGAGCGAAGGCCTCAAATCATCGCTCCGCGCCTGATCGTGTCCTTCTTCGTGCGCCAGAACGCCACGAGCTTCTGGACATAGTCCGTGAGCGGGGGGCACGCGACGCCGAAGCGCGCGAGGTCGGCCGTGGCCTGCGTCGCGTCG
>Ga0335081_10021796_pt1 | contig 10365 bp, 6 predicted proteins | sample Lox_Sample_35_FD_206713 | JGI IMG/M metagenome (GOLD analysis project Ga0335081, IMG submission 206713) | Soil microbial communities from Loxahatchee National Wildlife Refuge, Florida, United States - Lox_Sample_3.5 | ecosystem: Environmental > Terrestrial > Soil > Wetlands | place: USA: Florida...
GCGGTTGATTGCCCTACCAGGGAAAAAGCGGGGTTCACTGCGCACTCAGGGATTTACTGTAGATTTCTTCCTGGAAAGTACATTGATTTCTGTACTCGCGCAATGCAGAAAAAACGCAGGCGTAGGGGACACTACAGAGCCGAACTGCCGTAGATACGCTGGCGATCAGTCGGGGAAGAACGCAGTCTCAAGAAACGCTCGTGGCGACTCCGGGCGGAGACGGTCCAAAAGCAACTGCGATTGCGGGCGAACCTAAGTGCGCGGCGGTTCCGCTGCTTCTATGCTCATTGTCAGGAGTAGAGACCAGCAGAAGCGAGTGCGTCGAGCGAAGAGATAAAACGCAGGCAGGTCATACTTCGAGGGCAGGTCCGCTGCTGATGGCGGAGGTCAAGCTGCAACCTGCTCGTTGCTTCCCGCACCCTGAAACTGTTCCCAATCATGCAAGATGGGCTGTTCGCCTTCGAGCCAGCGCGATAGTGCGGTGACGATTCGGGGCGCGGCCCGCCCGTCACCATACGGGCATTCCCCCGCGGCCATGGCCTGATACGCGAATTCGTCTCTCAGCAGCCGCGAGGCCTCGCGGACAATCGCTTCCCGCGAGGTGCCGACCACCTTTGCCATGCCCATCTGCGAAGCCTCTGGCCGTTCCGTCACCTTGCGCAATACCAGCACCGGTTTGTGGAAGATCGGCGCCTCCTCCTGCACACCGCCGGAATCGGTGAGCACCAGGTGGCAGCGGCGTAGGAGCGAAAGGAACTGAAAGTAATCGACCGGTGCGATCAGGTGCACCCGGTCAAGGTTGCCCAGCAGGGCCTCCACCGTGGTACATACGTTCGGATTCATGTGTACCGGATAGATGACACGAATGTGCGGGAAGCGTTCTACCAATTGCACGATGGAATCGCAGATGTTCTCCAGTTCGACACCCCAGGATTCGCGACGGTGCGAAGTCACCAGCACCAGGAGAGAGCCGTCATCTGGAACGCCGCCGGGAAGCGGAAGCTCGATGGTGTGTGTTTGCAGCAGCTTTTCCACGGAATCGACAATGGTGTTGCCGGTGACCACTACCGACTCGGAGGGGACGGCTTCGGCGAGAAGGTTATCGCGAGCCAGCGGCGTGGGGGCAAAGTGCAACTGCGTCACCACGGCGGAGAGTCGCCGGTTGGCCTCCTCCGGCCAGGGCTGGAAGATATTTCGGCTACGCAGGCCGGCTTCGACGTGCGCGACCGGTACCCTTCTATAGAACGCCGCCACCGCGGCCGCGAAGGAGGTGGTCGTGTCTCCCTGCACCAACAGGCAGTCAAGCGGGTTTTCTGCCAGCAGAGTGTCCATGGCGCCGAGGATTCGGCGCGTCAACGCGTTCAGCGTCTGGTTGTGGCGCATGAGATCGAGTTCGAAGTCGGCGCCAACGCCGAGCACTTGAAGCACCTGGTCCAGCATCTGCCGGTGCTGGCCGGTGGAGATCACTACCGGGTCGAATTCGTCCGGGTGTCTACGGAGCTCGAACACGACCGGCGCCATCTTGATGGCGTCGGGACGAGTGCCGAAGACGATTCCGATGCGTTTCCTCATAAGGGCCGCAGCTTCTACGCTTAAGAGTCGCCGTCGCCGGGTTCAGGTTGGCTCAGCAGGGAGCTTGCGCCTCCCTCTTAATTTGGAAACTCGGGGCAACACCGCTGCCGGTCCATTCATCCATAGCGCATCGTGAGTAGTTCCTCAGAACTCGGCCTGGTGCGAGCCCTCGGAGCGGCATCCCGCCGCGCCCAGTTTTTCGAATGCCTTCCGGTGGCATGCTACGCGTGCGATTGCTCCGGAGCTATTACCGACTACAACCGCCGGGCGGTCGAACTGTGGGGCCGCGTACCGCGGGTGACGGATCGGTTCACGGGAGCGCACAAGGTTCTGGATGCGCAAGGTGATTTGCTTGCACCGGAGGCCACCGCTATGGCCCTCCTGCTTCGGTCGGGTCTGGCGCAGCTTAACAAAGAGCTGATGATCGAGAGGCCGGATGGCAAGCGGGTTACGGTGCTAAGCAATGTCGCGCCGCTGTGTGATCCGAAAGGCAACATGATCGGCGCGCTGGATGTGTTTCAGGACATCACCGACCGCCGCTGGTCGGAGGATGCCCGCCGCGTGGCCGAGCGGGTAAACGCCTCGGCGCGCGTAGCCAGCGAGGTAGCGCAGCTTAAGCCGTCGCTGCTCTCCATGGTCAGTCTGCTCGAACGGCTCGGCCGTGACGCCACGCTCAGCGTACAAGCGCGCGGCTATACCGAACTTGCTCGACTTGAACTGGTGCATTTCGACGCGCTTGTGAAAGAGATGACGCATCTTGCGGGCGCGGCTTAGCGCATGCGGAGAAATCAGTGGCCTACGGCAGTCTCAACTATGAAGCCAGCAAGCCTCCCCGCTGGGAAATGTTCGTCGCAGGCGTGGCCATCAACCTGGCCACTATTCTGCTGTTCGTCGAGGTCGCTCCGCGGCTCACGAGCTGGGTTCCGCTCGAGCCGGTCGCGACCAAACATTTCATCACCCTGGTTGCGCCCGTCACCAGGCCCACGCCGCCCGTTACGCGGCCGCCTGCGGTTCGTGTTCGTCCACAGGTGGTGGCGAGGATGGAGGCACCGAAAATTCCGCCGCGCCCGGTCGAACCGGTGAAACCGCCGCAGCCCGCTCGAGTCGAGGCTCCCAAGCCCGAGTCTCCTAAGATTGCCGCGGCGCCTCCCAAACCGGCGCCGCCCATGGTCAAGAAAACGGAGACCAATGTCTTCGGCTCCGCAGGATCGGAGACGGCGACCGTGCATCGGCCGCCGCGTGAGGTGCAGACCGGCGGCTTTGGCGATCCCAACGGCATTCCTGGCAAGGGCGATCCCAATCGCAAAACCGTCACCGTAGCCAATCTGGGTTCGTTTGATCTGCCTTCAGGGCCGGGGAAAGGTAACGGCACGGGAGGCGCGAAGGGTGTCAGCGGCACCATTCGCAGCGCTGGTTTTAGCGACGGCGTGGCTTCCGCTGGTCCCCACGGCCCCAAGCGCGGGGGCGTGGTGGAAGGCGGCTTCGGAGATGGGGGCGCACCCGCGGCCAGCCCGCTAGCGCGGCAGGTGGAGAAGAAACCGGTGCTCCAGCCGGTTGAGATCACCTACAAGCCGCGCCCGAATTACACGTCCGAAGCCCGCCGCCTGCACGTGGAGGGTGAGGTGTTGCTGGAGGTGGTTTTCACCGCTTCCGGAGCGGTACGCGTCAACCGCGTGGTCAGGGGGCTGGGACATGGCCTCGATGACGCCGCGCAGGTCGCCGCGCAGCGCATCAAGTTCCGCCCCGCACTTCGGGATGGCCAGCCGTACGACTGCGCCACGCTGGTCCACATCGTGTTTGAACTGGCCGAATGAGCTCTGACCGGAGGGTCGAAATGGGCAGGTATCACACGCAAGTGATCGCGCTGGCAGTTCTGCTTTGCGCCGGCAGTGTCTTGGCCGCAGCTAAGTCGAAACATTCGAAAGAGGTCCAGGCCGAGCAGACAACCAACAACGAGACGGCCGATCGCATCTTCTGGCGCGAAAACAAAACCATTGGAGACCTGAAAGCCTACACGCCGATGGTGGAAACCTACATCCAGAACTTCAAAGGCGATCAGGAACTGGGACAAGTTCCCAACAGCGACAAGTACTTCATCGGCCGATTGGTCATGAAGAAAGGCCTCGAGAACGTTTCGTTCCAGAAGGACACGCGATCACTGCCCAGCCGGATTCTGGAGAAACTGGATGGCTTCTACAAGATGAACTACGTGGCGCTGGGCTTCATGCAGATGGTTTACATCCCGGCCTTCGACAAGAGCCACTACGACCTCAAGTATCTGCACCAGGAATTCCTGGGTGAGGTCCGCACCATGGTCTTCGACGTTGCGCCAAAACCGAAGCTGAAGGGGCCGCACTTCGTGGGGCGCATCTGGGTCGAGGACCAGGACTACACCATCGTGCGCTTCAACGGCACCTACCTGCCGCAGCAGAAGATGAACTTCTTTTTCCACTTCGACAGCTGGCGCATCAATGCCCGGCCGGGGATCTGGCTGCCGGCGTTCATTTACTGCGAGGAGTCGGATGCACACTATGCCTTTGCTCGCAAGCTGGCCATGCGCAGCCAGACGCGGCTCTGGGGCTACAGCCTGAAACTTCCCACCGGCTCCGACGAATACACGTCGGTGCAGGTGGATGCCACGCCGGATGTTACCGATCAATCGGGCTCGGCTCCCAATGAAATCGTTCCCGTCGAAAGCTCTCACAAGTGGGAGCGGCAGGCGGAGGACGACGTGCTTGATCGACTGCAGCGGGCGGGTTTGCTGGCGCCGGATGGGGAAGTATCGAAGGTGCTGCAGACGGTCGTCAACAATATTGAGATCACCAACAACCTCGACATCCAGCCGGAAGTACGCGCCCGTGTCCTGCTGACGACGCCGCTGGAATCGTTCACCATCGGGCACACCATCGTCGTTAGTCGCGGGTTGCTGGACGTGTTGCCGGATGAAGCCTCGCTGGCCATGGTGTTGTCGCACGAACTCGGGCACATTGTCCTGGGCCATCGCCTGGATACCAAGTATGCCTTCGGCGACCGCATGGTCTTTCCCGATGAGGAAACCTTCCGCCGCATTCACCTGGCGCGCACCGCGCACGACGAGGAGGAGGCCGACCAGAAGGCGCTCGAGCTCCTGCAGAATTCCCCGTACAAGGACAAGCTGGGCAACGCCGGCCTGTTTCTGCGCGCTTTGGCGGCGCGTTCCAAGGAGATGCCGGCGCTGATCACGCCGCAGTTCGGCAATCGCATGGCCAAGCACGACAACCTCCTGCGCATGAGCTCTCTGCTGCAGTCCGCGCCCGAGCTGAAAACCACGGACGTGAACCAGATCGCAGCCTTGCCCTTGGGCAGTCGCATCAAACTCGATCCCTGGGACGACCGTGTGGAGATGAAGAAGAGCAAGCCCGTGCCGCTGCTGTCCGCACGCGACAAAATGGCGTTCGAAGTGACGCCAATGATTCCGCACCTGGCCCGCTACCGCGACTCGCAACAGGTCGCGGATGCGATGGCTAATGGCAAGTGAGCTTGCCCGCCGTTTGTTTGACAGCCAACCCTGGACGACAGGTCCGCTTCTAAAGGCCGCGGAAGTTCAGGGAGGTTTTCACTCATGACGCATTTTGGGGGTTGCAGGGCCCGTAATAGTTGGCTGCCGCTGGCGGCACTTCTGACGTTGAGTTCCGTCGCGTTGTTGCAAGCGGGTTGCGGAGGAGCGCTGGGCGCTCCATCGTCGCCGTCGGGTCCGACATCTGGTTCGTTCAGCATCTCGGGCACAATCAGCGGCGCGGGGGCCGCCGGTGCCTCCGTGACGCTCAGCGGCGCAGCCAGCAGCAGCACCACCACCGACGCTGCCGGTAACTACAGCTTCAGTGGCCTGGCGGCTGGCTCCTACACGGTGACTCCCACCAAAGCCGGATTCAGCATGACGCCTCCGAGCCAGAGCGTCACCATCACCAATGCCAACATGACGGCGGATTTCAGCTCGGCGGCCCCCACCTCTGCCGGCATCCAGGCGGTCAACCACATCATTTTTCTTTCCCAGGAGAACCGCAGCTTCGATACCTATTTTGGCAAGCTGAACGAATATCGCACGGCACAGGGCTTGCCGGCGATCGTGGATGGACTGCCGGACGATTGCAGCAGCAGCAACTCCGACTGGACGGTGCCTTGCAGCGCGATGAACAAGTCACCCAACGCCAGTGGAGTTCTTACCACCCCGATCTATGCGTTTCATCTGAAGGATATGTGTATTGAGAACACCAGCCCCGACTGGATCTCGAGCCACTGGGATTTCAACGCGGAGAGTCCCACTTCTAACACTCCCACGATGGACGGATTTGTGGTCAGCGCGGCCAGCGCGGCCCTCGCCGATGGCTTTAATGACAAGGCTGGCATTCGCGCCATGGGCTTCTACACTGGCGATGATCTGCCTTATCACTACTGGCTGGCCACCGAGTTCGCCACTTCCGACCGCTGGTTCTCGCCGGCTCCCGCCAGGACACAGCCGAGCCGTTACTACATGGTGGGAGCGACCTCCGCCGGACATGCCTATGACACCTTCACTCCACTCCAGGGGAAAACCATCTTTGACTTGCTGAACAACGCGGGTATCTCATGGCTGATCTATAGCCAGAGCGGGACTACTTCCGCCGCCGCTTTCGATGGCTTCATGACCCGGTTCGCCAGCCACATTGTGCCGCTCGATCAGTTCCTGACGGACGCGGAGGGCGGAACTTTGCCCGCGGTTGCCTACATTGAAGAACTCAACGCCGACGAGCATCCAAATACTGGCGAAAACATCCAGGGTGGTGTTGCCGAAACCCGCCAGTTGATCGAAGCCGTGATGTATGGCAACAACGCGAATTTCGCGGCGGGACCTTCCTGGAAGGATTCCGTTTTCATCATCACGTTCGATGAAGGCGGCAGCCTGTACGACCACGTGGCGCCGCCGACGAGCGTTCCCAGTCCGGATGGTATTCAGCCGGTGGACATCTGCACCAGTGCCACTGATCCGCGCTGCACAGTGGCAGCGGAAACACATACGGCGCCGCCCTATGATCCGCCGGGCGATTTTACCCGTTACGGCTTCCGCGTACCGCTGATGGTGATCTCTCCCTTCACCAACGCCAATTACGTGTCGCACACGGTCACCGACTACACCTCGTGGATGAAGTTCGTGGAAACACGCTTTAAGCTGCCGAACCTGAACGCCCGCGACGCCTCTGTCAGCGACATGACGGAATTCTTCAATTTTCAGAACCCGCCCTGGGCGACACCGCCGCAGAACCCGCCGAGCGACAGCACGGGGTCGTGCTACGATGCGCTTCCATAAAAGCCCGGAGAAGTGGGTAGAGCTCGAGTGCGGAGCCGCCGTGCTGTTGTTCGTTTTTGTTTTGGTTATGTTTCCGCATGCGTGGGCGCAGTCGGCCGGAGATGACGTTTGTCCGCGCCCTGCATCCGGCTCCGAGGTGCAACAACCGCCAGAAATCCGCAGCCAGCATGGCCGTCTGGAGCTGACCCTGAGGTTCAAGATCTCGGCCGACGGCCGTGGTCTGACGCGCTTCTGTTACCTGAGCGATGGTGGACTGCAGGCACCCACCCTGCGCGTGAATCCGGGCGACGAGCTCATTATCCATTTCCATAACGAACTGCCGGGCGACGGCGCTCGTCAACCAACCCACGCTATGGCCAACGATTCGCGTCGCTGCGCGGGGAACCGAATGAGCCTGGCCGCGACGAACCTGCACTTCCACGGCATGAGCGTTCCTCCTACCTGCCACCAGGACGACGTCATGCAGACGCTGATTGAACCGGCAACCACCTTTGACTATCGGCTCAAGATTCCTGCCAACGCACCTCCAGGGCTTTATTGGTACCATCCGCATCCGCATCCCTTCACCGAAGCCCAGGTGCAGGGCGGCGCTTCCGGAGCCCTGATCGTGGAAGGAATTGCCGGGCTTCGTCCCGAGCTTCGCGGATTGCCGGAGCGGGTGTTGATCTTACGGGACCAAAGAGTGCCCGCGGTGATCGGCAACCCAGGGCCTTCCACCCCGCCGGGGTGGGACATTTCTATCAACTACGTTCCTGTGCTCTATCCGGACTACGTTCCTGCCGTGATACAGACGAATCCGCGACAGCAGGAATTCTGGCGCGTCCTGAACGCTGCCGCCGACACTATCTTCGATCTGCAGGTAACGGTAAACAAGGCGTCTCAGCCGTTGCGGCTGTTGGCCATTGATGGCGTTCCTCTGAGCATGAAAGCCGCGCTCAGCCCGACTGATGTTCAACTTCCGCCGGGGTCGCGCGCGGAATTTGTTGTAACCACTCCCAACCTGGGTGATCAAGCGCAATTGGTCACCAGGGCGTGGGACACAGGGCCTGACGGCGATAAAGACCCGAACCGCGCTATCGCCAGCATAGTCAGCGTCAGCCGGCCCTTGCCGCAACCGGACCGTATGCCCGAGACCCCGCGCGCATCGGCGAGCATGAGCCCTTCTGCTCTGAAGGCCGCAAAGCCGGCAGCCCAGCGCAAGCTCTATTTCTCCGAGGCGCGGTACGACCCCAAGCATTTCGGCCAGACCTCATTTTTTCTGACCGTCGAAGGGCAGACGCCGGCGATGTACAAAATGGACGCTCCGCCGAACATTGTCGCGCGCCAGGGAACCGTTGAGGATTGGACCATTGAAAATCGATCGCGCGAAGATCACGTCTTCCATATACATCAGGTTCATTTTCAGGTGATCGAGAGCGACGGCAAACCCGTCGATGATCCCGCGTTAAGGGACACCATAAATGTGCCCTACTGGAAGGGAACAGGTCCTTATCCGAGCGTCATGCTGCGTGTGGATTTCCGCGATCCCAATGTCGTCGGCACGTTTATGTACCATTGCCACATCCTCCAGCACAGTGACAACGGCATGATGGGCAGCATTGAGGTGCTACCGCCGCAAGACGCTTCTATTCCTGGCGACCGGGCCGGCTCGTGATGTGCCATGTTTGATGCACCATGGAAGCGGCAAGAGGCAAGAGTCAAATGCAGCGCCGTCATAACATGCCGTTCGGCGCCGAGTGCCGCAACGACGGTAGCGTGCGCTTTCGCTTGTGGGCCCCGGCGGCGAGCCATGTCGACCTGTGCATGATGAATTCCGGCGCGAGCAGACAGATTCCTTTAGGGAGGTGCGTTGACGGATGGCACGAGCAGATTACTGATGCCGCCCGTGCCGGGACGCAATACCTCTTCCAAGTCGACGGCGGCCCAAAACTTCCTGATCCAGCCTCGCGGTTTCAACCTTACGACGTACACGGGCCAAGCGAAGTTATCGACCCGGCTGCTTTCGACTGGCAGGATCGCCAGTGGCGCGGCCGGCCGTGGGAAGAGGCAGTGATCTATGAATTGCACGTGGGAGCCTTCACACGCGAAGGGACATTTGCAGCCCTTCGCGCGAAGCTCGACTACCTGGCAGACCTCGGAATCACGGCGCTGGAGCTGATGCCGGTTGCCGACTTTCCGGGATGCCGCAATTGGGGCTACGACGGTGTCTTCCCGTTTGCTCCCGACAGCATGTATGGCCGCCCTGACGATCTGAAGCATCTGGTCCAAGCCGCACATGATCGGCACATGATGGTTTTCCTTGACGTCGTGTACAACCATTTCGGCCCGGAGGGAAATTATCTCAGGTCGTATGCGCCGCAATTCTTTACCGACCGGCACTGGACTCCCTGGGGAGACGCCATCAACTTCGATGGCGCGAAGAGCCGAGTGGTCCGGGAGTTCTTTATCAACAACGCGCTCTACTGGCTGATTGAATATCACTTTGACGGACTGCGCCTCGATGCTGTGCACGCGATTAGCGATGAATCCACGCCCGACATTCTCACAGAAATGGCCGAAACAGTGCGGCACATCGTCGGACCGGATCGCCACGTCCACCTTATTCTGGAGAATGACCGCAATCAGGCGCGCTATCTCCAGCGAACAAAACAATGCCAGCCTCGCACTTACACCGCCCAGTGGAATGAGGACTTCCACCATGTATTGCATGTTCTGATCTCTGGCGAGAAAGACGGCTACTATGCAGATTATTCGGAAAACCGGCTCGCCCACCTGGGGCGTTGCCTAACCCAGGGATTCGCCTATCAAGGTGAATCATCGACATACCGAGCGGGCGAAGCCCGGGGTGAGTCCAGCCTCGGCTTGCCGCCCGCCGCGTTTGTCAGTTTCCTCCAGAATCATGACCAGATCGGAAACCGCGCGTTGGGAGAACGGATCACCAAGATCGCCGATCACCGCGCTGTCCGTGCTGCGGCCGCGATCGTACTGTTGTCTCCTTTTCCACCCTTGCTCTTCATGGGAGAGGAGTTCGCGGCAGAAACGCCGTTCCTCTTCTTCTGTAACTTTGAAGAGAGCTTGGCCAGCGCTGTTACCCAGGGCAGACGCAACGAGTTTGCCGGCTTTCGCCGGTTCAGCACTTCCGCCGAACGCGAACGCATCCCGGATCCCAATGCCGTTACCACTTTTGAGAATTCGCGACTCAACTGGGATGAACTCTCCCAACCGACCCATCGCGAATGGCTTGACTTCTACCGCCAACTGCTGAAACTGCGGCGCCAGCACATTGTCTTCCGCCTGTCGGGCGCCTGTGCCATCAAAGCGGACTGCGACGTTCATTCCGATCATGGCCTCACCGTGAATTGGCAGTTTCCGGATGGTTCAAAACTCATTCTGCTGGCCAATCTGGGAGCAGATTCCCTCGCCAACTTGACCCCTCCTGCCTCGCCCATCCTCTACGCTAGCGAAGAAGT
>Ga0335081_10021797_pt1 | contig 10365 bp, 16 predicted proteins | sample Lox_Sample_35_FD_206713 | JGI IMG/M metagenome (GOLD analysis project Ga0335081, IMG submission 206713) | Soil microbial communities from Loxahatchee National Wildlife Refuge, Florida, United States - Lox_Sample_3.5 | ecosystem: Environmental > Terrestrial > Soil > Wetlands | place: USA...
CTATCCGGATTTCGCCTTGGAAACAGCGGGCGGTGACGTAAGTGTGCTCGCTCCATGGTCGAGCTACGTCCTTCAAGATCGCGAGTTGATCTCAGGTCAGAACCCGTTCTCGGACGAAGCGCTACTGAAACTTCTTATACCGGCGCTCAACGCGAGAAGAAGTTCGGCGGCTGGCGCATCCTGAACAGTCACTCGCTGTGACATCGAGAGGAATCCCAGATGGCTGGCACAAATGGACCAAAACAGACCACGCTCAGCGTGAACGTTTTTACGGCTCCGGGAAAGACCATGGTCGGCGAGCGGCCAAAGCCCTTCGGCGAACCGTTCGCCTTCGACCCCATCACCTCGACTCTAATCTTCGGCGAGTACGACGCGGTGCTCGTAGACGCGATGATGACGGTGGCTGAGGCCGAGGCTCTCGCGGATTGGGTCGCCTTGCACAATCGCAACCTGGAGACCATCTATATAACGCACGCCCATTTCGATCACTTCTACGGTTTGGGCATTCTGCTCGACCGCTTCCCGGCCGCTCGGGCGATAGCAACGCCCAACACGGTGAAAGGCATGCAGACCTATTTATCTCCCACGGTGCAGCGTTTAGCCCGCCAGCTCTTTCCTGGGCAAGTGCCCACTAAGTTGCTCGCCCCCGAGCCCTACGAGCGCGACGCGTTCACTCTCGAGGGTCACGAATTCCGCATCATCGAGCAAGGCCGCACCGACTGTCCCGATTCTACGTCTCTACACGTTCCATCCATCGGTCTGATCGTCGCGGGCGACGTGGTGTACAACCAATGCCGCATGTACGTCGGCGACACCACCTCCGAGAGCCGAATGAATTGGATCGCGGCGCTGGACCGCTTAGCAGCTCTGAGCCCCGCGATGGTTGTCGCCGGCCATAAGAAGCCTGGCGCACCCGACTCTCCCTCAACGATCCAGGACACCAAGCGTTACCTGCAGGACTTCGATCGGCTGCAGAAAACCGCTACATCCGACCCCGGGCTGTTCAATCAGATGACGGAGCTGTACCCGCATTGGGTAGCCAACCAGTCCTGGTTGATGTTCGGATTCCAGCAGCCATAACCTACATCAACCACGGATGCGAACGATGGAGGGACAAGAGATGGATTGGAAGCGGTTGGCCCATTTCGCGCTGCTGGGCAGCAGTGATTTGCAACAATTTGCCATTCTGCTGGTACGCGTCTCGATCGGGCTGTTCTTTGCCATCTCGGGGGCAAACAAATTGTTTGTCGCCGGCGGCACGAAACCTGTCTACGATACGCTCGTTAAGGCCAAAATCCCGTTTCCCCGCCAGACGGCTTATTTCGTAGCGGGTGTCGAGTTCGTTTGCGGATCCTTGGCGACCGTGGGGCTTCTTTCAAGCCCGGCCTGCTTGGCTCTAATGATCGATATGATTGTCGCCACCCTGACCGAAGCGATCTCCACCCTGCCTAAGGGACTTTCGTTTCTTCGCTGGCTCGACGATTTCCTCTATCTTCCGGAAGTCCTGTACGTGCTCTTCTTTATCTGGCTGATCTGCTCCGGCCCGGGAAAGTTCAGTCTTGATTACTGGCTCGGCGGCAGGTTACTGAGGTGATCGACTCAACCAAGTCGATGCCGGTCTCTTGGAAGCGGCCGGCGACGTTCGGACCGCGTGTGAATTCGATTGGAGCGAAATCGAATGCCCGAAGAGATCAACCATGCTCGCCGCTTTCTTCTCAGTACCTTCTTTGCCGGTTCGGCCATAACTAATGCGGCTGCCGACCTCGGTATCATTGGTCCAGCGGACGCGCGATCCTCAAAGAACGACCATGCAGGTGCGACCCCGATTCAGCTGTCGACTCAAACCCAAAGAAAGGACCGCCGAATGGAACACCCGACTTTGTATCGCACGATGCAGATTGATGGGCTCTCCATCTTTTACAGAGAGGCAGGCCCGAAAGACGCTCCAACGCTTCTACTTCTGCACGGACTCCCCTCTTCTTCGCGGATGTTCGAGCCTCTTTTCGCCCGGCTTTCCGATAGCTTTCATCTTGTTGCGCCCGATTACCCTGGCTTCGGACACAGCGACTGGCCGGACCCGAAAAAATTTGCGTATACCTTCGATCACATCGCCGAGATCATGGACCACTTCACCGAAGCGCTCGGACTCTCGCACTACGCGCTTTATATGCAGGACTACGGCGGTCCCGTGGGGTTTCGCATGATATTGGCACACCCAGAACGGGCGCAGGCTCTCATCGTCCAGGACGCGGTCGCGCACAACACAGGCCTCGGCGAGAATTGGAAAACGCGTCGCGCTTTTTGGGCCGATCGCGCGGCCTATGAAAGCGCCCTTCGCGGAAATCTTTTGTCGCTTGAAACCACCAAGGCGCGCCATGCGGGCAACGATCCCAACGTGGAACGCCACGACCCGGATCTCTGGACGGATGAATTTTATTTTCTCAACCAGCCAGGCCAGGCCGATATTCAAAGCGATCTCTTCTACGACTACCGAACCAACGTCGACGCCTACCCCAAATGGCAGGCGTGGATGCGCGAGAAACAGCCGCACCTACTCGTGATCTGGGGCAAATATGAGAGTTCATTCGATCCCTCCGAGCCGGAAGCCTATCGGCGGGATGTGCCAAAGGCTGAAGTGCACATCGTCGACGGGGGCCATTTCGCGCTCGATACCGCGCCGGATGAAATTGCCCAGCTCGTTCGGGACTTCATGAGCCGAGAAAGTGCTGCCGCGGCATGACAGTCGCTTGGCGATTTGATCCAACGGGAACCTTCGAAAGACACTAAGGTGGTCCCGTCCCCATGAAAGGAGCCCGACTATGCGCCCTGACATTGTGCCCGGAGGTGTCTTACCCGACTACGAGCTGCCCGATCAAACGAGCACGCTCCGCAAACTCAGCGAACTCCAAGGCGACGACCCGCTGATCCTCACGCTCGCACGCGGCCACAATTGCCCGAAGGAGCACCAACAGCATCTGGAGCTCGCCGCGTTCTACCCCAAGATCGCAGTGTCATACACCCAAATCGCCACGATCTCACCGGGACTGTAACGAGTCTCAGCCTCGCCAGAGTTGGAATAGACCTTTACCAGCATCGCGTAGTCTATTGCCGCGCCGAACGCGCCTTCTACTGCCTCCACGTAAGGCCGGAACCCATCCGTTGTAAGCTGCACCCTTGTCGCAACCCAAGCATGGCTATTCCAAGTTTCCAGGCGGACTGTATCGCCTGGAGCGACAGCGGTACGAACTGTCGCTTTTCCATCCTTGCCATTTCCTCCCTCTAGACCCCATTATTCGCTGGTGTTCACGAGGCCTTTCCTCGTGGGGCAAACCGCCCGGAGGAAGGACAAAAATGCGACAAATTGGGACATCCCGCCGAAGAGGCTTCTATACCCCAAAAGGTAAGATTGCACGCGTCAGAGTCCGCCGCATTGTTGGCCAGACGTTTCGGCAGATAGCCGAAGCCGAGAATCTCTCCAAAAACACCGTAGCGCGCATTCTTTGTCAGGACGAGACGAACGAATACATCCAGGCTTATCAGAGCGCCATCCTCACGGAGTTAGTTCCGCTTGCGGTCAAGGGGTTGAAAGAGCTGCTCAAGAAAGCGGATCGCCAAGCGGTGATCGAAACGCTCTACGGAACAAAAGTCTTCTCGCAGAAGCACCAAGTGGAAGGGGTAACGAGTCACGAGCGGGACTACTCCGACGCCAAAATCGAGTTCTACTACAAGTTTGGACGCTGGCCCACCCTAGCAGAGGCGAAAGAATACGATAAGACCATTCCGGTTAAGCCGCTCCTCAAAAATGAGCGGAGTCCCCAATGATCACAAAGGAATCGCAGCGTGCATCCGCTAGCGCACGAGTCACTGGCTAGACTTCGATGGAGAGACGGCCGCCTTCGACATCATCCATTCTTGGCATTCTCTCTGTTCCATCTCTAACAAAGACCCTCTCGCTACATCGCCGAGAAGTGGACCCTCTCCCTTTGAGTGGGACGCGATATCGTGAACTGGTCTAGACAGTACCTCCGGGCAGCTCTTATTTAGCAGCTCGTCTTTTTCAGATTTCTCTCGGGCTTCCTCAGATTTCTTCTCGGCCTGCTCCGCAATCTCCCTCGCTCGCTGGTCCGCCTTGACTTTTTCTGAAACCTGGATCATGACCACTTTGCCGGTGGCCGTGTCGAGGAGATAGTTCTGCGGTAAGACTTCGTACCGTTTTGGCGCTGGCTTGAGCAAGAGAGCAGCCAAGAGTCCAGCAATAATCACTAGCAAGAGAGTGTTTGTTTTCTGCATTGGAGTGCCGACACCCACCTCCTTTTCCGCTCGTGGTTTATCTATTGAAGGCTAGATGGATTCGTAGTTCCAGACGGTTTGAGAGTTCCCTCATATTCCCTGTCGCCCAGGCTAATGCGCGATTGCCAGACCGACACCCAGACGATTTCGCGCCTGAAGCGCTTGGGCAAACTCCGCAGCGACTTGGCTGCGACACTGAAGCGGACTGACCAGGGTATCCCCTCGCCCGGCAGAGCAATGACTTTGTTATCGCACCGAATAAAAAGCACGGAACCATCGAAGCTGAACACTATGGCCGCGTGGTCGGGCAGAGAAGAGAGTTGTTGGCTCAAGGTTTTCAATGCCAATCGAAGCCAATTGCGCTGAACAATACATTGTGGACGTGTGTCGTATTCCCCCTTCGACCGCACCAAAGGTAGGAGGCTTTTGTTTTGTCTCGCTTGTTCAACCCAGTCGACGTGGCAGGTCTCCTTGAAAGGACGAAACTGATCGAGAATCCAAACAATCCACGCGGCGCATTGTTTGAGGGATGTCATCCGGCGCGACAGCTCGAAGTTGATTAGAGCCGCCGAGCCCCGGGCTGAGAGAGTACCGGTAAACAGCACGACATCCCCGTTACGCGGGCTTGCTACACAACTTGCTGAAAGCTTCCCAAGATATCCGAAATCGAAGCTCAGCCCTGGCATGACGTCGGATATGACCTTGGAATCAGGCTGGAAGCCCAGGCGGCGAAGGAATTCCCAAGTCGGAATTGTGGCCTCATCCATCATTTTCTAAGAACTCAGGCTGTAGAGGATCGTCTGTAGATTGATCCTATTCAAAATAATAGAAGCGAGGTGTGTCAAAAACAACCAGATTCTCCCGTCGATCCTTCGGGCTGGCCATCCGCCACGAGCGGGAGAAACTGGGACTATCCCAAGAGAAGTTTGCCGAGCGGGCCAACGTTCACCGGACGTATATCAGTTCCGTGGAACTTGGAAAGGTCAGCATAGGGATCGAGGTCGCCCACGCACTCGCGTGCGCGTTAGGCATGAAGCTCAGTGAACTCGTTCGCAAAGCGGAGTGAGGTCCTGTCGCGTCCGCCCAATCCCTGTGGCTGCAGAACTGGTGTTTGTGGGCAGTCCAAACTTTGGACACACGCTCTGCTATTAGGGCACGCTCAAATTCCGCCATTGCACCAATGATCTGGAACATCAGGCGCCCCGCGGGGGTGGAAAGGTCAAGGTTGTCCCGTAAGCTGACAAAGGCAACTCCTCTGGCCTCGAGTTCAGCAAGGGCATTCACCAGGTGGCGAAGTGAACGGCCGAACCGGTCCAGCTTCCACACTAGAATGGCATCAAAGCGACGGCGGTGAGCGTCCGACATTAACCGGTCAAGCTCCGGCCGCTTCTCCTTCGCACCAGAAATGCCTTCATCCACATACTCACCAACCACGATCCAGTCGCGATGGTTGCAGTATTCGCGCAGTTCACGCAGCTGCATCTCAGGCGACTGGCCGTTGTTCGACGTGCTGATTCTTGCGTACAGAGCTGTGCGGGTTATGCTGTTGGCAGCCACGTTGCACCTCCATTGTGCAATTGGGTCAGAAGCCGTTCGGTGTTGATAGCACCGGGCGGCTTCGAGTGTTTTTCAGCCGAGCTTCTTGGCCTTCGCTCCGCGAGGATAGTTGCGCGGCTTCAATCTCATCACTCTTGCGACGTCAGCTTCAGTCCAGAGTCTTATTCCCGCAGCTCGAAGAACGGCGGGCGCCTCGACCTTTTTCTCTACAATCCAAGCCTGCAAGGTCTGTCGCGAAATGCCGGCTCGCTTCGCTACCTCGCGGGTAGTGTATAGCCTCTGACTCACAGATCTCTTTTATCGTACTTTGACAATGCTGTCAAGATGAGCATACTATACGGCAATGAAGCAAGCTTGGCCGAGCCTAATCGGTGCCAAGATAGGGTGCAGAGTGAAAGCCACGATACACGATGCGAAGGATCTCCGCGAGTCAATAACGATGAGCCTGATCAAAAAAGAACAGGAAGTCTTTGACGCGATCCTCGGGACCAAGAAGAAAGCTCGTCCTTCTGAATTGGGCGATCTGCGCTGGCGCGCCCGGTTATTTGGTGGCGTTTTGCCTGAGGAAATCATGGAGCGGAAGCACGTTTCGCTCGAAGAGCGCCTCGAGAAGCTGGAAGAGAGCAAGGGCAATGGAGCGATGCCCACACGACTCACAGACCGGGAAGAGAAGATCTGGGAAGTGATTCAGCGAGGGTCAAGGGGATTGCAATACTGTCGAGACTTGGAGGCCGCGCACATCAATCCTCGAAGAAAAGGTGTGTGGAAAGACTGCCCCAGAGCCTATCCGGCTGCATACAAAGAAAGCCAGCTCTGGCGTCACAGGATTCAAGACGAGAAGTCTAGGATCCAACGCAAAGGACTCGCCAGCGAGTAAATCTCTACGCCTCCCAAAACCCGCATAAAACCTGCCTGAAATCACTGCTTTCACTCGCCGGGAGTTCTTTTCATGTTTGACACTCTCGGTATCTCGTTCCTACAGTGGCGAACTGTGCGAACCGACAAACCGCTGCTTGTTTCGATTGCCGAAGCGAGCTTTCAGCTCAGTCTCCCAAACGACGAGATCGCAGTGCTGATTCGAGACGGTGAATTGGTTGCTGTGACGGTCAGAGAGCAAGTGCTCGTCGTGTATGACTCACTGACAGCTTTCACCCGTAGGGCACGAAGAAACAGCATGACTGTCCAAGTGAAATCGGGTGTGAGCGCCTGAGGCTGCAAACTCCGAGCCTGAATGGAAAGAGCGTCTTCGGGCTACCGGCTTGCCGCTGCTGGATCTAGGAACGAAGCAGTGAAAAGAGACCATGAAGTACGTTTCCCGGACAGCTTTTGGCGTCGAACGACTCACCTATCGATGGACGCCAAAGGCCTTTACGCAGTGTTGGCGACGTTCGCCGATTACAAGACCGGCGAGACTTTCGTGAGCGATCCTCGCCTGCAGCTTGAAACGGGACACGGAATTGTAAAGGTAAAGACGCTCCTCGTCGAGCTCGAAAAGGCGGGTTACATCGTGCGTCGCCGCGACTTTCGCGGTAACCTGAAAGCAAAGCGTCACATCCGCTGTCTGAAATACATCTGCGCGCCGAGGGTACAAATTCCGTCCGGTCGAGCCGATGGTATGGATTCTGTGCGTATCGAAAACCATGCCACTATCTTTACATCAGTAAAGTCATCCGTCACCCCAGAGCAACAAGAAGTTTCGTCTTTTCCCCACCGAGGCCCAAAAGCGGAGAGGATTATGTGACTGATGACTTTGACTGAGACTCTCCAATTGAAAGAACGATACTTGCAAATCGAGGATCTCCGTGCCCTCGATTACTGCGAGCGCCGATGGAAGGAGCAGGGATGCCCTACGGAACGATGGCCGTTAATCAACTTCCTCGAACGAATGCTCCAGGAGCTTAAGAATAACGGAATCGGCTACCCCAAGGTTCTCTTGCTGAGAAAAAAAGAGATTCAGCGGCGAACGTTCCGACCGGAGCCGCGCGAGGAAAGAATTGGGCCGCGAGAGCCGCAATGTCCGAATGGTGAGGCGTGCAAGGAGTGTAAAGGTCAAGGGTTCCATATGCTCCCTGGCGGCAGTGGCACGCTCTGTATGGCGTGTTTGGGCACTCGCCGAAAGATCGGGGTAAGTCCGGCCCTGTCGGAGGGTTCATAATGCTCGCCCCTCTGAGATCCGAACATCGGGGGAATTTGGCATTAGTTTCCTGTCTTGTCCACCTATTACAGTTGGTCGACAGTCAGTTCACCAAAGTGATCAGCGCGTTTTGTTCACTCTCTCCGACGAAACAGGGTGAACAGCCCATCACCTATTTGGTTCACCTTGTCGTTCACCTCCGCGTTCACCAGAGCGATTCGAGCAACTCGCGGAAGGAGAAAAAGTTGAACGCGAGGAGTTGTGCTTTGTGGGTGGCTGCGTGGGCGCGTGGTGGGCTGGGACGACCCCACTTTTTCTCCGCTTGCGCGACCCAAAAGTTTTGCAGCTTCTTTCCAGCCCACACGCTATCTCCGAGGGTACACCTGATGCCCGTGTTTGCAATCCCGATTCCTTAAATGGCAACGGCACCCAAACTCGTCTCGCCGCAGAGCGTGCTGCTCGATTCACAGGTGAAAAGTTGGATCGACAATGTGATCGTCCCCGTCCTGGTGCGTGAATTTTTGGAGCAATCCGAATCGATTAGCACCAAGTCCACAGCTCTTGTGGTAGAGTGTCCCGACACTAGAGCTTTCAGCCGAGAGGGTCATAAGTGACTGTGCTCCGCTGCGCCATCTACGCTCGCTATTCCACCGACAAGCAGAACCCCCTCTCCATTGACGATCAGGTCCGTAAATGCCGCGAATTTGTCCAGCGGCAAGGGTGGGATGTACTCGACGGCCACATCTACTCCGACCAGGCAATCAGTGGCGCCAGCGACGAACGGACAGGCTTGCAACGGCTAATCGAGACGGCAACGTCAAACTCGCGACCCTTTGATGCAGTACTGGTGGACGATACAAGCCGTCTCAGCCGTAAGCTCGTGGATTCGCTTCGGATTTTCGAGCAGCTCCGTTTCGCCAACGTGCGCCTGATTTTTGTGTCCCAGGGAATCGATACGGATTCCGAGCAGGCCGAAGTATTGCTCGCGACGCACGGGATCGTCGATAGCCTCTATATCAAGGAACTGGCGAAGAAAACTCACCGCGGCGTTGAGGGTCGGGCCCTCCGAGGCTTCCATACGGGAGGCCGATGCTTCGGGTATCGGAGCGTGCCGATAGAGGATCCCACGCGAAGGGATGCGTACGGCCGTCCGAAAGTCGTTGGAGTACAGCTTGAAATCAAGCCAGAACAGGCCGCCATCATAAGACGAATTTTCTCAAACTATGCTGCCGGAGATTCAATCAAGACCATCGCGAAGCGCCTTAACGCTGAAGGCATTCCTTCGCCATCTCCGTACCGTGGTCAACGTCATCCGTCATGGGCGCCGTCAGCCCTTTCTGTGATGCTCCACAATGACCGTTATCGTGGTGTAGTGGTCTGGAATCGAACCCGCAAGGTCCGCGACCCGAAATCTGGCCGACGCGTGCAGCGTGAGCGCCAGAACTCGGAATGGCTAGTTACGCAGGCCCCCCACCTGCGAATCGTCTCTGACGAGGTATGGGGCGCAGTAGAGCACCAGTTGGCCGTTGTCAAAGCCTCCTTTGCCGCAGGCGCCTCACCGGGGCTATGCTGCCGGTCTTTTTCGGCACAGTATTTGCTTTCAGGCTTTTTGAAGTGCGGAGTCTGCGGGTCGAAAATGGTCGTTGTTTCAGGCCGCGGGCAGTCTGGTCGAGCGCGCTACGGCTGCCCAATGAAGCATGCGAGAGGCATCTGCACGAACGATCTCCACATTAGACAGGACAGTCTGGAGAGGGAAGTTATCGGCGGCCTTCAAAAGCAGGTGCTTCGAGACGACGTAGCCGCCTACGCGCTGGCCGAGTTCAAACGGCAGTACAAAGCGAAAGTCGAGGGAGTCCGGTCACATCTCGGCACACTTCAACAGGAACGCGAAAAGCTGAAGCTGGAGATCAGTAATCTGGCTGCGGTCATCGCCCAGGGCCGACAATCGCCAGCACTGCTGGCGGAGTTGGAAAAGAGGGAACTGCGCCTCAACGAAATAAGTGACGAGATTTTCTCTTCGAGCGAGAATGGTCTCGACGCAAAGCTGAAGGAAATCGAGGAATTCGTTCTGCGGCGCCTCGGCGATATTCACGGCCTTCTGATTGGCGAGGTTCAACGTGCCAAATCTGAGCTTGCGAAGCACTGCACGGAAATCACTCTCACCCCGGAGGGACAAACCTACCAAATAAGAGGCGATTGGAACCTGTTAGGCGGACGTTCGGATGGTGCCGGGGGCCAGAATCGAACTGGCTACGCCCGCCTTTTCAGGGCGGCGCTCTACCAGTGAGCTACCCCGGCACGCAGAGAACTTTTCTATTCTAGGGATGGCGCCAGCGAGAGTCAAACGGACGGAATTGCAATCCAGGAAAGGGTTTGAAGCACCG
>Ga0335081_10021798_pt1 | contig 10365 bp, 9 predicted proteins | sample Lox_Sample_35_FD_206713 | JGI IMG/M metagenome (GOLD analysis project Ga0335081, IMG submission 206713) | Soil microbial communities from Loxahatchee National Wildlife Refuge, Florida, United States - Lox_Sample_3.5 | ecosystem: Environmental > Terrestrial > Soil > Wetlands | place: USA: Florida...
GTGCCCGTGCCGTGATCGCGTGCGTCGACTCGGACGCCGAGAACATCTTCATCACGCTCACCGCGCGTGGTCTGCGCCCGGACATCCTGATCATCGCGCGCGCGTCCGCCGAGGAGTCCGAGCCCAAGCTGCGGCGCGCGGGCGCTGACCGAGTGATCTCACCCTACAAGACGTCCGGCGCCGAGATGGCCCGGGTCGCGCTGCATCCGCAGGTCGGCAGCGCGCTGGCGCTCGCCGACTACCGAATGGAGGAGCTCGAGGTGTCTCCCGCGTGCGGCGGCGTCGGGCTGACAGTCGACGAGGTGCGCGGCAGCTCAGTGATCGTCGCCCTGCGGCGCGTGGACGGCCGGCTCGAGGCGCAGCCCTCGCCGGATACCGTGATCCGGTCCGGCGACAAGCTGGTCGCGCTCGGCACGCCCGATGCGCTCGAGCGGCTCGAGAGCTACACGCAGCCCGAGCGTGCCCCGAGCAGGTGACGACCGCGACGCCCGATCCCCTGCAGCAGCTCGGCGCCGCCCTGCGCGGGGCGGCGAGCGCGCTTCGCGGCGGCAGCGCCAACGACGAGCTGCCGGCGGCGATCAGCCTCGAGCGTCCCAAGCGCGCGGGGCGCGGGGACTACGCGACCAACGCCGCGCTGCTGCTGGCCCCGGCGCTGAACCTCTCCCCCCGGGTCGTCGCCGAGCGACTGGCTTCGCAACTGGCAGCGACGCTCGGGGGCGATCTCGACCGCGCTGACGCTGCCGGGCCGGGGTTCCTCAACCTGACCCTCACGGATGCGTGGCACCGGCGCGCCCTTGCTGCGATCCTCGCCGCCGGCGGGCGGTTCGGCGCCGGCGGCGCGCCGGCCGCAGAGCGCGTCCTGGTCGAGTTCGTGTCCGCCAACCCGACCGGCCCGCTGGTCGCCGCCAGCGGTCGGCACGCCGCCTTCGGCGACGCGCTCGCGAGGGTCCTCGAGCGCTACGGACACGAGGTCTCGCGCGAGTACTACTTCAACGACGCCGGCAGCCAGGTTCGCCTGCTCGGCGAATCGGTGCGCGCCCGCGCCCGTGGCGAGGAGGTCCCCGAGGGGGGATACCAGGGCGACTACGTGCGCAAGCTCGCGCAGCAGCTCCCGAACAGCGCCGACCGCGACGTCGACGAGGTCGCGCGAATGGCCGTCGAGCGGCTGCTGGAGCGCATCAAGGGCACGCTGGCGCGCTACGGCGTGCAGTTCGACACGTACTTCAGCGAGCGGACGCTGCACGACGGATCACCGAGCGAGCTCGACATGGCACTCGAGCTGCTCGACCGCGCCGGGCACCTGTACCGCTCCGAGGGCGCCACCTGGCTGCGGACGACGACGTTCGGCGATGACAAGGATCGCGTCGTCGTGCGCTCCAACGGCGAGCCGACCTATCTTGCGGCGGACCTGGCTTACATGCTCGACAAGCGCAGCCGAGGCTTTGATCGCCAGCTGAACCCGATGGGATCGGATCACCACGCATACGTGCGCGAGCTGAAGGCGGCGATGGCCGCGCTCGGAGGCGACCCGGATACGATCGAGGTGCCGATCATCCAGTTCGTGCACCTCGTCGAGGGCCCGGAGAGGGCGGCGATGTCAAAGCGGATGGGGTCGTTCGTCACCCTCGACGAGCTGCTCGACGAGATCGGCGTCGATGCGACCCGGTTCTTCCTGCTGCAGCGTTCGATCGATCGCACGATCGACCTCGACCTGGACCTCGCGCGCCGCCAGTCGGGCGAGAATCCCGTCTACTACGTCCAGTACGCCCACGCCCGGATCGCGTCGCTGCTGTCCCGGGTATCCGGCGCGCGCCTGGCGGCCGCGACCGCGCCGGGGGCCGATTGGGGCGAGGCCCCGCTCGTGCCCGCCGAGCGGGACCTGGTCAAGAAGCTCGCCGACTTCCCCGGGGAGATCGCGGAGGCAGCGCAGCGGCGCGCACCACACCGGATCGCCGGGTACTGCCTCGAGCTGGCCCAAAACTTCACCGCGTTCTACCGAGACTGCCGGGTGGTAGGGGCCCGGCCGGCGTCGCTGGAGTCTTTGCGCCTGGCGCTGTCGCTGGCGTCGCAGACGCTGATCGCGCAGGCGCTCGGGCTACTCGGAGTGAGCGCGCCCAACTTTATGTAGCTACGCGTAGCGGTTCAGATCCTCTTCGAGCCGACGGGCGTCGCCGGCATCCAGCGGCGGCCCGAGCGCTGCCGGGCCGCCGGCCGCCGCGCGGGTGCGGCGGCGCCAGCGCGGCAGCGCGACCGCGAGCCCGGCGAGGCCCGCGAGCAAAATCGCGGGCGGCAGGATGTACACCGTCAAGTTGAAGCCGCGGGCGGGAGGCTTGGCGAGCACCGCGGGCCCGTACTGGGCCGCGAGCTGCTCCACGATCTGCCTGTCGGTGTACCCCTGTGCGATCAGCGTCCGGATGAAGCTCCGCTCGGCGTTAGCCTGTGGGGAGTGCGCGACCGCCAGCGACTCGCGGCACGCGACGCACATCACCTGGCTCTCAACGGCGGTCAGCGAGGCGCGCGGCGTCGTGGCAGCAGCAGGCGTCGCCGGCGCCACGAGCACGAGCAGCAGCGCGGCGGCGCCTCCCAGCGCCAGGCGGCGGATCGCCGCCGGTGCGAGCGCGAGCAGCAGCGCGGCGGCGCCTCCCAGGGCCAGGCGGCGGATCGCCGCCGGTGCGAGCGCGAGCAGCAGCGCGGCGGCGCCTCCCGGCCCTACGCGGCGGATTGGGGTCGCGGTCCGTTCCCTCACGACGGCGCCGACAGCAGCCTCGGCAGCGTCTGCTGCAGCCACCGGCCGTTGACCTGGTAGCGGCGGACCGCCGCGATTCGTCCCTCGCGGTCGATCACGAACGTCTCGGGGACGCCGTCGGTGCCGAGCCCGTGAACGAAGTTGCCGTCGACGTCGCGCACTACCGGGTAGGTCAGATGCCACTGGTGAACGAACTGCTGGGACGCGGTCGAGGTATCGAGATAGGTGACGCCGAGGACGGTGGCGTCTCGATGCTCGATCTGCAGCTGGGCGTGCTCGAGCACAGGCGCCTCGGCCTGGCACGGGGCGCACCACGACGCGAACACGTTGAGCACCACGACCTCGCCTCGCAGCTCGCTGAGCCGCTCGCTGGCGCTCGCCGAGCCGAGCACCGGCAGCGCCATGTTCGCGTTCGGCACCGAGGGCAGGACGCCGCGCGCGATTGAAGCGTCGATCGACGTGTTCTCGCCCTGGTTGGTGACCCCGAACACCAGCAGCGCAAGCAACAGCGTGGCGATCGCGACGGCGACTACCGGGACCACGAAGCGGCGCATTGGCATCCAAGGGTAGTACGCACTGCGTCGGCGGGATCGGCAACTCGGTTGCGGATCTCGCCACGGGCTCTCCTGCACGGGAGGAGGCCGTCACCGCCGTCACCGGCGCACAGCCCACGTTAAATCGCTCAAGAACCGCCGGCCTTGGCTCCGACGGGGCTTACGCCGGCTGTGCGCTGCTGTCGTTCGCATTCGTCTGGTGGCTGATCTCGGAGCCGAAGGGTCAGGAGCTCGAGGCGATCCCCGAGGAGATCAGGGCGGTCGCGCGACAATGACGCCGCTCGCGGCGAGGTCGTGCAATTGTTGCGGCGCCCGAGACGTAAATGACTAGGATGATGAGTAGTGGGGAGATGGAGAGCTTCACACTCACATACGACGAGTTCGTGCCGGCCCAGGAGGCGCTGCGCGAAGCGCTGACCTCGACCGGTAACGGGTACTTCAGCACCCGCGGGGCGGTCGAGTGGCAGGATTCAGACGAGGTCCACTACGCCGGCACCTACGCGCACGGGTGTTACAACCGGGAGACGACGATTCTCGGCGGGCGGCCCGTGCAGAACGAGGACCTCGTCAATCTCCCCAACTGGCTGGTGCTCAAATTGCGGATCGAGGGCGAGGAGGCGATCCAGCTGAGCAACGTCGAGTTGCTCGACTACCGCCATTCGTATGACATTCGCGACGCGCTCGTCAGCCGGGAGCTGCGCTTCCGCGATCGCGCCGGGCGCGTGACGGCCCTGCGCAGCCGGCGCTTCGTCAGCATGGCGCACGTCCATCAGGCGGCGATCGAGTGGACGCTGGTAGCGGAGAACTGGTCAGGGTCGGTGGATGTGGTCTCGGCGATCGACGCCCGCGTGACGAATGCGAACGTCGCCCGCTATCGCCAGCTCGAAGGCCGGCATCTCGATCCCGTGTCCCCGCGGACCTTCGGTCCCGAGGTGATCGCGCTGCGGGCGCGCACGCGTCAGTCGCGCGTGTACGTCGCCGAGGCGGCGCGCACGCGGGTGTTCGAGGGCGAGCATCCGGTCGGCGCCTGGCGCAGCCTGTATCAGATGGAGGACTACATTCAGCAGGTGCTGACGTTCGAGGCGGTGCAGGGTAGCCCGATCCGGATCGAGAAGATGGTCGCCTTCTACACCTCGCACGACCGCGCGATCAGCGAGCCGCTCGGCGCTGCGGGCAAGTCGGTGTCGCGCTATCCGGACTTCGAGCAGGCGCTCGACGCCCATCGCTCGGCCTGGGAGGAGCTATGGCGCGCATGCGACTTTCATGTCCCGGCCGAGCCTCGCGTGCAGCTGCTGCTGCGGCTGCACGCGAGCCACATCCTGCAAGTGTGCTCTCGTCACAGCGCCGACCTCGACGCTGGGGTGCCCGCCCGCGGGCTCAACGGCGAGGCCTACCGCGGGCACATCTTCTGGGACGAGCTGTATGTCTATCCGTTTCTCAACTTCCGTCTGCCTGAGATCACGCGGGAGCTGCTGATGTACCGCTATCGTCGGCTCGGCGAGGCCCGCGCCGCCGCGGCCGAGGCGGGCTACAAGGGCGCGATGTTCCCGTGGCAGAGCGGCTCAGACGGGCAGGAGGAGACCCAGATCGTCCACCTGAACCCGCTCTCGGGCCGCTGGGACCCAGACCACAGTCACAATCAGCGACACGTCAACGCGGCGATCTTCTACAACGTCTGGCAGTACTACCAGGCCACCGGTGATATCGACTTCATGCGCGAGCACGGGGCCGAGATGATGCTCGAGATCGCTCGCTTCTGGGCCTCGATCACCGATCACAACCTCGAGCGCGACCGCTATGAGATTCACGGGGTCATGGGCCCGGACGAGTTCCACGAGAAGTACCCCGATGCAGACGAGGGTGGACTGCGCAACAACGCCTACACGAACCTGATGGTGGCCTGGATCGCCCAGATCGCGCCGCAGGTGCTCGACCTGCTGCCCGAGAGCCGCCGCCAGGCGATGCGGGCGCGGCTCGGTTTGACCGACGAGGAGCTCGACACGTGGCGCGAGATGAGCCACAAGATGTTCGTCCCGTTCCTCGAGGACGGGATCGTCAGCCAGTTCGAGGGCTACGAGCAGCTCGAGGAGCTCGACTGGGACGCCTACCGCGAGCGCTACCGCAACATCCAGCGGCTCGACCGGATCCTCAAGGCCGAAGGCGATGACCCCGACCGGTTCAAGCTGACAAAGCAGGCCGACGCCGTGCTGCTGTTCTTCCTGTTCTCCGATCAGGAGCTGCGGCGCCTGTTCGAGCGGCTCGGCTACGAGTACGGCCCGGACACGGCCCGCAGGACGATCGACTACTACGACCACCGCACGTCGCACGGCTCGACGCTGAGCTTCATCGCCCACGCCGGCGTGCTCGCGGCGATCGATCCCGAGAGCTCCTGGGAGCGCTTCCTCGTGGCGCTCGAGAGCGACGTCGGTGACGTCCAGGGAGGCACGACCAAGGAGGGGATTCACATGGGGGTGATGGCCGGCACGCTCGACCTCGTCCAGCGCAGCTACGCAGGCGCCAGCGTCCGCGACGGTGTCCTGTACTTCGAGCCTCGCCTGCCCGACGGACTCGACGGCCTCGAGTTCTCGATGCAGTTCCGCGGCATGCCGCTGCGGGTCGCGCTGAAGGGCGCCGAGCTGGCGGTCTCCGCCGACCCCGAGGGCCACAGCCGGCCGGTGCGCGTCGGGCTCGACGGTCACATCGGCGAGTTGTGCCCGGGGGATCACTGGACCGTCACCATTCCCCGGGACAGCCCGGTCTCGAGCTTGCTAGCACAGAGGAGTCAAATGCGTTGAGCGTCCAGACCACCACCTTCCAGGGAGCGATCTTCGACGTCGACGGTGTGCTCGTCGACTCACCACACGAGCAGGCTTGGCGGGAGAGCCTGCGGGAGCTGATGGAGGGCGACTGGCGTGACGTCGCCGGCCAGACGTCGTGGAGCGCGGAACGCTTCACGCCGCAGGTCTACCAGGAGGTGATGTCCGGCAAGCCGAGGATGGCCGGTGCGCTGGCGGCAATGCGCTACTTCGACGTACCCGACCCCGAGCGCCGCGCGCAGGTCTATGCTGACCACAAGCAGAAGCTGGTGGTCGCCCTGATCAAGGCCGGGGACTTCGAGGCCTACCCCGACGCGTTGCGATTCGTGCTCGCGGTACGCGATGCGCGCATCCCGATCGCCGCCGCGTCGTCGTCAAAGAACGCAGACCTGTTCCTGGAGCAGATCCGGCTCGACACGTTCGCCGGGCAGCAGGGCCTGCGCTACGACTTCGTTCATGCCGGCCTGACGCTGAAGGACTTCTTCGACGTCGACATCTCCGGCCGCGACTTCAAGCAGGGAAAGCCCAACCCCGAGATCTTCCTCACCGGAGCGCACGAGCTCGGAGCACCGCCGCAGGCGTGCTTCGTCGTCGAGGACGCAGTCTCCGGGGTCCAAGCCGCCAAGACGGGGGGGATGGCGGCGCTCGGCGTTGCGCGCGCGGAAGACGCTGCGATCCTCGCCGCAGCGCACGCCGACCTCGTCGTCGAGAGCCTCGACGAGGTCGACATCGGCTGCCTGCACCGGGGCCAGCTCGAGTACAAGCGCAGCAGTTGAGCGGTGCGCAGGCCGTCTTGATCAGTCGGAGGAGGAGTAACCGTGTCCTACGTCTCTCACACCGCGACCTTCAGCCCTACGGATCCGCTCGCCCGGATGCTCGAGGATCTCGACTGTCCGGTCTGCGGTCACCACGATCCCGGCGCCGCTCACCGTTGGGTCACCGATAACAAGGTGCGCATCTTCTGCGACTGCTGCGGCTCGTTCATCTCGATCTCGATGACCGACGAGCAGGCCCGCGCGATCCACCGGTGGACGGCGGCTCTGCCCCCGATCGCCGATCGCGGATCGCACCCGTCCCGGCCGCAGGCAGCGGGGTGAGCGCCGGCGCCTGCGCCGCGGCCAACGCTTGACCTGCGGGCGCTGCGCGCGCTCGGTGTCGACAACCAGCTGATCGCCAAGCGCGAGAGTCTCGACGGCGAGCGCGCGCTGCGCTTCCTCGCAGCGCTCCCGGCGCAGGCGGCGCACTGGCAGTCGCGTCTGGATCTGCGCGGCGCGCGGATCATGCCCGGCGGCGTGCTGTCGGCGGCGCTCGCGTGCGAGCGCCGCAGCGATCGAGCAAGCGTCGTGCTCAAGCTGTCGGCGGCCGACGTCGCGAGGGCGCGCGCGGAGGCCGCCGCCTTGAGCGCCTGGGATGGTGTCGGCGCGTGCGCGCTGCTGTACGTCAACGACGACGCCAGCGCAATGCTGCTGCGCGCGATCGAGCCCGGTCAGCCGGTGCGGCCGGTCGGTGATGACCGCGAAGATGCGCGCCACGCCGCCGCGCTGCTCGCGGTCCTTCACCGTCTCCGGCTCGAGTCGATCGCGGGCGCGATCCCGCCCGCCGCAGAGGAGCTGCAGTGGCGCTTTCACCGTGCCCATCGGCAGCTCGACGGCTCGAGCCCCGGCAAGGGACTCGTCAGCCATCGCCAGATCGAGGAAGCCCACCGCGCTGCGCTCGCCCTCGATCGCGAGTCCCAGCGCAAGGTCGTGTGCCACGGCGACTTCTTAAACAAGAACATCTTGCTCGACGCCGATGGCGCCTGGTGGGCGATCGACCCTCGCCCGTGCGTCGGCGACCCGTGCCTGGACGCTGCCTTCTGGTGCCTCACCCACCGTCCTGGGAAGGGCGTCAGGGAGCGCTGCAAGCTGGTCGCAGACGCCGCCGGCCTCGACGCCAGCCGGCTGTGGTCGTGGGTGTCGGCGTTCGCGGTCTCAGAGACGGCGCTCGTCACCGACCTGCCGCGCGCACGGGCGCATCACAGGGTGGTTCTGGGCTGAGCCTGGATCCGCGGCTGGTCGGCCGGCGCGTCAGGTGCGCGTCTGTCAGCGTGAGATCGCCGCGGTCGCGCTGGACACCGGTGAGCTGCTGGACAATTGACATAGGAGAGTCTGCCACGGTGAGTCCTGCTTTGATCCCGCGGGATTTCGCCGTTCTGATGGCCACGTCTAATCGGACTCGACCTCGGAAGAGATCGACGGAGAAACAATCGCCGAGGCGCTCAGCGCGAGCACGAAGCTGAACATGAACATGAATAGGATGAGCGCCTGCGGGACGGCGATGTTGGTCTCGCCGGACGTGAGGTTGTGCGTGTGGCTCAAGCGGTCAAAGCCCCATGCGCAAAAACTGTGGAGCCGCGCTCGCGTAGCGCGCGAATGATCTCGCGCACGTCGTGGCGTCCGACGGGGTCAAGCGCGCTCGTGGGTTCATCGAGCACGACGAGGGTGGGGCTGCCCAGCAGCGCGACGCCGAGCCCAAGTCGCCGCTGCATCCCCGTTAAGAAGGTGCCGACGCGGTCGTCGCCCCGCTCCAGCAGGCCGACCGTCTCCAGGGCTCGGTGCCCTTCCTCGTCGAACGCCGCCTTGGGCGGCCCCAGGAGGCGACAGTGAAGACGGAGCACCTCTCGCGCCGTCAGCAGGGCCTGGAAGCGGAACAGCTCAGGCAGATAGCCGATGTGCCGCCGCGCCTTGCGGTCCCCCAGAGGTGCGCCCAGCACGAGTGCCTCGCCCCCGGTGGGACGCGCGAGCCCGAGGAGGAGCTTTACCACCGTGGTCTTCCTCGCGCCGTTGGGGCCGAGAAAGCCGAAACCTCTCCACGCTCGACTCAGCCGAGTTGTTTCGCGACATTCAGCACATCGTGCGAATCGAGAATTCCAACGACGGCGCGGAGCAGGCCTTGGCCGTCCTCCCACACCACGGCGGGTTGGCGCGAAAATCGTGGTCAGCGTGGTCGCCGCGGCGGTGCCCGCGACCACGATCCCGACCGCGCCGACGGCCAGCCCGGTCCGGAGGGACACTCTCGGAAACCGCGCACGCCGTGGGCGGGCGCCCGCCGGCTTCCGGCGCGTGTCGGCTCTGTCTGCCTGTCGCAACTCCAGCTCACGCTGGAGCCGGGCCCACGCGATGTCCCCGTCGGGAACGAGCTGCGGGGCCGAGAACAGCTGGGCCGCGCGCTCTGTGTCGTGGGCGATCCGGGCGCGCCGAGCGCTGCAACGCTCACAGCTAGCCAAATGGTCGGTGACCCGGTCCGGAACGGCTAGGCCGAAGTTGCGGCTAGGGCTCGTCGTCGAGCCGCCGAACCCCGTCAGGCATGTGTCTCGTTGGTCCATCTCCTTTCGAAGCGCAGACTCCGCCCGTCTGAGCAGAATTCCCACGTTCCCAACCTTCACCCCGAGCGCCTCCGCGATCTCCGCGTAGCTCATGCCGCAGTGGCGCATCACAAGGACAGCGGCCGAGCGGCGCGGCAGCCGACGCAGGACACGGCGTACGTCCGCCCGTCTTTCCCGATCCATCACCGTGTCCTCGACGCTCGGCAGGGAAGTCACGACGTGCACCAGCAGCTGGCGCTTGTCGCGGCGCCGCTCCCCGCGGAGCACGTTGAGCGCCGCGTGCACCGCGGCGACCCGAACCCATCCAGCAGCCTGCTCATAGTCGCCGGGGAAGCGCCGGTAGGCGGCAAGGAACACATCTTGCGCGACGTCCTGAGCGCCCTGGAGTCGCCAACCACGCTCTCTGCAAGGCGCACCACGGCCCGGTAGTGGTCGCGAAAGAACGACTCAAAGGCCGCCACGCCATTCCAAAGCCCCCATCAGGCCACTCCGACCGTTCGTCATGTCGCGCCTGCAACCCCATCACAACCACCTCAGGCCCTAAGCACCGCGGGCAACCGCTCCCCGGCGCGAGCGTGCTGTGGCGAGCGTGCTGTGGCGGCTGGTTGGCACGGTCCGCCAGCGTGCAGCCGAGCGCGGGTATGAGCTGATCGCTCGAGGTGCGAGGCTGAGGAGCGGCGCGGGCCGGACGGACGGCCTAGCCCGCTGCGATCGCCGGGCGAAGCTAGAATCGCCGCAGTCGCGGACGTAGCTCAGTTGGTAGAGCGTCGGCTTCCCAAGCCGAAGGTCGCGGGTTCGAGACCCGTCGTCCGCTCTCCGAGGTCTTCACGTTTGGCCTCGGTTTATGTTCACGTTTGCGTCGGACGGATGCGGTGTTGGGCGACA
>Ga0335081_10021800_pt1 | contig 10364 bp, 8 predicted proteins | sample Lox_Sample_35_FD_206713 | JGI IMG/M metagenome (GOLD analysis project Ga0335081, IMG submission 206713) | Soil microbial communities from Loxahatchee National Wildlife Refuge, Florida, United States - Lox_Sample_3.5 | ecosystem: Environmental > Terrestrial > Soil > Wetlands | place: USA: Florida...
TCCGCCTCCGCTCCGCGCCCGCCCGGGGCGGCAGCTCCGGGATACCTCTGGCTAAATTATCGCCCCGGAGGCCCGGGCAGGCCGCATTCGCCGTCCCGCGCGTCCGGTTCGCCGTACGCGAAGGCCCGCGCGGCCCCGTAGCTTAGAGTCATGGCCCTGCCCGAACTGCTGATTCTGTGGGACGTCGACCACACGCTGCTCAACGCGGGCGGGCTGAGCTCACACCTGTACGGGGTCGTGTTCGCCGAGCTGTACGGCCGGGAGCTGGCGGCGGTGGCCCCGATGGCGGGCCGCACGGACCGGGCCATCATCGTCGAGACGCTCACCATGGCCGGGATCCCCGGCCCGCGCGGGCAGGTGGACGCGTTCATCGCCGGCCTGGCCCGGCAGGCCCCGGCCTACGGCGAGCAGGTCCGGCGCCGCGGGCACGTGCTGCCGGGCGCCGTCGCGGCGCTCACCGCGCTCGGCAACGGCCGGACCCGCCAGTCGGTGCTCACCGGGAACATCCGGCCGCTGGCCGAGGTGAAGCTCGGCGCGCTCGGCCTACGCGGGCCGCTGGACCTGGACATCGGCGCCTACGGCGACAGCCACGAGGCCCGGTCCGAGCTGGTGCACCTGGCCCGGGCGCGGGCCGCCGCGGCGGCCGGCGCCGATTTCGGCGGCGAGTCGACGGTGCTGGTCGGCGACACGCCGCTGGACGTGGCGGCGGCCCTGGCGACCGGGGCCCGGGCGGTCGGCGTCGCCACCGGCGGCTTCACCGAGGCGGACCTGGCGGCGGCCGGCGCGCACGCGGTCCTGCCGGACCTGGCCGACACCCCGCGCGTCCTGGCCGCGATCCGGGTGGCGCGGTGAGGCCCCTGCACGCGCCGACCGCCGCCATCGTCTACCAGTTCTGCCAGGTGGCGCTGCACGGCCGGCCGACCCGGGTCGCCCACTTCGACCAGCCCGTCTTCGCCTGGAAGTGACGGCCGGCTTCCATGATCATGACCGTCTTCCCGCGGCAGGCGCGGAAACCAGCCCCGATCGTGGGCGCACGGCCGGGCGGGACGGGAATCAGTCCGGCAGCGAGCCGGGGCCCGGGACGCTGACCGCCTGACCCGGCGGGTGGCGGGACGGGTCCGGGGTGGGGCTGAGGAGGAAGACGCGCCGCTGGGTGCGTTCTATCGAGCCGTGCAGGCCGAAGGTGAGGCCCGCGGCGAAATCGACCAGGCGCGTGGCATCGCACAGGCTCAGCTCGCTCAGGTCCATCCGGACGGCCGAGCCATCGCGGACCAGTTTCCCCACCGCGGGGGCGTCGCGGACGGCATGGACGCATACCTCCGTGATCGTGTCCGGCGGGCGGGCGGCCAGCGCCAGTCCCCGGTGTCCGGGGGATGCGTCCGCCGTCCGCTCCCGCTCCGGCGGCCGCCTGGGGTGCCCGCGCGGCAAGCTGACCGTCATGCTGTCATCGGCGCCGGCCGGCCGCGCTCCGGCGGCGATGAGCACCCGGCACCACCGCGGCGAGAGCGTGAGCCGCACGAGCGGGCGGCCGGCCCGGGCGGCGCGCAGGATCCGGGTCAGCGCGGGGTCATGCGGCATGATCATCTGGTTCCGCTGGCCCGGCGATCGCGCTCCTGCGCCCGGTGACCTCGACGCGCCAGAGCGCACCCCGGACGGCGGATGGCACGCTGAGGCCCAGCAGGAAGGCGGGCCACCAGCCGCTGACCTGGGCGGCGGCCGCGACCGCGGCCAGGGCGCCGATGACCAGGCCGGCGGCGGTCACGGACAGCCGTGGCCACATCCCGTCCCGGTCCGCACGCCATGGCCAGGTGAACCCGGCGGCCACCACGGCGGCCGACAGTGACAGCAGTGCAGCGGCCAGCCCGCCCGCCATCCCCCACGCGGCAGCCTCAATGAGATGCATAAGCCGAAGATTATCCTGGGTAGCCGCTCATATACAGGATGTAAGCAGAAGGTCTTTCCCGGCCCGGGCGCGTCAGTAGGGGGCGGGGCTACGGCAGAGGCGGCGGTGCCAGGCGATGGCGGAGATGTCGGTCAGCGAGGCGATCTGGTCGATCACCACACGGCGGCGCGCGGCGTCCGAGGCGGCCGCCTCCCAGGCCGGGCGGAACACCGGGTCCAGCGTCCGCGGCGCGCCGATCTGGACCGTCGCCGCGAGCCCGGCGATCAGCTCACGTTCGCGGGCCTGGGCGGCTGCTGCCCCTTCGCGGGTCATGACGTAATGCGCCGCGCACGCCTTGAGCAGCGCGCACTCCAGCCGCTGGACCGGCGGGACAACCAGGTCGCAGGCGTACCGGGTCAGCCGCGCGTCGCCGCAGCCGGCCCGGGTGGCGTCCTGGGCGGTCACGCAGAAGCGGCCGACCAGCTCGCTGGTCAGGTTCTTCAGCGCGGCCAGGGAGTCCGGGCCGCCGTCGAAGCTCCGGGGCCAGCACTCCAGGGCCAGCAGGTCGTCGAACACCGCGCGCAGCTCTGCGGCGCCGGTTGACCCGGGCGCGACATAGGAACGCTGGGCGACCTGCGCCACCACGTCCCGCTCGGCGGGATCGTGCAGCCGGGCGAGGGTGATCAGCCCGGCGTGCAGGCCGTCCTCCAGGTCGTGCACGGAATAGGCAACGTCGTCCGCCCAGTCCATGACCTGGGCCTCCAGGCAGCGGCGGCGGCCCGGCGCCCCCTGCCGGATCCAGTCGAACACGGCCGCGTCGTCGGCGTAGTAGTTGAACTTGGACGGGGCCGGGACCTCCCGCCCCGGCACGCCCGCCGGGCCGCGTGCGGGGCGGGCCGGCGCGGGCCACGGGTACTTCAGCGTGGCGTCCAGCGACGCCCGCGTCAGGTTCAGGCCCGCGCCGGGCACCTTGGTCTCCAGCCGGGTGAGCAGCCGCAGGGTCTGCGCGTTGCCCTCGAACTCGCCGCAGCCCGCGGCCAGGTTGGCCAGGGCCATTTCCCCGTTGTGGCCGAACGGCGGATGCCCGATATCGTGCGCCAGGCAGGCCGTTTCGACCAGGTCGGGGTCGCAGCCGAGCGCGGCGCCGACGCCCCGGCCGATCTGCGCGACCTCCAGCGTGTGGGTCAGCCGGGTCCGCGGGAAGTCCGCGTCCCCGACCGCCACCACCTGCGTCTTGGCCGCGAGACGGCGCAGCGACGCGCTATGCAGGACACGCGCGCGGTCACGCTCGAACGCGCTTCGCCCGGCCCGCTTGGGCGGTTCCGCCGCCCAGCGGGCCGTGGCGTGCGCGTCGTACCCGGCTCCGCTTTCTGCCTCAGACGTCAGCTCACCTGCTGTCGCTGCCGCCCGCGGCGCCGGAGGCGGCCCGCTCGGACTCGATCTCGGCGCGGCCGGCCTCCAGCCGGGCGACCGGCACCCGGAACGGCGAGCAGGACACGTAATCCAGCCCCGCGTCGTGGAAGAAGTGCACCGAGTCCGGGTCGCCGCCGTGCTCGCCGCAGACGCCGACCTGAAGGTCCGGCCGGGTGGCACGGCCCTCCTCGACGGCGAGGCGGACCAGCCTGCCCACGCCCTCGCGGTCGATCGTCTCGAACGGCGACACCCCGAAGATGCCGAGCTCGATGTACCGGCTGAAGAACGCCCCTTCCACGTCGTCGCGGGAGAAGCCCCACGTCATCTGGGTCAGGTCGTTGGTGCCGAAGGAGAAGAACTCGGCCGGCTGGGCGACCTGGCCGGCGGTCAGCGCCGCCCGCGGCACCTCGATCATCGTGCCGATCAGGGTGTGCACCTCGGTGCCGGTCTCCTCGGCGACCTGCCGGAGCACCCTGTCCGTGCGCTCCTTGGCGATCTCCAGCTCCTGCACCGCGCCGACCAGCGGGATCATGATCTCCGGGCGCGGGTTGCCGCCCGCGTTCTTGCGGTCCGCCGCGGCGTGCGCGATCGCCCGCACCTGCATGCCGAGCAGGCCCGGGATGACCAGGCTGAGCCGGACGCCGCGCAGGCCCAGCATGGGGTTCTGCTCGTGCAGCCTGCGGACCGCATCCAGCAGCTTCCTATCCTGGTCGGACGCGCTGTCACCGGCCAGGGCAAGCTTGACCGACAGGTCGGTGAGGTCGGGCAGGAACTCGTGCAGCGGCGGGTCGATCAGCCGGATCGTCACCGGCAGGCCGTCCATTGCCTCGAGGATCTCCACGAAGTCACCGCGCTGCAGCGGCTCCAGCGCGTCCAGCGCCGCCTGCTGCTCGGCCTCGCTGGTGGCCAGGATGAGCCGCTCGACGAGCTGGCGGCGGTCACCGAGGAACATGTGCTCGGTCCGTACCAGGCCGACGCCGCCGGCGCCGAACCGGCGGGCCCGCGCACAGTCCGGGCCATTGTCCGCGTTGGCCCACACGCCGAGCCGGCGCTTGGCGTCCGCGTGCGTCATCAGCGCGTGCACGGCCGCGACCAGCTCGTCGGACTCCGGTGCCAGGCCGCCTTCGAAGTACTCGACGACCGGCGACGGCATGACGGGCACCTCGCCGAGGTAGACCGCGCCGGACGTGCCGTCGATCGAGATCACGTCGCCTTCGGCCACCGTGGCACCGCCCGGGGCGGTGAAGCGGCCGGCGCTCGTGTCGACCTCCAGCTCGTCGGCGCCGCAGACGCAGGTCTTGCCCATGCCGCGGGCGACCACGGCCGCGTGGCTGGTCTTGCCGCCCCGGCTGGTCAGGATGCCGCGCGAGGCGATCATGCCGTGCAGGTCGTCCGGGTTGGTCTCGCGCCGGATCAGGATGACGTCCTCGCCCTGGCCGGCCAGCTCCACGGCGCGGCCCGAGTCGAAGACGGCCTTGCCGACCGCGGCGCCGGGTGAGGCGCTGATGCCCTGGGCGATCTTCTGCGCACCCGAGCCGGTGTCGAACCGCGGGAACATCAGCCGGGCGAGCTGCTCGCCGGTGACCCGGGTGAGCGCCTCGTCCATGTCGATGAGGCCCTGCTCCACGAGCTGGATCGCGATGCGGAACGCGGCCGCGGCGGTGCGCTTGCCGACGCGGGTCTGCAGCATCCACAGCTTGCCGCGCTCGATGGTGAACTCGATGTCACACAGGTCCTTGTAGTGGTTCTCCAGCGTCCGCATGATCTGCATGAGCTGGTCGTAGGAGGGCTTGTCGATCCGCTCCAGGTCCTGCAGCGGAACCGTGTTGCGGATGCCGGCCACGACGTCCTCGCCCTGGGCGTTCTGCAGGTAGTCCCCGTAGGTCCCCTGCTGGCCGGTGCCGGGGTCGCGGGTGAAGGCCACGCCCGTGCCGGAGTCGGCGCCGAGGTTGCCGAACACCATCGCCACCACGTTGACGGCCGTACCGAGGTCGGCCGGGATCCGCTCCTGGCGCCGGTAGAGGACGGCGCGGTCGGAGTTCCAGGAGTTGAACACCGCACTGATGGCCATGTCCATCTGCTCCCGCGGCTCCTGCGGGAAGTCGCGCCCGGTCTGCTGGCGCACGATCTCCTTGAACTGCCCGACCAGCTTCTGCAGGTCGCCAGCGTCCAGGTCCAGGTCGCTCTTGATGCCCTTGGCCTTCTTGGCGGCGTCGATGGCGTGCTCGAACGCCTCGCCGTCGATGGCCAGCACGGTCTTGCCGAACATCTGGATCAGCCGCCGGTAGGAGTCCCAGGCGAACCGCTCGTTGCCGGCCTGCTTGGCCAGGCCCTCCACCGACCGGTCCGACAGGCCGATGTTGAGGATCGTGTCCATCATGCCCGGCATGGAGAACTTCGCCCCGGACCGCACGCTGACCAGCAGCGGGTCGGCCGGGTCGCCGAGCTTGCGGGCCATCGCCGACTCAAGCTGCCGGAGGTGCTCGGTGACCTCGTCGTCCAGCCCGGCGGGCGTGGCCCCGTGCTGGAGGTATTCGCGGCAGGCTTCGGTGGAAATGATGAAGCCAGGCGGGACGGGGAGGCCGAGGTTCGTCATCTCGGCCAGGTTGGCGCCCTTGCCACCCAGCAGGTCCTTTTGGTCCTTGTTACCTTCGGTGAAGTCATAAACGAGCTTCGGCACTGAACGCTCCTCGTGCGGCGTGGCTGATGAGCACCCTTATTTTGGTTGGGACTCTACCGTTCCAGCGGCAGGCGCGACACCGGGCGAAGGTCCCCTCCCGGCCACTGGGGCACCCGATCGACGAAGGGCCGCGATGAGCCGCGACCTGTGCGGTGTCCCCGGCTGTACCTGTCCGGTGACCGGGCCGCCGAGGTCGCGGCGCTGTTCGCGGGCACCCGGTCCGCGCGCGGGTGTGCGCGGTCAGCAGAGCGGCAGCCGTTCCGCCAGGTAGGCCTCTAGCCGGTCGGCGCCGACCCGGTCCTGGCGCATCGAATCACGCTCCCGCACGGTGACCGCCTGGTCGGTGAGCGTGTCGAAGTCGACGGTGACGCAGTACGGCGTGCCGATCTCGTCCTGGCGGCGGTAGCGGCGGCCGATCGCGCTGGCGTCGTCGAAATCGGTGTTCCACCGCTTGCGCAGCGCGGCCGCCAGGTCGCGGGCCTTCGGCGACAGGTCGGCGTTTCGGGACAGCGGCAGCACCGCGACCTTGACCGGGGCAATCCGCGGGTCGAGCCGCAGCACGGTCCGCTTCTCCAGGTTGCCCTTGGCGTCGGGCGCCTCATCCTCGGTGTAGGCATCGAGCAGGAAGACCAGCGCCGTCCGGTCCACCCCGGCGGCCGGCTCGATCACGTACGGGACGAACCGCTCGCCGGACTCCTGGTCCAGGTAGGACATGTCCGCGCCGGACGCCTTGCCGTGCGTGGTCAGGTCGAAGTCGGTGCGGTTGGCGATGCCCTCCAGCTCACCCCACTCCGTGCCCTGGAAGCCGAACCGGTACTCGACGTCGACCGTGCGCTTGGAATAGTGCGCCAGGGTGTGCTTCGGGTGCTCGAACAGCCGGAGGTTCTCCGCGCGGATGCCGAGGTCGCCGTACCAGGCGAAGCGGGTGTCGATCCAGGTCTGGTGCCACTGCTCGTCGGTGCCCGGCCGGACGAAGAACTCCATCTCCATCTGCTCGAACTCCCGGGTACGGAAGATGAAGTTGCCGGGGGTGATCTCGTTGCGGAACGACTTGCCGATCTGGCCGATGCCGAACGGCAGCTTCTTGCGCGAGCTCTGCAGCACGTTCCTGTAGTTGATGAAGATGCCCTGCGCGGTTTCCGGCCGCAGGTAGGCCAGCCCGGATTCGTCCTCCACCGGGCCCAGGTAGGTGCGCAGCAGGCCGCTGAACATGCGCGGCTCGGTGAAAGTGCCCCTGTTGCCGCAGCTGGGGCAGGCCAGGCCGGCCAGGCCGGCCTCCGGCGGATGGCCGTGCCGGGCCTCGTATGCCTCGATCAGGTGGTCGGCGCGGAACCGCTTATGGCAGGACATGCACTCGGTCAGCGGGTCCACGAACTCGGTGACGTGGCCGCTGGCCTCCCACACCTCCCGGGCCAGGATGACGCTGGAGTCCAGGCCCACGATGTCGTCCCGCTCCATCACCATCGAGCGCCACCACAACCGCTTGATATTGTTCTTCAGCTCCGCCCCGAGGGGACCGTAATCCCATGACGCGCGCAGGCCGCCGTAGATCTCACTCGATGGGTAGACGAATCCTCGCCGCTTCGAAAGGCTGACGATCGCATCCATGCGGCCACTGCGTGCTGCCATCGAGGTCTCCATCCGGCTGGCGGTCGGCGTCGTTGCTGTGCCGCGCTCGATTCACGGCCCCGGCCTCCGCCTGGCTGTCCAGCCGGCTGCGACGCTGGCCCGTTCCCGCGGGCTTCCGGCGGGCCTGGCCCCGTGACGGGCCGTGACGCCACGCGGGCGTTTCCCCGCTGGCGCCTCCTTCGCACGGACAGTGCCCGTGCGAAGGAGGCGCGGTGTGCCAAGCCTAGTGCAGCTCCTCACTAGTTCCTTACTGGTTGCGCGGTTACGGTGGGTTGCGGTCATGCGGCCTGGGCGAGGTCTGCGTGCCGGGGGTGGCGTTCGAGGTACTCCCCGTCCGGCGGGACCGAGGTGGCGGCTGCGACGACCGCGAGCCGGGCGCTGGGCCCATGGGTCTCCGGCCGGCCGGAGCGGGGCTTGTCGAAGAACACCCGCACCCAGGCAGGACGGCGGATTTACGCCCGGCGTGCCGCTCGCGGCCCGCGGCAGGTAACACTGGAAGTGTGAGCGGCTGCACTAGGGCCACCGCGCCCTCCTGCGCGAATCGGGGGGAGGCACGATGCGGGGACGCCAGCGCGGCCGCCCGGTAAGGGCGCCGACACCGCGCCGTAGACCCGGTCGCAGTCGATGCCGAGGGTGTAGCCCCCGTTCCGCTGCCTCTGGTTGCCGGCGTACTGCTTGTCCCGGTCGTGGGCCCAGCGGCGGGCGGGCACGTAGGGCGCGCCGAGCAGGTTGTCGTGGCCGTCCCACAGCGCGAACCACACGGCGTCCGGCTCGGCGAACGGGTGGGCGTTGATGGCCGAGGTTCTGACCAGACCGGCGATGCCGGCTGAGGCACTGGAGTAAACGCCGGACACATACCCGTGGTCGTGCAGTTCCCGGGTCCAGGCGTCCAGGAAGGTAAGCACCGCATGACTGCATGCGGCATTGGAGGTGTTATACCCTTCCATGTCGAAATAGATCGGCGTGCCCCTCCGCATACCGAAATTGATCGCATCGTTAATCGCGGTGTCCGCGGCCCCGCGCGCCTGATGAGACGCGTAACGCGGGTCGATTTTGGCCGAGAAGGAATTGCACGGAGCCTGCAGTCCGACGTAGACGGGCAGCAGTGACCAGCCCATTGAATGGGCGGATCTGACCCAGGAGGCGGACAGGTTCCCGTAATCGCACGCCATATTCAGCCCGCCGATGTAGACGGCGGCCGCGGAATACCTGGCCCTCCACGCATGCATCGCGCCGAGCGACGGCGCGGTGCAGGTGTCGAAACCGTCCAGCGGCCTGGACGGGACCCTCGCCCGCGGCGACGGCGCCCGGGCGCTGGCCCGGGACCGCACGGCGCGCAGCAGGCGCGTCCGGGCGGGCCCGCCGGTGCCGGCCGCGGTGTCCCGGGCCGGGGCACCGCCAGCCGTGGCGGGCAGCTTCCTGATGCCCCGGATAATGCTCTCGACCTGGCTCGCGTCGCCGCCGTAGGTGCCGGTCACGGACAGGCTCGAGTGTGCCACCGCACCCTGGAACTCCTGCTCCTGGCTGTATTGATCCAGCCCGCTCAGGGCGGCGGGGACGGAGCCGGCACTGCTCCCGGCGCTGCCCGCCGGGACGCCCGTGCCGAGCCCGCCGCCCGCGGCTGGCCCATAGCCCGGCTGGGGCGCGGCCGGCCCACCGGTGTCGCTGATGGTGATCGTTTCGGCCCGCCCGACCAGGTGGGGCAAGCAGTTCTGGTCGGCGCCCGGGCTGCCGAGATACACCGCATTGATGTCGTAACGGACACACTGGGCCGGATCGGTGTCGAGGTCGAAAACCGGCCAGCTGGACGGCACAGCGATCGAATAGCCGTCGTACTGGACCGTCTTCAGCCGGCCGGCGGCGGCCACTGCGCCGGACGCGTTCGGCGAGGATCCGCTCCGGCCGGCCGTACCGGCGCTGGCCGGGCTCGTGCCCGCCAGAACCCCCACCGCGCACCCCATACCAATGACGGCCATTGCTGTGCGACGCATCAGCACCCCCCGGTGATGACTTGCCTGGCCGCAAGCGCCAAGCCGGACTATTCCGGCGCAGCCAGTACCCCCGTCATGTAATTGCCGGCGGCGCCCCATCATGTTGTGCCCGCGCCTTACCGGGCTATCCCTGCCCTTTTCCGCGCACGCTTAATTTGCGCCGGGGCATCTCGGGCATTGCCGCGCACCGGATGGCATCACGGGCGCCTGGCGGCATTCAGGGCAACCGCGAAATAATTCGGGGGGGAAACTGGATAAAGAGTTACCTCTGCTGTCCGTTGTGCGGGCGCTCAGCAGGGTGAATAATTATCCGGCACATTTTGCGGAGCGGCCCGGCGGTACCGGGGCGAGAGCGGCCGGGCCGGGGCGATCCGTTAATCCCAAGTTACGTCCGCATGTCGCATGAAAAGGGGACCTGAGCTGCAGAAACGTTGGGTTTGGGCAGCGGAAATGTAGTCAGAAGAATCTGGCGATGCCCTCTGCGTGATACCAAGTTGATCATCAACGGACGGCCGGATGCCGCGCCGGACACCGGCATGCAGTCAGAACGCCGACTGGCCTCACACATCGTTTGGCCAGGTCACTGCCAGCATTCGCATCCGCTGAAGCACGTAACTTCGGGCTAACCGAGCCTGGCAGCGTCCTCCGTCGTATCGACTGAGAACGCTACCGGGCTCCGCCGCCCGCATCGAGGTCAGGGGTCCAGGCGGGGCACGAAGCCGATCCGGTCCCGGACCACGGTCATGGTCTCGCGCGCGGCGCGGCTGGC
>Ga0335081_10021801_pt1 | contig 10364 bp, 6 predicted proteins | sample Lox_Sample_35_FD_206713 | JGI IMG/M metagenome (GOLD analysis project Ga0335081, IMG submission 206713) | Soil microbial communities from Loxahatchee National Wildlife Refuge, Florida, United States - Lox_Sample_3.5 | ecosystem: Environmental > Terrestrial > Soil > Wetlands | place: USA: Florida...
GCCGGCTGTCTCCCTCGTCGACGACGCGTCGGTCCCCGGCGGCCCGGTGAAGGCGACGCACGACGGCGAGGGAACGCCCCACGCGCGCACGGTGCTCGTGTCTCATGGAATCGTCGCGGGGCGGCTGTCGGACGGCGCGGCGGCGACCCGCCTCGAGCAGCCCCCGACCGGCAACGCGATCCGGCGCGCCTATACCGACCCGCCCGCGATCGGCATCACGAACTTCTTCGTCGACCCGTTGCGGGGAGTCGCGCCGCTCGATCTTCTCCGGGCGCTCGCCCGCGGGTTCTATGCGGCGGTCCTACTGTCGCGCCCCGAGGTGGACCTCGCCGCGGATCGCTTCCGCCTGCACGCCGCGGGCTACTGGGTGGAGAGAGGGCGAGCGGCCGAAGCCGTGTCCGAGACCCTCGTGGAAGGCCGCCTGTCGGAGCTTCTGCGTGCCGTCGAGGCCGTGGGAGACGATCTCAAGTTCGTGCCCGCGGGTTCGGGCAGCGCCGGCTCGCCGACTCTCTTCGTCCCGAAGTGGAAAGGCACCTGACCGGGCAGGGACCCGCTAGCCAACGCCGGGGCCGATGGGACGGGGCGTCGGCGTCGGGGCCGGGGCGCCCTCTCCTCCGCCCGGCGCCGGCGGCACTCTCTTGGGCGGCGCGGGCCCGGCCGGAGACTCCTGGGGAAAGTCCGATGGAATCGGCTCGTTCGCGCGCGTGAAGGCGGGTTCCGCCGGCCGAGCGTTGGCGCGTGGCGGGGGCGAAGGACGGGCCGTACTGACGGGGGGCACCGACGTGACGACCGGGCCGCCCGGCCCCGGCCTCGCGCCCCGATCCTCCGGAACCGGAGCGCCGGCCGGAAGGGGAGCTCCCGGGACGGCGAGGACGGCGACGCGGCCCTGCTGGAACGACGTCACGAGGTCGGGCTGCGCCATCTGCTCCACCGTCGGGAGAGAGAGGCGAACCAGCCGGGCATCGAGCGACTCGAGGAGGACACGTCCTTTCAGGCGCGTGCGCGCGGCGAACGGGTTCTTTTTCACGTCGAACAGCGACGTGTCGACGCGAAGCGACGTCTTGTACGCGGCGATCGCGGCGGACGTGTTGCCGCGCTGCTCCTCGGCGAAGCCCAGCATCCACCATCCAGCCCAGTTGCCGGGTGCGCGCGAGACGGCCTTGCGGAAGGAAGAGGCCGCGCTCCTCCACTCGCCGCGCATCGCGTGGACGAGGCCGGCGTTGTAGAGAGGGCGGCCGTCCGTCCTGTCGAGCTTCGCGGCGGTCTCGAACTCGCGCAGCGCGTCGCGCCAGAACCCGTCGCGCGCGATGAGACAGGCGAGGTCGTTGTGAAGCGAGGCGTCGTCCGGCGTCTTCTCGAGGCGCGCGAGGAGATCGAGCGTCGCCCGGTGCTGGGGATTCGCCGGATCGAGGAAGCCGCGATAGACGTCCCGGGCCGCGAGCGGCCACGCGAGAACGGCGCACACGGCGAGCGCGCCGGCGAAGCGGGCACGGCGGTCGGCCATCATGGTGTTCCTTTCGTCGGGGTCTGAAGAGAGCGGCCGACGAGGCGGACTTTCCCGTCCCGCGTCTGCACGTCGAAGGCGAGCCGCGTCGCGCCCGTCGCCTTCCGGATCTCGGCGGCCTGTTTCCTCACGAGCTCCTCGAATCGGTCGTAACGGAGGCGCGAAGCGTCCTCGCCGATGGCCGCGCGCGCCGCGCAGTACCGTTCGAAGAGAGACCTCAGGTCGCCCCGTCCGGAGCCTTTTACGGAGGCCGCCGCTCCCGCGTTGCCCGAAGAAAGAGCCGGTGGCGGTGCGACCGGCCGCATGCGGATCGGCGGGCGGACCCGGCTGCGGCCCTCCTCCCTGGCCTGGAGCCGCTTCTCCCACAGCTCCGAGAGCGCCGTGAAGCGGCTCTGGAGGGCCTGAAGCCGGAACCGCTCCTCCGCCTTGTCGAGAGAGACGTTTCCGACCCGGCGGAGCACCTCCTCCACGCTCTTGCGGGCCGGCAGCGGTGGAATCTTCAGGTCGCCGGAGAAAAACCGCTCGTAATCGAGCTTGAGCGAGACGATGCTCTTGTCGAGCAGATCGAGGTCGCGTGCGATCGAGACGGCCATCGGCGAAAAGTAGTCTACATTCGGCGCGCATGGATCCCGACCCCCCGCGGCCTCCCGCCATGGACCGCCTCCTCGAGAGCGCCTCGGGAAAGGCGCTCGCCCGCCGGCACGGACGAGCCCGTGCCAAGGAGGCCCTCCGCGAGGCGGCCGGCCGGTGGCGCGCGGAGGGTCCCCGGGAGGGCGACGCGGCCGGGTCGATTCTGGCCGCCGCCGCCCGGGCCCTCGAGCAAAGAGCGCCGGCCGGGCCCCGGCGCGTCGTGAATGCGACGGGCGTCCTCCTCCACACGAACCTCGGGCGCGCCCCGCTCGCCTCCCAGGCCGTCGCCGCGGCGGGCCGCGCCGCGGGGTTCTCGACGCTGGAATACGACCTCGGGACCGGGACACGCGGCCGGCGCGGCGAGCACGTGAGGCCGCTGATTCTCGCGCTCTTCGCGAAGGACCGGGGCGACGTCGACGCCCTCGCCGTCACGAATGCGGCCGCGGCGCTCCTCCTGGCGCTCGACACGCTCGCGAACGGCCGACCGGTTGCGGTCTCGCGCGGAGAGCTCGTCGCGATCGGCGGGGACTTCCGCGTACCCGCGATCCTCGCGAAGAGCGGCTCCTCCCTCCACGAGGTGGGCACCACGAACCGGACGACCCCGGGGGACTACGAGGAGGCGCTCGATGCCGGCGCGGGGGCGATTCTCAAGGTCCGGCCCTCGAACTACCGCATCGTGGGGTTCACGGAAGAGGTCTCTCTCTCCGCCCTCGCATCGCTCGCGCACGCCCGCGACGTTCCGCTGATCTTCGACGCGGGCGCGGGCGCGCCCCGCGGTTTCGACGAGCCCGGCCTCGCGGACGAGCCGGTTCCCCTCGAGGCCCTCGACGCCGGCGCCGACCTCGTCTGCTTCTCGGGCGACAAGCTCCTCGGCGGCCCGCAGGCGGGCATCCTGATCGGAAAGGCGGAGCTCGTGGCGCGCGCGGCGGCGAACCCGCTCGCCCGCGCCCTCCGCCCGGACAAGCTCGTCCTCGGCGCCCTCGCCGCCACGCTCGACCTCCATCTCTCCGGCCGGAGCGGCGAGGTCCCATTCTTCCGGATGGTCTCGGCCTCCCTGGAGTCCCTGCGGCGCCGAGCCGACGCTCTCGCGGTGCGCGCGCGCGACGCGGGCCTCGAGGCCGAGGCCGTCGATTCGACCGCGATCGCGGGGGGCGGCGCAGGCGCCGAGTCGACGCTCCCCTCCGCGGCGGTGGCGCTTCGCCGCCCGGGCCTGGCGGCCGACGCCTTGTCCGCGGCGCTCCGCGCGGGAGATCCGCCGGTCATCGCCCGGGTCGAGGGCGGCCGCGTCCTCCTGGACCTCCGGAGCGTCGCGGAATCCGAGGACGAGGAGATCGCCCGGGTGTTGGACCTGTTGCGAGCGCCCTAAATCCCCAGCTCCTTCATCCTCTGGGCGAGCTTCCGGAGCGGCACGCCGAGGTCCTCGGCGGAGCGCGCCTTGTCGCCGCCCGTGGCCTCGAGCGCCCGCCGGATGCGCGCCGCCTCGCCCGCCCGGCGCCACCTCTCCGCCGTCTCTTCGAGCGTCCCGTCGAGCGAGGGGTAGCGGGGCTGCGTCTCGCCCGGGACGCCGACGACGATGTCCGTCGGCCGGATGATCTCCGACGCCGCGAGGAGGACCGCCCGCTCGACGACGTTGCGAAGCTCCCGCACGTTTCCCGGCCAGTCGTGAGCCTCGAGGCGCTCGAGCGCGGCGGGCGAGAACGAGGGCACCTTCTTCTTCACCTGACGCGCCGCGGAGGCCGCGAAGCCGTTCGCGAGCGCGGGGATGTCCTCCTTCCGGGCGCGGAGGGGCGGGAGGCGCACCGGGAAGACGTCGAGGCGGTAGAAGAGGTCCTCGCGGAACGCGCCCGCCTTGACGAGGGACGCGAGCTCGCGGTTCGTGGCCGCCACGATCCGCACGTCGACGGCGATGGGGGCCGTCCCGCCCACGCGGAGAAACGTGCGCTCCTCGACGGCTCTCAGGAACTTCGCCTGCGCGGCGGCCGGCAGCTCGCCGATCTCGTCCAGAAAGAGCGTGCCGCCGTCGGCCAGCTCGAAGCGCCCCGCGCGCCGCTCGCTCGCCCCCGTGTATGCCCCGCGTTCGTGCCCGAAGAGCTCGTTCTCGACGAGGCTCTCCGGCAGGGCGGCGACGTTCACGGCGACGAACGGTCCCGGCGCCCGCGGCGAGAGCGCGTGCATCGCGCGCGCGAAGAGCTCCTTGCCCGTGCCCGACTCGCCCGTCAGAAGAACGGTGACATCCGACGACGCAGCCAGCCGGATCCGTTCCAGAGCTTCGGCGAGCGCCTGCGACGTGCCGACGATCTCGGGCATTCCCGTGAGGCCCGCCTCGGCGGCGAGAAGAGTGTGCGCGACGGCCGAGCGCCGCGCGCGCACGTGCCGCGCCACGAGGAGCAGCAGGAGGTCGGGGTCCACGGGCTTGCTCAGAAAGTCGGCCGCCCCCATCTTCATCGCCGTGACCGCGGTCTCGACGGTGCCGAATCCCGTGAGGACGACGACGGGAACGGCGGCATCGGACGCCGTCGCCGCCCGGAGCACCTCGAGTCCGTCGGCGCCTGGCATCTTGAAGTCCGTGAGGACGAGCGTATAGCGACGTCCCTCGGCGAAGCGACGCAGTGCCTCCTCGCCGGTCGCGACCGCCTCCACGCTGTAACCCTCTCGTGTCAGCGTCTCCGCGAGCATCGCGCGGAGGGATTCGCGGTCTTCGACGAGCAGAATCTCCGCGGGCATCGGAATCCGGGAAGGCGAATCAGGTGCCCGGGGGAGTCGGCTGCGGCGACGTCGTGTCGTTCTGCGGAATGAACGTTCCGTTCGCCGGATTCCCCGTCGGGGCGTTCGCCGGGGGCGGCGAAACGTCGGGCCGCTGAATCGGCACGAACGTGGGTGCCGGCGGTGGCGTCGGCGCGGGGGTCGGCCCGCCCTCGGCCTCGGGCTTTGCGGCGGCGCCTCCCGGCGCCTTCGCCTCGCTCCCCGACTTGACGGGGATCCGGACCTGCCAGCGGGGGACGTAGCGGTACGAGGCGGCCTCGCCCTCCATCGACGTCGACGCCGTGAAGGTCGACTTCTCGCCGGGACCGAGCGTGTCCTTCGCGAGCTGCGCGAACGCGGACGAGAACGTCTTGCCGTCCTTGCCGACGACCTCGACGGTGACCGTCACGCCGGAAACCTCCGACGCGCCGCTGTTGATCACGGACCCGGAAAACGTGTAGCCGTCCTTCGTCTTGGTCGCGGACGTGTTCGCGACGTCGACCCGGCCCTCGCCCTCGCCCTGTTTCCCCTCGGCGCCTTCCTCGCCGATTCCGTGCGCCACGGAGTCGTCCGTGAGGACGACCGCGGCCCGGCGGCCGCTCTTCTGCTTCGCCGCTTCGACGGGCGTGAGGGGTTTCAGGATGTCGGCGGTCGGCACCGGGGTGGCCGCCGCGGCGTGCGCCTTCTCGGCGGCCGTCTTGTCGAGGTCGATCTCGGAGAGCGGGATCGAGAGGAGCACGCCGTCCATCGTCGTGAGGAGCGCGAGACTCCCCTTCTTCTCGAACGGCTTTTTCGTCACGATCCGGCGGCCGTCCTTGAGCCAGATCTCGTCGGCCCCTGCGAGGCCGGTGAGACACGCGAGAACCACCGCCACCAGGAGCCTTCGCATGGGACCCCCTTTCGAGATTGATCGCCTTCCTATTTTACACCCGGAATGGCTAGCGCGCCGCGGGCGTTGGAATGACGACCTCCCGCGTCGCGCGCTCGAACGGGATGCGCCGGCTCTCGTCGGCGCTCCACCCCACGGGCCCGGCGCCGGGCAGCGACTCGGGCGCGGGCGCGTTCAGGAGCGGCGCGAGATCCAGCGGCGGCCGGGGGCCATCCCCGCGCGTGTAGCGGTGCTCGGCCTTCGCCCTCATCGCGAGCCTCAGCGCGACGAGGAGGGGCTTCCCGGCGGGATCCACGAGCTCCCGCGCCCCCGGCGCGGGGCTCCCGGCGACGTCACCCCGCCACGCGCGCGCGTCTCCCGGGCCGGCGAGCTCCCAGGCGACCTGCAGCTCCTCGACGTCCTCTCCCACGCGCGTGACCTCCCAGCGGCCATCGCCGGCAAAGGCCGCGACGGCCAGAAACGGGTGCGGAAATCGCATCGACGGCGGGTCGCCGGCCGCGACGTAATCGGGCGGGCGCCCTTCAGAACCCCGCGCGACGAACCACACGAGCTCGTCCAGGACTCCCCCGGTCGCGGCCCCCGAGAGAGAGAGCGCGGCGGCCGCCTCGCCGCCCGGGTTCAGGCTCACGGCGTCGGGGTCCGTGAAGTCGAGAAGGAACTCGAGGGCCCGGGCCGGAGCAGGAGCCGGGCTCCACGCGTGGACGAGGGCCACGGCGAAGCGGCCCGCGCCGTCGGCCACGAGGAAGAACCGCTTCAGACGCGAGGGATCCCCGAGATGCTCGATCACGGACTGGAGGCTCTTCGCGCCGTCTCTGTCCCCGTGTGGCGGGCCCGCCCGTAGAGCCACCGAGGCCGCGTTGCTGAGGATCCGGTCGGGGATGCTCGCCCCGTCCTTCTCTTGGGGCTCGACGGCGAGCCGGGGCGACCGGATCACCCCGCGCAGGCGGAGCTGGTCGGTGCCCGCCCGGACCGCGACCGTTCCTCCCGCCTCACGGTAGGAGGTGACACCCTCGGCCCCCGTGTTGTCCTCGACCGGACGGATAGCCTCCGGGAGGGCCGCGCCGCCGCGAACGGCGCCCTCCACGTCGCGCGAGACGGAGCGGACCGCGACCTCCAGAACGCCGGCGGGTCCGGGCAGATCTTTTTCGACGACGAGAAGCCTCGTCCTGAGGTCGATCAGCCTGACCGCGACGACGATGACGACCCCGGCGAGGAGCAGCGTGAGAGCGAGCTCTCGCATCGAGAACCCCCTCTCCCGGAGGAAAGGCCTCGCCGCCGCGACCACGCGGGGAGTCTAGCTTCCTTCTCGCCTCCGGGCGGTCACCTCTGCTCCTTCCACCACGTCGGCCGGAAGTTCGGCGCGCCGGGCAGCGACGGCTTGGGGATGTCGACCTTGACGAGCGTCGCCTCGTTCTTACCGACGCCGCTCTGCCCGACGAAGGCCGCGTCCTTCGTCACGACGAATCCGGACGCGGCGCCCGGGCTGGCCGCGTAGACGGTCGTCGGGTTCGTCGCGCTGAAGGTCGGGACGGAGCCCCCGGAGATCTCGAATTCGACCTTGATGACGTAGGAGTAGCCGTTGCAGCCGTAGTCGGGATCGAAGACGGTGAAGAAGGCATCCTGGGTCGCCGACGCCACGTTCCCGACGAGGAGCGGCGAGGACGTGACCTGCGTGTGGATGCCGAGGCTCGTGTGGACGGGCTTTCCGCCCGAGCCGTCCGAATACGTCGGGTCCGTCGTCTGGAGCGGAATTCCGGCAACGGGCTTGCTGATGACGTGGGGCGCCATGACTCCCGACCCGAGCGGCACCGCCGCGAAGCCCGCGTCGGTGATCTTGAGGGGATTCGTCGCGACGAACAGCGTCGGGACGAAGGGGGGCAGCGTGTCGTCGTAGCCCGAGGCGGCCGGCGGGCTTCCGACCCGGTTGACGTTCCAGCCGGAGACCGTCGGGCTGGTTTCGTAGAAGCTGCCGCTGCCGAGGGCGTAGATCTGGAAGCCGAGCGTTCCGACCCCGTTCGACGCCGGCGAATAGTAGAGCGGCTGCGGGCTGTCGACACCCTGGGCGGCCTTCGCGGCGGCGTTCAGGTCGATGAGGACGCCCGAGGTCGGGCCCGCGCCGTTCAGCGCGCCCCAGAGCGCGTTGACGCGGCCGTTCTCGTCGCCCTGGAGCACGAGGTTCGCGAGGTTGTCGTTCTGGAAGCCGGGGGCGCTCGTCTGGAAGAAGGTCGAGTCAGTGAACGTCTGGAGCCCGACGAGAGGGTTCGGCGACGCGAGAGGCGAGACCGCCGTCGTGGACAGGAGGGCTCCCGTGGTCGGATCGACGACGAACATGTCCGCGTTCTGCTGCGCGTTGTAGAGGCTCGTTGGGTTGATCCCGGCGCCGAACGTCAGCTTGCTCGTCGTGAACGAGTCGTTCGCGACCGCCGGCACGCTCCACGTGCCGAAGAGGCCCGCGTAGTCCGAAGAGCTCTTCGTCCAGATCACGTCGACCGGCTTCCCATTGTTCACGCCGGCGAAGACGCCGTAATTCGCGTCCGCGGGCACGGCCGGATCGCTCAGCGGGCGCCCGGGGAAGGGGTGCGTGATGTCGATCGCGGCCACGAGGTCGCCGGCCGGCCCCTCCGTGAGGAATCCGACCGTCTTGTAGGCGTTCGTCGGGGCGCCGAACCACACGTCCGCGAACCTCAGGGAGCTCGCGACGCCCCAGGTGTGCTCGTCGTACGTGAACCCGGCGTTCTGCCCGGTGTCGGTCGAGACCTGCGGGTCCGGGTCGAGGAACGTGTCGTAGAGCGTGATCTGGCTCGAGATCAGGTTGGGCGGCAGGAGGCCGAGCACCTCGGCTCCGTCGTCGAGATCGAACGCGTGCAGGAACCCGTCGTCCGCGCCCAGCCACGCGAGGTTCCGCCGGTTCGCGTACGTGGCCTCGAAGGGCTTGTGGTCGACGACGTTCCCCGTCTGGAAGTAGTTCTGCGCGACGCCCACGATCGCGGGCGTCACGTTGATGGACGGACCGAGCAGCCAGGGGCGCTCCGTGTTCGTCTGGGTCCCGTCGTTCCCGCGCATGAAGTCGATGACCGCGGGCGTGATGCCGCAGCCTCCGCAGAGGCCGTCGATGAGCCCGGCATTCCCCGCGACGATCTCGATCAGGGCGCCGGTGCCCGGGTCCCACGTGTAGAGCCGCCGGGTCGCGGGCGTCGGCTGCCACGGCTGTGACGGGTTCGTCAGGACGTTTCCCGCGTCCCACAGGTCGACGATGGCGAGCGGGTTCGTCGTGTCCTTCGCCTTGATGTGCCCGTGCCAGAGCGGATACGTCGCCGAGGTCAGGATGACCGTGTCTCCGAGGGCGACGGCCGCCCCTGAGACGGGAGAGCTCGTCGCGTAGTCGCCGCTCGCCGAGCCGCGCACGATCGCGAGGAAGGCGTCGAAGAGCGCCCGGGCGTCGCTCGCGAAGAAGGCGTAGTTCCTGTCGTCCGCAGGCGTCTGGTCCGGGCCGAACCGGTTGATGGGCGGCGGCGGGTCCGGACACGCGGTCGAGCCCGGCAGCCCCGGCCCGCTCTCGTCCGTCGGGACCGTCGTTCCCGCGGTCTCGGGGCTCGGGTTGATGTGCGGCAGGCGGACGTCTCCGCGCAGGACCGGCGGGTCGCCGCAGTCGTAGAGGACGAAGCCGGCGTCCTTCCTCTTCGCGTTCGCGTCGGTGCGGCCGCGATACGCGATGCGGTTCAGCTCGCAGCGCGAGATGTCGGACGAGATTCCGATCGCGAACGTCCGGGTCCGCACGATCGCGTCTCCCGCGCCTGCCTGGTGCGCGTTCAGGTAGATGGCCTCCGCGGCGCCGGGAGGATAGTTCGTGAAATCGGTTCCGTTCGTGTCATTTGCGCACGGCGACGCCGATTTGTCCCAGAAGAGGCACGTCGAATCGGCGGCCGGATCGCAGCCGAGCGCCGGGGTGCCGGTGTTGCACGTATTCGACTGGCCGTCCGTGCACAGGATGATCCCGTAGGCCCGGTTGCACGCCTGCTTCGGATCCGCGTTCCAGGTCGCGGTCACTCCTCCGACGCCGGTGTCCGCCTGCTCGAGGGCGCCCATCGTCGGCGTGCCGCCGCTCACGCCGAGGCCGCCGTTGACGAGAAGCTGCATGTAGCCCTCGATGGCCGTGACGTCACCGGGGCCGGTGTCGATGGTCGTGATGGGGACGAGCGAGTGATAGTTGTTCGGCACGTCCCCGCAGGGGTCGCTGCTCACCGAGACGTCCTGGAACGTCATGAGGCCCCAGTTCACGACGTCCTTCGTCGTGCCCACCACGTCGCGATGGAGGTTCTGTGTCCACGAGGGCTGGTTCCCACCCGCGAACAGGGTCACGTTCGTATCGTTCGGATTGGGATTCGTCTGGGTCTGGGCGCCGATGGCACCGCCGCCGAGCGTCGTCCACGTGATCGGGAAGGAGACCGGCGTCCCCGTCGTTCCGGGAATGGAGTTTCCGCCCAGGTCCGTCAGCTCGTTCATGACCGGGAGAGGCGGACCCGGGTCGGGACCGTAGACGATGTCGTTGTTCGGGGCGGGCCCGTAGCCGTAGTTCAGCGTCCAGGCCCAGGCATCGTA
>Ga0335081_10021802_pt1 | contig 10363 bp, 14 predicted proteins | sample Lox_Sample_35_FD_206713 | JGI IMG/M metagenome (GOLD analysis project Ga0335081, IMG submission 206713) | Soil microbial communities from Loxahatchee National Wildlife Refuge, Florida, United States - Lox_Sample_3.5 | ecosystem: Environmental > Terrestrial > Soil > Wetlands | place: USA...
TCAGACTACTCCGGTTAACTGCATACCCCAGACGCCACTACCCGCAAGGTCGGTCGAATGACGCTACCGGGCCACGGCCGTGCGCAGGCAAATTAGACCCATGTTCGGAGAATTCGCAAAGGGGGGACCGATGAGCACTGAGGCCATCCCGCACCGCAAAACCATTGAAGTCGAGCGGCTTTGTGACGCTGTGCTTGCCGCTGCAACAGGATTCTAGGACAACCACAACAACCTAAGGGAAACCGATATGACCCGTACGATGGCGGATTCCGCACTAGCACAACAGAATGCGCGGCGCATTGACAGCGAGTTCGGCCACTTGGGTGAGCGCGCGGTCGTTCTAGGGGCGAGCATGGGTGGGCTGCTTGCCGCGAGGGTGCTGGCCGATTTCTTCCGGACCGTCACGGTGATCGAGCGAGATGAGTTACCCGACGGTCCCGTTAACCGGCGGGGAGTACCACAGGGTCGACACCCGCACGCCCTGCTGGCGCGCGGTGCGCACATCTTGGACGAGCTCTTTCCTGGATTGCTTGACGAGCTGGTTGCCGCTGGCGCGCCCGTTTGGGATGACGGGGAACTGTCCAAGGTGTACGTGTCCTTTAGCGGCCACGAGTTGCCGCGGTCTGGAACGATAGCCGGCGATCACAAAGCGATGGCGATGTATATGCCGAGCCGGCCGCTGCTGGAGTGCCATGTCCGGCGGCGCGAAAAGGCGATGGAGAACGTGACGATTCACGGAGGCCACGACGTCGCCGAGTTGACGGCGGCCGCGGACCGGAGGCGCGTCACCGGAGTGCGGGTAGTCAACCGCGCCGGGGGCGCCCAACAGGAGTTGGCCGCGGACCTGGTCGTGGACGCGATGGGCCGCGGTGCCCATACGCCTGCCCTTCTTGAGAGCCTTGGCTATGGGCGACCGGTTGAAGACCACATCGTCATGCATACGACCTACGTCAGCCAACCGCTGCGGATCCCGCCCGGCACTCGGCAGGAGACGGTGTCCCTCATCAGCCCCGCACCCGGTCGGCCCACGGGCGCTTTTTTGAACGGCTACGAGCACGACACCTGGATATTCACGGTTTTCGGGATGGTGGGGCACGATCCGCCGCGTGACCTGGCCGGCATGCTGTCCTTCGCCGAGGATTACGCTCCGGATCACTTGCTGGCGGCGGTGCGCGCCGGCGAACCGCTCGGGCCGGTGGTGGAACACCGCATGCCGTCGAGCCAGTGGCGACGTTACGACAAGATGCGGCGATTCCCCGACGGTCTGGTGGTCTGCGGTGACGCGATATGTAGCTTCAATCCGATTTACGGGCAAGGAATGTCGGTGGCGGCGTTGGACGCGGTGGCGCTGCGGGACTGCTTGCGTCGAGGCGTTACCGACTTGCCCCGACGATACTTTCGCGCCGCGGCCAAAGCGATCGGTGTGGCTTGGCAAATCGGGGCCACTGATGACCTGGCATTCCCGGAGGTAGCAGGGCGACGGACGCCATCGATGCGCGTGACCAGGCGACTCGTGGGTTTGGTGCTGACCGCGTGTGAGTCTGATGCTGTGGTCGCCACCCAGTTCTTCAGAGTCGCCTGGCTTCTCGATTCCCCCATTCGTCTGCTCCACCCCGCGTTCCTCTATCGGGTCGCCACCGTCAATCTGGACCGCAGACAACGTCATTGGCGGCAGCGGCAGGATGCGGTGCGGCGGGACCGGCCGAAAACCAAGGAGAACGCGACATGCACGCCGTCATGAACACCAACGACGGAATTCGTGTCGTCGATGCCGATGAGCCAAGTGGAGCCGGGGTACGGCTGTCGGTCGCTTCGGCGGGGATCTGCGGTACCGATGTCAGCTTGGTGGCCGCAGGCATCACCGGTTTCGTCTATGGCCACGAGTTCGCTGGTGTATCCGACAACGGCACAGGCTATTTCGTCGAACCGATTATCTACGGCGGGAAATGCGAGGAATGCCAGAGCGGTAACACCCAGCGATGCGCCGAACCCGGCCACACCACCCTGGGGATTTTCAGCGACGGGGGTATGGCCGAAACAGTCGTGGTCCCGGAGTACATGTTGCTGGCCCTGCCCGCGCAACTGGACGTGAAGGACGCTTGCCTGATCGAGCCGGGCGCGGTCGCCTGGCACGGGGTGCGCCGGGCACGGGTGCAGCCAGGAGAGCGCCTTCTCGTCGTCGGCGGGGGCTCGATAGGGCTGCTGGCGGCTGCGGCAGCCCAGCACCAGGGACTCGACGTCGACGTGGATACCCGGCACGACCACCAGCTGGCAGCCGCCGAGCGGCTGGGATCCGGCCGGCCCAGCGGCGACTACGACGTGGTGCTCGACGCGGCAGGCAGCGAATCGAGCATGGCCCGGTCCGCGGAGGCCGCCCGGCCGGGAGGCCGGATCGTCTCCCTGGGCGTCTATATGACCACGATGCCGATCCCTGGCTTGGTGAGTCTCAACAAGGAACTGACCTATATCAACAGCATCGCCTACGGTCGGCACAATGGGGTACGCGAAGTCGAGGAAGTCGCCGCCATGCTGGCCACGAAACCCGAAATCGCGCAGACCATTATCACGCACCGGTACCCGATCGACGATGCCCAGGAAGCGTTCCGGGTCGCGGCCGAGCGGAATGCCGGCGCGATCAAGGTGGTCATCGAGCCGTGATCGGCAATGACGGTCGGGCAGACGATTTTCATCGAGGGTGATCCGGGTGATCGGGTCTTCATTAGCGACCAGGGTTGGTCGTCCGTTTCGTAGCGTAGAAGATGGCTTCGAACTCTGCGGGTGGTTGGTCGTGGAGGCAGGTGGGCAAGCGGCTGGTGTTGTGCCAGTGGCGGATGGCATGTCGGCGATGTCCGGGGGGGACCGGCCGGCTCCGTTCCTCAGGCGGTGGGATCGGCTAATTTCGCGACAGCGTTGCCGATGTCTATCTCCGGGTCGAGTTGCGCTGCGCACCGTAACGACGTGATGAGGAGTTCGACGATCACTTCTACCATCGCGTCGAGATCAAAAGGGCGGTCATTCTTCAGCCAGAAGGTGGTGGCCTCATCGAGACCTCCCGCGCAGGAACGCAGCATCAATCGCAATGCCGGCCGGGCGACGTCGAGTCCGAGCAACTGGCACGTCCATTCGATGGTGTGCCAACGGGACTGATCGAAGATCTCCCACGCTTCGGGGTCACCGCCACTCCCGCCAAGCACTAAACGCAGGGCCAGACCGTCGTGCTCGCTGAGGTAGGCCAGATGGGCGCGCAACATTCGTCGAAACTGCTCACCGGGGGAGCCGTCGCTGGGCGGCGGGGTGGCGGCGGCGTTCAGTCTATTGGCTGCGTCGCGTAGCGCCTCGAGGTAGATGCCGCGCTTGTTCCCGAAATAGTGGAAGAGCAGACCCTGGGCGACACCGGCGGTTGCGGTGATGTCGTTGGTCGCGACGTCGTCAAAGTGACGAGTGGAGAAGTGCTCGACAGCGGCGTCGAGAAGCTTGCGCCGGGTCAGTTCAGCCCGCACCTGTCGTTGCGTTGCCGATCGTGGCGTATGTCGAACCAGTTCGGTGTTGCTGGCAGTCACTGACTGATCGTGCGCTAGGCCAACCGGCGAGCGCAACTCAACGAGGGAAACTCGTCGAGCCTTACTCATTGACTGTTACTCAACGAATGCTTACGTTATTTGCATCGATATCCAACCGAGGAGACCGCTCATGTCCGAAGCCAAGACGTTCGTCATCGTGCAAATCCTGATCAACGATCGGGGTGGTTACCATCAGTACGAAACCGCCGGCCACCAAGAGATCTTCGACAAGTTCAGCGCGAAGGTTGTCGGTATCGACGAAAAGGTGGAAATCGTCGAGGGTAGTTGGCCTTTCACGCGGACAGTACTCATCGAGTTTCCGAGCAAGGATCTCGCGCGGGCCTGGTATGAATCCGAGGAATATCAGGCAGTGGTTGGGTTACGCCACGGCTCCGCGACATCGAATCTGGTGATTGTTTCCGGTCTACCCTGAACCGCCTTGTCACTGATAGATGAACGATCCCGAGCCTGATGCGCACTTTCCTTTTTGAGGGAAGGAATATGGCGCGATGCGAAACAAGCGGTTCGAACGAGCACACCGAGGCCACGGCCGTCCGGCTAACCACACATAGCGGGGTCGGCCCGTCGAGATCGAGGTGCCGCTGCCACCACCAACTGGTTTGAGCCGCAGATTGTCAAGAAGCCCCAGCGCCGATGGACCGGGCATCGATGAGATCGTATTGTCTTTGGCCGCAAAGGGACCGACCGCCGTTCAGATCGCCGCACATGTCGCCGACGTCTATGGCGCCTTGTACCGAAGGACACGATTTCCCGGATCACCAGCAGGGTCATCGACGCGCTGGTCGCGCACGGGATCGATCAGGTGAGCATCGCTGACATCGCAGCCAAGGCAGGCGTACACGAGACCTCGATCTACCGCCGGTGGGGTACCAGAGAGACGTTGATCATTGACGCGCTGTTCGCCCGCACCGAACACGACCTGCCGATTCCTGATACCGGCTCACTCCGCGGCGATCTCATCGCCGCGGCCCGGTCCCTCGCCGAACTGCTGTCGAGTCCAATCGGCGCCCTCATCGCCCGAGCGAGCGCGCTCACCGTGGACGATCCCGACCTAGCGGCCACCCGGGACCGGTATTGGGCAACCCGGTTCGCGTTCGCCGACACCCTCGTTCGTCGCGCGGTCGAACGGGGCGAGCTGCCGCCTGGCGTCCAACCGCGCCCGGCAATGGACATGCTCGCCGGGGCTCTGCATATGCGGGCAATGCTCACCTACGAACCCCTCGAGCCGGATCTGCCCGAGCGCCTGGCCGACGTAGTGTTGTTCGGGCTGCACGGACCGGCCGCACGATAGCCGTTGCCGCTCGCGTTCGCACGATCAGTTGGGTCGCGTCAGCCGGGTGGCGCGATGGCATCGATGCGGCGGCGCACGTCGTCGGCGCTCACATTCGGCCCACCGTGACCGACGTACAGCTGCTGCGGATTGTGGTCTAACACTAAATCGAGTGCGCTTCGGACACCGGAAACGTCTTCGGCGAAGTAGTGCCTCAACGGGTGATGCGGACGGATCCGGCCGAAAGCGAAGCCTGCGCGCAGTAGGTCGCCGACCACGGCGTAGCCGTCGTCGAGCAGCACGACGCACGAGCCGGCGGTGTGACCGGGAACCGGGATCATCAACGCACCGATTCCATACGCGTCCAGTCGCAACGGCTCTCGAACCAATACCTGCGGAGACGCTCCCGCGAAGGTCATGCGGGAAATGTAGGGTCGTAAAACCCGGCCGGTGAATCCGTTGGCCGGCAATTGTTCGTTGGCGCCACGTTCAAGCAGGCCCGCGTCGTCGGCGCCGATGGCGATCGGCACTCCGGCACGCGACACGGCGTTGACGGCGCCAGTGTGGTCGGTGTGGCCATGCGTCAGCACCACCAAGGCAAGATCAGACGGGCGCGATGCCGTGCTGGTGCAGTAGGTCGAGCAGCTTTTGCTCTTCGCCGGGCATGCCGGCATCAACAAGCACGGGCCGTTCTCCGATCAGTAGGTATGCGTTGCTGATCGACAACGGCAGCGGCACAATACGGACCATCGCAGGTTCCCTTTCCCGGTGGGCCACGTCACTGGCATCGATCTGCTACCACTGATGGTGGCGGACCGGGTAGCGATCGTTCCCAGACCGTCCCCGCTCGCCGACGCCGACCGATTGTCGGTGGGTGACGTCGCAGGAGAACCGTTCGTCGACGTCGAACTGGGAACCTCGGGTATCGAAAGATCGCTCGGCGACGCCTGGATGGACCGCAGATGCGGACATCGGGTGCGCTATCCCGCGGCACTGCCGGCCGCCGTTGCGTTAACGAACCGCATAACTGTGCATTCTGCTGCGGCCGACTACTTCCCGCATCCGCGGGTGGCCTTCGTGCCCCTCGAGGGCCGCGAGTGCCAAATCGCGATCGCTATTCGATCCGATGACCATCAACCGGCGATCGAGGTAATCCGCCACATCGTACCCATGGTGAGCGGCGGAGCGACACCAGCCTAGATCGAGGCTCGTCATATGAGTTCAGGCACAAACGAAATCGATTCCGGTCTGACGCTTCAGGAGATCGCGTCGAGATAAAACCGGGTGTGCTCGATGCGCCCATCTACCACCGAAAGGATGATTGCGACGCCGGCAATCACGCTCGGGGTGCCGTCGTCGGAGGTGCCGGACATCTCCCATTCCGACCACACCCCCGACTCGTCCTGGCACGATCTGAGCACGGTTGCGCGCAGATCCGGGACGCGCCTGAAGAGAGCCTGGTAGTTCTGCCGAACCCGTGCTCGTCCAGTGAAGCCCCGTGACGGCTGCATCGGCATATCGCATTGGTAGTTCTCGGTAAAGCAGTCGGCGACGCGGTCAGCGTCGTGACTGTTGATCGCGTCTCGCAGCCATTCGACCTGCACTGGCAGCATGGTTCCCCTTTCGTTCTCAACGTAGCGTCTGGTGCACACCCGACGACATCGCAGACAACCGGCCTCGCCGTATGCGCCTGGCGATGGTGCGAGAAAGCGCCGACCCGGCGGGGTGACAGCGCGCCGCAGTCACCCGATCGGGCGGAAGGCAAACACGGCGAATAGTCGGGCTGCGGCCGACTGCTGGTAATGGCCGTATGGCGACGATGCACCCGCCGCGAATTGGAACAGTCGGTCGCGTTCGCGACCGACCACTTCCTCGGCGAGGAAGGCCCCCCTGAAGCCGCGACCTAACAGAGTGACTTCGGGGTTCGCCTTGATGTTGTGGTACCAGGCGGGGTTCCTGAGCGCCCCAAAGTTCGATGCGATCACGATGACACGTCCCGCGTCGGTAAAGTACACGAGCGGCGTAGCACGGGTGACACCGCTTCTTGCGCCGGTGTGGCTGAGCAGAAGCGCAGGAAACGGTATGACAGATGAGAGCCGTCCGCCGGTGAGCCGAATCAATGTCGGGTCAATATGCGGTCCCACGTTGCGGAAAATCCTGGTACCGAGCGCGGAGCGTGCGATCCGTGCGACCATACGGTGCGCAAGCGAGTTGCCCGGTTGTACGTTGGGAATCCTCACAGGGGCGGCGTCGATTCGGTTGTCTAGGTTGGTCATTGGCGTATTCCCTTAGTTCGCAAGCTTGCCATTAGCTCCCCTGTCGTTAGTTCCGTGTGCGCGCGTCGCGCTTCGTGGTAAATCACGTCAGGCTTCTGAAGATCTCTGCGACAGAGCCCTTGCGCGCCTGTCGAAAGTTGGTGCCCGCCCACAAGGCCATTCCGTGTGGATCGTCTGCATCACCCGCTGCCGACTGAAGTGGAGCGGTCATGAGTCCGATCTGCGGGAAACCAGATGGGGCTTGCTCGCCATATCGATCGACAAAACCGTTCAGCAACGCCCGTGCATAACGACCGGTGAACGCTCGGGTGACGACGGTGTCGGGAAAAGCCTCGTCGCGCAATGCCGCTCTATGCGTCGGGTGTGTGCCTGCTTCGTCGGCTAACAGGAACGCGGTTTCCAACTGAGCTGCCACTGCGCCGGCGGCTAGCACCCGTGCGACGTCATCTGCGGTGGCCATTCCCCCGGTAGCGACAACAGGGACGTCCGCATCGACACATATCGCTTTGATTAGCTGCAGCAATGGCGTGTCGCACGGCGGCGTTGCTGGATCGAAGGTGGCCCGGTGTCCGCCGGCGGCAGGTCCTTGCACTACCAGTGTGTCAATGCCACGCGCTACCGCCATCTTGGCCTCTGCCACGGTCGTAACAGTGGCGAAAAGCACTATTCCGCGGCTATGGAGGCGCGCGCATGTCTGCTCCGAAGGAAGACCAAAAGTGAACGACACCACCGACGGCCGCATGTCCGACACTACAGCCAGCTTGGCCGCCCACCCGTCATCGTCGTCCCGAGGTGTGCCGATCCGAACGCCGTACCGCTTGGCCTCAGGCGCTAAAGCCTTTGCGTATTCTCTGTACTGACGCTCGGTGCCAGCACTCGGTTGAGGTACGAATAAATTGACGCCGAGCGGCCTCGAGGTTAGCCCACGTGCAGTACCTATTCTTTCAGCGAGGCCATCGGGGTTCAGCATGCCGCCCGCGAGCATACCGAGGCCACCGGCGTTGCTAGCTGCCGCCGCCAGTCGGGGAGTTGACGGCCCTCCCGCCATCGGAGCGACGATCAACGGGTTTGAAATATCCCTGATGTCAAATCGACTCATTCACTCTTTCCTTCACATACATCCAAAACCGATGTGACACTGAATCAACTGAATCCGATCAAAAACCTGATAGCTGAAATCTGGTGGACTCGGTATCGCGGACCGGCCAACCTTCTTACGGGTTGACGACGACGTCGAGCAAGAACGTCTTGCCCGCTGCCACGGCTTGCAGAGCGCGCTGCAGCACTTGGCCCAGCTCATCGCATTTCTGCACACGTTCGCCCACGCCACCATAGGCTTCGGCCTGCTTCACATAGTCGGGCGTGGGCTCGATAACGTTGCCGACGAGATTCCCCTTGCGCACCGCTGCGCCGTCCGGGTAGTACTTGAGGACATTAAAGGCTTGGGATGCGTACCCCCGATTGTTGCAGAGCACGATTAGCAGCGGGATCCCGTACTCCTGCGCGAATCCAAGGGCAGCGGGTACGGGATTGTAGTGCCACGCTCCGTCGCCAAGAATGCAGACGACCACCTGCTGGGGCCGCGCGAGTTTGACGCCGAGTGCCGTGCCCAGACTTGTGCCCAGTCCTCCGGCAAAGCCGCGATATTGCGAGAAGGGCTTGCGGTTGTAGAGGAATTGAATCATCTGGGGAACCTGCGCGATGATTTCATCGACGCAGATCGCGTCGTCGGGCAGTGCGTCGTGCAACCCGCGAAACAGGTCGGCCGCCGCCACGAAATCGGTTGCCTGCGTGGACATCTGCTGGGCATCCTCGATGCCCGTGGGCGAATGCGTTGCGAATAGTCCGACCAACGCCCGACCGCTTCTGGCCGTGGTGTGGATCGCTGTTCGAGATTTGCCGCGAGCGCACCCAGATTGATCGACGGATTCCCCGCGATGGTGTCGGTGGTGGGGTAGCCCCAGTACGCGGCGCGCGGGCGCAACGGGTCTTCGTCGAGGTGGATGACGGCGCATCCGGGACGCAACGCCAGGTGCGGGGGATGCCACGGTGCGTTGCAGCCCGCCAGCAGGATGGCGTCGGCATCGCCCAGCACCGGTTCCACTGGACCCGCCCCGTACAGCGGGTGCGAGCGCGGGAAATTGTGGTAGGCGGGCATCGCGAATTCGAAAACCGGCGCGGACAGCGCTTCGGCGATGCTGACCAGGGCGTTGCGTTCGTCGTCTGTTCGTCCGCCGTGCTCGGTGATGATGATGGGATTGGCTGCGCCGGCGAGGATCTGGGCCGCTCGGTCGATCTGTTCTGGTGTCGCCGCAACGGGTGCCGGCGCAGCCCAGGTTGGCATGTCGGGGTGGCCCTGGCCCACCAACAGATCAAATGGGATCTCGAGCAGTGTGGGCCCCGGCGGGCCAGACTCGGCGATGAAACACGCCCGCCCAAGTTCGTAGACCAGCTCCGAGGCCGTGCGCGTCCGCTTGGACCATTTGACAACCGCTTCACCGTTGCGGGCCGGCCCGACGAGGTCAACGAGCAGCGAGGGCCATTCGGGGCCGGGATCGGCGGTTGGGTCCTCGCCGTAGGTGAGTGTGTCGGGTGACAGTACGGTCATCGGTGTGCGTTCCTGCATCGCCGTGCCCAGGGCCATCGATCCGTTCTGAACGCCCAGCGATGTCGGCAAGAAAACGATCTGGCTACGGCCGGTGGCCTTGTAGTAGCCCGAGGCCAGGCTGACTGCCAAAAGCTCGTGACGGCAACGGAAGTAACGGAGCTTCATCTCGTTCCCGCGCCGGGCGAGCGCTTCTCACACCGGCGCCATCACGGCGATGGGTGAGGCGAAAATGCAGTCCACTCCTTGACATTCCAACTGCTCCAGCAGTACTTCCGCGCCATTCTTGTCAGACTTCTTGTGTGGCATGGGATTTGCTCCAATTCTACGGTTGCTCGGGATGGTTCATCGCCCTTGTGCTAGAAGGACGTTGGCGTTGCGGGTGGTGCGCGACCGCCAGCCGGCGTTGCAGCCATCGAACGCCACATCCAACGATGTGGGCAGACGCAGGACATGCTCGCGGCGGGTCCAGGCGTAGTCGCTGCCGTAGAGCAGCCGGCCGGGTTTTGCGATGCTGGTCAGGGCGGCGATCTGGTGCTTGGACGGGGTTCCGGCGAGGTCGTAGTAGAACCGGCCGAGAGTTTCGGCGGCTGTCGTGCGGTCGGCGCGCTCGCCGTCGATGGTGCGGAAC